>Ga0209698_10000036_pt1 | contig 114109 bp, 104 predicted proteins | sample LitLauG_LLR_2012_FD_187203 | JGI IMG/M metagenome (GOLD analysis project Ga0209698, IMG submission 187203) | Freshwater sediment microbial communities from Pennsylvania, USA - Little Laurel Run_MetaG_LLR_2012 (SPAdes) (version 2) | ecosystem: Environmental > Aquatic > Freshwater > Creek >... | reverse complement strand
GTGCGAGGACCGCGGCCGTCACCGAGAACGCGACGCCGATGCCCTGGGCGAAGCGCTTGGGCGGGCCGGGGACGGGCCTTTCCGCGACCGGGAGGCGCGGGGTGATCACGCGTGTGACGAGCTGCCCGAGCGGGCTCAGCGTGGGCCCGCTGAGCACCCTGCCGATGAAGCCGAGTGCGATCACCGCCGTCATCCACGGAAGGTCGAGAGCGATCGTCGCGACGCAGAGCAGAACGACGCCGCCGGCGACGAGCCGCGCGGACACCTCGTTGACCGGGTCCGGAAATGAGAACACAGCCCTCAGCCGGGTTTGCTCACTGATCATGTGGAGAATTTTAGCGTGCGAACGGGGCGAGGCACACCGGTGCCCAGCCCCGTCGCGAAATTCTCATGCCGGCACCGCGCGGGGCGCCGGACGCGCTCAGCTGTCGGAGCCGTGCCTGCGGCGCTGCAGCACGATGATCGAGCAGCCGGCGCCCATCAGGAGCACGCCTACCGCCAGGCTCCAGCGGACGTCGAAACCGGTGTAGGGAAGCGTTTTGGTGCTTTCCGCCGGCGCTGTCGAGGCTTCGGGCGTCGTGGTCGTGGCCGGCGTCGTGGTTTCTTTCGACGGCGAAGTGCCAGTGCTGGGTTTTTCCGGTTCCTGGTTGTAGCCCGAGGTCGCTTCGCTGGTCGAGCCGGCGGCGAGCGCACCTGCCGGAGCCATCAGTCCGAGCGCCACGATCGCCAGCACGCTCAGCAGGGACGCCATGCGCCATGCGCGAGAGCGGGTCCCCGTGTTCGTCGCTGCTGCGTATGTTCCTGGCCTGCTCGAGGCCATCACGTCGGTCCGAGTCATGCCAACCTCCCGCTGATCGTGTGATGAGCAATCGGGTCCCGGCGGGGCCCGTATAGAACGATGTCGTCCGGCGACCGGAACGCCGGCTCACCTGATCAGGTTCGCCGCGGATTCCCGAACGCCTTCCGTATATATGTATGTGTATCACCGATCGCGGTCGCAGCGAAACTACGCGCGCCCCGGCGGCGATCGCCGCCGGGGCCCGGGAGCGTCAGCCGGCGACCGCCCGGCGGTCGAGCTCGCCCTCCGCGAGCCTGGCCCGAAGGACCTTCTTGTCGAACTTCCCGACGCTCGTCTTGGGGACCGTGTCGATGAACGCGAACTCGTCGGGAAGCCAGAATTTCGCGACCCTTCCGCGCAGGTGCTCGACGAGATCGTCGGCGCTCACGTCGGCGCCCTCCCGGAGCACAACGCAACACAGCGGCCGCTCCGCCCAGCGCTCGTCCGGCTTCGCGATCACCGCGGCCTCGATCACGTCCGGGTGCGCCATCAGCTCGTTCTCGAGCTCCACCGATGAGATCCACTCCCCGCCGGACTTGATGACATCCTTCGAGCGGTCGGTGATCTGGACCGACCCGCTCTCGTCGACCGCAGCGATGTCGCCGGTCCGCAGCCAGCCGTTGTCGAACTTGTCCTCCTGGGCTCCTTCGAGGTAGTAGCCGGCGGCGACCCATGGGCCGCGCACCTGCATCTCTCCGGTCGACGAGCCGTCCCACGGAACCTCGCTGCCGTCGTCTCCGACGAGCCGCAGCTCGACCCACGGGAGCGGCCGCCCCTGGCGCGCGCGGCGATCCCACTGCTCCTCGTCGGGCACGTCCGCCGGGGGCCGTGAGTAGGAGGCGATCGGGCTTGTCTCGGTCATGCCCCATGCCTGGTAGATACGCACCCCGTGGCGCTCCTGGAAGTCCTTGATCAGCTGCCTGGGCACCGCGGATCCGCCGCACGCGCAGTTCGTCAGCGACGTGAGGTCGGCGTCGGGGTGCTCGTCCGCGTAGCGGAGCAGGTCGGCGAAGATCGTCGGCACGCAGCCGAGCTGGGTGGGGCGCTCGGCCGCGATCAGCTTCGCGAGCGGCTCGGCCTGCAGGAAACGGTCCGGCAGCACGAGGTCCGCGCCCGCGAGCGCCGCACCGTAGGGCAGGCCCCACGCGTTTGCGTGGAACATCGGGACCACGGCCAGCACGCGGTCATCGCGCGAGAGTCCGTTGGCGTCGGTCATGAGCGTCGCCGTCGAGTGCATGCTGATCGAGCGATGCGAGTACAGCACGCCCTTCGGATTCCCAGTCGTTCCGCTCGTGTAGCAGAGGGCGGCCGCCTGGCGCTCGTCGAGCTCGGGGAAGTCGAACGGGCCGGGGCCGGCTTCCTCGAGCAGGTCCTCGTAGCGCAGCGCCCCCGGCAGGCCGCCGGTGTCCCCGTCCCCCATCACGATGTAGCGCTCGACGCAGCCGAGCTGGGGCGTGAGCTTCTCGAGCACCGGCACCAGCGAGTCGTCGACGAAGATGACGCGGTCCTTGGCGTGGTTGACGATGTAGACGAGCTGCTCCTCGAACAGCCTGATGTTCAGCGTGTGCAGGACGGCGCCCGAGCACGGGACGGCCAGGTAGAGCTCGAGGTGGCGCTGGTTGTTCCACGCGAACGTCGCGACGCGATCACCCTGGCCGATCCCGAGCTTCGCCAGCACCCTCGCGAGCCGGTCGACCCGCTCGCAGACCTCGGAGTGCGAGGCGCGCGTGACCGAGCCTCCCTCCTGCAGTGTCAGCACCTCGGCGCCGAGGTTGCACGAGCGCATCCTGCGGCGTATGTGGTTCACCGTCAGCTGGAAGTCGTCCTGCATCATGCTCGGCAGGAAATCTCCGTCCTTCATCCCCGTCATCCCCTTCGCGCTCCTTCCGGTGTGGCCGGCCGGCCGTATTGATCGTAGATCCCCCTCGTCCTCGCGGCGATGTCGTCCCAGTCGAAGCTGAGCACGTGCTCGGAGGCCTCGGCGACGAGCCGGTCGCGGAGCTGCTCGTCCACGAGCAGCCGTTCGATCATCACCGCGAGATGCTCGGCGTCGCCGCCGTTGAAGCGCAGGCCGACGCGCTCCCCGACTGGCACGACCTCTCGCAGGCCGCCGGTGTCGGCGACGATGCACGGGCAGCCGGAGGCCATCGCCTCGAGCGCGACGAGGCCGAACGGCTCGTATATCGAGGGCACCACGCACAGATCGGCGATGCGGTAGAGCGAGTGCAGCACGTCGTCGCCGATCCAGCCGAGGAAGGTGCCGTGGCCGGACAGCTCCAGCCGCTCGGCCTGATCCTTCAGCTCCGCCTCGTGCGTGCCGCTCCCGGCCACGAGGAACCGGACTTTGCCGACGTTCTCGATCACCTCCGGGAGCGCGTCGAGTGCGAGCTGGAAGCCCTTCTCGTAGACCAGGCGGCCGACCAGCAGCACGAGCTTCTCGTCGGGGCGCGCGAACTGGCTGCGCAGCGCCTGCAGGTCGCCGGTGGGCCTCAGTTCGCTCGGATCGACCCCGTTCGGGATCACAACGACGCGGCCCTCGGCGATGTCGAAGATGTCCGCCACGTGGCCGCGCATGTAGTGCGAGCACACGATCACCGCGTCCGCGCGGTTGGCCATCCAGCGCTCCACCGAGTGGATGTGGGCCTGCGGCTCGTCGGCTACCCAGCCCTGGTGGCGGCCGTGCTCGGTCGCGTGGATGGTCGTGATGTATGGCACGTCGAAGCGCTCGGCGAGCGCGGCGGATGCCTGCGCGACGAGCCAGTCGTGCCCGTGGATAAGGTCGTAGCTGTTCTCCTGCAGCAGCGCCTCGCCGGCGGCGAGCATGTCCTCGTTCATGCGCTCCACCCACGCGACGAAGCGGTCGAGGTCTCGCGGCCAGCCCGGCTCGCGGACCCTGTGCACGCTGACCCCGGCGCGGTCCTCCGGTCCCGCGAAGAGCGCCGGCGGCGTGTCGCCGGTGCCGCGAGTGAGAACGTCGACGACCGCGCCCTGGCGCACCAGCGCCTCGGCGAGCTTGCGCACGTGCCTCGCCAGCCCGCCCTCGATGACGGGTGGGTACTCCCACGAGAGGATGAGCACGCGCTCGCTCATGCCCGGGACACCCTATCTACAAGGCGAGCCCCCGTCGCGCCGGCATGCGGGTTGCGCAATCATCATGGGATGAGCACAGATGCTCCCGTGTTCTATTTCGCCGCGATGTCGCCCTACTCGTGGTTCTCAGCGGAGCGAATCGAGCGGGTCCTCCCCGATGCCCGCTGGATACCGGTGACCGCGGCGTTCATCTTCAAAGCGGCGGGCCGCACACCATGGGGCCTGACCGAGGAGCGCGAGCAGGGCATGGCGGACTGCGAGCGGCGCATGCGCGAGCACGGACTGGGCGATATGAGCTGGCCGGAGCCGTGGCCGACCAGCGACATCCCGGTGGCACGGGCGATGACATACGCCGACTCCATCGGCATGCTCCGGCCGTATGCACTGAGCGCAATGCGGCTCGCGTTCAAGGAGGGAGCGAACCTGGAGCTGATCGAGACGCTTCTGCAGGCGGCCCGCAGCTGCGGGATCGACGGCGAACAGCTCGCCGCGGGAATCGAGGATCCGGCGGTCAAGGAGCAGCTCCGCGAGAGCACGGATGAGGCGAGCGCGCTCGGCGTCTTCGGCGTCCCCACGGTGGTGGTGGCGGGAGCGCTGTTCTGGGGCGATGACCGCCTCGACGAGGCCGCCCGCGCGCACGCCACCCGGGCCGGGGCCTGAGCGCGCGCCGTCTCAGTCGGGCTCGCGCTCGGGCGCAAGGTCGAGCTCGAGCTGGCGCGGTGACGGCAGCAGCGGCTCGGAGGTCTGCCGCGGGCGCCCCCGCTTGGACCAGTGGCCGATCACCTCGCGGCTGCGGCAGCTGTGGTAGTTGATGCGGCGATCGGTCGGCTGCAGGGCGAGCCCGCCCGGTGCCTGCCCGGTCACGACGGCGTGAAAGCGACGTCCTTTGTGGTCGACCTCGACGATGTCGCCTGTCTGTATCCCCTCGAGCCGCATGCCGGTGAAGTCCAGCATGAACACCGGCGGCGCCGCCGCCGGCCCGACGCCCGCACGTCGTAGGCTGCAGGCTGTGCGCTGGCTAGTTGACGGCATGAACGTGATCGGCACCCGCCCGGACGGCTGGTGGAGGGACCGCCATGCCGCGATGGTCAGGCTCGTCGACATGCTCGAGCGCTGGTCGGCCGTCAGCGGCGCCGATGTCACCGTCGTGTTCGAGCAGCCGCCGCGGCCGCCGATCCGCTCGACGGTGATCGACATCACCCACGCCCCGAAGCCGAAGCGTGACTCGGCCGATGACGAGATCATCCGCATCCTGCTGGCCGACGGCGAGCCGGGCGCGGTGCGCGTCGTCACATCCGACAGCTTCCTCGCCGACCGCGCCTACGCGGCGGGGGCGTCCGTCGAGCCGGCGACCGCGTTCCGCGACCTGATCGAACCCTGATGGTCCCGACGACCCGCTACGCCCGCAGCGGCGATGCGAGCATCGCCTACCAGGTGACCGGCGACGGTCCGCTGGACATGCTGTTCATGCCGGGCTGGATCAGCCAGGTCGAGCAGCTGTGGGAGGCACCCGCGATGCGGCGGTTCCTGGAACGCCTCGCCCAGTTCGGAAGGCTGATCCTGTTCGACCGCCGCGGCTCGGGCCTGTCGGACCGCCTGTTCGACGACTGGACGATCGAGCAGGACGCGGACGACGCGCTCGCGGTCCTCGATGCGGCCGGAAGCGAACGGGCGGCCCTGTTCACCTACTCCACCGGGGGTGTCGTCGGCGCGACGCTCGCAGCCGACCACCCCGACCGGGTCGGGGCGCTGGTCATGTACGCGTCCCTTGCCCGCACCTCCTGGGCTCCGGACTACGACTGGGCGCTGACGCGCGAGCAGCGCATCGATCTCGTCGAACAGAACTGGGGGTCGTGGGGTGAAGTCAACAACCCCGTCGTGAACCTGCTCGCGCCGTCGATGGCCGAAGACGCCGCGCTGGCGGAATGGTTCGCGCGGATGCAGCGGCTCGCTGCGAGCCCGGCCGAGGCGCGGCGGATGGCGAGGGAGCTCGCCGACCTGGACGTGCGGGAGGCGCTGCCGCGCATCATCGTCCCGACGCTCGTGATGCACCGAACGGGTGACATGACGTGGGATGTGCGCCATTCCCGCTACCTCGCGCAGAACATCCCGGGGGCCAGGTATGTCGAGCTCGACGGCATCGACTCGTTCCCGTTCGTCGGCGACAGCGACGCGATCATCGAGGAGATCGAGGAGTTCCTGACGGGCGGCCGGCGCGGCGGCGAGCGCACGCGCGCTCTGCTGACCGTGATGTTCACCGACATCGTCGACGCGACGGCGCGCGCCGCCCGCGTCGGCGACGGCCGCTGGCGGGATCTCCTGGCAGAACACGACCGCGAGGTGCGCATCCAGCTCGAGCGCTTCGGTGGCCGCGAGGTCAAGAACGTCGGCGACGGCTTCCTCGCGACGTTCGACGGTCCCCCCTCACGCGCGCTGCGCTGCGCCCAGGCGATCAGCGCGGCCGCGGACGGGCTCGGCCTTGAGATGCGCATCGGCATCCACACAGGCGAGTGCGAGCTGATCGGCGACGACGTCGGCGGGATGGCGGTGCACCTCGCATCGCGCGTGAACGGTGTCGCCGCGCCCGGCGACATCATGGTCTCCGGGACGGTCTTCGGCACCGTCGTCGGCGGACCATTCGACTTCGAGGATCGCGGGCTGCACGACCTCAAGGGCGTGCCGGGTCGCTGGCCGCTGTTCGCGCTGCGCCGCTGAGCGGCTCAGTCCTGCGAGCCGACCGACGCGATCCCCGCCACCAGTGTGTCGGCCGCGATCTTGTGCGCGTCGCAGATCCGGCCGAGGTGCAGCAGCGAGTCGGTCTCAGCCGCGACCTCACCGTCGCCGAGCCTGAGCACAAGCGGAACGCCGGGCGCGAGGTCGCTCGCGGCCAGCCCGACGGCGACGTTCATCAGATCCGTTGAGGTGACGGCCGCAACCGCCGCGCAACGCCGGATCCCCAGCCGCTCGAGCGTCTGCCTGTCATCTCCCCTGCCGATCGCGACCGGGATCCCCGCGGTGTGCGCGAGGCGCACACATGGGGCGTCCGGGTCGCTCTCGACGCCGAGCACCGCTATCTCGCGGCGCATCAGCTCCTGCGCGAGCCGGAAGCCCACCTGCCCGAACCCGACCAGCAGCACGTGGTTGCGGGCCGGCGCCGCGCGGCGGCCGAGGAGCGTCGTCAGGCGCGGGCGGCTCAGGCGCCGCACGAGCGCCGCGGTCAGAACCGCGACGAGCAGCAGCGCGGCGACCATGTCCATCGCGGAGAGCAGCTTGTACCAGGCGGGCGCGGCGGGAGCTCCCGGCGTGGCGGCGACGGTCGCGACGGTGCGGGTGCTGTAGTAGATCGCGTTCACCAGGCCGTCGTGCAGCGCGATCATCCCGATGACCGCCTCGAAGGCGAGCACGAGCAGCAGGCCTGCGCCGGCGCGGACCAGCAGCCGCAGCGCACCGTCCACGAGCCGCACGCCCCGGATTCGTCCCCTGCGCGCGGGCCCGAATGCGGCAAGGCAGTGATCGGCGAGGTCGACGGCGACCAGTTCCGAGGGTGAGATCACGTGGACGGCGGGCACCACGTGGTGGAGCTCGCGTGTGATGGTGCGGTCGAAGATCGTGACCCACAGCGGCAGGTCGGGGCGCAGATGAGCGCTCAGCAGCGTGAGTCGGAGCGCGAGCACGTCATCGCGGGTGACGACGGCGACGGCCCGCCACCGGTCCTCCGCCAGCAGCGCCGCGATCTCAGTGTCGTTGAGGGAGGGCGCGGGCTCGCAGGCGATCCCCGCCTGGCCGAGGCGCTGGACGAGCGCCTCCCCGAGGCCGCCCTCCCTGCCGAGCACGAGGACGGCACCGGGTTCCACGAGCTCACTATCCCATGTGGCGGGGGAGAACGGTCAGGCGGGCACGAGCTCGATCCACTGCAGGGCGCGCCCGCAGAGGCTGCGCCACGCGGCCGAGGGTACGGACAGGAGCGCCGGCAGGCCGGCCGGGCCGGCGGGAACCAGGAACGCGCCGCTCAGCACCGCCACGCCGCCGTCGCCCGGCGCGAGCGGCGAGCTCACGCGGGTTATCGAGAGCGTGTGCCTGCCGGCCGCGAGCACGCTCGTGAACGGGCCGATGATCTCCGGGACGACCGCGTCGCCGCCGACCCGCCCGCTGATGTCGGCGATCTGCCGGCCGTCGATCGCGACGCGGACCTCGCTCATCATCTGGCCCTGCAGCCACAGGCCCCACGGCCCGCGCCGCGGCAGCGAGAAAGGAGCGCTAAGAGTCCCCTCGTGGTACATCGAGATGCCGCTGTCCTGGTAGCCCCAGTGCGGTGGTTTGGGCGCCCTGAAGATCTGCACCCTGACCGAGGTCGGCGCGAGCGACGCCGTCAGCAGCGAATGCGCGGGGGCCCCCGCCGCGAGCGACCGAATCCGCCGGCAGGCGGGCGCCTGCCCGTGGGTGGGCACCAGCCGCGCGAGCGGCACCCTGGCATCCGGGCGCCGTCGCCACACCTGGTAGTAGGTGCCCTGCCACGCGAGGCTGTAGGCCGACGGCGGCCTCGGCGCGAGCGGGTTGCGCCGGGTAACGATCAGCGGGAACGCCACGAGGTCCTCGGGCGCGGTCCGCTCCAACTGCACCGAGTGCCCGTGGCCGATCGTCACGTTCGGGAGGTCCACGGGCATGAAACGGAAGTCCGGGCCTGCGATGTCGAGGTCCCGGAGCAGGTAAAGCGAGTATTCGTCGAAACCGGTGAAGATCGTCGGGCCCTGCCCGGCGAACAGCGCGTCGAGCTTCGCCATCTCCTGATAGCGGCCCGTCGGCGCCAGGTTCGTGCTGTGGTACTGCATCGCGTCCGAGACCAGCACGCCCGCGGTGAGCACGCCCGCGAGCAGCGGGGCGAGCGCTCGCAGCGGCGAGGCGCGAAGCCCGGCGACGCCTCCCCAGGCGAGCAGCACCACCGCCGGCGAGGTCAGCATCAGGGTCTTCGCGTTCGCCCATGCGGTCACGAACTCGCTCACGGCGAGCCACACGATCAGCATCAGCGCGAGCCAGCCGAGCAGCGCGAACGCGCGTGTGCGGAGCATGTGCAGCGCGCCGATCAGCGCGGCCGACAGGGTCGTCACGATCAGCAGCTGCGTGAGGAGCAGATCGCTGCCCGCCGGCAGCGTCTGATAGTCGCCCCATAGCCACATCCCGAACACGAGCTGCGGTTTCAGGCGGGACGTCAGGTTGCCGGAGTTGGCGGTGGAGGCGATGCTCTGCGCCACCTGCACGGACCCCGATATGTGCGTCCATGTCGGCCACGCGGCGATGATCACGAGCCCCGCGCCCGCCGCGATCAGGGCGAGCAGGCGACGCGGGCTCAGCTCGCCCGCGCGAAGCCCGTGCGCCGCGACGAACGCGAGCACGATGATGGCCGTGAGCGCCCACGCGCCGAACGCCGCGCCGAGTGAGGAGACGCCGCCGGCGACGAGCAGGGCGAACGGGATCGCCGCCCTCGCCGAGCCGCCCAGCCAGAGCGGGTGCAGCACGCACAGCGCGCCCAGCGAGAGGATCATCGAGAGCGCCGTGATCTCCTTGACGGAGCCGAACAGCTCGTATCCGTAGACGAGCGCCGGGAGCGTGACGGTGAGCGCGGCGAGCCCCGCCAGGAGGCCGCGGAGCCCCATCCGCCGCGCGAGCAGCCACGCGGGACCGGTCGAGATCGCGAGCATGAACGCGTTGAACGGCTGGAACGCCCAGATCAGCGAGAGCGACAGCAGCTTCGCGCTCGCGCCGAACAGGGTGTCGCCCCCGGACGGGTAGTTCATGTTGTAGTAGTCGTTGACGAGCTGGCCGTAGGAGTTGCGCAGGTCCAGGTGCGAGAAGTCCATACCGTGCCGGATCAGGTAGTCCGCGCCGACCATGTGCACGGCGCCGTCCGAGACCGCGAGGTAGGAGCTGAACGAGGTGCGCCCGGCGAGCAGGACCGGGGCGATCGCCAGCAGGTACGCGCCGACGGGGAGGGCGAGCTTCAGCGGGCTCGCACGCAGGCGCCGGGCGAACTCCCCGGCGCGCGCCCGGCCGAGCACGAGGCCCGCGAGCGCGAGCGCGAGCGCTACATACGGCGAGGCGGGGGCGATCGCGGGCACATACGCGACGAGCTGCGTCGCCGCGATCAGGAGCGCGCCGCCAACGGTGAGCAGCAGCGCGCCGGGCAGGAACCGGCCGCTCACGCGATCGGCGAGCAGCCCCGCGCCGAGCAGGAGCGCGGCGAGCAGCGCCGGGTAGATCAGGACGGGGAGCACGTACATCGGGGCGGTCGGGCCGCCTCGAAACGATCATCGCGGGGGGCCGGGTAGCGCGGGGCATCATATCCGCCCGCGATGCGTCCTCCCCGCACCCGCCCGGCGTGGTGAGGTGGGCCGCATGGGACCCTCGCGGTAGCAGGGGGTGAGCAGGAACTTCCTGCAAACGAGTGTCTAACGGGCCTGGGGGCGGTCAAGGACCGGGCCAAAACGTACGAAACCTGAACCATGCAGCTGCAGAAGAAGTCGCCCGGCGTGAGGTGGGTGTTCATTGCCCTGGGCGCGTGGACGCTCGGATACGAGGTTCACCTGGCGCTCTCCTGGGGACCCCTCGACGTCGTGTTCGGGCGCTTTGCCCATGACGTCGTGCTTCTGACGGCCGCCGGCCTGTGCGCGCTGCGGGCTGCGCGCGAGCGCAGCGAGCGGCTCGCATGGTCCCTGGTCGCAGCGGCGCTGCTGTCCTGGACGCTCGGCGAGATCTACTACACGACGGTTCTCCACGGCGACCACGCCGTGCCTGTGCCCTCCCCCGCCGACATCGGATACCTGGGCGTCTACCCGCTCGCGTTCGCGGGCCTGATCCTGCTGTTGCGCGAGCGCACCGGACACGTCAGCCCGACGATCTGGGTGGACGGCGTGATCGCGGCGCTGGTCGTCGGAGCGCTCGCGGCGGCGGTGGTGTTCGAAGCCGTCCTGAATACCGTCGGAGGTAGGCCCATCTCGATCGCCACGAACCTCGCCTATCCGCTCTGCGACATGCTGCTCCTGCTGATAGTCGTGACCGCCTACGCGCTGCGCCGCTGGCGCCCTGATCGCAGCGCGATGCTGCTCGGCGGGGGCATCATCTGCTTCTGGGCCGCCGACAGCATCTACCTCGTCGCCACAGCGCAGAGCAGCGGCTACACCGAAGCCGGCGCTCTGGAAGTGATCGGCTGGATCGGATTCATCCTCGTCGCGCTCGCGGCCTGGGAGCCGAGCAGGCCCGCACGAAGTGAGGAGGACGTTCCGAACATAGCGATCCCGATCGGCTTCGCCACGGCCGGGCTCGCTCTGCTCATCTACGCCACCGTCGACCATGTGAACCCGCTCGCGGTCGCGCTCGCGGGCGCCGCGATCCTCGCGGTGATCGTGCGCCTGATCATCACCTTCCGCGAGAACGTGCGCATGCTGCGGGAGAGCAGGCGGGACGCGATGAGCGACGCGCTCACCGGACTCGGCAACCGCCGCCACCTGATGATCGACCTCGACAGGCGGTTCGCGGCGGCCAGCGCGACCGAGCCCTTCCACCTGGTGCTCTTCGACCTCGACGGCTTCAAGCTCTACAACGACCGTTTCGGGCACCCGGCCGGGGATGCTCTTCTCGTGCGGGTCGGCGGCCACTTCAGGGCGGCGATCGCCCCCTACGGCAGCGCGTACCGGATCGGCGGGGACGAGTTCTGCGCGCTGATCGAGATCGGCGAGCACAAGCTCGAGAGCGTGATGGGGGCGGCCTGCGCCGCGCTGTCGGAGACCGGAGACGGCTTCTCGGTCAAGACCTCCTGCGGCTCGGTTTGCGTACCGGCCGAGGCCGGCAGCGCCAGCGAGGCACTGCGCCTCGCGGACATGCGCCTCTACCAGGACAAGGCCCAGCGGCGCGAGGGCCCCGGGGACCAGACCCACAGCGCCCTGCTGCAGGCGATACGCGAGCGCCACCCGGACCTTCACCAGCACCTCAGCGAGGTCGCGGACCTCGCGCGCGCCGTGGCGGTGCAGATGGGGCTGGGGCCGCGCGAGACGAGCGCGGTCGTGCGCGCCGCCGAACTGCACGACGTAGGCAAGATCGCGATCCCGGACACGATCCTCGACAAGCCGGGCCCGCTCAACGAGCGGGAGTGGGAGTACATGGAGCGCCACACGCTGCTCGGCGAGCGGATCCTCGCCGCCGCTCCGGCGCTGAGGGGCATCTCGGAGATCGTGCGCGCCAGCCACGAGCGCTATGACGGCAACGGCTACCCCGACGGCGTGGCGGGCGAGCGGATCCCGCTCGGCGCCCGCATCATCTTCGTCTGCGACGCCTTCAACTCGATGACCAGCGAGCGTCCCTACACCGAGCGCAGGACCGCCCGCGAGGCGCTCTCGGAGATACGCCGCTGCGCGGGCAGCCAGTTCGACCCGCAGGTCGTCGTCGCGCTGGGCATCGTCCTGGATGAGGGCCTCGCGCCGTGGCCCGCGGACGCCGCGCCGGCGGGCGTGCCCCGCGAGCCGCCGGGAGCGCTGCTTACGCGGCGCGCGCGCGAGCAGGCCCGCACGCGCAGAGCACTTCGGGTCTGAGCGGAGCACCGCCGGGCGGGAGCGCGGCGCATCGGGGAAACTCCGCCGGATGCCCGAACCGGATCAGCGACACACCAGGCCGCGCAACGCCCCGATGCGCTGGCTGCAGGCCTCCACCGCCGCGACCTCGCTCGGGAAGTGGGCGTTCGCCGTCACGCTCGGTGTCTATGCGTTCCGCGAGGGGGGCACCGCCGCGATCGGGATAGTTGCGCTCGTGCAGGCGATCCCGGCGACGCTGGCAGCGCCCGTGCTGGGCATGGCGGCGGACCGCTACCCCCGCAGGCGGGTCCTGCTCGTCACGAACGCGCTCAGGACCCTGCTGCTCGCAGCGGTCGCTGCGAGCGTCCATCAGGGCGCCCCCGTGGCCGTCATATTCGGGCTCGCAGCCCTGTTCGCGGTCGTTTCGACCGCCAACCAGCCCGCGCGGGCCGCGCTGATCCCGGTGCTCGCGCGCTCGCCGGCGGAGGTGTCCCAGACGATGGCAGTGATGGGCGCGATCGACACCACCAGCTTCCTCGTGGGCGCAGGCGTCGGCGGCATCGTCCTTGCGAGCACCAGCGTCTCGTTCGTGGTCGCCGTGTGCGCGGTCGCCTACGCGCTCGCGACCCTGCTGCTGCTCGAGATCCCGCTCGATGCGAGGCCGGCGAGGAAGGGCGCGCCCGAGCACCCCGTCTCCGAGCTCGCCGCGGGGCTTCACACCGTGCTCGGCGACGTCGATCTGCGCCTCGTCTTCTCGGTCATGGCGGCGCTCTCGGTGGTCGATGGCCTCACCAACGTCCTGGTGATCGTCACCTCCATCAACCTGCTGAAGATCGGTACCGCCGGGGTCGGCTACCTGAACATCGCGCGCGGCGCCGGAGGGATCCTCGGGGGAGCGTTCGCGTTCAGCCTGCTCGGCCGCTCACGCGTCGCGGCTGCGATAGCCGTCGGCAGCCTGACGCTCGGCGTGCCGCTCATCCTTCTCGGCGTGATCCCGCGGGTTCCGGTCGGCGTCCTGGCGTGGGGCGCGTTCGGGTGCGGCTTCGTCCTGGTCAAGGTGTCGGGCCTCACGCTGGTGCAGCGGCTCAGCGGCGACAGGGTGCTCGGCCGCGTGCTCGCCGTGCTCGAGACCATGTTCGTTGCGACGATCGGGCTCGGCGCGATCCTCGCTCCCGTGCTCGTCGCGACGCTCGGGCTCGAGGGGGCGCTGATCGTGACCGGTGGCACGCTTCCGCTCGTCGCGTTCGTGCGCATGCGCGGCCTGCGACGGCTGCAGGCCGGGACGCCGGTGCCTGCGCGGGAGTTCGAACTGCTGCGCCGCTGCCCGGTGTTCGCGCCGCTGCCGCTCGCGACGGTGGAGGGCCTCGCGCGGCACGCCTCGACGATCTACCTGCACGCCGGCGATCAGGTCATCACCAAGGGTGACGTCGGCGATCGTTTCTACGTGATCTCGAGCGGCTGCGTGGAGGTGCTCGACGACGGTGTCCGGCTGCGCACGCAGGGCCCGGGCGAGTCCTTCGGGGAGATTGCGCTGCTGCGCGACATCCCGCGCACGGCCACGGTGCGCGCGACCGAGGGCACGCAGCTGCTGGCGATCGAGCGCGACCGGTTCCTGCTGTCCGTCACCGGGCACGCGGACAGCCACCACGCGGCGTCGGAGGTGGCCGAGCGGCTGCTCACAACGCCCGCCGAGAACGCGGCCTAGCCGAGCTGGAACTCGCCGCCTGAATAGATCACGCGCTCGCTGCCGTCCCGCAGCTCGGCGGTGACGACGCGGTCTGTGGTGGACACGATGTCGGTGTGGACGCTCGAGTTGTTGAACCCGAGCTCCTCCCAGCGCTCCTTCGGGACGCCGTTGGGGTCTCCGTCAAAGGCGTCCTGATAGGAGCGGCCGACCGCGATGTGCGTGTTGCCGAACTCCCCGCCGACGTTCTCGTCATAGAGCGTCTGGGCCATGAAGCGCGTGATCCGCGAGAAGCGCCGGTCGGTCAGCGAGAACTCGCCGATGCGGTCCGCGCCCTCGGTGGCGATCATCTCCGTCAGCACGCGCTCGTTCTCCTGCGCGCTGGCGGCGATCACGCGGCCGCCGGAGAACTCCAGGCGGATGCCGCGGACGATGTTGCCGTAGCGGTAGAGCGGCTGGTTGCAGAAGATCCAGCCCTCCGTGCCCCGCCAATCCGGGCTCGTGAAGATCTCGAAGCTCGGGATGTTCCTGCCGCGGCCGCCGAGCCAGCGCCGGCTCTCGCCGATCCTGACCCACAGGTCGACGTCCTCCCCGACGATGTGAACGCGCTCGATCTGCAGCTCGTTCAGGCGCGCACGGGTCTCATCGAGGCGCCTTCCGACCTCGCGCCAGCGGTCCAGCGCATCCTCGGCGTCCAGGAAGCAGGCGTGGATGATCTGCTCCCAGTACTCCTCGGTGCTCATGCCGGCCTCGGCCGCCATCGCGGGGGTTCCGTACAGGCCGAGCGTCCAGCTGAAGCGACCCGCGTTCTCCTTCTCCCCGCGCCAGTCGAGCAGCGGGCGCATCGCCTCGCCGCGGCGCATGATCCGAGCCGGGTCGACGGAGTCCAGGGCGTGCGGATCGCTGTCGCAGATCACCGAGACCTGGTGATCCATCTCGTCGACCATTCCCCGCGTGTACTTCGCGGCGAAGAAGTCCAGCTGCTCCTCGCTCGCCTCCGTGAAGAAGTCGCGCGAGACGCTGATGTCAGGGTCATCGTCCGGCTGGTAGGCGCCAAGGGCGTGGGCGCCGGCGCGCCACACGGCACGGTGAAGGGCCGCGTAGAGCGGCTTGGCGCTCTCGGGCGCCGCGATACGCACCACCTCTCCGGCCCGCACGCCGGCTCCGCCTCCGAGCGCGAAGTCGACGAGGACGGAGGCGTAGCGGTCGAGGATCTCCTGCGGGGGGGTGTAGGGCATGGCGCAGACCCTAACGCGAGCGCCCGCCGAATCCCCTATCCGCGGGCCGCCTCGGGGGCCGGCCCGGTCTCCCCCGGCTCGGCGGCGGGGGCCGCGCGGGACGCGCCCGCGCTGCGCCGCCGCGGTACGAGCGTGCCCATCAGCATGCACAGGAGCAGGAACCCCGTCGCCATCAGGAACGTGTCGGTGAAGCCCGTCACGGTCGGCTCGCCGTTCAGCTGGTTGGCCGCGATGAACGTCGCGGAGAGCTGGCCGCCGAGCGCTCCGCCGAGAGTCCGCATGACGGTGTTCATGCCGCTGGCGACGCCGGTCTGGTGGATCGGCACGGCCTGCACGATCAGGTTGCCCAGCGCCGCGAACGCGAGACCCATGCCGATGCCGAGCAGCGTCGCCGAGACGAGCAGATCGATCGGCGCCGAGTGCGCGACGGTGAGCAGCGCGAAGGACGCGGTCGTGAACCCCGTGCCGGTGATCAGGGCGGCGCGGGAGCCGAAGCGCGCCGAGATCCGCCCGGCGCTCATGCCGAGGATCGTCATGCCGATCGTCGAGGGCAGCAGGTAGAGCCCGGAGACGACCACCGAGGAGCCGAGCCCGAAACCGGTGCTGGTCGGCAGCTGGGCGATCTGCGGGAGCACGATGAACGAGGAGTACATACCGGCGCCGAGCAGGAACGCGGCCGCGTTGGTCGTCCAGACGCCGCGGATCCGCATCATGTTCATGTCGATCAGCGGATTCTCGCTGCGCGTCTCGACCAGGATCCAGACGCACGAGATGGCGATGCCGATCGCGAGCAGCCCGAGCGTCCGCGCCGAGCCCCATCCCCACGTCGTGGTCTCGCTGATCGCGAGCAGCACCGTCGACATCCCGGCCGTCATCAGCGCGGCGGCCAGCCAGTTGATCCGGCCGGGTTCGCGCACCGGTGATTCGGGGATGAACCGCCAGGTTGCGACGGCGGCGACGATCGTCGCCACGAGCGGGATCCAGAACAGCCAGTGGTAGTTCAGGTGCTCGACGATCACGCCGGAGAGCACGATGCCGATGCCGGCGCCGACGCCGAGGATCGCCGACAGCAGGCCGATGCTGCCCGCGACGCGCTCACGCGGGAACTCGTCGCGCACGATCCCGAACGCGAGCGGGAAGATGCCGCCGCTGGCCCCCTGGATGAAGCGCCCGAGGATCAGTGGCGGGAGCGAGTTCGAGAGGGCGGCCAGCAGTGTCCCGAGCGCCAGCACGACGAGTGTCCAAAGGAGCGTTCGCTCCTTGCCGTACATGTCGCCGAGCCGGCCGATGATCGCGGTGCCGACCGACGCGGCGAGCAGATAGGCGGTCAGCAGCCACGTGATTTCGGTCTCGCTGACGCCGAGCGCGTGCTGGATCGTCGGCAGAGCGGGGACGACCGCCGAGCTGAGCATCGCGTACGCGAGGCCACCGAGCGCGAGTACCGCGAGGATCAGGTTGGGGTGTGTGCGCTCGCTGTGGGTTGAGGTCATCCGTGCGGCGAGCGCCGGGCGACGGACCGGGGAGTTCGGGCGCTCGGGCCGGTAGGATAGCGGAATGACCATTCCGCCCCTGCCCGACTGGGCTGAGCTGAGCGCGCAGGACAAGCGAGCGCGGCTGCTCGCGGCGGCTGGAGCCGTGTTCGCGAGCGAGGGCCTGGACGCCCCGATGCCTGCCGTGGCCGAGGCCGCCGGGGCCAGCATCGGCAGTGTCTACCGGCAGTTCCCCTCAAAGCAGGACCTCCTCGCGACGCTCGTCGTCGAGCGGCTGAGCGAGGCCGAGCGGGGAGCGCGAGAGGCGCGCGAGAGCGCAGCCGGCCCGTGGACCGCGCTCACGGACCTGCTGTGGACGCTCGCCGAGCGCCAGGCCGCCGACGATGTCCTCGGCGAGGCGATCGCGACGGTGTCCGAGCACCCCGAGGTCAGGGCGGCCCGTGCGCGCACGACGCGGGAGCTCGAGCGCCTTCTCGGCGCGGCCCGCAATGAGGGGCTGCTGCGCGAGGACGCGAGCACGCTCGATGTGAGGCTCCTGTTCGCGGCGACGCGATCAGCCGACCAGCTTGAGCCGGGGGCTTGGCGCCGGATGCTGGAGCTCGGCATCGACGCGCTGCGGCGGCCGGCCGCCTGAACCAGGCGCGCCGGAGGGCTAGGATCGGCGGATGGTCCTCTACACCTGCCCCGCCGGCACGCACGGAGCCGGCACCCCGATCATCAAGCATCCGTGCGGTGTCGCCGCGCAGGCGCTCGAGCGCGCCGGGCTGGACTACGAGGTGAAGGTCGTCGGCGGCTTCAAGCACGTTCCCTTCAGCCGCAGGGGCAGGCGGGAGGAGATCCGCGAGCTGACCGGCCAGGAGGATGTGCCCGTGCTGCTGCTGGGCGACGGCAGCGCGATCGCGGGCACCAGCGAGATCGTCGAGTGGGCGTCGGCTCACTCCGCCGCGAGCTGACGCCGGTCTGCCGCTCGCGGGCGCCGCGGGGTCAGTCGACGCCGACCGGCTCGATCGGCGGTGCGACCGGGATGAACTCGGGGTCCTCGAGCTGCGCCGCCTTCTGACGCGGGCGCACGTACATCAGCCAGAACGCGCCGGAGGCGAACAGCATGATCACCAGCGTCCAGCCGAGCGCGGTCGTGCCCAGACCCACGTACTTCAGGCCGGACGCCGCGATCACGAACGTGATCACCGGCCTGACGTAATGGTCGGGGGCGCTCGAGGAGAACAGCGAGCCGAGGAACACCGCGGGGACGCTGCCGATGATCAAGGCGCCCGTGACCGCGAAGCTGACGTGCCCGAATGCGAGCGCGCCGAGCGCTGCGGCGATCGTCAGCGGAACCGCCTGCGTGAGGTCGGTTCCGACGAGCTGGTTCGCGCCGATCAGCGGGTAGAGGAACAGCAGCATGATGATCATCAGCGAGCCCGAGCCGACCGAGGTCATGCCAACGATGATCCCGCCGATCATCCCGATCAGGACCGTCGGCACCGGGCGCACATTCAGCTCGTGGACGACGCCGGTGCGCGTCCCGCTGGAGCGGCTGTCCAGGATGTAGCGCAGCACCATCGCCGCGGCTCCGATCAGCAGCGCGATGCCGAGGATCACCTCGATTTTCGTCTGGGCGGACTTCTGATGCCCGATCAGGTGGAGCAGATAGGCGCCGAGGAACGCCATCGGCACCGAGCCGAGGACCATCCATCCCACGAGCTTGAGATTGACGGTGCCCTTGCGCAGGTGCACCGCTGCTCCGACCGGCCGCATGAAGACCGCGGCGACGAGATCGCTGGAGATCGCGGCAGCCGGGGTGACGCCGAACAGCAGGATCAGCATCGGCGTCATCAGCGCCCCGCCTCCGGCGCCGGTCATGCCGACGAGGAAGCCGATGATCGCGCTCCCGAGGACGATGTACGGGTCGATGTGGATGCTTCCCAGCACCAGTTCCGGCATGTTCACTTCCCTCTCCCTCTGGCGGCGGCGTCAGTGCCCCCGCCCATTCCCCGCGACCGTGATCAGGAGGAAATCTGCCTTTCCCTGCCTGAATCGTGAGGAACCCTCGGCAGCGAGAATACTACCCCCTGGACCAAATCGGTGCGGAACCTCGCCTCGGCGCGATGTGCCTCCGGCGCCGGGAGACGCGTGCCGGCACCCCTCTTCTTCCTCGCCGCCGGGTTGAGCGGGCCGGGCAATGGCTGCGACGATAGGGGGTCGATCCCGGGTTCGTGCGCGGCGCGGACTACTCCGCAGCGCCATGTGGGCCGGTACGGATAAGCCGGCGGCGGCGGTGGCGTAGAAGAGTGGTGAACCCCTCCGCGCGGGGGCGGGGTACCAACCCCGAGTTGGTCCGGCCACAGGTTCGGCATTTCGCCGAGTGGGCAGGGACACGCAGCCGGACCACTCGACCACAAGGGAACAGGAGCACAACCATGAAGCAAGTCAAGACCGTATCTCTATGCTTCGCCGCCGCTCTGGCAATCGGTGCGATGTTCGCGAGCACCGCGTCAGCGGTGGTCAAACCCCCGAAAGAATCAAAAAACCTGGTCATCCGTGACCCCGCAGGCGTTGTGCCCACGGGCACCACTCTGAACGCAGCAACCAGCAACCTGGTCACGGTCACGGCAGCCGGCAACCTGGAATGTGAACACGGACTCCTGCCCGTCACACTGACGACCAACAGCGCCACGAAAGTCCTCGGCACCTCGACGTCGGACTTCAACTACGGCTCATACCTAGGGGTCGAAGGTGCCTGCAAAACGTCAGCCGCGGGCCCCGCGATCATCACGACGAGTGCGTTCCCGTGGTCGGCAGCGTTCACGAACAAAGGCCTCGAGACCGAGAAAGGCACGAAAAAGGTGACCTTCACCTCGACGTTCCTTGGTCTCGCTCCACCCAACAAATGCACCTTCGAAGCCGCCAAGCTCACGAGCACGTTCACGGTCGGCAAAGAAAAAGCGCCTGTCCCGCTCAAGTTCACCACGCCGAGCCAGCTATTCAAGCTCAACAAGAAAGCAGCAGGCACCGCCCCGATCTGCCCGCCGTCGGGAACGCTGAGCGGCGAATGGACCGTCACTGACGTCAACGGTGTGGTCTCGACCGAACTGTAAGACAGCAGACAGCCAGCACACTGGCTAGCTGACATGCAGCGTGGGCCCGGGATCAACCCCGGGCCCACGACGCAACACGGGCGGGCATTTGGCGTGGAACACTTCCTTGTTTGGCTCTGCAGAGCCCACCGCGTCAGGTGAAGATGATCTGTCCGCCGCCGGCCAGTCCGTAGAACTCACCGACGGTGATGATGTCGTCGACCTGCTCGATGAAGTCCTCCGCCGTCAGCTTGAAGAGGTCGACCGAGGCCTTGCACGCATACAGCCCGGCACCGGAGTCGGAGATCATCTCGACGAACTCCGGGATCGGCGGGATGTCGAGCTTCTCCATCTCCCCCGCGAGCTTGTGCGTGACCATCGCGGACATGCCGGGGAACCCGCCTGCCCAGGTCGCCAGATGCAGGCCGGGGTTGCCGACGGTCGCGACCTTGACACTGTCGTGCTTGTCCCTGTTGATCGCATCGAGGCCGAAGAACGTGAAGAAGACGTTCGCCTCGATGCCCTCCATGCGTGCGCCGTTGGCCATGATCAGACCCGGGTAGATCCCCTCCAGCGACCCCTTGGAGATGATGATTGAGACCTTCTCGATCGCGTCGCTCATGTCGTGCCTCGCTCTCGGTTTCTAGATGCAGCCGCGCGGCTTGGGTATGCCGCCGATCTTGGCGGCCAGCTTCGCCGGCCCCTTTGGGAACAGCTGGTAGAGCTCCTTGATCGGGACCCCCGACGCCTTGCCGAGACTGCGGATGGACGGTGCCGAGCCCGTCTCGATGTAGGTCCTGCGCATGTAGCTGATCACCTGCCAGTGACGGTCGGTGAGATCCTCGATGCCGTTCTCGCGAGCGATCTCCTGTGCGATCTGCTCGTTCCAGGCATCCGCGTCGGTGAGGAAGCCCTCCTCGTCGACGTCGACGCTTGAGCCCGCAAGCGTGACTGTGCTCATCGCGTGCCTCCCGCTCTGTTCATTGGGCGCGCTGCGCCGGTGGATGGAATTCGGAGCTGATGCCGGGGATGTCGTGGCCCGGAAGCAGCACGTGCCAGTAGATCGGCTGGAACGCGAGCTTTGCGATGTGGTTCAGGCGCGACTCCTCCAGCAACGGCAGGCCGAGATGCTGCTCGGGGAAGCGGCCGGGCAGCGGCTCGGTGTCGTAGTCGAAGTCGATCAGCAGGGCCTTGTGGAAGCCCGTCTCGACGAAGCAGTTCGCGTGCCCGTCGTAGACGCCGGTGAGTTCCTCGCCCTCCATGAAGCGCTGGACGTTCTCGGTCAGGGCGTCACCCTCGAAGTGTGTGACCGAGCCGGCCTTCGAGGTCGGGACGTCGGTGGCGTCGCCGATCACGAACACGTTCGGCGCCGTGCGGGACTGGAGCGTGCGCGGGTCGGTGGGTACGAACCCGAGCTCATTGCCCAGGCCCTTTGAGCGGCCGACGTAGGCGGGCCCGTTGTGCAACGGGATCGTCACCAGCAGGTCGAACGGAACCTCGCGCTCGTCCCAGCTCCGGATCCTGCCGGCAGCGGCGTCGACCTGCCCGGTGGCGAATTCGCTGTGCACGGTGATGTCCCGCTCGGCCATCAGAGCGCCGAGGCGCGCCGAGGCGACGGGCTTCGTGAACGCGCCGTCGAGCGGTGTCACGAACGAGAGCTCGACGTCATCTCGCAGGCCGCGGCGGCGGAGTTGCCAGTCGGCCAGGAAGCAGAACTCGAGCGGCGCGACCGGGCACTTGATCGGCATGTCCACGACGTTGACGACGAGCCGGCCGCCGCTGAACTCGGCCAGCGCGCCGCGCAGCGCGCTCGCGCCCTCCAGCGTGTAGAAGGTGTGCACCGAGTCCCCCCAGCCCGCGCCGGTCAGCCCCTCGGTCTCCTCTGGTGCGAGCTCGGTTCCGCTGGCGATCACCAGGACGTCGTATTCCAGGAACGTGCCGTCCTTCAGGTTCACGATGTTCTGATCGGTCTCGACGCTCTGCACCTCGCACTGTCTGAACTCGATGTCGTCGTGAAACTGGGCGTGGCGCGGGCGGACGATCTCCCCGGGCTCGGCGAGAGAGAACGGGACGAACAGCAGGCCGGGCTGGTAGACGTGCCGGTCGTCCCTGTCCACGACTGTGATGCGGGCGCCTGCGCCGCACGCGCGGCGCAGGCGGTTCGCGACGAGCGTTCCGCCCGTTCCTCCGCCGAGGATCACGACCCGTTTCGTCATCACCTCGCAGTCTGCCCGTGCCCGCGCCCGCGGCCAAGCGGGCCAAGCCGCGTTCCTGCTGCGGAATTCTCCGGACGGGGCAGGTGAAGCGCGGCCCTCAGGCGCTGGCGGCGACGTGCCCCTCGCGGCCGACCTCGATCCGCTCCTCGAAGGAGAAGCCGGCTTCGAGAGCGCGGCGCACCGGGCACGTGTCGGCGACCCGGGTGAGCCGGCGGACCTGCTCCGGAGCGAGCCCGGCGGGGAGGTTCACGGTCACATCGAAGCGCCGCGGCACGACGTCGGTGTCGTACCCCACGTCGACGCTGAGGCTGTCGAGCCGCCAGCCACGGTTCCTGGCGTACATCGCGACCATCGTCGAGATGCAGGAGGCCAGCGTGGCCGGCAGAAGCTCGTGAGGGGCCGGGCCCTGGTCGGTGCCGCCGAGGGATGTCGGCTCGTCGGTGATGATCGTGTGGCGGCCGTTGACGTCGATCTCGTGGCGAAGCGAGTCGCCGGTGGTCCGCGCGGTTGCCGTGAAGCTCATGATCCCTCCGTCCTTGCCGGGGTTGTGGCCATAGCCCCATCCTATCACAACTACACGGTTGTAAACGAGTGGATGTGGTCCGTCAGCCGGCGGGACCGGTGGCGCCGCTCCGCCGCCCCGTGCGCTCCGCCCATCTCGCCGCCCACTCGTCTATGGGCTCGAGCGCCGACAGCAGCCTCCTGCCCTCGCTCGTGAGGCGGTACCCCGGCGCTCCGCGCTCGGCCACGATGCCGGCCTTCCTCAGCTCGCGGAGACGTTCGTTCAGGACGCTGGAGGAGATCCCGCCGCAGGCCTGCTGGAGATCGCGGAAGCTCGCCACGCCGCCCTCCCCCCGGAGCTCCCAGAGCACGCGCAGCGCCCAGCGCCTGCCGAGCAGGTCGAGCAGCGCCATCGACGGGCGGCCCGTGCGCGAGCCCCTCACCGGCGCTCCCGGCGCGGGCGTCCTCCCAGATGCGCGCTTTGAAATCAGAAGCTACACTCCTCGCCTGCTTTGATTTTCGAAACGAAAGGCTAACCGATGCCCGATGCAACGCAGCCCGCTCCCCGGATCGCGCCCCTGCAGCCCCCCTACAGCCCGGATGTCGAGGAGTCACTGAGGCGGTGGATGCCGCCCGGCTCGGGCGCCGACCCGCTCCTCCTGTTCCGGACGCTCAACGTTCACGGCGAGCTCGCGTCGAGGATGCGCCCGCTCGGAGCAGGAATCCTCGGCCACGGGACGCTCGCGCCGCGCGAGCGCGAGCTGATGATCCTGCGCACATGTGCGCGTGCCGGCGCCGAGTATGAGTGGGGCGTGCACGCCGTTGCCTTCGGCGCCGCGGTCGGGCTGAGCGAGGAGCAGATCAGGGCGACCGTGTCCGGCTCCTCCGCCGACGCCGTGTTCGGAGAGGGAGACCGGCCGCTGATCGCGCTCGCCGACGAGCTCCACGACGGCGCCGGCGTCTCCGATGCCCTGTGGGCCGTGCTCGCGCAGCGGTTCTCGCCAGAGCAGCTCGTCGAGCTGCTCGTGACGGCCGGCTGGTACCGGTTGATCTCCTACGTGATCAACGGGGCTCGCGTGCAGCTGGAGCCGTGGGCGGCTCGCTTCCCCGCGCGCTGAGCGCGCTCAGTGGGCTGCCGCGACCCTGCTCGGCGCCGCTCCGTCGATGACCCTCTGGGCGAGCTGTGAGGGAACCTCCTCGTAGCGCACGAACTCGAGCGCGTAGTCGCCCTGGCCGCCGGTGATCGACCGCAGGTCGGGTGCGTAGGCGAGCACCTCGGACATCGGCACCTCGGCCCTGATCTCCGTCATCGCGCCGATCGGCTGCATTCCGAGCGGATGCCCCCTGCGGCTGTTCAGGTCGCCGATGACCTCCCCGACCGACTCCTCGGGCACCGTCAGCGTGACGAGCATGATCGGCTCGAGCAGCACGGGCTGGGCGTTCTGCAGCGCGATCTTCATCGCCTGGATGCCGGCCAGCTTGAAGGCAATTTCCGACGAGTCCACCGAGTGGTATGAGCCGTCCACGAGCGTCACGCGCACGCCCGTGACCGGGTAGCCCGCGAGCACACCGGACTCCATCGCCTCGCGCACGCCCTTCTCCACCGCGGGTATGAACCCGCTCGGGATCACGCCGCCCTTGATTCTGTTGACGAACTCGAAATCCTCGCCGAGCGCGAGCGGCTCGATCTGGATCCGGCAGTCGCCGAACTGCCCGCGGCCGCCGGACTGCTTCTTGTGGCGCCCGTGCGCGTCGGACGCCAGGCGGATCGTCTCCTGGTAGGGGACGCGCGGCGGCTTCAGGGTCACCTCGACGCCGAACCGCTCGCGCAGCCGGTCGACGATCACCTCGACGTGCACCTGGGATAGGCCCGCGACTATCTGCTCGCCGGTCTGCTGGTCGCGATGGAGGTCGATCGTCGGGTCTTCCTCCTGCAGCCGCCGCAGCGACACGAGCACCTTGTCCTCGTCTCCCCTGCTCTTCGGCTCCACCGCGAACGCCATCACGGCCGCGGGAAGCGTCAGGCGCGGCATGTCGATCGGCTCGTCGCGCGCCGCGAGCCAGTCGCCCGCGTGCGTCTCCTTGAGCTTCGCGACCGCGCCGATGTCGCCCGGGCCGAACTCCTGGACATGTGCGACGTCCTTGCCGTTGAACAGCAGCAGCTGGCCGATCCTCTCCTTCGAGTGCGCACGGGTGTTCAGGACGTGGCTGTCGGCGCGCAGCACACCCTGGTAGACGCGCAGCAGGTTGATGCGGCCTGCGAACGGGTCGGCCCTGGTCTTGAACACGTACGCGAACAGCTCGTCGTCCTCGCTCGGCCTCAGCTCGACCTCGCCGGCCTGCAGCGAGCCGTGCTTCACCGGCGAGGGAAGGTCCTCGACGATCGCATCGAGCAGCCTCGTGGTGCCGAGGTTGCGCGTGGCCACGCCGCATACGACAGGGAAGATCTTGCCGTGGTTGGTTCCCTCCTTGAGGGCGTCGACGATCTCCTCGTGGGAGATGGGGTCGCCCTCGAGGTAGCGCTCCATCAGCGAGTCGGATACTTCGCTGACCTCATCCATCAGGTTCTCCCTGTACTCCTGCGCCTGGCCCTGCGCCTCATCGGGGATCGGCACCTCGGTCCAGCCGCCGCGCTCGGCGGAGTCCTGACGGAAGGCCTTCATGTCGACGAGGTCCACGACGCCCTGGACATCAGCCGAGCCGAGCGGGATCTCAGTCGCGACGACGTGAGGCCCGAACGCTCCCTTGAGCTGCTCGAGTGTGCGGAAGAAGTCTGCCCGCTCGCGGTCGAGCATGTTCACGAACAGCATCCGGGCGAGGTCGAGCTCGGCGGCGCGCTCCCACAGGCGCCGCGTGCTCACCTCCACCCCGTTCACCGCGTTGACCACGAACACCGCGGACTCGCAGACCCGCAGCGCAGCGAGCGCGTCCGCGATGAAGCTCGGCTCGCCCGGCGTGTCGAGCAGATTGATCTTGCGCTCGTCCCATGTGAAGGAGCTGAGCGTCGTGGAGATCGACATCTTGCGGGCCTGCTCGTCCGGGTCGGCGTCGGAGATCGTCGTGCCGTCGGGCACAGAGCCGAGACGGCCGATCACCCCCGCCTCGAACAGCAGCGCCTCATGCAGCGAGGTCTTTCCGCCGCCGCGATGACCGACCAGCGCGACGTTCCTTATACGGTCCGCTGGGGGCCTGACTTCTACAGGTCGCATTGCACCCTCCCGAAGCGCCACTGGGGCCGGCCCACCAGGGGGGCGAGCCTTTCGCCCGTCGCCCGTCGAGCATAGTCGAGGGGGACCGTCCCGGCTAGTGGGAAAGCACGTACACCGTTACGGGTCCGGCCGCAGTGCCGGCCGTGAACGATGTGACGCTGTAGGTCGACCCGTTATAGGTGACGGCGCCCGACGCCGGCAGCCGCGAAGGTCCCCGGCTCGTGCCAGCGAGCTGGCGGGCGCCCGAGCGCACGTAGATGAGCGCCCCAGTGAGGTCCCCGGCGGATTTGACGAACGCGGCCGGCGTCGCGGAGACCGCGGCGAATCGCCGCCACATCGTCTGGACGATGTGGCCCGTCTCCAGCAGCCTTATCGCGCCGCACCCCATCGAGCCGGACGGCACTGGCACGAGCAGCGTCACCTTCAGCGGCCCCTGAGGGAACGCCGTGGCGTTGAAGGAGACGGCCTGCACGCGGGCGCCGTGGTAGGTCAGCGCTCCGCTGTCGGGAATCCCCGCGGACCCGATCACGCCTTCGACCGGGATCCGGCCGGAGGCGCCGCGCAGCAGCAACGGCAGCCCGACGTAGCGCGTCTCGAGCTTCACGTAGCCGAGGTCGTCCTGCACCGACAGCACGTAGCTCCCGAGCACCTTGCCTCCTGCGCGCAGCGTGCCGCTCACCGGGGCGATGATGTAGGGGCCTCCCACGTCCGCGAGCACCGCGCCGCCGCGTGTCACGCGCAGGCGGACGATGTGGGTGTGTGAGTAGACGAGGGTCGTCACGGCCGCCCGCACCGCGGCGGTGTTCCCGCTCGCCAGCGCTTGCAGGAGGGGTGCGTAGCCCTGCACCTGGCGTTGGTCCGCGCGCACCTCGGCGCTGCTGAGCTCGAGCCTGTAGATCTTTTCCGCCGGGCCGAGCACCGCGGCGGCGGCGGCCGCGGCCGCGCCAGTTCCGCAGGGCGCTTCAGCGACCGTGGAGGCCGTGGGCGCCCCCACGGCGGCGGTGCTGGCCGACTGCGGGTAGGTGCTGCCGGTCTTCGCGCTCGCGCCGCAGGCGCCCAGCGCCAGGCCAGCGATTGAGAGGGCGGCCGCGAGCGCCGCTCGCGTGGCCCCGTTGCGCTTGGTTGCGTGGGTGGGTGTCTCGCTCATCTGATCAGAAGGTAGGACGCTGGGGCGGCGCGCGCGCCGGTTCCCGCGATCTGCCCGGCTGCCCCAAGCTGCCGTGAGGCATGCCCGGCGGAGCGACGGTCATCTTCAGCGCGCTGGGCGCCTGCGCCGCGGTGCTCGCGGCCGCGACCCGGCGTGTTCCCGCCGCTGCCTGCCGCGTTCTCCGAGCAGAGCCCGGTCGTCGCCGCGGGCCCATCCGCAGGGCTGAGGGGACCGTCCCGGCGCTCCTGCGAGCCCCAGCTGGGACGGAGGGGCGCCGCTATGGGGAGCGGCGCGGGGCGGTCCTCTCAGGGCCTCGCCAGGAGCAGCTGCGGCGAGGACCCGCACGCAAGTTAGGAGGCGCGGATAAGGGCGCGCGAAAGAGCGTTGACTATCCGAGCTCGTGCTGTGCGGCGAGGCCGATCGAGGAGAGTGCCTCCTCATACGGGATGTTGAAGTCCACGCGGGTTATCAGGCCGTCCGTGACCGTCCAGATCGCAGCCCGCCGCAGCGATGACTCGGGGGCGGTGGGGCGCTGCTTGCCGCGCCCGATCTTGACGACCACGATCCTGTCGCCCCCGTCGAGCACGTCCTCCACCTCGAAGCGGTAGCTGCTCCATGAGCGCAGCCAGTCCCGCCAGGCGTCCGCGAGCCCCTCGATGCCACCGGCGTAGGTGACCGGGGACATACCGGGGAAGCGCATCGTCCCCTGCACGTCGGGCGCAAACAGGTGTGCGACGGAACCGATCCACTCCGCCGCGAGGATCTCGTCCGCGAGCACGCTCGCGACGTCCACCTCCGGCCCGGGCTGAAGCGACCTGATGAGCTCGAGGTTCTCAGCCGACATGGCCTGCCTCGGGCGCGGCGGCGGGTCTGTGGGTGTGTGAGGCGCGCAAGGTGCCCAGGATACAAACCGCGACCTCGGCGCCCGCAAACAAGCACGGCGGCGGCGGGGCCGGCGCTCAGGTGCGCTCGCGGCGCTCGCGTGCGCCCGCCGGCTCGATGGTGAGCAGCTGCGGCTCGCGCTCGTGGTCGACCTGAAGGGTCGAGTGGTCGATCCCGAAGCGCTCGTGGAGCATCCGCTCCAGGGCGTATCGCTTCTCGTGGCAGTCTGCGTGATCCCGCACCAGCACATGGGCCGACAGCGCCGGGAATCCGGACGTGACCTCCCACACGTGCAGGTCGTGGATCTCCCTGACCCCGGGGGTGGCGAGCATCGCGCCGCCGATCTCCTCGGGGTCTATCCCCTCGGGAGCCGCCTCCATCAGCACGCGGCCGGTGGCCTTCAGCAGGCCGTACGCCGAGCGGAACATCAGCGCCGCGATCAGCAGCGATGCGACCGCGTCGGCGCGGTCGGCCCCGGTCGCGAGGATCACGCCGGCCGCGATCGCCGTCGCGATGAACGCGTACAGGTCGGTAAGCAGGTGCTGATAGGAGCCCTCGACGTTGAGGCTGCGCCTGCTCGCGCCCGACAGCACCCATGTCGCCGCGAGGTTGACGGCGATCCCGGCGAGGGCGACCGCAAGCATCAGCCCGCCGTCGACCGCCACCGGAGTGATCAGGCGCCGGATGCCGGCGATCAGGATCAGCAGCCCGAGCACGAGCAGGGTGATCCCGTTGATCTGCGCCGAGAGGATCTCGACCCTTTTCAGGCCGTACGTCCATGCCCCTCGCGCGGGACGCGCCGCAAGCCGAATCGCGATCAGCGACAGGCCGATCGCGGCGGCGTCGGTGAGCATGTGGCCGGCGTCGGAGAGCAGCGCCAGTGAGCCGGCGACGATCCCCGCGATCACCTCGACCAGCATGAAGGCGATGATCAGCGCCAGTGCGAGCGCCAGCTTCCGAGGGTCGGCCGTGACGTCGTGTGCGCCGGCCCCGTGGTGCCCGTGCGCGTGTCCGTGACCGTGGCTCACAAGGTTCGCCTCGGCCTCAACTCTACCCCCGCCCGCGGCCCCTCCAGTGCGTCCTAGCCGAGGAACGGCTTGAGCTTGGCGACGGTGTTGGGGATCGTGTCGCTCTTCGGGATCGACGGGAGCACGCCGTGGCCGCCGGCTTCAGCGTCGAAGAAGCTGAAGTGCGTCGCCTCGTTCGCCGCGACCTTCGCCGCGATCGTCCGCAGTTCCTGGCTGCTGAACGTTTCGGAAGCTCCGAGGTAGGCCTCGACGAACGCCGTCTCGAGCGCGACGCCCGTGTTGAGCAGAGACTGGCCCGTCCTCGTGACGCTCGCCGGGATCTTGAAGGTGAGCCCCGTCGGGGTGCTGGATCCGAGCGCGTTCGCGAGGAACGCCTTGTGGTCCTTCTCGTTCTTCAGTGCCGCTTCGAAGTAGTCCTTGTTTTCCAGTTTCGGGTGCCTGAATGCGTGGAAGTTCTTCAGGATCGCGGAGTAGACGACGACTGCGAGGCTCTCCGCGGTGTACGCGGCCTGCAGGGTGGTGACGTCGCTCGCGGTCGCGCTTGACGCGAACGCCGAGCTCGACACGGCGGCGAGGATGCCGCCGCTGCCGGCGAGCAGGATCCCGCCCTTTCCGGCGTTGCGCAGGAACTGCCCGCGGCTGATCCCGTTCTGATCGATGCTGGTCATTCTCATGCTCCTTCACTCGCAGATGAACTGATGCCGTCTATACGGCGCCGGACCCTGCGCGGATCACGAGGCGGAGCGGAACTGCTGCCCGGGGCAGCCGCTACTCGGCGGCGAGCCGGTCGATCGCCGTCGGCACGCGGCGCATGCTCACGTGGGCGTCGACCGTCGACTCGGCATCGCCGGAGAACGTCCCCTCGATCGGCGAGACGTCCGAGTACATGCGGCCGTGGCCGATCCGGACATGGTCGCGGCCGGCGATGATCGCGTTCGTCGGGTCGGTGCCGAACCACACGGGATCGCTGTCTCCGTCCACCGGCAGCAGCGCCTCGATCCAGGCGTGGGTCTGCACCTCTGCGCTCGTCCCGTCCTCGCCGTCCGGGGAGGTGAAGAAGTAGCCGCTGACATATCGCGCCGCAACCTCGTGCGAGCGCAGCAGCGCCAGGGCGAGGTGCGCGAAGTCCTGGCACACGCCCGCACCGAGGGCGATGAACGCCGGCGTCGTCGTGTGCGCGTCAGTGACCCCGGCCTCGTAGCGAAAGCGCTCGGGGATCACGCGGGTGACGTTCCTGAGTGTCTCCGCGGGCGTGTCGCCGCGGACCTCTTCGACGAGCTGGGTGAGGTCGGGGTTCTCGTGCAGGTATCCGTATGGGTGGTAGCGATAGGCACCCGCGGCGCGGCGGTAGCGGTCGGTCTGCAGGTCCGCCCAAGACCCGTCCGGCGGCGGCATCGGTTCGGTGGTCGCGACCGTTGCGTCGATCTGGATGCGCAGCCGCTGCACGGGCGCCGCGACGAGCACCTCGGTCACCTCGTTGCCGAACAGGTCCTCGTAGGTGGCGAGGCGGTCGGGGTTGGGCGTGACGCTGATGTCGAAGTGCTCGCAGCGCTGGGTGCCGTCGCTGCGAGGGCGCATCCGCAGGCGGTTGAAGTTCCCGACGACGGGCGCGGAGTAGCGGTAGGTCGACTCGTAGGTGATCTGGTAGCGCATCGACCCGCAGGCTACCGCGCGCAGAGCTGATCCAAACAGCCGCGCGCCGGGGCCACCGCGCGGGAAGGATCCGCCGGACGCGGCATCCTAGGTTCGTCGACCCCAACAAACGGAGGATCTCATCGTGAGGCCAGTACCGACAGCCCCAGCCCGGTCACGTCCCCGGGCCGCAGTCCCGGCACTCGCAGCCGCGCTCGTGGGAGTGCTCGCGCTCGCGGGCTGCGGCAGCTCCTCGACCAGCTCGAGCACCGCGACGCCCGCCGCGCCCTCAACGACCACGGCGACGACGACCGCGCCCGCCGCCGCCGCCTCCCTGGTCAGCGTCGCCGCCAACCCGGAAGGGCAGCTCAAATTCACGACGAGCGCCCTGACGGCGAAGTCCGGCCCGGTCTCGATCGCCTTCACGAACATGAGCTCGATCGAACACAACCTGAGCATCGAATCCTCAGCGGGAGCGAAAGTCGGCGCGACGCCCACGTTCTCCGGTGGCACGAAGACGCTCACACTGAACCTCGCGCCCGGTACCTACAAGTTCTACTGCTCGATACCGGGGCACCGCCAGGCCGGGATGGAAGGCACGCTCACCGTGCGCTGAAACAGGCCTTCCCCCGCCCCTCGACCCCCGTGTAGCATGACCGCAGGTGCCGGCGTGGGGGACACAGCGGCACCTGAAGGGCCACGGTTCACCGAGGGAGAGGGGACAGCGATGCAAGGCCGCGAGCGCACACGTTTCGGGAACCGGCGATCGGCCCGCGTAGGAGCGGCCGCCGCGATGGCCATGCTGATGGCCGGGCTCGCCGCGTCCGCGGCGCCGGCGGCGACCCTCCCACGCGGCGCATCGAGCGCGAGCGAACCCGAACCGCTCCCCGTGGTCACGGCCGTGTTCCCGACATCCGAGCCTGCAAAGGGCGGGAAAAAAGTGCAGGTCAAAGGCGCGAACTTCACCGGCGCGACGGCCGTGCACTTCGGCACGGTCGCGGCGAAGAGCTTCACGGTCGCCAAAGCGACGGAGATCATCGCGATCCTTCCCGCGAGCATCGGAGTCAGGACCGTCGACGTCACCGTCACCACGCCGGCCGGCACGAGCGAAGTCAACCCCGGCGACCGGATCAGCTATGTGAGCTACCCGCCGGAGGTGAAGGGGGTCGCCCCCAACCAGGCGCCTGCCGCGGGCGGGGCGACCGTCTCGGTGAAAGGCGAATTCTTCCTCGGGGCCAAACAGGTCATGTTCGGCGCCTTCCCGGCCACCGAATTCAAAGTCAACTCCGAAAAGTCGATCAGCGCCGTGATCCCGGCGGAGAGCGTCGGTTTCGTCGACGTGCACGTGATCACCGACTACGGCGAAAGCCCCCGCGAATACTGCAAGAAAGGCGTCTGCAACGTTCGCGACCACTTCAAGTTCGCGGAACCCACGGTCACCGAACTGAGCCCGAACCACGGCCCCGCGGCCGGCGGCACGACCGTCACAGTGACCGGGACTGGATTCGTGCTCGGAAGCGAAGTCACCGGCTTCAACTTCCTCGGCGCGGCGGCACCGTCGGTGGAATGCACGCTCATCACCAGCTGCACAGTCCTCACGCCGGCTCACGGCGCCGGGAGCTACTCCGTCCTTGTCACCGGCCTCGGCAGCGGCAACGAACGAGGGACCGCCCCGAAGTTCACATTCGAATAGGCACCGGCGGCTGCGGCCCCGGACGCAGCCGCGGCGGCCTCACGCGGCGTAGAAGACGACCCCGATCACCGCATACAGCGCCATCAGCTGGACGCCCTCGAACCACGTCGACTCCCCGTCGGAGAGAAGGATCGGGACGAGCAGCCCGACGGCGAGCAGCGCGGCGATCTCGAACGGGTTGAACACGAGCGCCATCCCTGCAGGGCCGATCACGAGTGAGAGCAGCACCAGCACGGGCGCGACGAACAGGCCGATCTGGGAGCTCGAGCCGATCGAGATCCCGACCGCGAGGCCCATCCGGTCCTTCATCGCGGCGACGACAGCGACGTAATGCTCGGCTGCGTTGCCGACGACAGCGACCACGAACGCCCCGACGAAGAACTGGCTCAGCCCGAAGTCGCTCGAGGCCTGCTCGATGGATCCCACCAGCACACTGCTGAGGAGCGCCACGACGACGCCCGCGGCGGCGAGCATCCCGACGGAGCGGCGCAGCGGCCACGCCGCCTGGGCCTCGTCCTCCTCGATCGGGCTGAACAGGCTGCGGTGGGTTCTCAGCGAGAAGAACAGACCCGCCGCGTAGGTCGCGATCAGTATCACCGCCACGGCGATCGACGCGTTCTGGACGTCGCTGCCGAATTCGTGCCGCACCTCGCCGACGACCGGCAGCCGCGCGTGGTGGGCCAGGGCCAGCACCGAGGGGATCGCCAGCGCGAGGATCGTCAGCAGCAGCATCCCCGACTGGGTCTGGGCGGCGGTGCGGTCAAAGCGCTGACGCGTGCGGTGCCAGCCGCCCGCGAGCATGGACGCGCCCAGCACGAGCAGCGCGTTGCCGATGATCGAACCCACAATCGATGCCTTCACGACCTCATGCAGGCCGTCTCCGAGCGCGAACAGGGCGATGATCAGCTCCGGCGCGTTGCCGAAGGTGACGTTCACCAGCCCCCCCACCCCCGGGCCCGATCGCGCGGCGAGATGCTCGGTGGAGTCGCCCATCAGGGCCGCGACGGGGATGATCCCGAGCGCCGAAGCGATGAAGATGAGCGGGGCGGACGCGCCCGCCGCGGAGAGGCCTAGCGCCACCGGGACGAACACGCCCAGGATGTAGACACGTCTCATCCGGTCGGCAGCGTACACGCCGACCCGGGCACCGCTTCAACGGCGCCCGGCCGCGGTGAGCGGTGCGCGCTCAGAGCGGGCTGATCAGAACTTCGCGCTCGCTGCGCATGGTCGATGCACCCTCGGCCGACAGCCCCTGTGCAAACTCGTTGATCCGGCGCCGCGGGCCGGTGAGCGTGAACGCGACCTGCGTGGACAGCAGATGGGGATGCTCGACGATCTCGCACTTGAGCCCCAGCCGCTCGGCCCACGCGAGCATCGTCGCCTCGAATTCGACGCGGATGCTCCTGCCGGCCACGGCGACCATCGTCCGGGTTTCCACGGCGTCCTCGTCGGCGGCCGAAGCCGCGCCGGCGGCCTCGCCCTCGGCCGGCGGCGGATCGGTCTGGACCCATTCGTCGCGCCCTTCGTCCCAGCGGCTCACGACCAAGCTCGCGCTCAGGCCGTCGGTCGCGAGCACGCCTTCGATCGCGGACCGCGCCGCAGTGAGGGCCGGCTCCGTCGCGGCGTACGCGAAGAGCAGGCTGCCGTCGTGCGTGACGACGACGTCATCCGCGACGGCGGACGTGACCTCATCCGCCAGACCCGGCCCGCGGAACCGCCCGAGGACCCGATCCAGGACACCATGGTCCCCGGCGCCCTCAACCGTCGTCCTCAGCCGCCAACCCTGGTCGTCAGACACGTCGTCTCCTTCAAGCCGGGCGGGCGGGCGACCGGCCGGCTTGCGACTCGAGCCCGCGCGCAGTGCCGTCAGCCTAGTGGGTGGGGTGCGCCGAGCGGCGGACGGCCGTCCCCCCAACGGCACCCGGCACTTCAGAAACACGCGTCCCCGGCCGATGCCTGCTCAATCGTGCCTCACCTCACGACCAACACCCCCTACCGTCCCGGAGCCACGGAGCGCCGACGGCGCGCGGAGGCGGTCCGCCGCCACCGCGCCGAAGCCACGGCGCGCAATCGTGCAGGCGGCGGCGAGGTCGCCTATCTGCGCGAGCAGCTGCACCTCGCGGCGCGGCTGACGGCCAGGCTGGCCGCGACGAGCGACGTGCAGGAGATGGCGCAGCTCGTCGTCGATGAGCTGCACGAGACATTCCACTTTTACCTCGCCGCGGTCCAGCGCGTCGATGCCGACGGCGTCCTGCGCCTGATGGCTGGCGGCGGACTGCTCGCTGAGGTCATGAGCGAGTTCCTCCTCACCGAGCAGCCTGTCACCGGCGGCGTCAACGGCCGCGTCGCGCGATCCGGCGTCACGGCGCTCGTCTCCGATACGCGCACGGACCCCGACTACATCGTCCGTGACCCCCAGACGGACCCGCGAGCTGAGCTCGCCGTCGCCGTCGTCGTGGACGGCTTCGTCTGGGGCGTACTGAACATCGAGGAGACCGAGCCGGGTGCTCTCGGCGAGGGGGATGCCGCCCTCGTTGAGGCGATCGCGGCCAGCTTCGGCGCCGCGATCCACCGCGCCGGACTGCTCGCCGATCTCGAGGGCACCTTCACCACCACGCTCGCGGCGCTGGCAAGCACGGTGGAGGCCAAGGACGACTACACGGCGACGCACGGCGAGGATGTCGCCGACCTCGCCGCCCGGGTAGCGCTGCGGATGGCGCTCTCCGCGGCCGAGGCCCGCGACGTGCGCTACGCGGCGATCCTCCACGACATCGGCAAGGTCGCCGTGCCGAGCGAGATCCTGCTGAAGCCCGGCGCACTCACCGACCGGGAGTGGGTGGTGATGCGCGGCCATGCCGCGATCGGCGGTGAACTCGTCGCCCGGATCCCGGCCTTTGCCCACCTGGCCCCGGCGGTGCGCGCGAGCCACGAGCGCTGGGACGGCGCCGGCTACCCGGACGGGCTGGCGGGCGTCGCGATACCGCTCGCAGCGCGCATCATCGCGGCCTGCGACACGTATGACGCGATCGTCACCGACCGCCCCTACCGGCCAGCGCGCACGCACGCCGAGGCCTGCGAGGAGCTGATGCGCGTGGCGGGCACCCAGCTCGACCCGCGCGTCGTCGACGCGACGCTCGCGGAGCATCGCGACGGCTGAGGGCGGACCGGGCGCGCGGCCGTGACCTGCGGCGCGCCGCCTACAGCTCTGCGAGCACCCGCTTCGCGGCGGCCGTGCCGGAGCGGATCGCGCCCTCCATGTAGCCCGGCCACTGCGGCGAATAGTCCGCGCCCGCGAAGTGGATGTTCCCGACCGGTTCGCGCACGGCCGCGCCGAGTGACGTGATCACGCCGGGGGGATTGAAGCTCCCGTACGCCCCGAGCGTGTACGCCTCACTCGCCCACACCATGTCCGCATACCCGCTCACCGCGAGGGCGCGGGAGCCGAAGTAGTTCGCGAGCGAACCCAGAGCGGCCTTCCTGCGCTGCGCGGCGGCCAGTGAGAACAGGGCCCTGCCGTTGTTGCCCTCGGCGAACCCGACAAGCACTCCGGGGATCCCGCCCGGAGGTGAGTTGTCGTAGACGACGTCGATCGGGCCTGTGTCTGACACCACGTAGCCGCTCAGCCCGGCTTCCCGCCAGAACGGTGCCGGGTAGACGGCCTGCACCTTCACGGTCGCGCCGTTGGGCTGACGCTGCAGATACTGCGAGTAGGCCGGAGGCAGCTCGGGCGAGAAGATGATGCGCGCCGTGACCGCCTTGGGAGTCGCGAGTATCACCTGCGCCGCGGTGAAGTCGCCGCTCGCGGTGTGCACCACGACCTGCTGGCCGCGGCCGACCCCGAGGACGGGAGTGCCGAGGCGGACGGGTTGTGCCAGCCGCGCTGCGAGCGCGGTCGACATCTGCTGCGGCCCTCCGGTGAAGCGCAGGCTCTGGGCTGAGCCGGTCAGCGTGTTGATGTCGCCTCCGACGCCGTTGATCGCCGCGAGCAGGTCCAGCAGCGAGACCTGCCCGGAGTCCTCGCCGTAGACGGCGCGGATCGCGAGCTCGAGGAGCTGCCGTGCCTGCGAGGTCTGCGCGTTCGCTTCGATCCAGCTGGTGACGGTCTGCACGTCGTACGTGGACGCACCCGCGGCCTTCCACGGCGTGTTCGCCTGGACACCCGACGCGAGCTGGTTGAGCCTGGCGATGATCGCAAGGATCTCGCTGAGAGCCGCCGGACTCACCGGGGGCAGCGGGCCGGTGTACGTCTGCAGCTGGCCGGACTGGTAGTAGAGGTTGTTGCCTTCGCCGTAGCTTTCGAACGTCGAGATCCCGAGCGACTGTGCGAGCGCCAGAACCCTGGTCTGACCGGGCCCGGCCCACTGGCCACCCATCTCGAGCACGCTGCCCGCTGCGAGCGGGATGTCCAGGTTTCTACCCCCCACCCTGTCGCGAGCCTCGAGCACGAGAACGGACCGCCCGGCTGACTGCACGGCGTTGGCGGCCGTCAGGCCGGCGAGACCGGCGCCGACGATGATCACTTCTGCGGCGCCAACCGAGGCGCGGACGGCGCGCCGCGCGGACCGCGCCGACGCCGCTGGGCTGACGGAGCCCATCACCCCGGCGGCCCCGGCCGCCGCGGCACCTGCGAGAAGTCCGCGCCGGGTCAGGCCCGGCTCCTGCCTACGCGGTGAGGGCACGCCGAGCCTCGGTCGCTCCCGCTGCGAACAGCCGGGTAGGCAGAGCACGTCTCATCGCGCGATCCTATCCTCCGGCCGGCGAGCGCGCGAGCGCGCATGGGCGGCCGGTGCCGGCCGCTCTCACCCCTCGAACTGCCAGACCGACGGCATCGCGATCACGCCGACGGTGATCACGAGGAAGATGCCCCCCGCGGCGTAGAGCGTGGCTGACACCCCGACCGCCGCCGCAATCGGGCCCACCAGGGCGAGCCCCACCGGCTGCAGCGCGTAGGAGCCGACGGCGTCCCAAGATGTCACGCGGGAGATCTCATCGGCGGGCACGCTCCGCTGCATCGCCGTGAACCAGACGGCGTTGAAGAATGACCCGATGACGCCCTCGATGAGCGCCGTGAGGATGACCAGCCAGAGAGCGGCGTGCGCGCCGAGAAGCAGCAGCGTCAGCGGTACGCCGAACAGGCTGATGATGAACGCCGCACGAAGCGGATGTGCGGGTCTCCAGCGCAGCGCAAGGACCCCTCCGGCGATCGCCCCGACGCCCATCGCGGTGCTGATCGCAGCCCATGCCCCCGGCCCCCCCAGGAACTTTTCGGCGACCTCCGGGCCCAGCACCCTGAAGGTGCTGAAGCCGAAGGCGAACATCAGCGTGAAGTAGCCGACGCTGACCAGCAGCCAGCGCCTCGAGCTGAACGCCTTCCACCCCGCGCGCAGCTCCCGGAGCACGCTCGTCGTGCGATCGCGGGCGACCTGAGCCGCCGAGTCGACGCGCAGCGCCGCCAGAAACGCTGCGCTGAGCAGGAACGTCGCCGCGTCGACCGCCAGCCCCCAGCCGGCTCCGGCCCCGACAACGATGACCCCGGCCACCGCAGGCCCGAGGACCGCCGTGGCGTTCTCGCTCAGGCCGAGCAGCGCGTTCGCAGGCTGCAGGTCCTCGGCAGCAACGACCTGAGGCACGAGCCCGTTTGCGGCCGGGGTGAAGAACCCGTCCGCCATGCCGTACACCGCCTGGAGTGCCGCCAGCTGCCAGATGTGAGCGGTCCCGTTGAGGATCAGCACAGCGCTGGCTCCCTGTGTCGCGAAGCGAACGAGATCTGATGCGAGCATCACCCGCTGGCGGGGCAGGCGATCTGCCCAGACCCCGCCCAGCAGCACGAACAGGACCAGCGGAACCGTCTGGGCCGCGAGCACTATCCCGAGGTCGCTGACAGAACCGGTCAGGTGCAGGACGGCGAATGTCAGCGCGACAGGAACAAGCCTGTCGCCAAATGAGGACACCGCCCTGCCGGCGAACAGCAACCGGAACGGGCGTGCCCGGAGCGGGCCCTGGCGCACCGCCCGAAGCCTAACGGCGGTTCCCCGGCCAACGCGATCGACGCGTCGGGCTGGGCCGTCAGACGGGCGGCCCCGGCACTCGTCCCGTCAGCTGGAGCACGTCGCCGGCCCGCCCGTTCGGAGCGCGGGCCGGCGCGCGTGGCTGAACGTGGGCGCCTCAGTGCTGAAGTGCGAGCGTGTTGCTTGAGTCGTCGACGAAATAGACGCCCCTGGATGTCGGCGTCACGGCGAGCCCGAACAGGCCTCCGCCGCCGGCTCCGGTGTCCAGCGGCTGGAACTCAGCCCCGGCCGGCGTGCTCTCGACGATGTTCCCGTCATTCGCGTTGGCGCTCAGCACGTCCCCGTTCGGTGCGAGCGTCAGCCCGAGCGGGTTGTTGAGGTAGCCGCCCGCAGCGACGGTCATGCCCGCACCACCCAGCGGGGTCTGCCGGCTCATCGCCCCCGGCACGGCCGCGATGCGGTTGCCCTGGGTGTCGGCGACGTACAGCTTTCCGTCGTCCCCGAGGGCGACACCGGTCGGGCCGACCACAAGGGCGGCGGGGTCCGTGCGCTCGGGGAAGCCGTCGGCGATCACCGCCATCGACGTGACCTTCGGGAGGTGGCCTTCTCGGACCCTCACACGGATGCGCACGACGGTGCCTTCATCCACCGGCGTTTCCCCGGACGCAACGGTCCCGTTGAGCACGTTGGTGACGAACAGCGTCGCGTTCTGTCCGGCGGCGACCGAGGTCATGTCCCAGGGGCCGTTTATCGGAGGCCCTGAGATCGTCTGCACGACGTGTCCGGTGCTGTCCAGCACGATCAGGCACCCGGACTGAGCCGTCGCCGCCGTGCCGTCGGCGGTCGGCAGGCTCCCCACAACGACGAAGCCCTGAGGCAGGATCGCCAGGGCGGTGGTCAGGCCCACACCGCCGGGGCACGGCCCGGGCAGCGTGGCGGGGTTGATCTGCGCAAACAGGGAAAGGCGGCCGCTCGGCGTCAGCTGGACGATTGTGGTGCCGGTCCCCTGGAGGTTTTCGAAATTGTTGAAATTGCTGACGAGGATGTCTCCGGCGACGAGTGAGCCGGCACTCCTCGTGACGTTGACGATCCCGTAGGGATTCAGATCGCCGTTGGCGGGGATCGTGCTCCCCACCACCGCGGTCTTCTCGAGCGTCCCGATGAAGGGACGGTCCAGTGCGAGCGCGGACCCGCCCCAGGCGAGCGCGAGCGCCGAGAGCGCGACGAGGACGCAGAGCACGCGGACGCGTCTGCCGAGCCGGCCCGATGCGGGCATCCGGCCGGCGTTCCTGATCGCTGGGAGCGTCCGAGCGGGACGGTCTATGGCGGGGCTGGACATGACATTGCCTCCACTGTTCGATGGCTTCCACCGAGACAGACCCCGGATTGCGGTCGATCCTTCCCCAGGCCGCGTCGGCACGGACGCGGGCCGACGGGGCCCGGGTCCCAGGCCTTTGCTGAGGAAGGCGTGCGCACTGCCCGATTGCTCTGTGAGAGCCGCTTCGCTCTGCCCGCCCGGACGTGCTCAGCTTCTACACCGTGAGGCCGGGCTCGACGCGGTGTACCGCTCCAGCACAGGGCCGGCGCTTCGCGCCCAGGAAGCGCGTGCTGCGCGCCCTGATCAACCGGACCGCGGGCCGCGCGGCTGGAACCTGGCCCACCGTCGGCCCTATCGCCGTCGGCCCTATTGGAAGGTGTACCTGTCCGCCGTGCCCTTCGCGCTTGAGAGCTTGTTCACGGTGGCGACGACGTCGACGGTGCCGGCTTTGCCCGACGGTGCCGTGAGCGTGCACTGGGTGCTCGAGCTGCAGCTCACCCCGCTCGCGTAGAACCTGCCCACCTTGAAGGCGCTCAGCAGGGCGCCCGGCGCGAAGCCGCTGCCGGTGACCGTGATGGTGTTCCCGCCGGCCGCCGGGCCGGAGCTCGGGCTCACGGCCGTGATCGACGGCGCCGTGTACTTGAAGCGGTCCGTTTTGCTGATCGCGCTCGTGCCGTTGGCTGCGGTGATCACCGTCACGTCGGTCACCCCCGAGGTGCCGGCGGGTGAGAGCGCTGTCACGGACGTCGCGGAGTTGACGTGGATGCTCGGCGACGGACTGGTCCCGAAATCGACGGCAGTCGCGCCCGAGAGATTCGTTCCGGTGATGGTCACCGACGTGCCGCCCAGCGGGGAGCCCGATGTGGGTGAGATCTTCTTGACCGTCGCGGACGGCGTGTAGGTGAAGTGGTCGGCGGCCGTGCGCCCGCTCGAGCCGGCGCCGTTGGTGACCCACACATCCACCACCCCTGCGGCCTGCGCGGGCGAGACCGCGGTGATCGAGTTGGGCGAGTTGATGTGGAAGCTGGCGGCTCCGTATCCGCCGAACGCGACGGTGAACGTGCCGGTCAGGTTGGTGCCCGTGATCGTCACCGTGGTCCCGCCGACGGCCGGCCCGCCCTGCGGGCTGACGCTGGAGATGCTCGGCGGCGATTCATAGCTGAACTGGTCGGCGAAGCTCGTGAGGCTGGTGCCGCCGGGGGTCGTGACCGTGACGTCGACGGCACCCACGCCCGCCGGCGCGGCAGCCGTTATCGACGTCGGGGAGTTGACCGTGACCGACGGCGCCGGGGTCATGCCGAAGTCGACGGCGGTGGCCGCGGTGAGATTCGTGCCGGTGATCGTGACCGTCGTCCCGCCGCCTTCGGGGCCGCCGGCCGGGCTGATCGCGGTCACTGTCGGGAGCGGCGCGTAGCTGAACCGATCGGCGGAGCTCGGCGCGCTCGTGCCGGCGGGGGAGGTGACGATGACATCGACCGTTCCGGACCCCGCGGGAGCTGTGGCTGTGATGGAGGTTTCCGAATTGACCGTGAAGGCGGCCGCGGGCTGCGAGCCGAAGCTCACGGCGCTGACACCGGAGAAGGCCGCCCCGGTGATCGTCACGACCGTGCCGCCGCCTTCGGGACCGGCGGCCGGGCTCACCGCGCTGACGAGTGGCGCGGACGTGTACGTGAAGCGGTCGGCGGCGGCCGCGATGCTGGTCCCCTGGGGCGTGGTGACGATCACGTCGACGGCCCCGCTCCCCGCTGGGGAGGTCGCGGTGATCGACGTGGCCGAGTTGACCGTGAAGCTCGACGCGGGAGTTGAGCCGAACGCGACGGACGTTGCCCCGGCGAATTCGCGCCCGGAGATGCTGACGGACGTGCCGCCCGCTTCGGGTCCGCTGCTCGGTGCCATCGCGGTCACCGCCGGCGGACCGAGATATGTGAAGAGCGAGCCCGCGCTCGCGGCACTCACCCCTTCGGGCGTGGTCACGGTGACGTTGACGGCGCCCGTGCCGGCGGGCGAGATCGCTGTGATCGAGGTGGCCGACACGACCGTGAAGCTCGGCGACGCCACGGAACCGAAGTCGACCGCGGTCGCGCCCGTGAGGTCGACGCCCGTGATCGTGACCAGCGTGCTCCCCGCTTCCCTGCCCGAACTCGGGCTGATCGACGTCACGATCGGAATCATCAGGTAGCGGAACCTGTCCGCGGCGCCCGTGACGCTGGTTCCTTCGGGTGTCGTCACGGTCACGTCGACGGTGCCCGCTCCGGGCGGGGCGGTCGCCGTAATCGACGTCGCCGAGTTGACCGTGTAGCCGGCCGCCGCGGCCGCGCCGAATCGCACGACGCTCGCTCCCGTGAGGTTCGTGCCCGTGATGGTCACCTGTGTGCCGCCGGCTTCAGGTCCCGACTGCGGGGTGATCGAGGTGATCGAGGGCAGCGGCACGTACTTGAACTGGTCGGCGGTGCCCGGTTCGCTCGTCCCCGACGTGTTCGTGACGGCGATGTCGACGGTCCCGCTGCCCGGCGGAGCGGTGGCGGTGATCGAGGTTTCGGAGTTGACCGTGTAGCTCGCCGACGCCACCGCCCCGAACTTGACGGCGGTTACGTTGCGAAACCCGCTGCCGGTGATGCTCACGGGACTGCCGGCGGCGCCGTTCTTCGGCGAGACGCCGGTGATCTTCGGTTCCGGTGGTTCGGAGATGTTGACGGTCTGTGCGGTGCCGCTGCTCGTTCCGTCGGCCGCGAAGACGGTCAGGGCGACGTCGTAGAGGCCCGTTTTGGCGAATTCGTAGGTGAGGGTCGGCAGCGTCGTCTCGAGCGGTGTGCTTCCGACGGACGTCGCGTTCAGCTGCCACTCGTAGGTCGCGACACCGCCGGGCGCCGTCGAGCCGCTGCCATTGAAGGTCGCGAGTTCAGGGTTCGTCGGGTTCGTCATGTAGGTGAACGCGGCTTTCGGCCGTTCGCCTTTGAAGGTGAAGCGCTGCAGACACGAGTGCCCCTGGTTGCTCCACTCCTGCTGGTACCAGTAGTAGTGGCCGTTGATGACCTGGTTGTACCTGGCGCCGTTGGGTGCGACGCCGAGGGTCGCGCCGTATTCGGTCGGTTCGTAGAACGTGCGGCACTTGTCGCCGATCTCGTAGCCCCAGCCGAGCGGCCCGCCCGCCCAGTCCGTCCAGGCGTTGTTCGGTTCGGGGTCGGTCAGCGACTCGATGTGCTCGTGGCTGAGCCCACCGGTGATCGTCGCGTCGGCGGTCGTGCCGTTGGGATGGTTGGCGGTGTCGCAGATGCCTCCCGCGACATACGGGTCATCGGCGTAGACGATCGCGCCCCCGGCGGCCGGCTTGATCGCGCCGTGGTAGGCGCAATAGGACGGGTGCGAGGTACCAGCGGAGCAGACCGTTCCTTCCAGGCAGCTCTCAACCCCGGGCGGCGTGAGCACGAAGTACTCGTGGGTGAGATCGCTCGGCAGTTTGTGCGCGGCGATGTAGCTCGTGAGCTCGGCACGGATCTGCGCGTCGGTGAGGCAGATCACCGCGTAGACGCAGCCATTCGCCGGATAGGGGTTCGTGTCGATGATCGCTCCGGCGAACTGCGAGCTGTAGTTGGCCAGTTCCCCGTTGGCGGAGTTGTACTGAGTCGCCACGGAGTCGGCGTTCGTGTGGGTGCCGCTTTCGTGCGCGAGATCTTCGAAGAACCGGTTCAGCCCCGGCTGGTAGTCGGCCGGGTAGGCGGACGACCCGCCCGGAGCCCAGTAGAAGGTGTAGTTGGTGTTCGAGCTCATCACCGGGCCGCCGTTGTAGTCCAGGTTGTGAAACGTGAGGTCGAAGGGCGACGGCGGCGCCGGAGTGCCGGGGACCGCGGAGTAGCTGAGCGTGCGGCCCTGGGATATGTGGATCACGATCGCCGAGGCGGCCGAGGCACCGGCGAGCGCGATCGCGACGACCGCCAGCGCGACCGAGAGCACGACGCGGCGCGAGATGCGATGCGTGCGCTGAGGGCGAGCGGCGCGATCGTGCCCTGATGCGCCTCGCCTCGATGCAACGCTCGCTCCCATGTCTGCCTCCCTGGCCGATCTTGCCCGGCTGTCCGTCTCGCTGCTGGCGGCTGCTCCGTGCCGCGTTCCGGCGGGCGATGCTCCGCGCATCAGGCCCGATGCCCGCATGCCCCCGCGAGCGGCGCGAGTCTCTTCGCGCGCGCTAAGCGTCGCCTAAGCATCTGATGAGAGTCCTCATTCACTCGGATCGTCCGTGGTGGCGCGGGCTCGCTCAGGCGGTGGCGGCCAGCTCGACGTCCGGTGCCGCAGCGTCGGTGAAGCAGGGCCCGCCGGCCGCCGGGGCCAAACTTACCCGCGTGGCCTCAGGTGATGCGCGAGTGCAGGCACACCATCAGGCCATCGATGTCCGCGACGGTCACCGTCAGCTCGGGGTGTCGCAGAACTCCGAGCGGATCGAGGCCGCGCACCGCTGATCGGAAGGAGATCAGCACGCCACGTTTCCCGTTCGTCGCGAACGTCAGACCCCGATCGGTGATCGCCAGCCGCGCCGGCCCGGCCGTCTTCAAAAACGCGTAAGGCCCGGTCACGGCGACGGCGCCCACGTTCGCGAGCGGTGTCCTCACCCGCCACGGGCCGAAGCGCGCGAGCAGCGTGTCCGAGCCGACCTCAACCCACGCGGTGTCCGCGGTGATTCCGAACACGAGCGCCGGCGCCCGGTAGGCAGGGTCGAAGTCGAACGCGAACCGCTCAGCGTCCGTCACTGCCCTGCTCTCCCGGCTCGAGGCCGGCGCGTCCATGCCATCCCCAGCGTGGAATCGACATGCCCTCCGGCACTTCCTGCGCGGACCGGTGAAAGCGGGACATCGTGTGCGTGGTGGCCCACGCGAAGTAGTCGTGCAGGACGGCCCTCAGCCGCTCATCTGCGTCCAGACCCACGTCGATCAAGGCCTGATCGAAACACGCGACGGCCCTGCGGTCCATCTCCTCGTGAGGGCCCTTGCCGCTGTGAAGGCGCACCACGTAGCTCTCATCACCGTAGGCCTGCGAGTAGGTCGGCGGTCCACCGAGTGCCTCGGCCCAGTATGCGGCTAGACGCCGGGTGTGGTCGGGGTCAAAGCCGTGACTGAAAGCGTGGCTCACGACCTCGTCGGCCATCACCCGCTCATGCCAGGCGTCGGCCAGGGCAAGGAGACCAGCCTCTCCGCCGGCAGCGTCGAACACCGTCTGCACAGTTCCGCAAGCTAGCAAACGGACTGCGCCCCTTCCCGGCGTGCGATGGCGCCGATGCAGCCGGACTGCTCGCGGCCTGGTGTGTGCTCCAGGCCGCGAGCAGCTTGCGGCTACCTGACGGTCGGGGTCAGTTGTAGGTGTAGTGGTCGGCCGCGTTCTTCTTGCTGCCCTTGCCGGCGGCCTTGACCGTGACGTCGACGGTCGCTGCCTTCGGGGCGGCGGGTGTGGTCACGATGCACGTGGTGCTGGAGGTGCATTCGACCGCGGTGCCGGAGCCCGAGCCGAACTTGATCGTGGTTGCGGCGCCCAGCGCGAACCCGCTTCCTTTGACGGTCACGCTGGTGCCGCCCGCTTTCGTACCCGTGCTCGGGCTGACACCGGTGACGGTCGGGTTTTCGTACTTGAACTTGTCACCCTTGACGATCGCACTGGCGCCGTTCGGCGAGATCACCGTGACGTCAACGGTCCCCGTCGTGCCCGCGGGCGATTCCGCGGTGATCGACTTCGCGGAGTCGACTTTGAACGATTTCGCTTCGGTGGAGCCGAAGCGGACCGCGCTGGCACCTGTGAAGTTCACGCCGCTGATCGTCAGCGTCGTGCCACCGGCCGCCGGGCCCTTCTTGATCGACAGTTTGCCGACCGCGGGTGCGGGTTCGCCCGGCAGGATGTTGACCGCGTCCATCTGCGCGCCAACGTATTCGCCGATTTCGCTCGCTTCCGGTTTCGCTTCGTTTTTCGGTGTCGCTTCGCCTTCCGGATCGACCGGTCCCGTGTACTTGAAGATTTCATAGCGACGGGTCACGGACTCATTTTTGCCGGCGAGCGGTTTCTGGCTCACGACGTTGCCGGCCGCGTTGGCGACGCCTTTCTCCTTCTGCATCAGGACCCATTCGATTTCTGTCTGAGCCGGTTCCTGGGGCACGAGCGGGTCGTCCGTCAGCAGGTGGTTCAGTTCGGCCGCTTTTTCTGTTTCCGTCTCGTAGACCTTCACCCAGACCGCGGGGCCCCAGATCTGGCCGCCCTCCGGTTCTGGCGGGTTGATAACGGCTTTGACGACCGGTGCGGGTTCTTTGACGCTCGGCGGTTTGACTTCGAACGCGGGCGTCGGGACTGACACTTTGGTGTTGGCCGTCATCAGCGTTCCCGGTTTCGCCGGGTTCGCGACCAGCCAGTGGTAGACGGTCTTCGTCGGCGTCTTCAGCAGCCCGAGCCCGAAGTGCTCGCAGCCGCTTGTGAGGTAGTTGACCGAGCCGCCGGTCCAGCACTGGTGGCCGGCCGTGGGCGTGATCGGCGTGGGCGCGAGCGGGGTGCCCTGCACGAATTCTTTTTTCCCGGCGTCGTACGGGCTCGCGTAGCGGACATACACGCCGCCGGCGAAGTTTTCGAGCGTCGGGGTCCCGTACCGGTACTGGTAGGGAGCCCCGAAGGTGTAGCTGATGTCCGAGCTCGAGACGCCGTCGAGCTCGATCTCGAAGCCATGCGTTTCTTCGCCCGTGTCGTTGAAGACGTCGAAGTTGCTCAGGGTGCCGAACTGCACTTCCGCGGACGCGGAGGCGGGGCCGATCAGCGCGAGAAGCGCCAACGGCATGACCGCGAGGGTCGAAACGAGCCAGGACCTACGAGACATCTGGGGTCTCCTTCTGATCGATCTTCCAGGGGGATGGGACCACGTCAGGCGTGCGCGGACATCGCAGTCGGGACCACCGGTCCAGACCCTGCCTGAGCGCCGTGCGGCGCGTTCTCGGGAGCTTTCCGCGCGCCATGTTGCAGGCCATCCGTGACGGACCGCACTCCACTGCGCCGAATTACGCGTGAAGAACGCGACGGCACAGAAAACACGCGCGCCGCGTGATGAACGCCCGGCGTGTGCGGTCTCAACGGTCGAGTGGCCACGGCACCACGGTGGTCGAACGCGGGTCGAATCCGCAACGCGACGATGGTCTTAAGACCTCCACGCGTCACCCTTCTGGTGCACCTAACCGAGACTGGCTGGACGCTCAGGTCATGAAGCTGGACACCGCAAATCCTCCCACCAACCCGAGCGCTCCCGGGGGAATGCTGCGACCGTGGCGCGTGTTGACTCTCGCGCGCGGCGCCCGGCGAGCCCGCTCCGCTTCGGGAGCCTCATGAAACCGATCGTGAATCGCCGAGCCAAACCCGTGTCCGTGACACGGGCGGTGGTTCAGTTCGGCCTGGCGAGCGTGGTCGCGGTGATCGTGATCGGCTTCGCGGGCATCGAGGTGCTGAAGAACGAGGGGCACCACGAGGCATTCGGTGACGCGAAGGAACTCGCAACGCTAGCGGGGCGAGGAATCGCCGCGCCTCACGTCACCGGAGCGGTCGTGAACGGCGAAGCGGCTGCGCTCGCCTCGCTCGACCGGCTGGTTCGAACGAGCATCCTCGGCGACGGTATCGCGCGGGTGAAGATCTGGACGCCGCAGGGCCGTGTGGTCTATTCGGACGTATCGGCCCTGATCGGCGCCACTTATCCGCTGACGCCCGACGAGCGCGAATCGCTGCGCACGGGGACCATCGTCGCCGAGCCGCAGAGCAACCGCGCACTGCCCGAGAACCGCTTCGAGCGCTCCCTCCCGCCGACCGTCGACATTTACCTCCCGATCCACACTCCGGGCGGCCAGTTGCTGCTGTTCGAGGCCTACCTCCCATCGCACGAGGTCTCCTCGAGCGCCAGGCACCTGTGGGAAGCGTTCGCGCCGGCGCTGTTCGGTGGCCTGCTGCTGCTCGCGCTCGTGCAGCTTCCGCTGGCGTGGTCCCTGGCCACCCGCCTTCGGCGCGGCCAGCAGGAGCGAGAGGCGGTCCTGCAGCGTGCAATCGACGCCGCGGACAACGAGCGTCGCCGGATAGCCGGCGAACTCCACGACGGCGTCGTGCAGGACCTCGCGGGCGCCGCATATTCGCTCGCGGCGACGGCCGAGACCGTCAAGAGCCTGCCGCCGGCCGCCGTCGCCGAGTCGCTTCGCACGACGGCGGGGCAGATGCGCCAGAGCATCCGAGCACTGCGGACGCTGCTGGTGGACATCTATCCGGCGAACCTCCGGAGCATGGGACTGAGCGCCGCCCTCTCGGACCTCGCGTCGAGCCTGGTTGCGCAGGGCGTCGAGGTGCAGCTGGACCAGCCGCCCGAGCTCGAGCTCGACGAGGGCGTCGAGGCGCTGCTGTTCCGTGTCGCGCAGGAGGCGCTTCGCAACGTCGCTCGCCACGCACACGCCCAGCATGTGTCGGTCTCGATCGTCGAGTCTGAGGACGCCGTGACGCTCAGCGTGGCCGATGACGGCCGGGGCTTCTCGACTGAGGATCTGCAGAGCAGCGTGAGCGGAGGCCATCTCGGGCTGAACCTGCTGACGGGGCTCGCCGATGAACAGGGCGGGCAGCTCGAGATCACTTCCGAGCCCGGCCACGGGACGACGGTTCGGGTTAGGGTGTCGCGTTCATGATCAGCGTCCTCGTCATCGACGATCACGCGGTCGTGCGTTCGGGACTTCGCGATCTGCTCGACAGCGCCAGCGACATCAGCGTCGCGGCGACGGCGGCCGACGGCGCCGAAGCGCTCGACCTGGTCCGTGAGCACAACCCCGACGTCGTGCTGATGGACATCTCGATGCCCGGAGTCGGCGGGATTGAGGCGACTCGGCGCATTTGCAGCGACGGCCAGAGCGCGCACGTCGTGATCCTGACGTCATTCTCCGATCGAGAGCGGATCCTCGACGCGCTCGACGCCGGTGCGCTCGGCTACCTCCTTAAGGACGCGGAGCCGGAGGAAATCCTGCGAGGCGTTCGCGCCGCGTCCCGCGGCGAGGCTCCGCTCGCGCCGAAGGCGGCGCTGGCGCTGATCAAGGACCGCGTCGGCGCGCCCGAGGCGAAGGCGCTCACCGAGCGCGAGCGCGAAGTGCTCACGCTCGTCGGCCAGGGCCTGTCGAACAAGGTGATCGCACAGCGCCTATCGATCAGCGAGAAGACGGTCAAGGCGCACCTGACCCGTGTCTTTCGGAGCATCGGCGTCACCGACCGCACCCAGGCAGCGCTCTGGGCTCAGCGGCACGACGTCTGAGGGAATCCGACGAAGGGCGCCCTGCAGCTGCTCAACCGGAGGGAGGTCCAGGCGGCCGCGACGTCCCGCGGCCGCCTGGACCTCAGATGCCTCAGGTCGCTAGAACTGGCCTGAGGCCACCAGATTGCCGGTGCAGGCCAGCCCGGTCGTCACGCTCACGGTCGAGCCATGCGCGATCGCGGGGACGCTCTGGTGAACCTCGGTGTTCCGCGATAGTTGGGCGATTCCCCGGCTGGACACCTTTGCTGTCCCGAGTTCGATGCTGTTGACGCACACGACGACGCTCTTGCCCTTCAAGGAGGCAATGTGCTCGACCTCGACCTGCAGTTCCTGCTGGCCCGGCTGGGACTGGAACTGCGCGCCGCCGGTCGCCTTCGGGAATGCGGCGCCGTGCGCCAGGTTGATCTGCCAGTTGACCGTTTCGGCAGCTACAGATGTCGCAGGTACGATCATCAGAGCCGCTGCGATTCCGGCTCCGATGACTCTCGTCTTACGTGCAAGTGTCTTGCTCATCGCGTCCAGTGCTCCTTGTCAGGGGTGTGGTGGCACCCGCAACATCGCACCGCTCCGGTCTCGCCCACAAGAGGACGTTGGTCCTACGACCGCTCATGGGACGTTCCAGACGCCCGGGCGAGGTCTTCGCGCAGCACCGACAGGCTGTTCTCAGCGAGCGAGACCGCTCAGTGTCGGCGTTTTGCGGCCGCCAACTCGAGCCTGGCGGCGTCGACCGTGCGCGATCCCTGGGTGACGGTCAGCTCGACGGCGAGCCGATGGTAACGGGCTAGGAGGGACCTGCCGGTGGCGTTGAGGGAGATGGTCACCGTGCGGGACTGTCCGGGCGCCAACGTCACACCGCTTCGCCCGATCACCACGGTGCGGTGCTTTGTCCTCGCTGACCGTGCGGCCGACACGGCCACGATCTTGGAGCCTCTCAGCGTCTCGTTCAGCTGGAGCTGCACGACATCCGCGCAGCTGCCGGAACCTGGTCCGCACGCAAGCAGCACCGACGCTCCGCCGCGCGTGGCAACGGCCTTCCTCGCACTGGATTGGGCCGCCGTCCCGCCCGGCTGCTGGCCGGCTTCGGCGCTCGGGGCTGCGTAGGGCGTCCACGCCGGGCGAGTTGCGTTCGTGAGGATCTGGGTTGCGGCGCCGCCCTGCGCGGAGATCGTCCATATCGTGTTGCTCGCGTCGGCGAACGCGATCTGCGTGCCGTCAGGCGACCAATCGGGCTCCGATGCGTTCAAGGCCGGTGCGCTCAGCGGCGTGCCGGCGGCCGCGTTGACGTTGGCGAACACGTCGACGGTGCTGCTGCCACCACCCGTAGGGGCCACGGTCGCCGCGATCATCGTGCCGTTCGGACTCACCGACGGCTGCGTTGTTGCATCGCCGGCCGGGCAGATGACCTCCGTGGGCTGGCCGCTGTTGAGACCTCCTTCACTCGCCGGCGTCTCGACCCCCAGCCCGATCTGCCCTTCGGTGCAGCTGTCCATGTTGTACGGCGAGAAAGCGTCGTGGACGAGCCCGCTCCACACGACGGTCGCACCGCCCGGATCAGCGAAGGCGGTGTTCTGCACCCCGAATCCGCCACCCTCCGCGTTCGGCGTGCCGTTGACGTTGGCGACGGCGAACACCGGCCGGTACTGGCCGGGCACGCTCGAGTCGTAGAGCTGCCACACGTAGTTCAGTTTGTCGCCGGCCGCGTCGAGATTGGCGTCAAAGAAGGCGTCCGCCGGCTGCGGCTTGGTCGCCAACGCCTGTGGCGTGCCACCGGCGGCACTGAGGACCCCGTAGGTCGTGCCCGAACTCGTGAGTTGACTGAACCCCAGCAGGGGCGCGCCGGACCCTTTAGCCGCGGAGACGAACTCGTAATTCCCCGCACTGGTCAACTGCTTCGCGTTGGATCCGTCAGGCGCGGCGATCCAGATGTTGTGTTCCCGGATAAACGCGATCGAGCCCGAGGCCGCCGACGCGACCGCAGCCCCCAACGCAAGCGCCAAAGCCACGACAGCCGCCGTCAACGAGCCCGCCACCAGACGGCGCATCAGAGTCACGTCGCGCACCCCAGCCCCCTCGCCTCGACCAAAATCGCGACTCTACACCAGCACCTTGTCCAATCGAGTGCTCGCGCGGAGCGTCCGTCGGGCAGCCCGGGCCTCGCGCTGGGGCACTACTTCAGGTGAAGCGGAGGAGCGATCGCGTCTTCGGCGACCTCCGCCGGCGTCCATGGAAGCGTGATCCATTCGTTCTTGGAGAAGCGCTGGGTCTGGTCTTCGTAGTAGGGAGACGTCGGGTCTTCCGACTGCGAGTAGGTGAGCAGGCCTTTCGCGAGCGGTTCGTGACCGGCCCGCAGTTCCGTGAACATCACGATGCTGTCGCCTCCGCTCACTACAGCCTGCGTCGAGGTGGGCGTCGGGAAGAACGATCCGATGGCCGCGAAGCAGCCGTCACCGTCCAAGCAGCCGGGGACCGGCGCCCCGCCGGCCTGCGGTGCACGCTGCACTTCGCCGGTGCTGGCGTCGAGCGGGATGCCACGCGTCTGCATCGAGCTCACCGCGGTCGCGAGCGCTTCCTTGCTCGCCTGCAGCGACGTGTTGAGCGTGTTGGGGGTATAGACCGGTTCGGTCACCGTCCAGGGGTGGACCCAGAAGCCCGCCTGGCCGGTGGGAGCGCGTTCGAACCATTCTCGGAACAGCCAGCCACCCTTGTCGCCGAGCGTGGCGGTCGCGCCGTACGCGTTGAGGACCGGGCACGCGCCGCTGACGTCTACGCCGTTGATCACGCCGCCTTCGTTGGTGACCGCGTTCTCGCAGATTTCGCGCAGACCAGGGAGGGCGCGCTCAGCCGGGAGTGAGCGAAACTTGGTCCATGACGCCTGGAGCGTGTCGGCTGTGAATCCGGGCACCGGCGAGATCCCGTCGGTCGGGACGCCACTGTTGTTCGTGCCCATGCGCTGGGCGACCATGTCGATCCCTGTCTGAGCGCGCATACCCGGATTTTCTTCTTCGCCGCCGAGGGCAGGTGAGAAGCCGGTGAGCGGGCTGTTCGCGTTCGCGAGCCAGAACGAGTTGTTCGAGTTCTCCACATAGTCTTTGCGGATCAGCGACGGCTCGGCGCTGCCCGCGAGGATGCCCGGCACGACCGCACCGGGGCTTTCGGGCAGTTCGCACGCACCGTCGCCCAAGAACGGCCCGGTGTTTGACCCCGGCTGGAGGTTGCAGAGCGAGTGGAGGTAGGTCTTCGTCCGGCTTGAGGCCACGACGATCTCTGTGTAGAAGGCGTTGCCCTGATCGTCTGCACCGATTGTGTTCACCCACGGCACGCCCTCGATGGCACGCTCGGATTCGATGACCTGAGACGCGGTTTCGGCTTTGCTGATCGCGAGCCACTGGTTGACGCCCCGGAGGTTGTTCGCGTTGGCGTCGTCAACCGAGATCGCGTGACCGGCCTCCCAGATGACCGGCCCATAGCGGCTGTAGTAGAGGGTGCGTGTTTGCGGCACCAGTTCGCCGTGTTCCAGAGCCTCGACCGTCACGGGGCGCGCCTTGATCTTCAGCTGTTTGCCGTCGTAGAAGTATTTGGTTGTTTGTCCCTGGACGAGCACCAGGCCCCACAGCGTGATCGACGTGTTCGTCGAGACGGTGTGCGTCCACGCAACGTGCTGGTTGTGACCGATGTTGATCCCTGGCAACCCCCAGATTCCCGCACCGGTCGCGTGGTACTGGCCCGGGATTTCGAGGTTCATCTCCCAGAAGCGTTCCGAGCCGTGCCACGGGAAGTGCGGGTTCGCGAGCACGACGGAGCCACCATTGGTGGCATCTTCGCTACCGACGGCGAGGCCGTTGGAGCCCAACAGGTTGCTGTGCCCGACGATCGGGAGCTTCCCGACCGAGATGCTCCCGATCGAGCCCTTCGGCGCAGTGTGCCCCTTCGCCGAAACCGGCGCCGCGTGCGCTGGCGGCCCGTACGCGGGGTTCGCCTCGGCGTAAGGACCGAGGGCGGAGTTGCCGGCGAGGTCGTCGATCTGGTAGATGCGTCGCCACACGTCGATCGGCTTGATCGGCCTGACCCACGCCGCACTTTTGCAGGCGGGGTTCGTGACTCCGCCCGCCCCGCCGATGTGCTTCAGGTAGGCGTTGTAGCCGGCCGCGTACCCCTTAACGGCTTCGAGCCCTTCCGCCGATGGGCCCTGCGGGTAGGGAAGCTTCAGCAGCTTCTGGATCGTCTGCTGGTCCTTGATTGAGGTCCAGTAGACGTCCGAGTTGAGGTTCGTGAACTGCAGACCCCCCTCGGATTCGTTCTTGAAGACCCCTTCTGGGCCGAGGAACGCAGAACGTTCGCCATCGACCGTGAGGAACGTTTCGGCGAGCAGACAAATCCCGTCCTGCGCCTGTCCGTAGCCGACCCCGAACCCCACGTCCGCGAAGTTCGCGCCGGAGATGTTCGCAACGCCGCCCGTGGTCCGGGTCAGCGACACCCCGTAGGACGCGGGAGCAGAAGCCGGAAAGCACATCGCAGCAGTGGTCACCGCGAGCACACCCAGAAAGCGGCTGCGGATATGCCGCCTGCCCCCGACGGGAGCCTCGTGCGCGCCAGGTGAGGAATCCGTACCCATGACGCCTCCCCTGAGCAACTGACCACGAAACACCCGCGTCCATGTGTGCGCCCTCATCGCTCCCCGTCCCTCGTTAGAAGTAAGTCCACCGGTATTGGTGGACCGTCAAGTCCCCCACTCGTCGAGTAAAGTACCAAGATGTCCACCACTACGCAAGCCGGAACGGAGCGCCTCCCCCGCGGGCCGCACCGCCTCTCCCGCGAGCAGGTCGAGAACCACCAGCGCGAGCGCATCCTCGCCGCGATGATCGCCGCGGCCGGGACCAAGGGCTATGGGGCGACGACGGTAGGCGACATCACCCGCCGCGCACGGGTCTCGCGCGACACCTTCTACGAGCAGTTCGCCAACAAGGAAGCTTGCTTTCTAGCCGCATACGACGCGACCACACGCGAACTGGTGGAGCACATGGTGACCGCGGGAACCAGCCAGCCGGACTACGTCGAGGGCATACGCGACGGCGTGCGCGCCTACCTGAAGTTCTGGAGCGAGCGCCCGGACGCGGCTCGCGCGTGCACGCTCGAGGTCATCGCCGCAGGCCCGGAGGCGCTTGCGCTTCGCGAGCGCACCCTCGAAAGCTTCGCGCGCCTCTACAGGACGGTCGCCGAGCGCGCAAGAGAGCAGCAGCCCGACCTGCCGACCGTCCCCGACGTTGTCTCCCGCGCGATCGTCGTCGCGGCCGTGGAGCTGACGACTCAGTACATCCGCGAGAATCGCGTCACCTCGCTGCCGGAGCTCGAAAACGACGTGCTCTACATGTGGCTGATGGTCCTCGCCGGCCACGACGTGGCCGCCGCCGCGACCTCGGCGACCACGATCGACGCGGTGCCGCCGGCAGCCAAGCGATAACCGGTCGGGGCTCCGGGGTGTACGTCCCCGCGGAACGAGTGGCTGTCCTACGTCCCACGCCCCGCGCAGCGAGCTCTTGCACAGTCACGGCGGCCAACGTGCAGGACACTGGACCGTCGGACTATCGTCTCCAAGCGACACCCCAACGCGCTCCTCCGAGCGGCACGTCGTGACGGAAGCAGGGCGAACGCGCGGCGGCAGCCGCGGAGACCGGCCATCGGACCACGGCACGCACAGGCGCGTGTGTGAGGCGTGAGTATTCGGTCCATCCCAAGCAACGGAGGTCGTCATGAGCAACATCGATGAGGAGATCGTCTTGGCTCACTTCATCGTCTCCGATGATGTCGAGCGCTCCCGCCGCTTCTACACCGAGGTGCTCGGCGGCAAGGCGGTCATCTCCGGCGAGGCGGGTGACGAGGTGACGTACGTCTCGCTAGCCAACAGCTGGGTCATCATCAACGTCGGCGGAGGCCCGACCGACGACAAGCCGACGATCACGCTAGAGAGGCAACCCGACCCAGATCGGGTGAGCAGCTTCCTCAACATCCGCGTCGCGGACATCCAGGCCGTATACGCCGAGTGGAGCGCGAGGGGCGCCCAATTCCTTACGCCGCCCAAGCAGCATGAGACCGAGATCCGCTGCTACCTGCGTGACCCCGACGGCTACCTCATCGAGGTGGGTCAAACGACGTTGGCAAGAGGTTGGCGTCCACCGTCTTGAGCACCCGCGCGGGCGCGCTGCCCGAGGGTCGCCCCTCGCCCACAGCGCCGATTGAGCCGGTCTGCGTGCAGCAACGGCCCGGCAGGGTCGACCTAACGGCGACGACCAGCGACGGACAGCAACTCCCGCAAGGAGATGAACCACCGCGCTACGGGCCGGCTCGGTCGACCGCGGCGCCCGCCGAGGCTCCCAAGCCGCGTTACGCGCACGCGGCGATTACTTGCGAACGCGGAACCTGAGGATGGTGACGTCGCCCGACCGTGTGCTGCTGACCGGTTCCAGATCAATTCTGGGGACGCCCGCCGGCGAAAAGCGGATGCCGTCGCCGAGCAGTACCGGGAGTACATACACCAAGATCTCGTCGACGAGCCCGCGCCTCAAGCACTGGCCGGCCACGTCGGCGCCAAGGATCTCCAGGTTCTTGCCGCCCGCCGCGTTGCGCGCCGCGGCCACCGCCTCCGCGATGTCACCGGTGAGATACGTGACCTCCGGGTCCGGCGGCTCCGGAGGCCTATGGGTGAGGACGAACATGGGTCCGGAAAAGGGGTAGTCCACGCTGCCCGGCTCCTCGGCCTCCATCCTGTCGCCCACCTCGGCGGTGCGCCGGCCAATTAGCATGGCGCCGGTCGCCGCCGCCTGTTCTCCTAAGGCTTCCGGCCCAAGGAACTCGGCGACCCAGTCCATCGCGTCGCCGGGCCCGGCGATGAAGCCGTCGAGCGACATCGCCCTGTTCACGACCACCTTGCCGTTTCCGATGCTCATATCGTTCATCCGGTTCCTCAACGAGCCAGCTTACGCGGACTCAAGAGTTAGTCGTAATTGGACCTCCGGAGGAAAACCCCACGCTTCCGGGACTTTGGACCCCGAATTGGACTCCGTGACTCCGTAAACGCCGACCAGCTGCGCCGCGAAAGACGCATATTTGCAGGGCTTTTCTAGTCGGGGAGACAGGATTTGAACCTGCGACCGCCCGGCCCCCAGCCGGGTGCGCTACCAGACTGCGCCACTCCCCGTGGCTTTCAAGCGGGCGACGGGAATCGAACCCGCCCTAGAAGCTTGGAAGGCTTCTGTGCAGCCACAACACTTCGCCCGCACGCCCAGCAGTCCATGTTACCGGCGTGCCGCCTGCCCGGCTCCGCCCTGTCATGCGGGAGCGGCGCCGCGGGCTTTTCGCTCCTCCACGGGGACCTCGCCTGAATCGTCGGCCATCCCCCCCGGGGGCCACGGGCCGAACCAGTTATCCCGCGCGCCATCGAGCGTGATAGTCGAGCCGCTGAGCGCGTCCCCGAGCGGGGACGCCAGAACGGCGACGAGCCACGCGTGCTCCTCGACCGTGCCGAGGCGCTGGATCGGGGCTGCCTGCGACATGCCGGCGCGGACACTCGCGGGGTACTTCACCATGACCTCCGTGTCGAAATGCCCCGCAGCGACGGCGCTCACGGTCACGCCGGCTCCCAGCCAGCCCTCGGCGAGTTCCGCGGTGAGCGCCTCGACGGTCGCGCGCGCCGCACCGGAGTGGGCCATGCCCGGCATCCCGTGGTGGGGCGAGAGCGTGACGTTCACGATCCTGCCGCCGCCGGCCGGCTCGAACGCGAGCTCGAACGCCACGTGCGCCATGTTGAGCATGCCTTCCACGTTCAGGCGCCAGACGGCCTGCCAGCCCTTCGCCGCGATCAGCTCGGCTGGGCTGAAGAACTGCCCGCCCGCGTTGTTCACGAGCAGGTCGAGCCTGCCGCGCTGCTCGAGCACCTCGCTGATCAGCCGCCGTGCGTCCTGCGGGTCCCGGATGTCGCCCGCGATGCACTGCACGGCTCCGGCGTCCACACCCGTGGCTGAGGAGATTCGCGCCGCTGCCTGCTCGAGAACGTCCGCGCGACGGCCGGCGATGCTGACGAGGGCGCCGCATCTGGCGAGCTCGATCGCGGTTGCGCGTCCGAGCCCGGTGCCGCCGCCCGTGATCAGTGCCGCCTGGCCGTCGAGAAGCCCGGGCGCGAAGATGTCCGATGCTGTCGGCGCGGTGGTCACTGCGCGCGATCATATGGCCGATCGCCGATGCGCCGGGGCTCCCCGGGATGCTGTCCGTCCCCGAACAGGGTTAGGGTTTGCGCGTGTCCCACAGACCTCTGGTCTTCGTTATCGGGCTCACGGTCGGCGACTACCTGCTGTGGAACTGGTCGCTGAACCACAACCACGACGCGTTGGCGCTCGTCGCGGGACTGACCCTTCCCCCGCTCGCTGTCGCATGTCTCTGGCTCGGCGCGCTCAGCGTCGCGAGGCTGCTCGCGTCGACCGCCGGCGGGCGCCGGCGGCAGCGGGCCGCGGAGCAGGAGCGCAAGCGGGTCCGCACTCCCGCGACCGCCTCGGCGGCGCAGGAAGACGGCGCGGCGCCGGCCCCAACTGCGCCGCCGCGCAAGATGGCCGCCTGATACGACGCACGCCGGGACCTTGACAGGCCGCATCGGAAGGCTGCTACCCCGCTCGCGCAAGGTTCGCGTCGCGCTCGCGTCGCTGCTCGCCCTGATCGTGGCGGTCGCAGTCGGCGGCTACGTCTACGAGCACAACCGGACGGGCAACATCTACCACCCGCAGGCCCGCTTCGTCCCGCAGCCGACGCCGGTCCTGCCGGCCGTCGCGCCCGACAGGTTCTCCTGGCCGCTGTATGGCTACACCAAGAACCACACGCGTTTCTTCCCGGCGCCCGCAAGAGTCGGGCCGCCGCTGAACGCGATCTGGTACCACAACACCCACGCAACGCTGGAGTTCCCGCCCGTGATCTACGGGGAACGGATCTTTCAGCTCGCGGACGACGGCACGCTCAGCGCGATCAGCAAGCACAACGGACACCAGTTCTGGGCTCGCAACCTCGGGCGCCTTTCCGCGTCCACCCCGGCCGTCGACTCGACCACCGTGTACGCGACGATCCTGTCCACCGGCAGCTCCACGAGCCCCGGCCGCGTGGTCGCGCTGAACACCGCCAACGGCGCGATCCGCTGGTCGCGCGGGCTGCCGGCGCCGAGCGAGTCCTCGCCGCTGCTCGACGGTGGCCGCCTGTACTTCGGGACGCAGTCCGGGCTGGTGTTCGCCCTGAACGCGTCGAACGGCCGGGTGATCTGGACCTACAACGCCGGCGGGTCGGTGAAGGCGAGCCCGAGCCTCTCCGGCGGCATCCTGTACTTCGGCGACTACTCAGGGCACCTTCAGGCGGTCTCCGAGCAGAGCGGGAGGCGCGTCTGGATCAGTTCCTCTGAAGGCGCCCTGTTCGGGAGCGGCACCTTCTACTCGACCCCCGCCGTGATCTACGGGCGCGTGTTCCTGGGAAACACCGACGGGCGGATCTACGCTTACGACGCGTTCAGCGGGAAGCTCGACTGGGCCGTGCAGACCGGCGACTACGTCTATGCCTCACCCGCGGTCACGAACGCGCCGGGGGTAGGCCCAACCATCTATCTGGGCTCCTACAGTGGCACGTTCTACGCGATCAACGCGCAGTCGGGCCACGTCAGGTGGACGTTCTCGGCGCCCGGGAAGATCTCCGGCTCGGCGACGATCATCGGCCGCGTCGTGTACTTCGCCGACCTCGCCGCGCACCGCACCTACGGCCTGGACGTCTCCACCGGCCGGGTGCTCTTCCAGGTTCCGACCGGCTCCTTCGACTCCGTCGTCAGCGACGGCACGCACATCTTCCTGAACGGCATCACGAGCCTCTATTCGTTCGCGCCGCGCTGAGCTCGCGCGAGCACGTTGCGCGTCATCGCCACGACCCGCGGGTCCGGCGCGAGCGGCGCGTCGGGGGACGCCTCGGGCACCGGATAGAGCCCGTAGAGCCAGCCGAGCGTGCCGGTCGCGAACACGAATGCGCCGGAAGGCGCGGTGTAGAGCGTGCTCTCCGCCAGGTTGCCCTTCGTCGGTGAGGGCTCTGACTCCGAACCGCACGAGCTGCTCGCACCGGAGCCGACGAGGATCGTCCCGGGAGGCGATTCGGCCGTCCGCTGATCGAACTCGTAGCCGACGATGCCCGGGATCCGCGTGGAGCTCGTGACCCCGGTCCCGCTGAACAGCCACGACGGCTGCAGAGCGGGCGCGGGGCTCCAGGTGAAGTAGCGGTAGACGGGCGGGCCCGCGACGGCGATCCGCGGCGTTATGCAGCCGTTGTAGGCGCTTCCCATCAGCGCGGCGCCTCCGCTCGCGTTCAGACCCGTCGGATGCCCGCTGTCGGGGTCCGCGCTCGAGTACTGCTTGTAGGAGATGACGCGGTGGCCGGGTTCTCCTGCCTGGCTCGACGCCGCGCTCGCGGCCCCGTAGCGGACTGTCCACGCCATCGTGTCGGAGCTGATGAAGATGAGGTTCGTTCCGTGCGCGAGGGCCCGCGCGAAGGAGGCCCGCTGGCCGGTGGACCAGTACTCGGAGTGGCCGCTGTCGATCAGGGCGCGGGCGCCCTGGAGCTGCCGGCCTTCTGTCGCGACCGACTCGCTGGTGGTGTAGCCGACCTGGTAGCCGTAGCGCTCCAGGAACCGCACCATCGCAACGTCGCGAACGAAGAATTGCCCCGCGCCAGTGATGCTCGCGTAGGGCCGGTCGTAGGACACTTCGACGCCCTGGCCGGTGCCCGTCACCGTCACCTGTTTCCCGCCCGGGTAGAGGCTGTCTCCGCCCCACTGGTTGTAGGCCTCATATGTCGAGGTCGGGATCTGCACGAGCAGCGGCGGGACGGCCGCGGGGCGCACGACGAACAGGCAGTCGCTGTGGGCGCCGGTGGAGGAGCGCAGCGCGGCGATGTAGACGCCGCTCGTCAGCGCCGACGGGATCGGGAAGGTCAGCGAGGCGTGCCACCTGCACTCCGTCAGCCCGGTGGTGTCTCGGTGTGTGCACGGCGGCTGGCTGCGTGCGCTCAGGCGACGGCTCACGAGCATCAGGCGGCCGCCCTTCCCCCCGTACCAGCCCATCCGGTAGACACGGATCGTGATCGTTCGCGCACCCGGGGCGCTCACGTAGATGCTCTCCGAGCCGCCGGGCGCGACAGCCTGCGATGAGACGTAGCCGGAGATCGCGCCCGCCGACTGTCCGCCGATCTCATAGCCGGGCCCGGGCATGCGCCAGGCGGTGGTCCCGCTTGAGCGGTTCTCCTGCGCGATCGATGGTGCGGCGCCGGTCGTGGGAACGACCCAGTGGTAGCTCGCGTGGCCGCCGGGCGGCGCCGGCGGGCCCGTCGCCACCACGCCGTTGCCCCCGCCGCAGGCGGCGATCGCGGCGGAGCCGAGCGCGAGCGCGCCCGCGGCCAGCACGGCGCGGACCGCCCCGCGGCGGGTGGTGGTCTGCTCAGCCGCCCGGTCTCGTTTCACACGAGCCCCCCTGCCCGAAGGCTCTGCCGAGCGAGAAGCGGGCGGCGATCGTCACGGGACCTGGCCGCGGGACCGTGAGGCGCGTCCAGCCGCCGGCTGCGCGCGAGATGCATGCCGCCCCGCTCGTCGCCGTCCAGTAGCGCGTGTAATGGGCGCGGACCAGGAAGCTGCCGGCCGCGTCCGCGCGAAGCGAGAGCCAGTCGTGTCCGAGGCCGGTCAGCGTTCCGGGGCCCTGCGCGAGCGGGGTCGCGCCGATCACCCGGAAGATCCGCCAGTGCGGGCTGCGCGCCACCTCGCGCAGATACGCCAGCCCCGAGCGGATCAGCCTGCCCTCCTGGGCGCTCGAGCCGTCCAGCGGCACGTCGGGGAGCGCCACATACGCGACCGCCTGATCGGCGAGCCAGCGCCGGTAGGAGGCGGGCGTGAGCGATGGGGAGATGAGCACGTGGTCATAGCGCTCCTCGAGCTGCTTGTCCCAGCCCCGCGCGAGCGACACGGCGGGTGCGAGCAGCGCAGCCTCCCAGTGCGTGCGTGTCAGCGGCACCTCCACCCTCACCGGACCGGGAACGCCCGCCAGGAAGCGCTCGAGCGGCGTGTAGTAGGCGGCGCTGGTGGCGGGGCTCCCGGCCACCGCCCGCGTCTCGCGCACCGGCCCCCACAGAACCCAGAGCGCGGCCGCACAGAGCGCGAGCGCTGCCACAGGCCCCACTCGCGAGCCGCGCTCGGAGCGCGCGCGGTCGGACGCGAGCGCGCACAGCAGCAGCGGGCCGGCGAGCAGGACGCCGAGGCGCTCGATGTTGCTTCCGATCGGTGTGTGGATCAGCAGGCACGCGGTGCACGCGGCCAGGTAGATGACGCCGCCCGTCCGCAGCAGCCGCGCGGACGGCGGCAGCGCCCACAGGAACAGCAGCACGACAACGGCGGTGGCCGCGAACGAGCGGATCGGGAACGGCTCGTAGCCGCCTTCGGGGAACAGCGCGGCGAGCGCTAGCACCAGGAGCCCGGCCGGCAGGCCGAGAGCGAGCACCGCGCGCGGCGAGCGCCGGTGCACGGAGAGCGCCAGCGCGGCCAGGCCGAGCGAGAGGGCCGCGACGGGGCTCGAGGCGGCGCACAGGACGCTGAGCACGACGGCGATCGCGGTCCGTCCGCGCGCGAACGCGAGCGCGGCGGCGAGCGCCACGCAGACACCCAGCGCGAAGGCCACGCGGCCGGCCCAAACGTCGCCGACGGCCGCGACGGCGAAGAACGCCGCCCCCCACCGTGCGCTCTGCCCATAGACGGGTGAGGCCAGGCGCTCGAACAGGAAGCAGGACGCGAGCACCGCGGCCGCTCCGAGCAGCCGGATCCCGAGCAGCGAGCCGAGCAGCGGGAACAGCAGGCTGTAGGCGGGTATGTGGTGCCCCGCGTACCAGTGCTCGTCCCAAACGATGAAGCCGGAGTGTTCGAACAGCCCGACGCGATAGACCTGCCCGGCCAGGTCGGGGGTGTGCGGGTATGCGAGCACCCACGCGAGGATCAGCGCCGCGCCGACGCACACCCCCGCCGCCGCCGGAACCCGCCCGCCGGCACGTGCGCTGCCGCGGCCGGCGGGCACCGCCGGCGCCTCCCGGGCGGCCCCCTCGGCCGAGCGCGGGATTGGGGTGGCTGCGCTTTTCATCGGCACGCCAAGATAATGACGGCGATGCGGGCCGCGACAGTCACCAAACGTCCCGGCCGCTCCCTGCGCGCTCTCGCCGCCGTCGGCGCCCTGCTCATGGCGCTCGCGCTGTCGGGCTGCTCGACCGGGCAGCCAAGGCCGATCTCCGCGAGCGCGCTCGCGGAAGCCCAGACGTTCCCCTACTTCAAGGTCTACTGGGTCGGGCACACGTTCCTCGGCCATCAGCTCGCGGCCGCCGACGGCCTGCGGAGCTACATCAGCTCGGTCGGCGACAGCGTCTACTACGGCGACTGCGTGCAGAGCAAGGGGATATTCGGGACCGGTACGTGCAAACTCCCGCTCCAGGTCACAACCGTGATCTACCACCAGCATTCGAACGAGCCGCTCGGGCCTCAGCAGAACGTCCTCGTCCGCGGCGTGCCCGCGACGGTCTATGAAGAAGGCCGCTCGATCGAGATCTACACCGGCCAGGTCGCGATCGACGTGTACTCAGACACGCCCGCCCACGCGTTGATCGCGACCGCTCAGCTGAGGCCCGCGAACGCCCCTGGCGCCCCGCTCGTGCCGCTGCCGCTGCCGATCTACTGCCCCGGCCTCTCAGGCCCCGAACCGCCCGAGCTCGCGCGGGTGATGGCGAACCTCCCCGGGCGCGTCTGCCAGGTCACCGCGGCGCGCAAGGCCTACGCGAAAACGCTCAAGCACTAGGCGAGCCCGCTCGGCGCGGGGGCGAGCGGCTCGTCGATTTCCCCGCGCAGGCGCAGGAACGCAAACGACCCGATCAGCGCCGGTACCCACAGCGAGATCGCGCGGTAGATCACGACCGCCGCCAGGACCGCCGACGCCGGCCGCGCGCCGAACAGCAGCAGCATCCCGACCAGGCCTCCTTCCACCGCGATGAAGCCCGCGGGCACCGGCACGGAGTTCGCGAGCATCCCGACGAGGTAGGCCATCGCGACAGCCCAGAACGCGGGGGCGTGCCCGACAGCCGACAGGCAGGCGTAGAGCACGAGGTTGTCGCACACCCAGTAGACGATGGCGCCGAGCAGCCTCCTGTCGAGGCTGCGCACGAGCCCGAGAGCGTCAAAGACACCCTCGCTAACCGCCCACAGCAGGTTCGCGGCCGTGCTCGCGTTTCGTTCGGTGCTGGCGCGAACCCACGCCGCGACAGCGATCGTGGCGGCGATCACTATGATGCCCGCGGCCGCCGGGAGCAGCGTGAGCAGCGGGTCGGTGGAGCCCGGGATCAGGCCGAGCCACATCGGTATGCCGATCAGCACGACCGCGACGACGTTCACGGAGCTGGCGAGGAGGAACAGCACGACCGAGCGCCTCGCGACCATCTCGCGTGAGAAGCCGCGGGTCCTCAGCACCCATGCGCCGAGCGCGATGCCCGCGATGCCGCTCGCGGAGACCACGGAGTTGACCGCGAGCTCGGACAGCGAGAGCCGGATCACCAGGCGCCGGCCGATCCCGTCGAAGACGAGCGAGAACAGGACCACGTAGCCGGCGCAGGAGACCACCTCGAGCCCGACGCCCGCGGCGACCCACCACACTCCGGCGTCCGACATGCGCTCGAGCGCCGCTCGCAGCCCGGGCACGGCGAGCAGCAGCGCGATCAGGATCGCGAAGAAGATCACGAGGCTGATCAGGCCGTTGCGCAGGGACCGCGAGTTGGCCGCGAGCGCGTCGCGTCCCGCGTCCTGCCCGTCGTTGGCCGCGCCGCTGTCCATGGTCCTCTCAGGCATTGTCGTGGGATCGCGCCGCCTGCGCGCTCGCCGTGCCGCTCACGCTAGCCTGATCTCAGCGCCCGACCGGCGCCAATGCCGGTCAGGTGGACGGGAAACCCACCGCAAATGGCAGAGCCAGCACGCATACTCGTCGTCGACGACGAGCCCGCGCTCCAGAGCGCCCTCTCACGCGCGCTCACGCTGGAGCGCTACACGGTCGCGCAGGCGGCCGACGGCCGCGAGGCGCTTGACCGCCTCGGCACGGCGCAATATGAGGCGGTCATCCTCGACATCGGCATGCCGCGCCTGGACGGCCTGCAGGTGTGCAGGATGCTCCGCGAGAGCGGGGACCGTACGCCGGTGCTGATGCTGACGGCGCGGGGCGAGGTCGACGACAGGGTCGCGGGCCTGGACGCGGGCGCCGACGACTACCTCGTCAAGCCGTTCGCGCTGCGCGAGCTGCTCGCGCGCGTTCGTGCGCTGCTCAGGCGCAACGTGGCCGACGACGAGCAGGACACCGTCCTGAGTTTCGAGGACCTGACGCTCGACCTCCGCGCCCACGAGGCCCGACGCGGCGATCGGCCGCTCGCGCTGACGCGCACCGAGTTCCTGCTGCTCGAGCTGTTCATGCGCCACCCGCGGCAGGTGCTGGAGCGCTCGGTGATCTTCGAGAACGTGTGGGGCTATGACTTCGGGGCGAGCTCCAACTCGCTCGGCGTCTACATGGGCTACCTGCGGCGCAAGACCGAGGTCGGGGACGAGTCGCGGCTGCTGCACACGGTGCGGGGCGTCGGCTACGTGCTCAGGAGCGCGCGGTGAGCCTGCGGCGCCGCATCACGCTCGTGTCCGCGGCGGCGGTCGCGATCGCGGTCGTGCTCGCCTCGGTCCTGATCTACGCCCTGACCTCCAACCAGCTGCACCGGCAGGTCGACGCGCAGCTGAACCGCAGGGGCCAGGCGGCCGGCAGGCTGCTCACCCTACTCGGCGGCAGAACGCCGTCGCTGACGAGCTCGGGGCGGGTAGTCCTGCCCGGTGTCGGCCCGCTCTCCGCGCCCGGCACGAGCGGGACCCGCACGATCCTGCGCCCGGACGATGGCCTGTTCGGCCGGCTGTCGGCGAGTCCCGACCAGGTCCGCGGATACCAGCAGCTCGTCGACGCGTCGGGACGGGTGATCATCACGTCGGACACGGCCGTGAGGCTCCCGGTCAACGCTCAGACGCGCGCGCTGGCGGCGCACGGAGGCTCTCCCGTTTACAGCCGCGCGCACGTGAACGGGATCCACCTGAGGATCCTCGCCGAGCCGTTCGGGAAGGGCCGCGCCCTGCAGTTCGCGCAGCCGCTGACGGAAGTCGACGACCTGCTCTCGCGCCTGCGGCTGATCCTCGTGCTCGTCGACGCCGCGGGGATCGCTCTCGCGGCGCTGCTCGGGATGCTCGTCGCGGGCGCCGCCGTCCGGCCGCTGAAGCGGCTCACGGCCGCCGCGGAGCACGTCACCCTGACACAGGATCTCAGCAGGCGGATCCCGCCGTCGGGCGATGATGAGCTCGGCCGGCTCGCGAGCAGCTTCAACGCGATGCTCGACGCGCTCGAGGGCTCGATGACGGCGCTCGATGCCTCCGTCCATGCCCAGCGCCAGCTCGTCGCGGACGCCTCACATGAGCTTCGAACCCCGGTCACGAGCCTGCGCACCAATATCGAGATCCTCGAGCAGTCCGGGCCGCGGATGGCGCCGGAGGACCACGGGCGGCTGCTCGCGGACGTCGTCGAGCAGCTGCAGGAGCTGACGCTGCTGATCAACGACCTGATCGACCTCGCCCGCGGCGAGGAGCCCCGCGCCGATCTCGAGGACGTGCGCGTCGACCGGCTCGTGGCCGAGGTCGTCGAGCGCGCGAGGCGCCGGCATCCCTCGCACGCGATCGCGCTCGAGGCGGCGCCCACCCTGCTGCAGGCAGTGCCGGACCGCCTGGAGCGGGCCGTCGGGAACCTGCTCGACAACGCCATCAAGTTCAGCCCGCCCGCGGGGCCCGTCGACGTCGCGCTCAGGGGCGGCGAGCTGACGGTGCGCGATCACGGTCCGGGCATACCCCCGGACGAGCTCCCACACGTGTTCGATCGCTTCTACCGGGGTGCGCAATCCCGCGGGCGCCCCGGCTCCGGTCTGGGCCTCGCGATCGTCAGCCAGGTCGCCGGGCAGCTCGGAGGCGGCATCGCGGCGGCGGACGCGCCGGGCGGCGGGACCGTGATGACGATGACATTGCCGGGGGCCGAAGCCCTCGAGCCAGCGAGCGAGCCCCCGGGAGCGCTCGCTCCGCTCGCGGGACCCGCCGGGGCAGCGCGCTGAGGTCAGCCTGCGTAGCGGCGGGCCACCCTCGCCGCGGCCTGCCCATAGGAGCCGCCGAAGAGCAGCGTGTGGACCAGCAGCGGCAGCAGCTGATAGAGCTCGACACGATCCTCCGCGCCCTCGGCGAGCGGCCACTCCTGCTCGTAGGCATCCAACACGCGGCGGCCGGCGCCCCCGAACAGCCGCAGCATCGCCAGGTCGACCTCGCGGTGCCCGCCGTAGCACGACGGGTCGATCAGCCACGGCCGGCCGTCGACGTCGGCGAGGACGTTGCCGCCCCACAGGTCGCCGTGCAGTCGCGAGGGAGGCTCGTGCTCGCCGGCCAGGTCGGGCATCCGGTCCGCGACCCGCTCGACCGCGCGGGCGTCGGAGCTCGCCAGCGCGCCGCTCTCGCGGGCGAGCTGGGCGAGTGGCCGCAGCCGCCGCTCGGCGTAGAAGGTCGGCCAGTCGGGCGCCGGCTCGTTGCTGAGGGCGAGCGACCCGAACGTCGAGGAGGCCCCAGGGGAGCCGAACGCCGGCGCCCCGGCCCTGTGGGTGCGTGCCAGTCCCGTGCCGAGCTCCTGTTCCCCCGCGCCGCTCAGACGAGCCTTCTCGATCCACTCCAGGGCGAGATGGCCCTCGCCGACATCGAGCACCCGCGGCGTGCGGAGCGCGCCGGGCTCCGCGAGCCAGACCAGCCCCCGCGCCTCCGCCTCGTACTCGCCGGGCCTCGCTCCCTCTCGCGTCTTGACGAACGCCTGCTCCCCGCCCGGCAGCTGAACGCGCAGCGCCCGGTTGATGTCGCCGCCGCCGACGGACCCGAGGACCCGTGCGCCCGGCGGCAGGCTCACCGCAGCTCGCCGGAGCTGATCTGGGCGAGCAGCCCTGAGCAGGCGGCGTGGACGAGATCGAACACGTCCGCGAACCCGTCGGGGCCGCCGTAGTACGGGTCGGGCACGTCGAGGTCGCGGGCGCCGGCGCTGGCGGGATCGAACTGGCGCAGCAGGCGCACCCGGTCGCGGCCGTCAGGATGCGGCGCGGCACTGATCATGTCGGCGACGTTCGAGCGGTCCATCCCGATCAGCAGGTCAAAGCGCTCGTAGTCCTCCTCGCGCAGCTGACGCGCCCGTCCCTGCAGGCTGACGCCGCGCGCGAGTGCGGCGGCGCTCGCGCGCTCGTCGGGCGGGTTGCCGATGTGCCAGGCGCCCGTGCCGGCGGAGTCGACGATGATCTCGGCCTCCATGCCCGCGTCCTGCACGAGGCTGCGCATCACGCCCTCGGCCGTCGGTGAGCGGCAGATGTTGCCCAGGCACACGAACAGCAGCTGCACGGCTACTCCTCCCCGAGCTCGAGCACGGCCAGGAACGCCTCCTGGGGCACCTCCACGCGGCCGACCTGCTTCATCCGCTTCTTGCCCTCCTTCTGCTTCTCGAGGAGCTTTTTCTTGCGCGTGATGTCGCCGCCGTAGCACTTCGCGATCACGTCCTTGCGGAACGCCTTGACCGTCTCGCGGGCGATCACGTGCGCGCCGATCGCGGCCTGGATCGGTACGTCGTACTGCTGGCGCGGGATCCGCTTGCGAAGCTTCTCGGTGAGCGTGCGGCCCATCTCATATGCCTTCTCGCGATGGACGACCATCGAGAGAGCGTCGACGGTGTCGCCGGCGAGCAGCACGTCGAGCTTGACGAGGTCTGAGGGCTTCAGCCCGCTGATCTCGTAGTCGAGCGAGGCGTACCCGCGCGTCCGCGACTTCAGCTGGTCGAAGAAGTCGAGCACGATTTCGGCGAGCGGGAGGTCGTAGGTCATCTGCACGCGCTCGGGGGAGAGATAGTGCAGGCCGACCGTTTCGCCGCGCCGTTCCTGGCAGAGCTCCATGACGGCGCCGACGAACTCTTTCGGCGCGATCACCGAGGCCCTGATGAACGGCTCGCGGATCTCCGCGATCGTCCCCGGGTCGGGCATGTCGGACGGGTTGTGCACGACGATCTCCTCGCCGTTGGTGAGCGTGACGTCGAACTGCACAGAGGGCATCGTGGTCAGCAGTTCGAGGTCGTACTCGCGCTCGAGCCGCTCGCGCACGATGTCCATGTGCAGCAGGCCGAGGAACCCGCAGCGGAAGCCGAAGCCGAGCGCGTCGGAGGTCTCCGGCTCCCACGACAGCGCGGCGTCGTTGAGCACCAGCTTTTCGAGCGCGTCGCGCAGGTCCGGGTAGTCGTCGGAGTCGATCGGGAACAGCCCGCAGAAGACCATCGGCTTGACGTCCCTGTATCCCGGCAGCGGCTCGGTCGCCTCTCCGTCCGTGAAGCGGCCGTGCGAGCGGGTCGTGAGCGTGTCTCCGACACGCAGCTGCGTGACGTCCTTCAGACCTGTGATCAGGTAGCCGACCTCGCCCGCCGCGAGCTGATCGGTGGGCATCATCTGCGGGCTGAAGAAGCCGATGTCGTCGATGTCCGCCTGCGTGCCGGTCGCCATCGCCCTGATCTGCGCGCCCTTTCGGAACACGCCGTCGACGACCCTGATGTAGGCGATCACGCCGCGGTACTGGTCGAACTCGGAGTCGAAGATCAGCGCGCGCGGGGCACCGTCGGGGTCGCCGCTCGGCGGCGGCACGCGGGCGATCAGCTCCTCGAGCACCTCCCCCACCCCCTCGCCGGTCTTGCCGCTGATCTTCAGGATCTGATCCGCGGGCTCTCCGATCAGGTCACTCACTTCACCGGCGACCCGCTCGGGCTCGGCGCCCGGCAGGTCGATCTTGTTCAGGCACGGGATCAGCTCGAGACCCGACTCGACCGCGAGGTAGGTGTTCGCGACCGTCTGCGCCTCGACGCCCTGAGCGGCATCCACGACGAGCAGCGCGCCCTCGCACGCCGCCAGCGATCGGGACACCTCGTAGGTGAAGTCGACGTGCCCGGGCGTGTCGATCAGGTGAAGCTGGTAGATCTCGCCGTCGCGGGCGGTGAAGAAGACGCGTACGGCCTGAGCCTTGATCGTGATGCCACGCTCGCGCTCGAGGTCCATCGAGTCGAGCAGCTGGGCGCGCATCTCGCGAGCCTGCACGGTGTGCGTGAGCTCGAGGATGCGGTCGGCCAGCGTCGACTTGCCGTGGTCGATGTGGGCGATGATCGAGAAGTTCCTGATGTGCGACTGGTCCATGGGCCGCTACAGCGTAGAAGGAGCCGCGCTCGGGGGAGGCGGATGGCCCGGACCCGCTAGCCTTCCTGGTTCGGTAGATCGCCAACTCGGCCGTGGGTCCTTCGGGGCTCAGCCGCGGCAACGCGCCCTCCCTCGGGAGGGCGGCCTGTCCAGGTGGCCGGGAGTGTCACGCCGCCCAGGCAAGACACACAGTCCTGGGACGTAAGTAGTAAGCGGCGATCGCGCCGGGGCCGGCCGGGTGGGCTCACGCTCACCCGGCCTTCGCCCGGCGGGGCGTGCCTCAGGCCCGCCCGAGCTGGCTGCGGATCAGCCGGCTGACCTGGTGCGCCTCGGGGATCCGCATCGCGAGCACCGCGCGCGAGTAGACGACCAGCCCGACCGCGGCGGCCGCCCCCATGCTGACGATCTGTGCCCACAGCGACACGCCGAGCGCGGCGTGAAGGACGGCCCACACCCCGTAGGACACGGCAGCCAGGAGCGCGGAGGCGAGCAGGATCCGCGCCGTCACCATCGTCGTCTGGGCGCCGTCGAGGCGGCCGTTGAAGCCGATCCGCAGGCGGTGCAGCTGCAGCGCGGTCATCACGGCGTTCGCGGCGACGGTCCCGATGATCAGCCCCGCGATCCCCAGCGGCTTGTAGAGGCCGATGCTCACGACGATGTCGACGAGGATGTTCACGACAGCCAGCCGCGTCGGTATCCACGGCCGCTGAACCGCGAAGAACGTCCTCGTCAGCAGCAGGTTCAATCCACCGAACGGGAGGCTGAACGCGAACCAGAACAGCGCTTCGGAGACTATTTCGGTGGAGCGGGCGTCGAAGTGCCCGCGCTGGAAGATGAGGCGCACGATCGGCGTGGCGAGCACGATCATGAAGGCCGCCGCAGGGATCAGCAGCAGGTTGATCTGCCTCATCCCGATCCCCACAGCGCGCCGCATCCCGGAGGAGTCACCGCGCGAGGCCATCCGGCTGAGCGTCGGGAACAGCACAGTCGCGACCGCGACGCTGAACATTCCCTGTGGAAGCATGTAGATGCGGAACGCGTTGTCGATCGCGCGCGGTGCTTCCTTGGAGACGAGCGTCCCGAACACCGAGTTGATCAGCTGGTCGAGGTTGACGATCCCGAGCCCGATCGTGACGGGCAGCATCAGCATGAAGACCTGCTTCACGCGGGGGTCGTGCCAGTCGATCGCGAACTGCAGCCGAAAGTCGACGCGGCCGAGTGCGCCGGCGGCCATCCCGAGCTGGACCACCGTCGCGATCAGGATCGCGATCGCGTAGGCGTAGAGCTGGTTGCCGTCTTCGTAGCCGCCGTGGAAGTGGGGCTTCAGGACGATCAGCAGGATGATGATCACGACGTTCCACACGGCCGGGGAGATCGCGGGGATCGTGAAGTGGTCGTAGGACTGCAGGATCCCGACGAGCAGGCCGTTCAGGCCCAGCAGCAGCACGACCGGGAACAGGATCTGCGAGAGCCCGGCAGTGAGCGCGTCGAGCTCGGAGTTGAACGTACTCGCCGTGAACAGCGGCATGATCGTGCCCGCCGCGAGGATCGCGAACGCCGTCACGGCGCCGAGCACGATCAGCATGATCCAGAACAGCGTCGATGCGAGGCGGAACGCCTCTTTCCGCCTTCCCTTCTGGAGCAGGTCGGTGAACACCGGCACGAAGGCCGCCGACAGGGCGGCGTTCGCGAACAGGTTCGTGACCAGGTTCGGGATCTGGAACGCGATCGTGAACGCGGAGGCGGGGCCACTGGTCCCGAAATAGCCCGCGGCGACGATCTCGCGGACCAGTCCCGCGATGCGCGAGACACCTGTGGCGATCGAGAAGATCGCCGTGTTGCGGGCGACTCGGCCGCCCGCCTGGGGGCTCGGTGGCGCCTGCTCCCCCGCGGCGTCTTCAGCTGTGCCGGTCAAGGCCGCTATAGTACGGCGCTGCGCGGCGCGCGAGGGTCGATCCCTGCTGCGCCGTCGCGAAAAGCCATGGCCAACATTCATTCACAGAAGAAGCGGATCCTTCGCTCCGAGCGCGAGCGCCTGGAGAACCGCCGCTACACCTCGACGATCAAGACCCACTTCCGGCGCCTGGAGGAGCTCGTCCAGGCGAACGAGGACCCGGCGTCGGCCGACGCCCTGCACCGGGAGCTGGTCAGCACGATCGACAAGGCCGTCAAGCGCGGTGCGCTGCACCGCAACACGGGCGACCGCAAGAAGTCCCGCGCCGCCCGCGTTCGCGCCGGCTCTAGCTCGTAGCGTCCGCTATCGCCAGCACGGCCAGGGTCTCCTCCGAGGAGCCCGCCGACGGCGTACGCCTCGAGCGGAGCGGCGGGCCGCCCCTGGTGGCCAGTTCGAGGTCCGCGAGCACGACCAGCGCGGAGCGCAGCCGCTCCGGGTCCGTCCGCGCGACGTCGGCCATGAAGCGCTCCGCGGCCTTTTGCGGCAGGCGCAGCCCGCTGCGGATCGCGGCTGCCGACTCTCCGGCCTGCATCCGCAGCGACGCGTCGAGGGCGTCGCGCAGCCGCTGGGCCATCCTGTAGATCAGCCCCGTGACGCTCTCGCCCTGACTGCGCAGGCGCAGGTACAGCGCGAGCGCGGCGTGAGCATCGCGGCCCACGATCGCGTCGGCGAGGGCGTAGGCGGCCCGCTCGGAGGAGTGAGCCGCGCGCAGCGCCACCTCCTCGGCGCCGACGACCCGCGGAGTGGAGCCGTCATCTCCTTCCAGCGCGAGCGTCTCCAGCTCGCGCAGCAGCCGCTGCTGGCGCGGCCCGACCTGATCCACGAGCGCCTTCGCGGCCGCGCTGTCGAGCCGCAGGCCGAGGCGCGCTCCCTCGCCGATGACCCACTTGGGGAGCTCCCACGGCTTGACCGTCATCTCGCTGTCGACCCGACCCCCTGCCCCCTTCACCGCCTTGTGCAGCGCCTCGGGCACCTTCGCGCGCGCCTCCTCGCGGGCGAACATCGCGAGCGTCGTGTCCGGGGGCATCTGCGCCATCGCGGGCACGAGGGCGCTCTCGATCTCCGCCTCGCGCCAGCGCTCCACGCCGTCGACGATGATCACGCGCCTGCCGATGGCGAGCGTCATCGCGGACAGGGCCGCCGCGACGCCGGCGGGAGATCCTCCGTCACCCTCGAGCATCTCGACGCTGACGCTGCCTCCCTGACCCTCAGCGAGCGCGCGCAGCCGCGCCCTGCGCTCGGCGACTGCACCGTGATCGTCGCCGTGGATGAGGTATGCGGGTCCGAGCTCGGCCATCGCCCGCGAGTGTATGACGCGCCGCGGCGCTAGCGGACGACGATGTTGACGAGCTTGCCGGGAACCACGATCTCCTTGACGATCTCGTGGCCCTGCACGTGGGCGAGGACGTTCGGTGCCGCCCGGCACAGGTCCTTCAGCGCCTGCGGCCCGGCGTCGGCGGGGGCCTGCACCCGGTCACGGACCTTTCCATTGACCTGGCAGACGAGCTCGTACTGCTCGCTCTCCAGGAACGCCTCCTCGGCCTGCGGCCACGGCTGCTCCCAGACCCGCTCGCCGGTCAGCAGCTCGTAGATGTCGGAGCAGACGTGCGGCGCGAACGGGAACAGCAGCGAGGCGGCGGTGCACAGCGCGAAGCGCTGCGCCTGGATCGAGACCGTCTCACGAAGGCGCGAGCAGTCGTTCAGGAGCTCCATCACGGCGGCGATCGCGGTGTTGAACGCGAATCGCCGCAGATCGCCGCTGACCTTGTCGATCGCCCAGTGCGCCTTGCGCATCAGGATCTCGTCGTCTCCGCCGGGGTGCTCGGGGCCGTTTGGCTCGGGGACCCGCTCGCCGGCGCGCTCAGCCGTCTCGGCGGCCAGGCGCCAGAGCCGTGAGAGGAACCTGTGCACGCCCTCCACCCCGTCGTCGGACCAGTCCGCGTCCTGGTCGGGCGGGCCGACGAAGAGGATGTAGCAGCGGGCCGTGTCGGCGCCGACGCGCTCCACGATCGAGGCGGGCGAGACGACGTTGCCCTTGGACTTGCTCATCTTCGAGCCGTCCTTGGTGACCATGCCCTGCGTGAAGAGCGCCTGGAACGGCTCGGAGAAGTCGAGGTGGCCGAGATCCGCGAGCGCCTTCGTGAAGAAGCGCGCGTACATCAGGTGCAGGATCGCGTGCTCGACGCCGCCGATGTACTGGTCCACCGGCATCCACTCGCGCAGCGCCGCGGGGTCCCATGCGGCACTGTCGTTGCGAGCGTCGCAGTAGCGCAGGAAGTACCAGGAGGAATCGACGAAGGTGTCCATCGTGTCCGTCTCGCGCCGCGCCGCGCCGCCGCATTGCGGGCAGGTCGTGTGCACCCAGTCCTCGGCGGCCGCGAGCGGCGAGCGGCCCTTCGGCGTGTAGTCGTCGATGTCGGGCAGGCGCACCGGCAGGTCATCGTCGGCGACGGGCACGGCGCCACACGCGTCGCAGTAGAGGATCGGGATCGGGCATCCCCAGTAACGCTGGCGGGACACGAGCCAGTCGCGCAGGCGGTAGTTGACCGACGCGTGGCCCTTGCCCTCCCGGTCCAGCCAGTCGACGATCGACGCCAGCGCTTCGCGGTTGCCGAGGCCGTCGAAGTCCGCGTGGGAGTTCACCAGCGTGCCGTCGCCGGTGTAGGGGAGCCCGTCGGCGTCGGTGTCCGGGCCGGGCTCGGTGCCCGCCGACGCGGCGATCACGCGCCGGATCGGCAGCCCAAAGGCGACCGCGAACGCGTGGTCGCGCTCGTCGTGGCCGGGTACGGCCATGATCGCCCCGGTGCCGTACTCCATCAGCACGTAGTCGGCGACGAACATCGGGATCTGCTCGCCGTTGACGGGGTTCGTGACCGTGCGCCCGAGCGGGACGCCGGTCTTCGGCTTCTCGGCGTTGCCGCGCTCCTCGTTGGTCTCGTTCAGCGCGTGGTTGACGTAGTCACGCACCGCCCGCTCGTGGGCGGTGCCCGCCGCCAGGCGCATCACGTCCGGGTGCTCGGGCGCCATCACGAAGAACGTGGCGCCGAACAGCGTGTCCGGGCGGGTCGTGAAGACCGAGTAGTCGACGCCGAGCGACTCGCAGCGGAACGTCACCTCGGCACCCTCGCTGCGGCCGATCCAGTTGCGCTGCATGGTCTTGACGTGCTCGGGCCACTCGATCCCGTCGAGGTCGCCGAGCAGCCGCTCCGCGTAGTCCGTGATGCGCAGGAACCACTGCTCCAGCTGGCGCACTTCGACGAGCGCGCCGCATCGCTCGCAATGCCCGTCGGCATCGACCTGCTCGTTCGCGAGCACCGTCTGGTCGTTCGGGCACCACTTGACGGCGGCCTCCTTGCGGTAGGCCAGCCCGGCCCGGAACAGCTCCAGGAAGATCCACTGCGTCCAGCGGTAGTACGTGGGTTCGTGTGTTGCGAGCTCGCGCGACCAGTCGATCGAGATACCCCACGAGCGGAACTGGCGCTGGAAGGACGCGATCGAGGCGGCCGTCGACTCACGTGGATGCACGCCGGTCTTGATCGCATGGTTCTCGGCGGGCAGCCCGAACGCGTCGTAGCCCATCGGGTGCAGCACGCGCCGCCCGAGGCGCCGGTGGAAGTGGGCGATCGCGTCGCCGACGGCATAGCACTTCAGGTGCCCGATGTGGGGCTCGCCGCTCGGATACGGGAGCATCTCCAGCACGTAGCTGCTGGGCGGCTGCCCGCCGGGCCGTTCGATCTGCTGGCGCGGGTCCGATCCTTCGTTGCTGACCTCCCACGTGCGCTCCTGCGCCCACAGGGCCTGCCAGCGTGGCTCTATCTCGCGCGGGTCATATCGCTCGTCGGACATTGGGCTCGCAGGTTAGCGGGCGACCTGACCGGAGCGCCACGGCCCGGCGTCAAGCGCCGCCGGCGGCCGCGTGCTCCTGCTCCGCAGAGAAGCGGCTCGCGGCCCGCACGAGCTCCACGACCTCAGCGGGCGCCTGCGCGGGAGAGCCCGCCCTGAAGGGCGGCTGCGGGTCGTACTCGATCCCGAGCTGGATCGCCTGCGCGACGGTCTCCCCCGCGATCTGCGCGACGAACGTCAGCGCCATGTCGATCCCGGCGGAGACGCCGGCGGCCGTCACGATCTTGCCGTCGATCACGACGCGCTCGGCGACGGGCATCGCGCCCAGGCGCGCCAGCTCGTCCATCGCGAGCCAGTGGCCGGTCGCGCGCCGGCCCTGCAGCAGCCCCGCCGCGGCGAGGATCAGGGACCCGGTGCAGACCGACGTCGTCCACGTGCTCGTCTCGTCGGCCGTGCGCACCCACTCAAGAACCGCTCCCCCGGCCCGCGCCGCGACCTCGCCGGGGCCGCCGGGGACGAGCAGGATGTCAGGGTGCGACACCTCTGCAAGTGACCGCTCGGCGATGAGCGTGAGCATCCCGTTGTCGGTGCGGACCGGCCCTGCGTGCTCGGCCACGAACGTGATGCGGGCGCCCGGCACCCTGCTCAGCACCTCGTACGGCCCGATCGCGTCGAGCGCCGTGAACCGGTCATAGAGAACGATCGCGATGTCCATGAGCTGCCTCCCGTGTGTCGGTGGTTGATCCGGCGGCGGGCCCTCAGGCCGCCCGTGCGCCGTGTGAGCGGAATCGCCTGCGGTACTCGGCGGGTCCGACCTCGAGGGTCCTCAGGAACACCCGCCGCATCGTCTCGGCGGTCCCGAACCCGCAGGAGCTAGCGATGGCGGCGATCGGCTGCGAGCCGTCCTCGAGCATGCGGCGCGCCGCCTCGACGCGGACCCGTTCGACGAACCGCGCGGGTGTGACGCCTGTCTCGGCGCGGAACGCCCGCGCGAAATGGCGTGGGCTCATGTGCGCGCGCGCCGCCATCGCCTCGACGGAGTGCTCGCCGCCGATGCTCTCGATCACGGACCGCTGGACCTCGCGCAGCGGCTCACGTGCCGGCGTCTGTGATCCGAGCGTCGCGCTGAACTGCGACTGGTTGCCGGGACGGCGCAGGAACAGCACGAGCATGCGCGCTATCAGCAGCGCCGCGTCGCGGTCGAGGTCCTCCTCGACGAGTGCGAGCGCGAGGTCCATCCCGCACGTCACGCCCGCCGAGGTCCAGATCTCGCCGTCACGGATGAAGATCGGCTCCGGCTCGACCCTGACGTCCGGGTAGGAGGAGGCGAGCCGGCCGGCCCACGCCCAGTGCGTGCTCGCCCGCCGGCCGCTCAGCAGGCCCGCCTCGGCGAGCAGGAAGGCTCCGGTGCAGACCGATGCGGTGCGCCTGGCCGTCGAGGCCGCGCGGGCGATCCAGTCGGTGAGCGCGGCGTCGCGCGCTGCGTCGGCGTGGCCGGCGCCGCCCGTGACGATCAGCGTGTCCAGGTGGGGGGCCACGTCGGCCACCCCCCCGTCGGGCGTGATCGTCAGCCCGCTCGAGGTTCTCACCGGCTTCCCGTCGGGGCTGATCACCCGGATCTCGTAGGCGGGCTCGCTGCGGCCCGTCTCGGCGATCAGGCGCCCGGCTCCCGCGAGCACCTCGAGCGGCCCTGTCAGGTCGAGGCTCTGCACTCCCTCGTAGATCAGGATCGCGACCCTTCGGGTGTCCGCGCGGCGGCTCATGTGCCGATCATGCCCGAGTCGCGCCGCGTCTGCAAGGACCAACTTCCCACGTTTTCTGCCATCGGCGTTCGCGGGCGCCCGGGGACGCGCGGGCCGGCCCCGGGCGGCGTGTGAACGCCGACACCCGATGCGGTTTACGATGGCCCGCGTGGAGGACTACGAGTACGACGAGGCCGGCTTCCACCACGATGCCGATCCCGACGCGCTGAGCGCGGCCCCGGGACGCGTCGCGAGCATCGTCGGAGCGGCCGAACGCGCCGCGCTCGAGCTCCGCGAGCAGGCGGAGGCACGCTCGCTGCAGCGGATCGCGGAGGCCGAACGAGCCGCGGGCAACCGCATCGCCGCGGCTGACGAGGAGGCCGAGGAGACACTCGCGAGCGCCCGCGGCGAGGCGGCCGAGGCGCTCGGCGAGGCCCAGCGCCAGCGCGACGAGGCGGCAGCCGCGCTCGACGCCGCGCACCAGCAGGCGACAGCGATGCTCGGCGAGGCACGCGAGGAATCGGAGCGGATCCGCGCCGCGGCGCTCAGCGAGTCGGAGGTCATGCGGGCGGGCGCGAAGGCCGAGACCGACCAGCTGAGGGCGACCGCGATCACCGAGGCGCATGAACTGAGGGCCGCCGCCCAGCGTGAGGCGGAGCAGCTCCGTGCCGATGCCGAGCAGCACGCGAGCCAGGTGCGGGCAGACGCCGAGCAGGAATCCTCGCGCCTGCTGCACGACGCGCGCGAGGAGTCAGAGCGCACCGCCCAGGAGACACGGGAGCACACCGAGCGGCTGCTGCAGGCACGCCGTGAGGAGCTCGTCAAGCTCCGCGAGGAGGCGGATGGTCAGGCCCGCGAGATCAAGGCGAACGCCCGCGTGGAGGCCCGCGAGATCACCAGCGACGCTCATATCGCCGCACGCGAAGTGCTCGACGAGGGCACCGAGGTCTCGCGTCACCTGCGTGAGCTCTCGGTGTCGCTGCGCAACAACGCCGAGCGGCTGATCCGCGACATCACGCTCGCGCACGGGGGCATGACGGCTCGCCTGGACCAGGTGTCCGCGGACGCACGCGATGCGGCGCCCAGAGCAGCCGAGGGCCGCGGCCGCCGAGGGCCGCGGGGCGGCGCGTCCGACGGCGATGACCTCGACGTACCCGAGTTCATCCCCCGGGGCTGAGGACGCCGCCGGCGCCCGGCGAAGCGTGCTCGGCCGATCGCCGGCGCGATAGGATTCCTCTGCTTGGGGCTATAGCTCAGCTGGGAGAGCGCGTCGCTGGCAGCGACGAGGTCGTCGGTTCGAGCCCGACTAGCTCCACTGCATGTGGCCCGCGGGGCAGCTCCCGCGGGCCACAGCCTTTTCAGCCCCGCCCCGGTCGGACCACGGCAGGCGTTCCGGCGCCATCCGACGTCAACGGGCGCGGCCGATGCACTACCTTGGCGGCGATGGCGCTGCACCCTCTCGCCCAGCGGTTCGCCGATGTCGCCGACGCCTACGAGCGCGCGCGGCCCGAGCATCCGCCGGCGGTGGCGGGCGCGCTGGCGGCGGAGCTGAGCGTGCCGGCCGGTGGGCGCGTGCTGGACCTCGGCGCGGGCACCGGCAAGCTGAGCGGAGCGCTGCTGGCGGCCGGCCTGGATGTCGTGGCGGTCGAGCCGCTCCCGCAGCTGCGCGAGCACCTGGCCGCCCGCATCGGCGCCGGCAGGGTCATCGATGGCGTGGCGGAGGCGATCCCGCTCCCCGACGAGTCCGTCCGCGCGGTCACGGTTGCCGATGCCTTCCACTGGTTCGACCAGCCGCGCGCGCTGGCGGAGATCGCTCGTGTGCTCAGGCCCGGCGGCGGCCTCGCGGTGCTCACGACCGTGCCCGACTGGGAGGGCGCCTCGTGGGCGCAGGAGCTCGGCACGCTGATCATGGAGCTGCGGCCCGAGCACCCGCACTTCGACGGGCCGCCGTGGAAGGACGCGGTGAGGTCCGCGGCGGGCTGGGGTGAGCCGCGCGAGGTGCGGGTCAGCACGCGCGTTCCCGCGCGGCCCGAGCTCGTCGCCGACCACGTCGCCTCGATGAGCTGGGTCGCGGCGCTTCCGCAGGACCGGCGCGCGCAGACGCTCGCCAGCGTCCGCGAGATCGTGATGACCGGCGAGACGCCGCCGGAGCTAGGCCTGCACGTCGTGATCGGCCTCGCCTCGCTCGCGTAGAGCGCAGCCGATCGGCGGTGCGGGCGCCCGCGGGGCGCCCATGCGCAATCATCTGGGGGTGGAATTGATCGCCGTGAAGGTGCTGCTGGCCCCCGGATTCGTGGTCGCGGCATCACTGGCCGCCCGCCGCTACGGGCCCAGGGTCGGTGGCCTGATCGCCGGCCTGCCGGTCGTCGCCGGGCCGATCCTGCTGATCTATGCGCTCTCGGACGGGGCATCGTTCGCCGCCGGCGCCGCCGCCGGCACCCTGCTCGGCCTGGTCTCGCTGATCGCCTTCGTCGTCGTCTACGGCCGCCTCGCCGGGCATGTCTTCTGGGGCGCGAGCATGGTCGCGGGGTGGGCCGCCTTCATCGCCGGCACCGTGATCTTCAGCGCCTTCTCGATTCCCGCGGGCGCGGCGCTGGCGATCGCCGGCGTCGCGATCCTGCTCGGCCTGGCGTGGCTGCCGCGTCCCTCCGACGCGCCCCGCGAGCAATTCACGCCCCCGGCCTGGGATCTGCCGCTGCGCGCATTCTGCGCGCTCGTGCTGGTCGTGACGCTGACGGCGGTCTCCGCGCAGCTGGGAGCGCAGCTCAGCGGGCTGCTCGCGCCGTTCCCGATCATCTCCACGGTGCTCGCGACCTTCACCCATGCCCAGCGTGGCAACGATGAGCTGCTGAGACTGCTGCGGGCGATGGTGCTCGGCTTCTGCGCCTTCGCGCTGTTCTGCTTCACGCTCGCGGTGACGCTTCCGACGATCGCCGTCGCGCCTTCGTTCGCCCTCGCCACGGCGGTCGCGCTCATCACGCAGGGCACGCTGATCCTGCTCACGGGGCGCGCGGCGCGCGCCTCCGCGCCGCTGATGGCCGCGGCCGCCGAGGCGCAGCCGAGCCGCGCAGCCGGCTGACGCCGGCCCTCTCAGGCCTCCTGCGCGAGCTGGTGGCGCAGTCGCTGGCGCATCTCGGAGAAGCGCATCGCCTCATAGACGATCAGCGCGCTCAGCACGAGCGCGAGCAGACCCAGCGTGAGCAGCGCCGGCGGCGAAGCGCTCAGCTCGATGATCAGCATCGCGACGAGCAGCGCGGCGCAGGCGAGGCGCTGACGGTTCAGCGTGTGGATGTTGCGCCAGCGGAACGCGACATGCGCGAGCAGGTACATCGCGCCGCCGCCGAGCATCGCCGCCGCGGGGACGACCCCGAGCGGGTCGCTGACGTGCTCCAGTGTCTGTTTCATGCCGACTGCGACCAGCGCGATGCCCGCCACCATCGGGAAGTGCAGGTAGGAGTAGGAGTCGCGGGCGATCTCGTTGCGTTCGCGCCCCGGCTCCGATTTCATCAGCCGCCGTTCGGCGACGATCGCCACGACATCGAAGTAGAGCCACCACAGCGCGCACGCGACGATCACGCCGAGCACGGCCGCCGCGACCACGCCGGCATCCACGCTCGCGCTCGCGCCGGCGCCGATCGCGACGATCGACTCGCCGAGCGCGATGATGATGATCGCGCCGTGGCGCTCGGCGAAATGGCCGGGAACGATTTTCCAGCCGTCGGCTCCGAACACGTACGGGCCGCCCGTGTCTAGCAGCAGCGCGGCGCACCACAGCACGATCCGCGGCGTCCCGCTCGCGAACGCCGCCGCGACGAGCAGCCCGACCCCGATCGCGGTGCTGACGGCCAGCCCCGAGACGGATGTGCGCAGCTCGCGATCCTCGCTGCTCGCGATCACGAACAGCGCGATGTGCGCGACCCGCACGACGCCGTAGGCGCACGCGAACAGCAGGGCGTCCTGCGCGAACGCTCCCGGCACGCACAGCGCGGTGACCAGGAGCGCCGCCATCGCGGCGAAGATGGCGATCCGTACTGCGCCCTCCTCGGGGTCCACGACGCTCGTCAGCCACGCGTAGCCGGTCCACGCCCACCACAGGACGCCGAGCACGAGCAGCCCCTTGCCGAGGCCTTCCCACGTGCCGAGGTGTGCGATCAGCGCCGTGCACTGCGTCAGCGCGAGCACGAACACGAGGTCGAAGAACAGCTCGAGCGGCGTGACCTTCTCGCCTTCGCGCATGACCGCGCCCAGACGCTGGGAGTGCCCTTGCTCGCCGCTGCTCACGAGCGCATCTTGGCAACTTGCGCAGCGGCCTTCCGGCCGCGCGCGCCAGCCGGCGCGCAGGGCGCCGGCCACAGGGGCCGGCGCCCGCGCTCCGTCATCAGTGCAGCGACATGTTCGGCTCGCCGGCGGAGTTCAATCCGGCGCCCGAGATGGTGCAGGTCCCGCCACGCGGCGAGCCCGCGTTGTAGGCCTGCGTCAGGCAGTTGCGCAGCGCGAGCTGCGCCCAGTAGTTCGGGTGGATGTCTTCCTGGATCTGGTAGGGCGGGAAGATCGCCGAGACGGTGCGGATCTGGTTGACCCACTCACTCTTGTTGACGGCTTCCGGAGCGGTCCATGAGGACAGGCCCTCTTCCTCGAGCAGCCCGACGCCCTTCTCGCACAGACGGTGGCCGTTCAGCGCGGAGGACAGGTCCATCGTCGTCACGTTCGGCAGGCCGCTCGCCGCCGCGGCGCCGAACACGGCCCCGTTGATCGTCGGCACCATCGTGGAGTTCGCGTAGTTCGCGTCCGTGTTCCAGAACCCGCATCCGCCGACCGTCTGGCGGGTGTAGCCGTTCTGCGAGTAGCGGAAGCCGGACCCGTTCGGGATCGGCGACGGGTAGTCCTGGACGACGATCGTGTACTGCGAGCTCGAGTAGCCCGCCGCGGACATCGCCGTCGCGATGTTCTGGATCGCGCCCTTGATCGCCGCCTTCTGCGTGGCGACGTTGCTCGAGCTGAAGTTGCTCGTCACCGATCCTTCGGAGCTGCAGTAGTCCGGCCACCATGACGGCGAGAGCAGCCAGTCCTCGACGCACGTCTGCACGATCCCGGCGAAGTTGAAGTTGTTGCCGCCGATCGACAGCGCGATCAGCCTCACGTTGTGGCCGGCCGCGAAGTGCTGGAGCATCAGCGCCTGCCCTTCGTTCGCGCCCGAGCTGTAGAAGTCGATACCGGGCTTGAAATGGCCTTCGGTCGAGAAGCTCGACGTCTTCGCGCCCGAGCACGCGAGGTTCTCGCCGTTGACGCCGCCGCCGATGTATACCTCGGCGGACTTCGAGCGATGGCATGCGGCGATAGCTTCGCTTGAGCCGTTGTCGTTGTATGCACCCGAGCCGAGCGCGTCGATGTTCGACGAGCTGCCGTTGGTGTTCCCTGCCCATCTGCCCGCCTCACCGGAGATGAACGAGTCCCCCATGCTCACGGTCCACGGCGTGCCCGCTCCAGGGCCGTCCGCGCGTGCGACGGACGCACCCGCGCCCACCGCCAGTATGAATGCCGCCGTCATCAGCGCGGCCGCCATCAGCGCACGCGCGGACGACGGGCGAAACCTCACTTCACCCATGGCTCCTCCTCATTGAACCCTGCACCACCGTCGGCGGCGCCCTCGCGGCGGAACCTAACGCGAGCGGCGGACGAGCGTCAACCCCCGCGGACGACCATCGCGCCGTGCGGCCGCGCCGGCGTCAGGCGTTCTCGGCCGCGACGCGCGCAGGAGCCTCGCCCCAGAGCTGCTCGAGCCTGTAGAACTCGCGCGTCTCGGGGGTGAAGATGTGCACGATCACGTCGAAGTAGTCCATCAGGATCCAGCCTCCGCCGGGCGAGCCCTCGACCTTGCGCGGGAGCATGTCGTGCTCGCGCTTCAGGCCCTCGAGGATGCCGTCGTGGATCGCCTTCGCCTGCCGGCCGGTATTGCCCGAGCAGACCAGGAAGTAGTCGGTGTAGCCGAGCACGCCGCGCAGGTCGAGCTCGACGACGTCGATCGCCTTCTTGTCGGCCGCGTAGCGCGCGATCTCGCTGAGCATCGTCTCGGGGTTCATCAGGCGTGCGCTCCGTAGAGGCCGTGCTCGCGGATGTAGCGGGCGACCGCCTGCCCGGTGATCGCGTCGACCGCCTGGCCGGCCGCGACCCGGTCGCGGACCAGCGACGAGGAGATCGCGACACGGGGCATCTCCAGGAACGTGGGCTCGCGGGCGCCGCCGAGCCGCTCGAGCGTGGCGAGCACGTCCGCGCGGCCCGCTCCCTCGCGTGAGGCGACGGCGAGGTGCGCCGCCCGCAGGATCTCCCGCGGCTCGCGCCATGACTCAAGGCTCGCGGCTGTGTCGGCGCCGACAATGAACGTCAGCTCGGCCTCCGGGTGGCTGGCATGTATCGATCTCAAGGTATCCACGGTATAGGACGGGCCCGCTCGCTCCATCTCAAGGGCGCTGGCGCAGATCCCGTCGGTGTCCGCGACGAGCGCCCGGCACATCGCGAGGCGGTGCTCGGGCCCGGGGTCCTCGCCGGTGGTCTTGTGGGGCGGAGCGCCGACGGGCATCAGCCAGATCGCCGCGAGCCCGAGCTCGTCGCGGGCGTGCTCGGCGAGCGCGAGGTGCCCGAGATGCGCGGGGTTGAACGTTCCCCCGAGGATGCCGATGCTCTCCACCGGCCGGTCAGGAGCGGACGTGCCCGTCGCCCTCGATCAGGTACTTGAACGTGCACAGCTCGCGCAGGCCGATCGGCCCGCGCGCGTGCAGCTTCTGCGTCGAGTTGCCGATCTCGGCCCCCATCCCGAACTCGCCGCCGTCGGTGAACCTCGTCGACGCGTTCACGTACACGCATGCGGCGTCGACGCCGAGCTGGAAGGCTCGCGCGCTGGCGGTGTCGGCGGTCAGGATCGCCTCGGAGTGGCCGCTGCCGTATCGGCCGATGTGCTCGATCGCCTCGCCCACGCCGTCGACGATCGCGACCGCGATGACCGGCGCGAGGTACTCGCTCTCCCAGTCCTCCTCGGCGGCGGCCTCGATGTTCGCGGGCGGCGCGGCTCCCGCGAGGGCGCGGGTGCGCTCGTCGGCCCTGATCAGCACGCCGGCTGCGCCGAGCGCGGCGAGCACCTTCGGCAGCAGCGCGGGCGCGACCCGCTCGTGGATCAGCAGCGTCTCGGCGGCGTTGCAGACGCCCGGGCGCTGCATCTTGGCGTTGAGCACGATCTCCACGGCGCGCTCGACGTCCGCGCTCGCATCGACATAGACATGGCAGTTGCCGGACGCCGCGTACATGACGGGCACGGTCGCGACCGCCTGCAGCGCCTCCTTCAGGCCCTCACCACCGCGGGGGATGATCAGGTCGACGCTGGCGCGCTGGGTGGCGAGCTCGGCCAGCTCCTCGCGCCCGCCGCCGGCGACGAGGCTCACGCAGCCGCGGGGAAGGCCCGCCGAGACCGCTGCCTCGGAGGCGATCTGCGACAGCGCGGCGTTGGAGTGGGCCGCCGAGGAGGAGCCGCGCAGCACGATCGCGTTGCCGGACTTCAGGCACAGCGCGGCGGCGTCGATCGTGACGTTCGGCCGCGCCTCGTAGACGACCGCGACGACGCCGAGCGGGACCCTGACCTTGCGGATGTCAAGACCGTTCGGCAGGCGTCTGCCGTCGATCACCTCGCCGACGGGGTCCGGCAGGGCGATGATCTGGTGCACGGCCGCGGCGATCGACTCGATGCGCGGCCCGTCCAGTCGCAGGCGGTCGAGCAGCGCGTCGCCGATGTCGGCGTCGCGCGCGAGCTGCATGTCGCGCTCGTTCGCGGAGAGGATCTCCCCGGCGCGCGTGTGAAGCGCCGCCGCGATCGCCTCGAGCGCGGCGTCCTTGACGGCGGTGTCGACCTGCGCGAGCTCGCGCGCGGCGCGCTTTGCCCCGGCGCAGATGTCCGCTACTGATTGGACGACGGTGGCCATGGCACTACAGGGTACGACGCTAGTCGACCACCAGGTAGTCGCGGTGGACCGCCTCCTCGGAGGCTCTGGGCAGCAGCTCACGGACAGCGCCTGACTTCAGGCCGATCACGCTGCGCAGCTCATCGGCCGAGTAGCTGCAGATGCCCTTCGCGAGGACCCTTCCGGGCGCTCCCTCTCCGGGCGGCTCGATGATCTCGACGGCGTCGCCGGCGTCGAAGTCCCCGAGCACCTCCACGACCCCGACGGGAAGCAGGCTCGCGCTGCCCTCGCGCACGGCGCGGGCGGCCCCTTCGTCGATCACCAGCGTGCCGCGTGAGGGCTTCGCGTACTTCAGCCACAGCTTGAACGAGCTGTAGCGCGCCTCCCCCGCGAGGAAGCGCGTGCCCTCCTTCTCGCCCGCGAGCACCGCACGCAGGCTCTCCGGGCGCAGCCCGTTGCAGATCACGGTCGGGATCCCCGCCGCGGTCGCCATCTCCGCGGCCACGACCTTCGAGCGCATGCCGCCCGAGCCGAGCGGCGAGGTGGTGTGGCCGATCTCGAACTGATGGAGCTCCTCGAAGTCGCTGACCTCGCGCACGATGTGCGCGTCGGGATAGAGCCGCGGGTCGGCGGTGTACAGCCCGTCGATGTCCGTCATCAGGATCAGCTCGTCGGCGGCGACGAGGACCGCGACCTGCGCGGCGAGGAAGTCGTTGTCGCCGAAGGAGATCTCATCCGTCGCGGTCGTGTCGTTCTCGTTGATGACCGGCATCACGCGCCACTCGAGCAGCGTCGTCAGCGTCTGGCGGGCATTCAGGTAGTGGGTGCGGGCGCTCATGTCGAAGAACGTCAGCAGCACCTGGGCGCTGGTCACCGAGCGCTCGCGCAGGAGTTCGTCGTAGATGCGGTAGAGCTTGCCCTGCCCGACGGCGCTCGCCGCCTGCAGCGCCCCGGTGGACGTGGGGCGCTCGGGGAGGTTCATGACGCGTATCCCGCGCGCGATCGCGCCGCTCGTCACGACGATCACCTCGCCGCCCTGCTCGTGCACGGCCGCAAGCTGCCCGCAGACGGACGCGAGCACGTCCATGCGCGGCGACCCGTCGCTGTCCGCGACGACGCTCGAGCCCAGCTTTGCGACGACCCTCCGCATGCCTGGAGCCTAGAGATCCTCGGCGGGGTCGAGCTCGAAGGTCATCCCGGCGATCTCGATCTCGTCGCCCGCCTCAAAGCCCTCCGCCTCCAGCGCCCGCAGCACGCCGATCCGCCGCAGCCTGCCCTCGAGGTATGCCATCGCGTCCTCGTTCTCGACGTCGTAGCGCGCGAGCAGGCGCTCGATCCCGCGGCCGCGCACCGCGAACGCGCCCGGGCTGATGCGCTCGACCGTGAAGCCGGCGTCGCCGGCGGGCCTGAACACCATGTGCTCGGCGAGCTCCGCCTCCGGTTCGCCCGGGGACCCCGGCAGCGCGCTGGGGGCGGGCGCCGGCTCGACGCGCCGCAGCAGCTCGGCGGACAGCTCGGCGAGGCCCTGCCCGGTCGCGCTGGAGGTCGCGATCACCGGCACGTCGGCGCCCAGCCGCTCGCTCCAAGCCCGAACCTCCTCGCGGGCGCGCTCCTCGCTGACGAGGTCGGCCTTCGAGAGCGCGAGCACCCGCGGCAGGCTCGCGAGGCGCTGGTCGTGGGCCGCGAGCTCGTGCTCGATCGTCGCGTGGTTCTCCAGCGGGTCCGCGCCCTGCCCGAGCGACACGTCGGGCGCGATGTCCAGGACGTGCACGAGCAGGCGCGTGCGCTCGACGTGGGCGAGGAAGTCGTGGCCGAGGCCCGCGCCGTCGCTCGCCCCCTCGATCAGGCCCGGGATGTCCGCGACGACGAGCTGGCGTTCCTCGCCCTCCAGCACGCCGAGGACCGGCGAGAGCGTCGTGAACGGGTAGCCGGCGACCTTCGGCGCGGCGCGCGTCAGGCGCGCCAGCAGCGAGGACTTGCCGGCGTTGGGGAGACCGACCAGCCCCACGTCGGCGAGCAGCTTCAGCTGCAGCTCGATCCATCCCTGCTCGCCCGCGAGCCCGCGCTCGGCGAAGCGCGGCGCCTGCCGGGTGGGCGTGGTGAAGCGCTTGTTGCCCTTGCCGCCGCTGCCTCCCCTCGCGACGAGCACGCTCTGGCCGTGCGCGAGCAGTTCCCAGTGCCGGCCGACGAGGTCTCCCTCCTCCTCGTCCGGGCCGGTGATCTGCGTCCCGGGAGGAACGCGCAGCCTCAGCGTCTGGCCCTCGGCGCCGTGGCGCAGGGATCCTTCGCCGTGCCCGCCGCGGCCGGCCGCGTGGTGCGAGCGGCGCCTGAAGCTCTGCAGGTCGCGCAGCGACTCGTCGCAGAGGACGATGACATCTCCCCCGCGCCCGCCGTCGCCGCCGTCGGGCCCTCCGCGGGGGACCTTCGCTTCGCGGCGGAAGCTCGCGGAGCCGTCGCCGCCCGCCCCGGCCTGCACGTGGATCCTCGCTCGATCGTGAAGCATGAGAAGCATCGTGACAGCAGCGGGCCGCGCGGCCCTTCGCGCCGCGCTGCTGCGGCTATCGTGGGCCGTCAAACCGACCGAAGGAGAGCGCGCTGATGAGCGAGCCAGGCCAGTCCGACAGGGTGCTGTTGATCACGGGGGCCTCCACCGGGATCGGGGCCGCCACGGCGCGGGCCGCCGCCGGCGAGGGCTGGCGGCTGGTGCTGGCCGCGCGCTCGCTCGAGAAGCTGACCGCGCTCGCGGCGGAGCTCGGCGGCGATGAGCGTGCGATCGCGGTGCGCTGCGACGTCTGCGAGTGGGATCAGCAGGAGCGGCTCGTCGCGGAGGCGCTCTCGCACTTCGGCCGCGTCGACGCGGCGTTCGCCAACGCCGGCTTCGGCGCGAAGCGCGGGTTCCTGAACGAGACGCCCGAGCACTGGCGGGAGATGGTCCTCACGAACGTCTACGGGGCGGCGCTGACGATCCGCGCCTGCATCCCGGCGCTGACCGAGTCGACCGGCCATCTGCTGCTGACCTCAAGCGTCGCCGGCCGCCGCGCGCTCCCCGGTTCGCTGTACTCGTGCACGAAGCACGCTGTCACGGCGATGGGCGAGGCCGCCCGCGCAGAGCTGGACGGCACCGGCATCCGCGTCACGCTGATCGAGCCGGGGATGACCGACACGCCGTTCTTTGACTCGCCGCCGTCCGCGGGCATGCTCAGGGACGACGACATCGCGCGAGCGGTGATCTACGCGCTCTCCCAGCCGCCGCACGTCGACGTCAACGAGATACTGATCAGGCCGACAGCCCAGGCCTCTTAGCCTGGGCGGCCGCACCGCCGCTTACGGGTGGGCGAGCACGTGCGCGAAGTAGAAACCGGCGGCCGCGGCGGCGCCGGCGATCACGACGGTCCCGAGCACGCCTTTGGCGGGCAGGTGCCTGCGTGCGAGCACCGTCGCAGCGGCGTCGACGAGGTCCGCGGCGGCCGCCGCGGCCTGGATGCGGGGCCCGGCGACGGGGTCGTCGATCGTCTGCAGCGCGGCCACGCCGAGCGCGATGTCCCGGATCGCAAGGCCCCGCGCGAGGTCGCCGACCACTGGCAGTGCGGCGTTGTGCTCGCCGAGCCAGCGCGCGGTCACCCTCTCGGGGGCGATCATCACGGCGGAGCCGAGAACTACACGGCCACCGGCGAGCAGCAGCGCGCCGCGCCTGGCGCCCACGGGACTAGGACCGGTCTGCGTCGGGCACTACGTTCACGATGCGGCCGCGGCGGCCGTTCGTGAACTGCACGGTTCCGGCGGCGCGCGCGTAGAGCGTGTCGTCCTTGCCGATGCCGACGCCCGCGCCCGGCTTGAAGCGCGTCCCGCGCTGGCGGACGATGATCTCGCCGCCGGTCACGGCCTGGCCGCCGAAGGTCTTCACGCCGAGGCGCTGCGCGTTGGAGTCGCGCCCGTTGCGGCTTGAGCCGAGCCCCTTCTTATGAGCCATCTGAAGCGTTCTCCTTCTCGTCGGTTGCCTTCGCGGCGGGGGCCGGCGCAGCAGCCGGTTTCGCGGCCGCTTTCTTCGCTTTCCCGGCGCCGGCGGCGATCTCGGTGACCTCGATCTGAGTCAGGTCCTGGCGGTGGCCGGTCCTGCGTTTGTAGCCGCGCTTGGGCTTGAACTTGGCGACCCGCAGCTTCTCGCCGCGAACGTGCGCGATCACCTTCGCGGTGACCTTCACCTGGGCGAGGCCGTCCTTGTCGAAGACCGCCTCGTCGGAGCGGTAGAGGATCGGCTCGAGGCTGACGTCCTGGCCCTCCTCGACGGGCAGGCGCTCGACGAGCAGCTTCTGCCCGCGCTCGACGCGGTACTGCTTGCCGCCTGTCTTCACGATCGCGTACATGTCTGCCTCAGTCTCGATTCTCTAGCTTGATGGGCGCCGCCGGCGATGACCGCGCGGCCCGCGCCTACTCGGGGCCTGCCTCGGCCTTTGCAGCCGAACGGCGCCGTCCGCCCCTGCGGCCACGACGCCGAGGCTTGGATTGTAGGCCATCCTCGTCCCCGTCGCCCCCGGACGGGCCCTCCGGGGCCTCGCCGGCGGGTTGCTCGGCGTCGCCGGCCTCAGCGGGCTGCTCCTGCTCATCGGCCTGCGGCGCTTTTCGCGCGCGGCTGCGGCGGGGTTTCGGCTTGCTCTCCGTCTCGCCCTCGGCGGCGGCCGCCGGTGCTTTGCGGCGCGGCCGCGGGGGCGCGCTCTTCGGGGCCGTGCGCACCGGCGCCGCGACGACCTCGCCGGTCTCGTCGAGCAGCAGCGCGCTCGCCGCGGTCCGTCCGACCTGGTCGATCCGGACCATCCGCTTTTCGCCCACACAGGTTGCGGCGCCCGCGACGGAGATGATGTAGCCGTCGATTTTCGCGACAGCGTCGTCGACGTCATACATGTGGGGCTCGACGATGTCGACGAGCACCTCGTCGCCCTGGCGGAACGGGAGCGCGCGCTCCTCGACCTCCTCGCGGGTGCCCATGAAGGTGATCGCGAAGTGGTCGAGCGCGAGGCCTTCGGAGCCCTCGAACAGGAACGAGGCGCCGGTCTGCGCCTCGAGCGCGTGCAGGACGCGCGAGCCGTGACCGGTGAACTGGGTGCTGACGCGGGGGTTGGACTGGACCAGGAACGCCTGCGCGTCGGGGTGCTCGACGACGACGTCCCGCAGGCGGCGCTCGAAGTCGATCGCGATCGTCTCCTCAGAGCGGATCACGCCCTCGCCCTCGCACGTCGGGCACGGGCGGCTCATGATCTCGCGCACGCCCTCGGTGACGTTCTGACGGGTCATCTCGACCAGGCCGAGCTTGGAGATCTCAGCGGTGAAGGTCTTCGTGCGGTCCTCGTCGAGCGTCTTGCGCAGCGTCTTCATGACTGCGTCGCGGTTGCGTGCCCGCGCCATGTCGATGAAGTCGATGACGATGATGCCGCCGATGTCGCGCAGGCGCAGCTGGTTGACGACCTCCTCTGCCGCCTCCAGGTTGGTCCTGGTGATCGTGTCCTCCAGGCCCGCGCCCTTGCCGCGCCCGATGAAACTGCCGGAGTTCACGTCGATGACCGTCAGAGCCTCGCCGTAGTCGATGATCAGGTAGCCGCCGCTCGGCAGGTCCACACGCCTTGAGAGCACGCCCTGGATCGCCTTGTCGACCCCGTGCGCCTCGAACAGGGGCTCCTTGTCCTGCCACAGCTCGACGCGCTCGACGAGCTCCGGCGCGGTGCGGGTGAAGAAGGAGACGAGACGCTGGAACTGCTGCTCGTCGTCGACGATCGCGCGCTCGAAGTGCGCGGAGAAGATGTCGCGCACGACACGGACGGAGAGATCCGCCTCCTGGAAGACGAGGTCGGGGGCGACGGTGTCCTCGACGCGTTTGACGAGCACCTCGTGCAGCTTGTGCAGGTACTTCAGCTCACGTTCGAAGTCCTCGCGCTTGGCGCCGTGGGCGGCGGTGCGGACGATCACGCCGCCGCCGTCGAGCGCCAGTCCCGCGGTCTGGCGGCGCAGGCGCTCGCGCTCGCGGTCCTCCAGTCGCCGTGAGACGCCGACGCCCTCGCCGGTGGGCGCGTAGACCATGTAGCGGCCGGCGATCGTGAGCTCCATCGAGAGCCGGGCGCCCTTCGTCTTGAGCGGGTCCTTGACGACCTGCACGACGATCTCCTGGCCGGGGCTGAGCAGGTCGGAGATCTTGCGGCCGCCGTTCCCGCGCCCGCGGCGGGGAGTCTCCACGCCGGGCAGCACGATCTCGTCGACGTGCAGGAAGCCGTTCTTCTCAAGGCCGATGTCGACGAACGCGGCCTCCAGGCCGGGCAGGACGTTGTCGACCTTGCCCTTATAGATGTTCCCGACGATCGAGCGCCCTCCGCGGCGCTCTATGTAGAGCTCAGCTACCCGGTATCCGGGCTCCGGGCCTGCCCCGCCGCGTTTGCGCCCGCGGCTGGCTGAGGCACGGGAGGCGGCGGGCGTTCCGCCTGCCTCCAGGAGCGCGACGCGCGTCTCCGCGCGGTCGACGCTTACAAGCACTTGCTTTTTCAATGTGATCCAGTCGTTCGTTGTGGAAGAGAGCCGGGCCGCGGGCAGGCCGCGCCAGGGCCGGCGGGCGCAGCGCTGGGCGACGGCTCGACGCCGATCGCGCTGCCACTGCTGGGCCGGACGCCGGAGATTCGGCGGCGGCGAGGTGCCCGTCGCGGTCAAAAGCGGCTGCGGGCATGCACCCCCAAAGGGGACAGACGTGGCGGCCCTTAGGGCTGGTCGTCTGATGGGGGTGCTCGGCGAACATTCTTTCTAGTAGCGCACCACGCGGCCCTTGAATGCTGCTGAGGCGCGCGCCTGCACGTAAATCGATTGCAACAGGCCGACGGCCAACAGTGTGGTGATCACCGACGAGCCGCCGTAGCTCATGAGCGGAAGCGTGACGCCGGTAATTGGCATGATCCCAATGGTCATCCCCACGTTGACAAAGACCTGGAACATGAGCATAGCCGCTACACCGGCAGCGATCAGCGACCCGAACAGATCCTTGGACATCACGAGCACCCGCAGGGCGCGCCATATCAGCAACGCGTAGAGCAGCAGCAGGATCCCCGCGCCCGCGAACCCGTACTGCTCGCCGACGGCCGCGAAGATGAAGTCCGTGTGATCCTCCGGGACGAAGTTCAGCTTCGTCTGGGTGGGGTTGACGCGCCCGGTCTTTCCCCCCGATCCGATCGCGATCTTGGACTCCTGCTGTTGGTAGCCTTCGGCCTGCGGGTTGGATGAGGGGTGAAGGAACGCCGTCAGGCGCGACACCTGGTAGGGCTTGAGCACGTGCACGCCGGCCGCGGGCGCCGCGACCAGCACGAACGCGGCCGCGACCGCGACCAGCGCCGCCAGCGCCGCGAGGTGCTTCCACGGGGTCCCCGCCACGAACAGCAGCATGTACGCGATCACCATGTAGACCATCCCCGAGCCGAGGTCCGGCTGGGCGATCACGAACATCGCCGGGATCAGCGCGGCGATCATCACACGGATCGTCGTGTCGCGCTCGGAGATGCGCCGTGAGCGGTCGACCACGAATGCGGACAGCGCGACGATCAGGAGCACCTTGCCGAGCTCGGATGCCTGGAATGAGAACAGCGGGAAGTTGATCGCGCGCGTCGAGCCCCTGGCTGCATGCCCGAGGCCGAGCACGGCGAGGATGCTGAAGATCAGCGCCCCGTAGATGACGTTTTTCAGCCGGCGCAGCAGCGAGTAGTCGATCCGCGACAGGGCGAGCATCCCGACGAATCCGACGATCAGGTAGATCTCCTGCCGGTGCACGTAGTAGCCGGGGCTGCCCGGGATCAGGTTCTGGGTCGCCGTTCGGAGCGTCACCGCGCTGCACACGCCGAGCCCGATCACGGCGAGCGTGAGCAGCGGGTCCAGCGGCAGGCGCAGCGTCCGCGGCGCGGCAGGCGCCGCGGGCTCCTCGGCCGTCTTGATCGGGTTGACGGGAGTGAGTGGGCTGAGCGGGCTCAAAACGTGTGGGAGCTCCCGGAGACGAACTTCAGCGGCTGGCCGAACCACTGCGAGGCCATCAGCCTCGTGATCGGGGCGGCCGTTTCGGCGCCGAAGCCTCCCTGTTCGACGGTGACCGCGATCACGATCGGGCGGCTCGGGTCCGCGATGTACGCCATGTACCAGGACTGGTCTTCCTGCCCGTAGCGTTCGGCCGTGCCCGTCTTCCCGTAGACGGGGTAGCGCGACTGGTTCCAGCCGGCCCACACGTCGGCGGAGGTGCCGCCGGACTGGCTGGCGGCCTCATGGATGCCTTCCATCACGAGACTCAGGTCGGAGTAGTTCAGGTGAACGGGCCGGCTGCGCGGCGCGGACAGGCTCTGGACCAGGCCGCCGTTGCTTTCGTCGATCTCCATCCCCAGGTGCGGCGTCACGACCTTGCCTTCGCCGCCGTTCATGTACGCGTTGGCCAGCGTCGAGTAGGCGACAGCCATCTGCAGCGGGTTGGTCAGAAGATCGCCCTGGCCGACCGCGAGGTGCATGTCGTCGCCGACGCTCCACGGGCGTGTTTCGCTGACGATCCCGCATGAGGGCTTGCGGGTGCGCCTGCGGCACGCTTCCTCGGCGGCGTTCTGCCTCGCGCGCCACGCGGCGTCGGGGACGACCCCTTCGAGCTCGCTCGGAAGGTCGATCCCCGTCGGCTGCCCCACCCCCAGCTTGTGGGCCATCGCCTGGATGATCGCGCCGTGCGGGTTCGCGCGCTCGCCGACTTCGAAGAAGTATGTGTCGGAGGAGACCTTGAGCGCTTCGACGAGCCCGACGGAGCCGAAGTCGGCCAGGCCGGCGTTGCAGAACTTCTCGGTCGAGACTTCGATGCACTGGCCGGCCCCGAGCCCTTCGCCCGGAGACAGGATGCCCGCTTCGAGCGCGGCCATCGCGGTGATCGGCTTGAAGGTGGAGCCGGTCGGGTACGCGCCGTTGACGGCACGGTTGTCGAGCGGGCCGCTGGCGCTGCCGCTGCCGATCAGCTGCGCGTATTCACGCTGCGTCAGCGGTTTCGCGAACCTGTTCGGGTCGAACGTCGGATAGGAGCCCATCGCTAGCACCTGCCCGGTCCGCGGGTCCATCGCAACGAACGCCCCTGCCTGAGCGGGTTTCCCGCCCGCACGCGCGTTTTCGATCCCCTGCAGGAGCGCTTTTTCGCCCTCCCTCTGCAGGCCCAGGTCGAGCGTGACCTTCAGGCTGTGCCCGGCGATCGGCGCGGTCGTTTCGAGGTTGCTGGGGACCGGGTTGCCGGCCGAGTCGACCTCGACGCGCTGGATCCCCGGTTTGCCGCGCAGGTAACTGTCGTAGTAGTACTCGATGCCTTCCTGCCCGACGACTGTGCCCGGGGGCACGCCGCGGAAGGAGCGCATCTTGAGCTCCGGTTCGGTGATCAGGTCGACGTGGCCGAGCACGTGCGCCGCCATCGTGCCGTATGGGTATGAGCGCAGGGCCACCGGCTGCTGCTGCACGCCGGGGAATTCGTTCTGGCGCTCACCGAGGTAGGTCAGGACTCCCGCGCCGGCGTCGGTCTTGATCGTGACGGGCGCATACGGCAGCACCTGCTGGCCCTTTTCGACCAGTTCCTTGACGCGCCCCGCGCTCATCCCGAGGAGACCGCCGAGCCGTCTGTAGAGGTGCTCGCGCCGAACGCCTTCCGGCGGCAGCGCCGAGGGGACGATCTGCACGGCGTTGGTCGTGATGCTGGTCACGATCGGCTTGCCGTTGCGGTCCAGGATCTCCCCGCGGGGAGCTGCGATCGCGATGTCCCGCACGCGGTTCGCGTTCGCCTGCTGGATGTACTGTTCGCCGGAGAGGACCTGCAGGTACCAGAGGCGGAAGAAGATCACGCCGAACATCACCATCGCGATGCCGCCGATGATCGCGACGCGCAGCGCGAGCTGAGGCGGGACGGGGACGCGCGGCTCGGTCTGCCGGGCTCGCTCCATCGGGCTACGCCCGCGACAGGGGGCTCAGGCCCCCGGTCGTGTAGGCCCGCCGGCGCCGGCGCCGGCGCGGGTCCTCCGGCAGCGCTCCCTCGAGTACGCGGCGCACCAGCGCCCACATCGGCAGCGCGACGATCGTGTTGACGATCACGCCGAGGATAATCTGGCGCAGCAGGTCAAGGCTCACGGGCGCGTCGACGCCGAGCATGAACTCCATCAGCGAGTAGCCGACCAGCGCGACGGCCGAGGCCACCGCCCCGACGAGGAGCGGCGCGAGCGCGGCCTGTGGGTCGCGGGCTTCGCGGAGGCGCCCGCACCAGAAGCCGATCAGGGTGAAGACCAGCGAGGTGAGGCCGAGCGTCTGCAGCAGCGCGAGGTCGACGAGCAGCCCGACCGCGAAGCCGCTGACGGCGCCGACCGTCGATCCGCACAGCAGGCCCACGAACGCGACGAGCAGCGGCGAGAGGTCGACGCTGACGCCGAAGACGGGGACCTCGGAGACGACGCCGATCTGGAACAGGACGACCGCGCACGCGAGCAGAGCGATGCGCAGCGGCAGCGAGCCCCTCATCCGCCGGCCCCGGTCGAGGCGAGCTGTTCGCTCGCGGACGCGCCGGCCGACGGAGTCTGGCCGGATGGGAGCGAGATGACCGCGCCGCTCAGGCTCGATGCGCGCGAGCCGGCGGCGCTCGTCAGGACCTGCACGATGTCGAGGTTGTGCAGGTTCGCGATCGGGTGCACGTTGACGGACTTGTAGGCGCTTTCTTCGTTCACGGAGGTCACCTGGCCGATCAGGATCCCCGGCGGGTAGAGCGAGTTGTCGGGGCTCGCGACGGTGCCGGAGGTGACCACGTATTCGCCGACGCTGGGAGTCGTGTTGGCCGGCAGGTACTGCAGGAGCAGGTCGTTCGGTTCACCCACCTTCGGCTGCACGATGCCGGTCGCGGTGCTCGTCCCGATGCGCGCTGAGACACCCATCGTGCTGTCGGTGATCAGGTCCACCTGCGCGCCGTCGGGTGCGGTCGCGACGATCTTGCCGACGAGCCCTTCGCCGTTGATGACGGGGTCGTTGACGTGCACGCCAGCCGATTCGCCCTTGTCGATCGTGACCGTCGAATACCAGATGTTCGGCGTTTTCGCGATCACCGTCGCGGTCACCGGGTGGTAGCTGCCGATCCCGAGCTGATCCAGATGGAACAGCGCGAGCAGCTGTTTGTAGGTTCGTTTTTCGGCCTGGTCGGCGATCAGTTCGTGGCGCAGTTTGTCGGTCTGCTTCAGCGACGCCGAGAGCTGGCTTTTCGCGTGCAGCGTGTCGCCGAACCAGCCGAACAGGTCGCGGACGGGCTTCAGCGCCTTGTTCGCGCCGTCCTGGATCGGCGCTATGACGGTCAGGAAGCCGCGCTGCACCTGGTGCAGGCGTCCACCCGACGCCTCACCGAAGTATGCGGTCAGCAGCAGGAGAGAGAGCGCGACGAGCAGAACAAGAACCGCTCGCCTGCGCCGAACCGACTTGTCGTACACCGATGACTACCTTCCGAAGCGTTCACGGGACAGAGTACCCAGGGGGCGCCCGGGCTGTCGCAGGGCGCCTACCTGCGGCGGCGGTTGCGCGAAGTGCGGTTGGAGCGGTGGATCGCCTCGAACTCCTCGAGCGACCTCCCGGACCCCACCGCGACGCAGGTGAGCGGCGACTCGGCCAGGTGAGCCGGCATCTGTGTCTCCTCGCGCAGCCTGACGTCGAGGCCCTGCAGGAGCGAGCCGCCGCCCGCGAGCATGATCCCGCGGTCCATGATGTCCGAGGCGAGCTCGGGGGGCGTGCGGTCCAGTGTCTCCTTGACGGCTTCGATGATCTGGTTCAGCGGTTCCTCGAGGGCCTGGCGGATCTCCTCGCTGGTGAGGACGACGGTCTTCGGCAGGCCGGCGACCATGTCGCGACCGCGGATCTCCGCCTGCAGCTCCTCGGCCATCGGGCACGCCGAGCCGATCTCGAGCTTCAGCTCCTCGGCCGTCTGCTGGCCGATCAGCAGCTTGTACTCCTTCTTCGCGTAGTTGATGATCGCCTCGTCCATCTCGTCGCCGCCGACGCGGATCGACTGTGAGACGACGATCCCGCCGAGCGAGATCACCGCGACCTCGGAGGTGCCGCCGCCGATGTCCACGACCATTGACCCGGTCGGCTCACCGACGGGCAGCCCGGCCCCGATCGCGGCTGCCATCGGCTCCTCAATCAGGTAGGCGGTGCGGGCGCCCGCGGACAGGCACGCCTCCTCGACGGCGCGCTTCTCGACCCCCGTCACCCCGGACGGCACGCACACCACCACGCGGGGGTGCGCCCAGCGGTTCTGGTGCACCTTCTGGATGAAGTGCCGGAGCATCTGCTCGGTCACGTCGAAGTCGGCGATGACGCCGTCCTTGAGCGGGCGGATCGCCTGGATCGTGCCGGGTGTGCGGCCGAGCATGCGCTTTGCCTCGATCCCCACGGCGTGGACTTCGCCCGTCCTGGAGTCGATCGCGACGACGCTCGGCTCGGAGAGCACGATGCCGCGGCCGCGCACGTAGACGAGCGTGTTGGCCGTTCCGAGATCAACCGCCATATCGCGGCCGCCGAATCCCGTCAGATAGCTGAAGATGCCCATAGAGAGAGATCGGGGGCGCCTGGATCCGGTCTGGCGCCACTCGATCGCGGCGCGCTGCGCGGCCGGCGCTCAACGGTGCGCACCCGGCGCCCAGTGTAGCGAAGCGAGCCGTCCCGGCGATAGGGGTGCGAGCTGTTTTGCACAGCTTTGCGTAGCTTCTGCCGGGGGCTGCGCTCAGCCGCGGAGCAGCTCCGGGCAGAGGTCGAGCAGGCGCGCGAGCGGGAGTCCCACGACGTTCTCGTAGTCTCCCTGCACCGACCGCACGAGCGCCGCTCCGGCGCCCTGGATCGCGTACCCGCCGGCGCGCCCCCGCCACTCGCCCCTGGCGAGATACCACTCGATCATCTGCTCGCCGAGCTCCCTGAAGGTGACCTGGGTGCGCTCGGTCGCGCTCAGCTCGCGGCCGTCGCGCAGCAGCGCCAGCCCGCTGAGCACCTCATGTGTGCGTCCGGAGAGGATCCGCAGGATCCGCCGCGCGTCCTCCTCGCCGGCGGGCTTGCCGTAGATCACCCCGTCCAGTGCCACCAGCGTGTCGCAGCCGAGGATCAGCTCGTCCTCGCCCTGGCGCACCGCGGCGCGCGCCTTGCGAAGAGCGTTATGGACCGACACGGCGGCGGGGTCGCCCTGCTCGAGCTCGGGGACGCCGCCGGCGCGGACGGTGAAGCGGACGCCGAGGCGCTCCAGGATCGCCCGCCGCTGCGGCGATCCGGAGGCCAGGACGAGATGCTGCGGGGCGCTCGCTACGGCTACAGGTCCCCGAAGAACAGGGCGGCCTCACGGGCGGCGGACTCCGCGGAGTCCGAGCCGTGGACCATGTTGGCGCCCATGTCGATCGCGAAGTCTCCGCGGATCGTGCCGGGCGCGGCCTCGAGCGGGTTGGTCGCGCCGATCACCTGGCGGGCGGCCTTCACGGCGTCGGGGCCCTCGAGCACCATCGCGACGATCGGGCCGGACGTGATGAACTCGACCAGCTCGCCGAAGAAGGGGCGCTCTGAGTGCTCGGCGTAGTGCTGCTGCGCGAGCTCGACCGTGACGGTCATGTGGCGAAGCGCGACGAGCGTGAGCCCCTTGCGCTCGAAGCGGGCGATGATCTCACCTGTCAGTCCGCGAGCGAACGCGTCGGGCTTGACGAGGATCAGTGTGCGGTCCATTGGCTGCCTCTCTGAGGGTTTGTGTGGGGGAAGTTCAGGAGCTCGGCCGCGGGCGCCTCGCGCGCGCGGGACGCGGTGCTGCGGCGGGCTCGGCCAGCGATTCGGACGTGCCGTCGTCGACGTCGTCGAGCGCCGTCGGCGCTGCGGCAGGCTCGAGCTCTCCGGCGTCGGCCTCGGTCGCGGCGGCCGCCCTTCGCCGGCGTTTGCGCGGCGCGGTGATGCCGGGCACGTCCGCCTCGCAGTAGGGGCAGATGGTCCACGCCTGATCGAGCGGACGCGAGCAGCTGACGCAACGGTCCTTCAGTTTGCGCAGGCAGCTCGGGCAGCGCAGGAAGTCCCGCTCGATCGGGTAGTCGCAGTGCGGGCAGAGCGAGCGCTCCAGCGCCTGCAGCCGCGCCTCCGCGGCCTGCATCTCGAGCTCGCGCTCGCGGACGTCCTCCAGGTACTCCGGCGGGCGCAGGATCATGTAGACGATCACGCCGACGAACGGGAACAGAGCGGCTGCGGTGGCGCAGCCGACGAGCATCGGATCGAGGATCCGGCGGCGGGCATCGGAGTACGTCCAGTAGATCAGCGAGAGGTACAGGACGACGACGAACAGGATCAGTAGGTCGACGGCCAACTTCAAGCCGCTGCTTTCGATTCCGAAAATGGCAGGCGGTGGCATCGGCGCGCTGAGTTTAGAGAAACAGCCGGGCGAACCCGTATCCAGCCGCGAAGAACACAAGGATAACCAGCGCGACGATCAGCGCAACGGCGCCGATCATCGTGAGCACCGACGGGCCTTCGGGGTTCATCCTGTGGCGCTCCTCTCCACCGCTCCGGGGCTCTCCGCTGCGCCGTGCGCGAGCAGATCCCCGACGAGGTAGACCGAGCCGGTGACGAGCACGGCGGCGCCGTTTGCGAGCGCCCACTCCCGCGCCGCCGCCAGCGCGCGCTCCGGTCGCGGCTCGCACGCGATCTCGCCGTGGCCGAGCTGGCGCGCGTGGGACGCGAGCGCCGCGGGCGGCAGCGCGCGCTCGCCGGGCGGGGCCGTGAACCATGCGCGCTCACACAGCGGCAGCAGCGCCGAGAGCATCGCGTGCGCGTCCTTGTCCTCGAGCACGCCGAGCACGAGCGCGAACGGCTGGTCGCCGAGGACCTCCGGGAGCGACTCGATCAGCGCGTCGACGGCGGCCGGGTTGTGGGCCCCGTCGAGGATCGTCGGCGGCCTGGTCGCGATCATCTCAAGGCGCCCGCGCACCCGGATCCCGGCGGCCGCGCTCGCGATCGCCTCGGCGCGGACCGGGATGCCTGCGCGCGCGAGCTCTGCCGAGGCGGCGGTGCAGGCGAGCGCGAAGTTGCGGCGCTGGAACGCGCCGGGCGCGCGAAGCGATCCGAGCCCGGCCCCGGTCCCGTCAGAGTGCAGGATGCGGGCGCCGCGCTCGGCGGCGAGCCGCTGCGCGACCGCGAGCGCCTGCGGTGCGAGGTCTTGCCCGAGCACGAGCGTTCCGCCGTGTGCGAGCACCGCGAGCTTCTCCTCGGCGATGTCGGTGATCGTCGACCCGAGCCAGCGCGTGTGCTCGAGCCCGACGTTGGTGAGGACGGTGATCGGAGAGTCGATCACGCTGGTCGCGTCATAGCGCCCGCCGAGGCCGGCCTCCACCACCGCTACCTGCACGCCCTCCTCGGCCATCTGCCAGAGCGCCGCCGCCGTGAGCAGTTCGAACTGCGTCACGTGATCGTCCTCGGAGAGCGTGCGGTTGACGCGGTCCGCGGCCCGGCTCGCCCTCTCGATCGCGGCAGCGAACGCGTCCTCGCCGGCCTCCGCGCCGTCGATCAGCAGGCGCTCGGAGTAGGACACGAGATGCGGCGAGAGGAAGGCGCCGGTCCTCAGGCCGTGTTCGCGCAGTATCGCGGCCGTCATGCGCGTGGTCGAGGACTTGCCGTTCGTGCCGAGCACGTGGACCGTGTCGAAGCTCCGCTCGGGTGAGCCCAGCGCGGTCATCATCCGCCGCATCCTGTCGAGCCCGAAGCGCATGCCGAACAGCTCGAGCGAGCGCAGCTTGCTCTCGGCACGCGCCGGCGTCCACACGGGGCCCGTCCTGCCGGCCCCGCCGTGTGGGTGTTGCTTGTCGGATCGATTCATGGCGTGCCGGGTGCGCGGGGCCGGGCTATGCGCCGGGGTGCTTGCGCAGATAGTCGATGAAGAGCGGCCTGAGGGCCTCGCCGAGCGCTCCGTCGCCGCTGTGCATCGCGTCCGAGATGAGCCCTTTGGAGAACTGGATGTCGTAGTCGGCCTCACCCTCGTCGCCGCTCGCGGCCTGCGCCGCCGGGATCATCTGCAGCAGCGACCAGAAGAATTTGACGTCCAGGTGGCGCTCGGCGCGTCGCACGGCGCGATCGTGGAGCTCCTTGGTGGAGAGCTCGTCCAGCCCGTCGCCGCTCACCGCCTCCATGCCGCCTCCCACGCCCCGCTCACGGCGCCTTGCCGGAGCCGCCCTTTGCTCCGTGGCGCGCCAGCGGCATCAACTCGCGCCCGATGCCGATCAGGTCGAGCTTGGTCGCGATCACGCGCAGCTCCGCCCGCTCGACGTCCGTCAGCTTGCCCGGCCGTCCCTTGCTCTGGCGGAGCAGCTGGGCGAGCCTCGAGCGCTCCTCGCGGGTCAGGGCGCGCCTGCGCCGGTCCAGGACGAACGCCGCCTGCAGCAGCAGCAGCCAGGGCACGGCTTTCAGCCGGGCGCCCATCGGGACGGGTGACTTCAGCGATCCGGCCACGCTCGCGATGGTAGCGGGGCGCGAGGGCGGGCAGGCCTCGACGGGGACGCGATCCGGCGCTCGCCGGGTCCCCTGCGGGCACCGACGGGCCGGCAGGGGTCAGGCGGACTCCTCGCGGAGCGTTCCCTCGCCCGCGTCCTCGGGTGCGGCTTCGGTGACGAGCGTCGGCGTGAGGCCCTTCTCCACCGTCTCCTTCGTAACGACGCACTTCTTCACGTCGCGGCGGGAGGGGAGCTCGAACTGCACCTCGAGCAGGATCTCCTCGATGATCGAGCGCAGGCCGCGGGCGCCCGTTTCGCGCTGCAGCCCCTTCTCGGCGACGGCGATCAGAGAGTCCTCGGAGAACACCAGCTCGATCCCGTCGAAGGCGAAGAAGCGCTGGAACTGCTTGACGAGCGCGTTGCGCGGCTCGACGAGGATCGACACGAGGTCCTCGCGTGTCAGCTGGTGCACGGCCGACATCACGGGCAGGCGGCCGATGAACTCGGGTATCAGCCCGTATTCGATGAGGTCCTCGGGCAGGCAGTGTTCGAAGATCGCTCCGGGGTCGCGTTCGGCCTTCTCCTCGATCGCCGCGGCGAAGCCGACGCCCTGGTGGCCGATGCGCCGCTCGATGACCTTGTCGAGGTTCGCGAACGCTCCACCGCAGATGAACAGCACGTTCGTGGTGTCGATCGTCAGGAACTCCTGGTGGGGGTGCTTGCGCCCGCCCTGCGGCGGCACGGAGGCCTGCGTGCCCTCGAGGATCTTCAGCAGCGCCTGCTGCACACCCTCGCCGGACACGTCACGCGTGATCGAGGGATTGTCCGCCTTGCGGGCGATCTTGTCGACCTCGTCGATGTAGATGATCCCCGTTTCCGCCTTCTTGACGTCGTAGTCGGCGGCCTGGATCAGCTTCAGCAGGATGTTCTCGACGTCCTCGCCGACGTAGCCCGCCTCGGTCAGCGCGGTCGCGTCCGCGATCGCGAACGGCACGTTCAGCGTCCGCGCCAGCGTCTGGGCGAGCAGCGTCTTGCCGCAACCCGTCGGGCCGAGCAGGAGGATGTTGGACTTCTGCAGCTCGATGTCCGAGTCCCCGGACATCATCATCTGGACCCGCTTGTAGTGGTTGTAGACCGCGACCGACAGCGTGCGCTTGGAGGGGTCCTGGCCGACGACGTACTCGTCCAGGACCTCGTAGATCTCGCGCGGCTTCGGGAGGTTCTCGATGTCGAACGCGGGCGGGGCCGAGAGCTCCTCGTCGATGATCTCGTTGCAGAGATCGATGCACTCGTCGCAGATGTAGACGCCCGGGCCCGCGATCAGCTTCTTGACCTGGCGCTGGGACTTGCCGCAGAAGCTGCAGAGGAGCTGCTCGTTGGAATCTGTCGGTCTGGCCATAGTTGGTTGCTCTCTCTCCTCGGTCCCTCGGGCGCGGCCCCGCAACGGCGCGGTCCCCGGCGCGCCCGCAGGGGCGCTCGCCCTAGTGCTCGGAGATCACGCGGTCGATGATTCCGTACTCCTTGGCCTCCTCGGAGCTCATGAAGTAGTCGCGCTCGGTGTCCCGGCGCACATCCTCAAGAGCCTTGCCCGTGTGCTTCGCGATGATCTCATCCAGCCTGCGGCGAACGTCGATGATCTCCTTGGCGTGGATCTCGATGTCCGTCGCCTGCCCCTGAAAGCTCGATGAGACCTGGTGGATCAGGATCTTCGCGTTCGGCAGCGCCATGCGCTTGCCCTCCGCGCCGCCGGCGAGCAGAAGCGCGCCCATCGACATCGCGATCCCGACGCAGATCGTCTGAACGTCCGGCTTGATGAACTGCATCGTGTCGTAGATCGCAAGCCCGGCATAGACCGAGCCGCCGGGCGAGTTGATGTACAGCGAGACATCCTTGTCGGGGTCCTCGGACTCGAGGTGCAGCAGCTGCGCGACGATCAGGTTCGCGATCTGGTCGTCGACCGGGGTCCCCAGGAAGATGATGCGCTCGTTGAGCAGGCGGCTGTAGATGTCGAAGGCACGCTCACCCCGCGACGTCTGCTCTACGACCATTGGAACAAGTGGGCTCATAGTCCTCGCCTTTGTTTCGCTTCGCGTGCCGGATTCCTTCGAAGGCTATCGATCCGGAGTCCACAGCTTGGACGCCTCGCCGCCTGACGGCGGGTTCTGCGCCGGCTCCGGCTCGCCCTTCCGCGGAGTCCAGATCTGCTCGCGCGCCTTCGCCTGCGCGAGCGGGATCGGCTTCGCCGTCTCGGCGATCAGGTCGATCGCCTGGCGGGCGGCAAGGTCCTCTCGAACCTCGTCCAGGCGGCCCGCGGCGCGGAGCTGGTCGAGCAGCGTCGCCGCGTCGGCGCCTTCGCGCTCGGCGACGGGTTCGAGCGCCTCGAGGATCTCCTCCTCGGTCGGGCTGACCTTCTCGGCCTCGACGATCGCCGTGATCACGGCCTCGCGGCGCAGCGCCTGGTCGGCCTCGGGCTCCATCTCGGCCGTGATGTCGGCCTCCTCTCGCCCGATGATCTGCAGGTAGGCCTCGCGCGAGATCCCTCGGTGGGAGAGCGTGTGCAGCATCCGCTCCCACATCTCGCCGGCGCGGGCCGTCACGAGCTCGGGGGTGACGTCGACCTTGGCCTGCGCGACCGCTGCGTCCAGCGCGGCCTGGCGGAACTCGGACTCGATCTTCTCCCCGTCGGCCTCGGCGAGCCTGCCGCTGATGTCCTCGCGCAGCTCCTTCATGTCGTCGAAGCCCGCGTCGACCGCGAAGCTGTCGTCCTCGGCGGGGAGCTCCTTGAACTTGACCTCCTTGACGGTCACCTCGAAGGACGCGTCGCGGCCGGCGAGCTCGGCGTTCCCATATTCGTCGGGGAAGCGCAGGGCGAGCGTTCTGCTCTCGCCGGCTCCGGCCCCGAGCAGGCCGTCCTCGAAGCCCTCGATCAGGTTTCCGCCGCCGAGCTCCACGAGCTGGTCGCGGCCCTCGCCGCCCGCGAACGGCACCCACTCCGCCTCGCCCGCTGCGGCGTCCGCCGCCGGCAGCGAGCCGACGTAGTCGATCACCACGAAGTCGCCGCTCTCCGCGGGGCGCTCGACGGTCTGCAGGCGCGCGAGGCGCTCGCGCATCGCGTCGATCTCCTGCTGCACCTGCTCGTCCTCGACGGCCGGCTCGCGGCGCGGGACCTCAAGGCCCTTGTACTCCCCGAGCACGGCCTTGGGCAGGACCCCTATCTCGATCGAGAACTCCAGCGCCTGGCCCTGCTCGGGCATGTCGCCGAGGTCCACCTCGGGGTCGCCTACCGGGACGATGCCGGATGTGGCGATCGCGTGGGAGTACCAGCTCGAGAGGGTGTCCCGGACGGCTTCCTCGAGGATCGCGTCACGGCCGATCCGCTGGATGACCAGCGGCGCCGGGACCTTGCCTCTGCGGAAGCCGGGCATCTTCAGCTCGCGGCCGAGCTGGCGGGCCCTGTGCTCGACCCTGCCCTCGAGCTCCTCCGGGGGAACCTCGACCTGCAGGCGCACTCGTGAGTCACCGAGCTCGGTGACCGTCGTCTTCAGGGCGGCGGGCATCACCGCCACGATACCGTGCCGGCCGATGCCAGCACACCGCACATCCGCGCTCCGCCGTGCCGAGGGCCGCCTGTGGACGGGGCCCGCGGCTCACCTCGTGGGCGGCGCCGCCGATCTCGCGGGCGCTATCGCCCGCCACCTGCTTGCGAGGGTTCGCTCCCGGGCTTCGATCTGAGGCCCGGGAGCGCCCTCAGGCGGGTCAGGCAGTCGCGCCTGCGACTGCGCCGGCGAAGCCGAGCCGCGTGCCACGCGGGAGCACGAGCACAGCGCACGTGGCGGTCTCGATCAGATGCGACGCGGACGAGCTGATCGAGACGCGCCCCGGCTCGACCTCCGGGCGGGAGTCGATCACGATCAGGTCGGTGCGGTCGTTGACGACCGGCTCGACCGAGGCGCCGAGCGCCGCGGCGAGCGCGGATGCGGTGTCGGCGGCGCCGCCGTCGGTGTCACCCACGGCAACGACGCGGTCCAGGCTCGCGCCGTCCTCCGCCAGGCCCGCGGGAGCGATCGCTACAGCGGTCCTGCCGCCTTCGATGAGCCGCTCGGCGGAATTGCCTACCGCGGCGTGGCCCCTGGCGGTGTGGGAGTCCGAGCAGAACACGATCACGTCTGCGCCCTGTGCCTCGGCCAGCTTGCTGAGCCCGTTGGGGGTCGAGCGGTCGGTGACGACGTGGGTTGCGGCGGCGGGGTTGCCGAGGATCTCAAGGCCCCGCGAGAGGATGTCCCTCGCCTCGGCCTGGGCGATCTTCTCGCGCTCAGCGTCGTGCTCCGGGGTGTGCCTGACGTAGGCGAGCGCGACCTCGGCGCCCGCGCTTGCGAAGGTGCGGCCGAGTGCGACGGCGTCCGCCTCGTTCGCTGTCCCGTCGTAGGAAACGATGATCTTGGTGGCCATTTCTCTCTCTCCTGTTTCTCGTGCCGGAGCCTCGTGGCGGCCGGCGAAGTTCGTTCTGAAGGGTGTGTTTCAACTGATGGTGGCACGCTCCTGCCATCAGTACCAATGATCTTCGTGATACTCTGTATTAGGAACGCTAATGCTCAACGTGACCCGTCTCAGAGTCCTTAAGGAGGTCGCCTACCGAGGCTCGTTCTCGGCGGCAGCGGAGTCCCTGGCCTACACGCAGTCGGCGGTCTCCCAGCAGATCGCGGCGCTCGAGGCCGAGACCGGCCTCGCGCTGCTCGAGCGCCATCCGCGCGGCGTCACGCTGACGGCCGCGGGCCAGACACTCGTCGCGCACGCCGAGGGGATCATCGCCAGGCTCGAGGCCGCCGAGGAGGCGATGTCCGCGATCGCGGGGCTCGGCGGAGGGCGCCTGCGGATGGCGTCCTTCCCCACCGCCGGGGCGACGCTGATGCCGCTAGCGATCGCGACCTTCCGCTCCAGGTACCCCGAGGTGGAGCTGACGCTAGCCGAGGGAGAGCCCGAGGACATCGCGCCGCGGCTGCGGGCCGGCGAGTTCGACCTCGCGCTTCTGTTCGAGTTCGAGGGACAGACGCCACTGCAGGGCGACATGACGCGCGACGAGCTGCTGCAGGACCCGATGCACCTCGCCCTCCCCCACGATCACCCGCTCGCCGCCCGGCCGCGAATCAGGCTCGCGGAGCTCGAGCACGAAGCGTGGGTGCAGACGTCACGGGAGAGCCCGTGCGCGCTGCAGGTGGTGCGCAGCTGCCACGGCGCCGGCTTCGAGCCGAACGTGGCCTTCGAGAGCGACGACTACCAGACGGTGCAGGGCCTGGTGGCAGCCGGGGTGGGCGTCGCACTGATTCCGCAGCTCGCGCTGTCGGCCGTCCGCGAGAACATCGTGATCCGCTCCCTCTCACCGGCCCCGCCCGTGCGGGAAGTGATCGCGGCCTCGCCGTCCGGCGCTCGCCTCGTGCCGGCCGCACCCGCGATGCTCACGGTGCTGCACGACGCCGCCGAGCGCTTAACAAGTTCGGGGCGCCCGGCCTGACGGCCGGACGCCCCGAGAGCGCTGCTTCAGACCCTCAGAGGGTCAGAGCTTTGCTCAGCCGCACTGTTTCTTCATCAGCGAGGCCATTTTCAGGTAACCGACAGGGGTCGGGTGAATGTCCGGCCCATTTTTTTTGCCTTCGAATTCGGTCACGTTCGCCATGTTCGTGTACAGCTGGAGGCGGTGCGGTTCCTGGCCGCCACCAGGGTTGAACGTCGTGAACAGGTTGGTGATGCAGGGTGCGAAGCCACCTTCAATGGCGGGCTTTTCGTACGCTTCCTGCTCCTTGACGTTGATCAGCGCGGCGAGGCCGAGCGAGCCCGAGAGCAGTTCCACGTTCTTCGTGAACACTGCGCCGTAGGGGTCGTATCCGCCCTGGACGATGATCTTGCCCGTGTAGGGCACGCCATTGAACGCACCGCTGCGCAGCGCGTACGCCGCAGCCTCGGTGTTTTTGATGATCGAACCGATGATCGTCGGGATGTGCGCCACGAGGCAGTTGTGCACTGCTTCTTCCGGCGTGCTCCCGTATTTGCTTTTGCCTTCGGTGCCGTATTCGGTGCCGACTTCGACTTCACACGAGTGGATCGCGTGCAGCTGGTCGTTGGCTCCGATGTTGAACGTGATGACCGAGACCGGCTTGCCGGTACCAGCGTCGACGGCGATCAGTTCGAGCGCCTTTTCGAGCTGTGATTTCGTGCCACCGTATTCGATGTGCAGCGGTCCGCCCGTGCCATTTTTGTGGTAGGCGTTCCATGCCGACGAGTACGCGCACGGTGCTTCGGTGGTCGCTTTGAACGAAGAAGCGGCCAGGGCTTCACCTGCAGGCCCGTTACCGATCAGCGACGCTGACGTCTCGCCCGGGCAGCCAAGGTTCTGCTCCTGGACCAGGACGTGTTTGGTGATTTTCGCGTAGTAATCCTGCACGTAGCCGGCTTCGAACGAAGCGGCAGGGTCGCCGGCTTTTTCGTTTTCGTTGTACAGCTGCTGCGAGTAGCCGAACGCAAGCGAGTCACCGAGCGCCAGATAGCTGGCGTTGACGGGTCCGTGTGCGCTGGCATTTGCTGCGAACAGTGCTGACATGGCGAAAACGGCTGCCATAGCCAGTCCGATAAGCCGACCGCGTGAGCGGAACGACCTCGTCGAGCCATTCTTGGCTGACATCTCACATCCTCCTGTGGGTACGGGACATGCCCGTAGGCACAGCCCCCTCATTGTTTGGTCCCTCTTTGGAGCGCCTCACGGGGGTATGCGCCCCGAGAAACACCCGCCGAAGATACCCACGACCTATGGCTAAGTCAAGCCGGAACGGTGCCATGCAAACGTTTCCCGGAGCCAGCGCCCGGCGCCAGGGACTCTGCAACAGCGCGCCCGTCGCGTCCGCCCCGGCTGCCAGATTTGTCTGTCCAGCTATCGAGGAAGGTGCGCGCAATGTCGGTGCTCAGTGTCCTACTTCTCATCGTCGGAGCCCTGCTCGGCGCGGCCCTCGCGGCCGCGCTCACCAGGCGCAGCCGCGAGCGCATGGCGGCCGAGCTGAAGGCGATCTCCGTTGACGTGCTCGCGCAGACCGGTGACGCGCTCGCGCAGCGCGTCACCGACTCGAGGCGCGCCGAAGAGGAGCGAGCGGCCGGCGAGATGGCGCGGCGGGCCGAGGAGATCAAGGGGCTCGTCGGGCCCGTCCAGGAGAAGCTCGGCCGGATGGAGGGCGAGATCGGCCGGCTCGAGCGCGAGCGCCGCCAGGCCCAGGGCGAGCTCGCGCAGATGGTGCGCTCGCTCGGCGAGGGCGTGGGCAGCCTGCGCCAGGAGACCGGGAACCTCGTCTCGGCGCTGCGTCGCCCCAGCACGCGCGGCTCCTGGGGCGAGATCCAGCTGCGCAACGTCGTCGAGATGGCGGGCATGGTCGCCCACTGCGACTTCGTCGAGCAGAGCACGATCCAGACCGGAGAGGGGACGCTGCGCCCGGACATGCTGGTCCGGCTCCCTGGCGGGAAGCTCGTCGTCGTGGACTCCAAGGTGCCGCTCGACGCCTACCTCTCATCGCTCGAGGCGGAGGATGAGGACGAGCGGGCGATGCACGCCGTCCGGCACGCCCGCCAGACGCGCGACCACATCTCCAAACTCGCCGCGAAGTCCTACCAGAGCCAGTTCGACTCGACGCCCGAGTTCGTGGTGATGTTCGTGCCCTCCGACGGGATCTACCAGGCGGCGCTGGCGCAGGACCCGGCGCTGATCGAGTACGGCGTGCAGCAGCAGGTGCTGATGGCCACCCCCACGACGCTGATCGGCCTGCTGTGGGCCGTGCACTACGGCTGGCGCCAGGAGCTGATCGCCGAGTCCGCACGCGAGATCGCGGAGTCCGCGCGCGAGCTGCACAGCCGTCTCGGCCGCTTCGCCCAGCCGCTCGCGAAGGTCGGCCGCCAGCTCGACTCGGCGGTCTCGGCCTACAACGAGGCGGTCGGCTCCTTCGACCACCGCGTGATCCCGCAGGTGCGCCGGATCGAGCTGGCGGGCGCGGCATCCGAACGCGACGTCGCGGCACCCCCCGCGATCGAGGTCACCGCACGCGCGATCACGTCGCAGCTCGAGCCCGACGAGACCGAGCGCCCGGCGATCGGCTCTGCCCACGAGCCGTTCCTGTCGATGCAGCCGAAAGCCCCCGCCGGCGCGTGAGCACGACGACGATCAGCGCCAGCGCGACCGGCACCGTCGCCGGCAGCTCGTTGATCAGGAAGAACAGCAGGTCGAGCGCGAGCGCGAAGAGCGCGGTTAGCAGGCCCCCGAGCCGCTGCCCGGAACGGCCGATGCTCGCGGCGAGCAGCGCGCCGAGCACGGCGGCGGCGAACAGGTCCCCATAGCCCATCACCGCCGAGCCGAACACCTCGCTCTGCAGCCTCGGCAGCCCGGCCACCGGGTGGGCCGCGTTCAGCGCGTTGTTGGGCTTCGCGAGCAGGTCCGACACAACCAGCACGGTGTCGGCGATCGCCATCGCGATGATCCCCGCGCCCAGCCAGAGGGCGGGCGTCACGGCTGCCAGCAGCACCCCAAGCGACACGCAGCTGAGCGCCGACAGCGCGAGTGCGGCGCCCTCCCCCGCGAGCCCACCGCGGTCGGCCCAGGCGAGCGCGAACAGCGGCAGCACGAGCCACGCCCATGCCGGGCGAGCACCGCGGGCGAGCACGCCCAGCGCGAGCGCCGCGAGCGGCGGCACGGCGATCAGCGCGAGGTAGGTCAGGCCCTGCGAGCTCGCGTGCTGTGCCGCGCTGGCGATCAGGACGAAGCCGATCACCGAGCCCGCCGGTATCAGCGCCCACATGCGGCCGCGCAGGCGCAGGAACGCAGGCGCCTGGGCCGTCCCCGGCACCAGCACCAGCACGCCCTGTATGAGCGACAGCGCAGCTATCGACAGCCAAAACGGGAGCATCGCCGTCAACATAGAGGCCGCGCGCGTGCCGCACGCCGCCGTGGCCGTCAGTTGCCGAGCTGAACGCTCTTGACGATCAGCAGCAGCACCGCGAGCACCAGGTAGCCGCGCAGCATCAGCATCGCCGCCTTGCGCCCTGGAGACCACACGGGGCGCTCCAGCAACGCCAGCGGCGGCATCGTCCAGGTGCTGCGGCGCTCCTTCGGCACGCGCCGCTCGACCTCCACCCTCGCGTGCGGACGGTTTCGCAGCGAGAACAGCCCGATGATCGCGAGCACCGCGACCAGAACCGCGGAGAAGTACGTGAACAGCGTCGTGACGTCGACGGTCGGGAACATCGTGCTCACGATCAGGATCAGCGAGAGCTCGACGAGCACGCCGATGATCACGCTGGCGATCGCGTTGAGCCAGGTGGGGTTGCACCACGGGCCGAGCACCTCGCGGTCGTTGCACAGCAGCAGCAGGAACACCGTCGCGCTCGGAAGCAGCACGCCCGCCAGCGCCTGCACCGAGGTCGTGATGAGCCCCAGCGGCGCACCCGGGATCAGCACGATGCCGGCCGCCGCGAGCACCATCGCGGCGAACGTCGCGTAGAACAGCTTCGCGTCAAGCGGCCCGCGGTTCAGCGAGTGCTTGGCCCCGAACACGTCGCCGAACGCGTAGGAGGTGGCGAGTGTGACGGCCGCCGCGCCGATCAGCGACGCGTTGAGCAGGATGATCGCGTAGAAGGCGCCTGCCGGAGCGCCGAGCTCGTGCTGCAGCCCGGTCGCGACGGTGCCCGCGTCGTTGAAGTGGCCGAAGTACGGCGTGCCGACGAACGCGAAGGCCGTCACGCAGATCAGCGCGCCGGCGCCGAGCACGACGACGAACGCGCCGATCACCGTGTCCACGCGCTCATAGTTGATCCAGCGCGGCGTGATCCGCTTGTCGATGATGTTCGACTGCTGGAAGAAGAGCTGCCACGGCGCCACGGTCGTCCCGACGATCGCGATGATCAGGAGCACGGCGGTGGAGCTCGACCCACCCAGGATGCTCGGCGAGACAGTGCTCGACGCGATCTCCCCGACGTGCGGGTGCGCGAGCAGCAGCAGCGGCACGACGAGGAAGTTCGCGACCACGAACACGTACATGAAGCGCTCCCAGCTGCGGAAGCTGCCGGTCGAGGTGATCGCGATCAGGGCGAGCGCCGCGAGCGGCACCGCGACGTTCCGGCTGACCCCGAAGTAGCCGAGCGCGAGACTCACGCCGATGAACTCGGTGACGATCGTCAGGAAGTTCAGGACGAACAGGTCGCCGACCGAGAACCAGCCCCAGAAGCGGCCGAAGCGCTCGTTGATCAGGCGAGCGTGCCCGACGCCGGTGACCGCGCCGAGGCGGATCACCATCTCCTGGTTCACGATCAGCACCGGGATCAGCAGGATCAGGACCCAGAGCAGGCTCGTCCCGAAGTTCTGCCCCGCCTGCGAGTAGGTCGAGACGCCGCCGGCGTCGTTGTCGCCGACCATCACGATCAGGCCAGGACCCATGATCGCGAGCAACGCCATGCCGCGCGAGCGCCAGCCCTGGCGCTCTCCGCTGTCGTGCATGCTGATCGTGCCGAGCGCGCCACGGATGTCCCCGATGTGGGCCTCGTCGAGGACCGGAGGAACGCCCGATGGCCGCTGCGAGGCGTCCGGAAGCGTCGTCTGCTCGTCGGACATCGTCGGGTGCTCCTTTCCTTGCTCGCGGGACTTCAGGTCACGTCAAGGCGGGCGCCCGCGCGGACCGGGTCCCTGCTCGAGCTAGGTCAGGCGGGACAGGACCGACGGGCGTGCGGCCGGCTGGGTACTTCGTGGCTGTTCTCGATCCATGCCGGCCTCCTCTCTTCGCTCCGCGGGCCGCTGTCCAGCGTCCAGACTAGCAACGGCCGCTCAGTCGCGCACGACGCCGAAACGCCTGCGCCAGCCCGTCGGAAGTGTGCGCTCGAGCACGTCGTCGACGGTCACAACGCCGACCATCCGCTCCTCGGAGTCCACGACCGGGAGCATCACGAGGTTGTAGTCGGTCATCATGCGCGCGACCTCCGGCAGGTCGGCGTCGGTGGAGACGAACTCGGGCTCGCGCTGCACGATCGTCTCGAGGCCGGCGCCGGGATCGGCCCGCAGCAGCGAGACGATCAGTGCCGAGCCGCACAGCCTGCCCTCCTCGTCGCGCAGATAGACGGTCGTGAGCGTGCCCGGGTCGCGGTCGCTCTCGCGGACCCGCTGGATCGCGCCGCCGACCGTGGCGCCCGGCGCCAGATCGATGAAGTCCGGGCTCATCAGCCCGCCGGCGGTCTCGGGGTTGTAGTCGAGCAGTGTTTCGATCTGGGCGCGCTGCGTCGCCGGCAGCAGCGCCAGCACGCGCCCCCGCCGGTCCTGGTCGATTTCGACGATCAGATCGGCAGCGTCGTCCGCGGCCATCCTGGAGACGACGGCGGCGACCTGGGTGTCGGGCCGCTCGCGGATGAACTCGAGCTGGTGATGCTCGTCGAGCTCCTCGAACACGTCGGCCTCGAGCTCGCGGTCCTGTGCGATCGCCTCGATCAGCTCCTCGCCCTCGTCGTGCGAGGCCGCCTCGACGAGGTCGGCGATCTCGGCAGGGTGCAGGTTCGCGAGCTTGCGGTGGGAGAAGCGAAGCCGCGCGGTCGGCACATGCCCGACGAACGGCTCCATGTCGGTCCAGTCCAGGAACGGCGTGTCGGAGATCATCCCGCGGAGCGCGCGCGGCAGCGCGCGGCGCAGCTGAGCCCGCGAGCTGTGATCCAGGCCGACCACACGCCACCAGCCGTCGATGCACGCCAGCTCGATCTCGTGCGCGGTGACGAGCCGGGGCGGATCGGACTCGACGTCGACCAGCTTGCGCCCGAGCACGTCAGCGCCGAGCAGCACCTCCCCGGGGCGGCGCTCGAAGCGCCCGAGACTCAGCTTCTCCGCCGAGAGCCTGACGGCGCCCGGCTCCAGTGACGCGACGCGGTCGGCCGGCACGAACAGCTCACGGCCACCGATTCGCGCCTTCAGGCCCGTCACGGGCGGGTAGCCACCGTCCGCGAGGCGGACGATCAGATCCTCGACCCTGCCCAGCCGCTCACCGGCGCGGTCAAGCAGCGGGCTGCGCAGAACGGACGAGAGATGCACTACTGGCGCAGACAAGGCTCTGTGAACGTTACGCCTCTTGGCGGACCAGCAGGGAGGCGCCTATCGCTCCGCCGAGATCGCCGAGGGCCGCGACGTGGACATGGGGCGGGCGCGAGGGGATGAACAGGTGCGGCTGCATCGCCTGCGCGATCCGCTCCGCATACGGATGGCCGAGCTTCACACCGAGGCCACCGCCGATCACGACGCCCTCGACATCCAGGACGTTCACGACCGACGCGACGCCGGCTCCAAGCGCCCGCACTGCGCGGTCGACCACCTGCCCGGCGAGCTTGTCGCCCCGCTCCAGCGCGCGCGCCCAGATGCCGCTCGTGAGCCTCGTGCGCTCGTGCTCGCGCATCAGCTTGAAAAGGTCAGTCTTGCGGCCCTTGTCCTCGTGCATGTGGCGGGCGTACTCCTCCATAGACGCTCGCCCGGAATACGCCTCCATGCAGCCACGGCGACCGCAGCGGCATCGCGCGCCGTCGATCTCGACGACGACATGGCCGATCTCACCGGCGCCTCCGCGGCCCGTCCACGGCCGCCCTTCCAGGATCAGGCCGCCACCGACTCCAGTGCCCCAGAAGACGCCGAGCAGCGAATCGTAGAGACGGCCCGCGCCGAGCTTGTGCTCCGCCTGCGTCGCGACGCGCACATCGTTCCCGAGCTCGACAGGGCAGCCGAGGGCGCCTGAGAGCGTCGCGGCGAGCGGGAAGCTTCCGCTCCAGGCCGGCAGGTTCACGGCGTTGCCGACGCTCCCGTCGCTGATCGTCCCCGGCGACCCGACGCCCACCCC
>Ga0209698_10000035_pt1 | contig 114961 bp, 86 predicted proteins | sample LitLauG_LLR_2012_FD_187203 | JGI IMG/M metagenome (GOLD analysis project Ga0209698, IMG submission 187203) | Freshwater sediment microbial communities from Pennsylvania, USA - Little Laurel Run_MetaG_LLR_2012 (SPAdes) (version 2) | ecosystem: Environmental > Aquatic > Freshwater > Creek >... | reverse complement strand
CATGCAACGCTTCCTGGCCAGGAAGAAATACTGTTGGGAGTGACGCGGTGGGCGTCCCTCCTAATTCGAAAGTAACATGTACTGTCAAGGGGTTTCGGGACTGAATATCTGTAACCGATTGATTCTGGGGCGACGAAATATTTAATTTTCGCGTCACCGGTATTTCGCCAATCAAGAAAAGGGCCGCTGGCGGCCCCGCGCCGGGCATCGCCGCTGCGGCCGGAGGGGCATTTGCACGCATGGGCCGCCGGCCAGCTCTGGCATCCGCCAGTTGTTCCATCCCTTCGCGTAATGCTGGTACTGGAGGAACTGGCGATCGCGCTGCGTTGTATGCTGTACATGGGGACGTGTCGGCCGTTATGGTTTGTGAGCGACATCGGGCGAGAGTGGGGCTGCTGCTGCTGTTTGGCAGCGGCTTGCAGGCGCAGGTGGCGATCTCCGGACGGGTGGTGGATGAAAACGGCGCGGGCATCGCTGGCGCCCGGGTGGAACTTCAGGCCATCCCGGCGGCGCAGGTCTACGTGGCCTCGTCGGACCCGGCGGGAAATTTCAGTTTCAACCTGCCCGAGGGCGGCGAATACAACGTGCGCGCCGAGCGGTTGGGCTTCTTTCTGTACCAGGGCCAGCGCCAGAAGTTCGAGCCGGGCCAGACCCAAGTGGTCCTCACTTTGAACCATCTGCAGGAATTCGCCGACCGGATCGACGTGGTCTACTCGCCTCCCGCCATCGATCCTCAGCAGTCCGCCGAGCACAAGGAACTGGCCAACACCGAGATCGAATCGGTTCCGTACCCGGCGCCCCAGGACTACCGCAACGCGTTGCCGCTGATGAACGGCGTAGTGCAGGACACCGCCGGCCGCGTTCATTTTAACGGCGGCGACACCAACCAGGCCAGCTACTCGCTGGACGGCTTCAATATAGCCGACCCGGTAAGCGGACGGCTGGAGGCGCGCCTCAACATCGACACGATTCAGACGATGGAGTTGGAGAGCAGCCGATTCTCCGCCGAAAATGGCCGCGGATCCACCGGCGCTTTGGATTTGAAGACCAAGATGGGAGACGACCGCTGGCGCTTCGCCGGCACCAATTTCATTCCGGGCGTGGCCACCGATGGCGGTCTTCACGTGAACAAATGGACGCCGCGGCTGGAGTTTTCGGGGCCGATCGCCAAGGGCCGCGCCTGGTTTCACAATGGCTTCGACGCGTTCTACAACCTCGACACAGTTTCGGGATTGCCGAGCGGGCAGAATCGCACCAGCGGGCTAACGACGAGCGATCTTTCCCGTTTCCAGGTGAACCTAACGCACGCCAATAGCCTTACCGGCAGCTTCCTTTATAATCTGGCCGACACATCGCGATTCGGCCTCAGCATCCTGAACCCGGTCGAGACGACCACGAATATCCGGCAGGCTACTTACATGAGTACGGTTCGCGACCAACATTACTTCGCGGGCGGGGCTCTGCTGGATTTGGGTGTGGCGGATACCCGGATCCTGCTGCGCAATCCGTCGCTCGGTACCCAGCTTTACGAGATCACGCCATACGGAAACCGCGGAAATTACTTCGCCAACGTGAACCGCCACTCGTACCGCCAGCAAGCCGTAGCGAACCTGTTTTTGCCCACCCTGCACTTCCACGGCACGCACCAGCTCAAGTTCGGAATGGATTTCGAACGCGAAGCCTTCCACCAGGAGACGTTGCGCCACGACTACCAGGTGCTGCGGGACGACAACTCGGTGGCCCGGTACGTCAGCTTTCAAGGCCCGCCGTTCCAGGCGCTCAAGAACTTCGAATCGGCGCAGTACGTTCAGGACCACTGGACGCCGCGCGAGGGCCTGGCGCTGGACGCCGGCATGCGTCTCGAGTGGAACGAGATCGTTCGCGCCCTGGAAGCGGCGCCGCGGCTCTCGATCGCGTGGGCGCCGCACGGCCTGCCGGACACCAAATTCTCGGCAGGTTGGGGCGTCTATTACGATGCCATCAGTCTGGGCATGATTGCGCGACAGCAGGACCAGACGAGCGTGTCCACCTTCTTCTTGCCCGGCGGCATTGTCCACGGCCCGGTATCCACGTCGTTCCAGGTCAACGACCGGGCGCTGGCAGCACCGTACCACCAAATGGCCAGCGTGGCAATGGAGCGGAAGATGCCCCTGGAGTTCTACCTGCGGGCGGGGTACACGTGGCGCTATGGTCCGCGCGGTTTTGTATTCAACACGCCGGTTGCGGAGTCCAGTCCAGCGTTGTTCGATGGGGCGGTGTACCAGTTAATGAATCGCCGCCGCGACCGGTACGATGCTGTCGATTTCAGCGTGCGCCGCACGTTCGCGGGACAATTCGAGTGGTTCGCCGGATACGTACGCTCCAGCACGCGATCGAATTCGGCGGTGGATTATGGCCTCGACAACCCGATTTTCGCTCAGCAGATGCCGGGGCCGTTTCCATGGGACACGCCTAACCGGTTCCACACGTGGGGCTGGGTTCCGCTTCCCAAACGCCTGATGCCCGAGAAACTGGCGTGGATCACGCGCAATACCACAACCGCCTATCTGCTGGAGTACCGCACCGGGTTTCCTTTCAACGTGGTGAGTGAGGAAGGTTTTCTCGTGGGCCGGCCCAATGCTACCCGGTACCCGGACTACTTCAACATCAACCTGCACTTCGAGCGCAAATTTCGCGCCCTGCACTATCTCTGGGCATGGCGTTTCGGGTACAACAATCTGACCGGCAACCTGAATCCCAACGTGGTGAACAACGTTCAGGGGACGCCCCAGTTCCTAACGTACGGAAGAGGACAGGCCCGCGCCTTCAGCGTCCGGTTGCGCCTTTTGGGCCGTAAGTAGTCTACCACTGGAGCACCAATTGCAAGCAAAATGGAAGTAAGGAGAACATCATGAAAAGTAGAGGCACAGGAATGCTGGCAGTAGTGATTCTTTCCACGGCGGCCTTGCCGGCGGCGGAAAGCGCCAGGAACCGTTTGGCGGACGCGGCCGACGTTTTTTCCGAGATCATGGCGACACCGGACAAAGGAATCCCGCAGGATCTGTTGGGGAAGGCGCAGTGCGTGGTGATCGTGCCCGAGTCCAAGCGCGTAGCCTTTGTGGTGGGTGGCGAATACGGCAAGGGCTTTGTGGAATGCCGTAAGAATGGTGGAACCGGTTGGGGGCCGCCGGCTGCGATCAGCGTGAAAGGCGGCAGCGTGGGCTTCCAGATCGGGGCCTCCGCCACCGACGTGGTGATGCTGGTGATGAACCAGCGCGGCATGGACAAGCTGAACAACAGCAAATTCACCCTGGGCGCCGACGCGACGGTCGCCGCGGGCCCGGTGGGCCGGTCGGCAGACGCCAAGACCGACGCGTATATGACCGCGGAGATCCTCTCCTGGTCGCGTTCTAAAGGCCTGTTCGCCGGAGTCGCTCTCAACGGCGCAACTCTTCGTCCCGACATGGATGCGAACAAGGAGCTATACGGCACCCGGCTCAACACCAAGGAGGTTCTGTCGGGCGAATCGCATCCCCCCGAGGAAGGCACGAAGCTGGTGGCTGCGCTGGATAAGTACTCGATGCGGAAAGAGAACTGAGCCAGGAGAGAGGAGCCAGGAGACAGAAGTCAGATGGCGTCGCCGCCCATTCCGCCGTCTCTCGATCATCTGGTCACGCGTCCGTTCTCGTTCTATCCGCCGATCGTCAATGTAGAGCACAACGAGTGGCTGTTCCGCAAAGCCAGTTGGTCGGAAATCCTGGTGGTGAACTGCAAATCCGCCACCGAAATTTGGATTCCGCGCCGGTACATCGGGGAAGTCTCGCGCATCGACGATCCGGTCCTGATCGTAGGGCTGAACCGGGAACTGGAATACAAAGGCGGCATGATTGTCCCGTTCCAGAGGCGTGTGATCGAGATGCCGCTGGCGGTGGGCGCCCCGCATCCGGTATCCGGCCCGGCCGACCGCAGCGCGCCGGCGCCCATCGTCGGAATCCGCACCGAATCGCCGACCGACACGCGCGTCGTCAAGCTGATCGGCGCGGCGGTGGCTTTAGCGATTGTGTTCTACCTGGTGGCGATCTACTTTTCGCGCGGTCGCGTGGTGTTCACGACGAAAGATCAGACGATCCTGGGGCTGACCGGGCGCGACGACCGTACCGACGTGGTGGGAAAGTTGGGTGAGCCGGCCAATGATCGCTGGCAGAGCGATTCCGGCACACTGCAGTACGAAGCCTTGGGATACCCGGACCGGCACCTTACGGTGATCCTGATGGGCATCGACCGGAAGAACACGCTCTACATCGGAGCCATGGACGACCGGTGGAAGCCCATCGCCTCGGTCTCGCTTCGCTCCGGGGGCACGACCGAATCGCTGCTGCGGAATCTCAAACAGTTTTAGGGTTGAGTTCACGGGGGCTGGGCCAGGGGGCGGGGATGAGATGGCGCGCTCGGATCGCCGGCAGTTCAAACACTTCATTCAACAAGGAAAGGACGAGCAAGATGCGACTCCAGTTTGCCATTGCCGGATTTTTCGCTGTGGTGAGTATCGCCAACGCGCAGACTCCCGTTACTCGCGACCTCGATCTCAAGGGCAACCGTTTCCAGCCGCTGACCTATGACCAGTTGACGTCTGAGCAGAGGACCATGGTGGGGAATCTGCTGTCCGGAGAGCGCGGTGGTTTGAACGGGCCGTTTAATGTGCTGCTGCGGAGTCCCGAGATGGGCGATGCGGCGCAGAAACTGGGAGCGCGGCTGCGCTTTCATTCGAAGCTCCCAGGTAAATTGAGAGAACTCGCCATTCTCATCACCGCACGCTACTGGACCGCGCAATATGAATGGTACGCCCATCGCCGCTACGCGCTTCAGGAGGGCCTAAGCGCGGCGATCGCGGATGCGATCGCAGCAGGAAGGCGGCCGGTATCGCTGGAGCCGGACGAGGCGCTCGTCTACAATTTCTGCACCGAGTTCCTCCAGACCAAACAGGTCAGCGATCCGACTTTCAAGGCCGCCTTGGATAGACTCGGTGAACGGGGCGTGGTGGATTTGACCGGGCTGGTGGGTTATTACAACTTCGTCTCCATGATGCTGAACTTGGACCGCTACCCGATGCCCGACGGCGTCAAACCGGAACTGCGGCCGGCCGCGGAACACTAAGGGTGTGAGCGCCGCTGACGTCCCGCTCTCCGTTTTAGTAGACTCAAACCGTGAAACTCTTGGGACGATTTTTCTGGGCAGCCGTCGCCTTTGGCGCCGCCTTCTGTCTGGGCGGCATCGCGATGAACCGCGGAGAACACATCAACAGCATCTGGCTGGTGCTGGCGGCGGCATGCAGTTACGCCATCGGCTACCGCTTCTACGCCAAGTTCATCGCGGCGCGGGTGATGACGCTGAACGACCAGCGGGCCACGCCGGCGGAGCGCTTGCGCAACGGCCACGATTTCGAGCCCACCAACAAGTGGATCGTCTTCGGCCACCATTTTGCCGCCATCGCCGGGCCCGGGCCGCTGGTGGGGCCGGTGCTGGCGGCGCAATTCGGGTACTTGCCGGGGACGCTATGGATCATCATCGGGGCCGTGCTGGGCGGGGCGGTGCAGGACTTCGTCACGCTGTTCGCTTCGATGCGCCGCGATGGCAAGTCCCTGGGCCAGATGGCGCGCGAGGAGATCGGCAAGGTGGGCGGCTTTATCGCGCTGATCACCGTGCTGATCATCATGATCATCCTGCTGGCGGTGGTGGGGCTGGTAGTGGTCAATGCCCTGAGGGGCAGCCCGTGGGGAACGTTCACGATCGCAGCCACGATGCCGATCGCGCTATTCATGGGTCTGTATCTGCGCTATTGGCGGCCCGGCAAGGTGCTGGAATGCTCGGCCATCGGTTTCGCGCTGGTGATGGGCAGCATCTTCGCCGGGCGGGTAGTGGGGGAGGCGCCGGAGGTGGCGCCGATTTTCACGCTGAGCGCGATGGCGCTGGCCATCGGGATCATCCTGTACGGATTCCTGGCCAGCTCGCTGCCGGTCTGGTTGTTGCTGGCCCCGCGCGATTACCTGAGCACGTTCGTGAAACTGGGGGTGGTGCTGATGCTCGGCGTGGGCATTCTCTTTGTGCGTCCCGAACTGCAACTGCCCGCCTTCACGCGATTCACCGACGGCACCGGGCCGATTTTCGCGGGCAAGATCTTTCCGTTCTGTTTCATCACCATCGCTTGCGGGGCGATCTCGGGATTCCACTCGCTGATCTCTTCGGGCACGACGCCGAAGATGATCGCCAAGGAGACGCATGCCGGGCCGGTGGGTTACGGGTCGATGCTGCTGGAGAGCTTTGTGGCGATCATGGCGATGATCGCGGCCTGCGTGCTGCAGCCGGGCGTGTACTTCGCGGTGAATTCGCCAGGAGGCGTGGTGGGCGCGACACCCGCGGCGGCGGTAGCGACGATCACCAATTGGGGTTTCCCGGTGACAGTGGCCGATATGACCAGCCTGGCAGGCGACGTGGGCGAGACCACGCTGTTCTCGCGCACCGGCGGCGCGCCTTCGCTGGCATTGGGGATGGCCCACATCTTCGCGCGGTCGGGCGGCGGGCGGGCGCTGATCGGTTTCTGGTACCACTTCGCCATCATGTTCGAGGCGCTGTTCATCCTGACCATCATCGATGCCGGGACGCGCGTGGGCCGCTTCATGCTGCAGGACCTGCTGGGCCACATCTGGAAGCCGCTGGGGCGGACGAGCTGGATGCCCGGCGTGATCGGCGCCAGCGCGCTGGTGGTTGGCGGATGGGGCTACTTCCTGATTCAGGGCGTGCGCGACCCGCTGGGCGGCATCAACTCGCTGTGGCCGCTGTTTGGCATCTCCAACCAATTGCTAGCCTCGATCGCGCTGTGCGTGGCCACCACCGTCCTGCTCAAAATGCACGGCGCCAAGTATCTGTGGATCACGTGCGTGCCGCTGGTGTGGCTGGTGAGCGCCACGTTCACGGCGGCGTGGCAGAAGATCTTCTCGCCCGTGCCGGCGATCGGATTTCTGGCGCAGGCCGAGGGCCTGGAGGCGGCTCTGCGCGCGGGCAAGGCGGCAAACGTGGCGGCCACGCAAACGCTGCTGTTCAACGCCCGTCTGGATGCGGTGGTATGCGGCGTGTTGATGGCGCTGGTGGCGGTGGTCCTGGTGGACTCGCTCCGCGTTTGGGCCGGCATCCTGAGCGGGAGCCGGGAATCGCAGGTCTGCGAAGCGCCCTTCGTGTTGTCGCGACTGCAGGCGGAGGAGTTATGAGCGGGCTGCGACGATTCGGCGAACTAGCGCTGGCCCTGCTGCGCGAACTGGCCGACGAGAATGCGTACCGGCGGCATTTGGAGCGGCACGGGCGCGAGCACTCGGGTGCGGAGTGGCGTAGATTCTCGGAGGAGCGGCTGCGCGCCAAGTACGCGCGGGCCAAATGTTGCTAAGGCGGCGAGGACGAGGATTCCCCGAGTACTGACTTTGGCGATGGCGGCATCAGTCAATCCAAGTCGCTCGAATACCGGGTCAGCGACGAGTACGCGGCTCGGGTCGTAAATCTCTCGATCCGCTCCACGAGGGATTTGAGCAATTGGCGGCTCTGGGAAGTTCCTTGCCGGAGAGGTCAGCTAAGCTAGATCGCTCAACTGACTGAGCACGTGAGGCGTCGCGATCAGTCTGCCGAACCAGTTGATGAGGCCTGTCAGAAGATCGAAGTCTTCGAACGTGAAGTTTGGGTGCGAATCGATGCGCCGGGTGGAAATCGATCAACGCACCGCCCGGGTAAATCGCTCCGCCAACTCCCTGACACGCTGGGCCAGCGCCGGGGGCTCACGCACTTCGAAATCGCACCCCAACATAGCCAGATATACGGAGAGACCATCGAGCGAATAGGCGCCGGTGTGCAGCAGGCAGGTTTCGGGATCGATTGCTTCCAGCGCGCCTACAGCCGGCGGGAGGCGTCCGGCGACGGTCTCCACCGAAGCGTACAGCTTGACCGACGCCCGGTGCGGGTAAGGCGCGTAGGCCACGCTGCGCGACACGTAGTCGGCGAAATCGCCGCCGGGCGGTTTACGCGGCGCAAAGTGCGCCCCCGGCGTGAGAGGCGGCTCGATCCGGTCCACGCGGAAGGTGCGCCAGTTGTTGCGGTCCTTGTCCCAGGCCGCGAGATACCAGCGGCGGCCGGTGTGCACCATCCGGTGAGGCTCCACCAGACGCAAGCTGGGGGAGCCGTCCTTGCTCCGATAGCGAAACCGCAACTCTTCGAGATCGCGGCACGCCCCCGCGATCGTGGAAAGGATGGCGGCATCCACCATCGGTCCCTGACTGGCCAAGGGCTGGATGAAGTTGTGGAGCGCCGCCACCCGCCGGCTCAGGCGTGAGGGCAGCACCTGTTCCAGTTTCAGGAGAGCGCGTACGGAAGCTTCCTCGATCCCAGTCACGGAGCCGTTGGCCGCAGTCCGCAGCCCGACCGCGACCGCCACGGCTTCATCGTCATCGAGCAGAAGGGGCGGCAGGGTAGCGCCGGCTCCGAGTTGGTACCCGCCCGCGGCGCCGGACGTGGAATTCACCGGATAGCCCAGGCTGCGCAGGCGGTCCACATCGCGGCGCAAGGTACGGGAGGTCACTTCCAGGCGCTCGGACAGGTCTGCGCCAGACCAGTAACGGCGCGCTTGAAACAGCGACAGCAAACGCAGCAACCGGGCTGAAGTGTCCAACATGATTTCAGTCTCGCATTGATTGAGGACCGAAACTGTCCGCAATTGCTGATATCGTTTAAGGCGAGGTGATTATGCCATTCAGCCAAACGCTGCTACCGGAATTCGACGAAGAGATGAAGAACACACGCAAGCTGTTGGAGTGCGTGCCAGACGGCAAATTCGACTACAAACCCCATCCCAAATCGATGACGCTGGGCCGGCTCGCCAGCCACGTAGCGGAGATGCCCAATTGGGGCAAGACGACTCTGGAAGTCGAAATCCTCGAGATGGGACCCGACATGAAGCCCACGATCGCCGCGAACCAGGCGGAACTGCTCCAGATCTTCGACAAGGGCGTGCTCGAAGCGCGCGAGAGAATCGCCGAGGCCACCGATGCAGACTGGGGAAAGATGTGGACCTTCAAGTACAACGGAAAGACCGTCATGTCGATGCCGCGCGCGGCCGTAATGCGCGGCGTGGTGATGAATCATATGATCCATCACCGCGCGCAACTCGGGGTCTTTCTGCGGCTGAACGATGTCGCGATTCCGGGCATGTACGGCCCCTCGGCCGACGAGATGAAGTTTTGGGAACCGCAGACTACCGCAGCGGCTTCGTAAGCAAATTGTCGTAAGCGCCAGCGGGTGCGCTTAGCGCCGCAGCGTAGGCGGATGGGCAGGGGCCCGCTGCCTACGCGCGCGCGGGGGTTTTCGGATTGCGCCCTCAAGCGCGGCCACCCGCCGATCCCGGGGCTGCACGCGGGCACGCTACAAGCGGCCCGTGACTCTGCCCAACGTGGCCGAATGGGCGATCTCTTTGCCGTCGGCAAGCACGCGCAGGCCCTTGCCCTTATCCCACAGAATCGACAATAGGTGGCCGTGGTAGGGCACACGGTCGAGCGTGAACCAGTCCCAGACGCCGGGCGGCACCAGCGGGTTGACTTCCACCAGATTGCCGGCGCGAGGCCGCAGGCCCACCACGCCGGTAATCACCAGGTCGGCAAACGACGAGTGATTGTAGTGGTCGCCGCGGCCGTAGAATCCGCTCTTGCGCATCTTCAACGCGCGCGCCCACCATTCGCCGGTCAGCGGATTGAGGTTCTCGTCTATCCAGGGCACCGTTTCGCCGTTGGGCCGCTCGAGCTTATGGCTGCGGGCATAGAGAAGAAAGGTCCGAAAATAGTCGGCGCTGGAAACGGCGGTCTGCGAATAGGCGTTCAACAGGTTGGCCAAGGCTCGCAGCGTGATGGAGGTGGCGAAAGGCCAGCCCGGTCCGTTCCACTGGCAATCGTCACCTTCGGCGGCAATCTGAAATTCAGGATGCCGGCGCTCCGCGGTCGTGGGACCGTAGGGCGCGTAGAAGCCTTGTGGATCCATGAGCTGCCGCCACGCCGCCTCGTAGCCTTTACCAGGCTCCGGGAGACGAAAATACCAGGGCGTGAAGCCGATCTCCTCGCGCACGCCGGCAAATCCGCCCGACTCCTTCACCGTCTCGAAGAACTGCGCATCGCGGCTCCACAGCTTCTCGTGTACCAGTTTCTTGAGTGCGGCAGCTTTCCGTTCGTATTCGGCGCGCCGTTCGGCATCGCCGGCCAAGGCCGCCATCGCCGCCAGGGCGATGGCGTTGCCATACATGTAGCTGTTGATGGTGGGCCGCAGGTTCTTCTGCGTGCGTCCGCCGCTGATGGACGATTCCATTCCGTCCGCGACATCCCGCTGCCAGTAGAGTCCGGCCGCGGTCATTCGCTCCTGGTCCCAGGCGCGATAGTCGGCTTGCAGCGCGTCGAATTGAGCCAGCAGGCGGCGGGTGTTGGCGTCGGCAAGCCAGCGGTCGTAGAGCGCATCCGCGGTCCAATTGCTGAACTGGTGATAGTGGGACTGCAACCCGCCGCCCTCGCCCCCTTGGAGCCAAAACCTGACGTAGTCGTCCAGGTAGCGCGGATTGCGCAGCCAGCGGCCTTCGTTGATGTGCAGGCCCAGCGCGCAACTGATGGCGTTGAAGTCGGTGGCGTGCTTCACGGGCTTCAAAAACTCCGTGATCACGTAGCCGCGCGGCGTGGTTTCGATGTGCTTCCGGTAGGCCCACCAGCGGTAGTAATAGGTCAGTTCGAGCTGCTGATCGGGGCAGGAGAAGAACGGGATATTGGCCGTCATCCACGCCCAGGCTTGCGCGTTGGGGATGCCGCCGTTCACATCTTCCGCGTCGTGTTGGTTGAGGAACTCCACGTAATGGCGGAATTGTTCCTGGGCGGGCGAAATGCCTGCGCCGGCCAGCGCAACTGCCAGTACGAACCAGCGGAGCACGATTACCATAGTGTAATGCGACTTCTTGTGGTCCTTCTGTTCTGCCTGCCGATCGCGGCGCAAGTGCCCGCGCCCATTCCAAAGGATGACGCGCGGAACACCGACATTCCCAACACCGACTCGCATTTCGCGCCGCCGGTGTACAAGACGCTGGGTGAATGGGAAGCTCGGCGCGCCTACCTCCGCAAACAGATTCTCTCCGCCGCCGGCCTGCTGCCGCTGCCGGTGAAGAACGACCTCCATCCGCAGATTTTCGGCCGCATCGAAAACGGCGACTACTCCATCGAAAAGGTGCTTATCGAGACCCTGCCCGGCTACTACCTGGGCGGCAACCTGTACCGGCCGCTGAAGCCCGCGCCCGCGGCCGGCTTCCCGGCGGTGGTTTCCCCGCACGGCCATTGGAACTACGGCCGCCTCGAACACACCAACCTGGCCTCCATTCCGGGGCGCGCGATCAATCTGGCGCGCCAGGGTTACGTGGTCTTCGCGTACGACCAGGTGGGTTACAACGACACCATTCAGACGCCCCACGATTTCGGCGGCCTCAGAGAGGACCTGTGGGGCTTCGGCCCTCTCGGCGTGCAGTTCTGGAACGGCATGCGCGCGGTGGACTTCGTGGAGTCGCTGCCGGGGGTGAACAGGAACATGATCGGCGCTACGGGCGCTTCGGGCGGGGCCACCCAGACGTTTTTGCTGCAGGCGGTGGACGACCGCATCAAGTTCTCCGCCCCCGCCAACATGATCTCGGCCATCATGCAGGGCGGCGCACAATGCGAGAACGCACCCAACCTGCGAGTGGAGACCTCGAACGTCGAGATCGGCGCCATGATGGCGCCGCGGCCCATGCTGATGGTCTCCGCCACGGGGGACTGGACGAAGAACAATCCCAGCGAGGAGGTCCCGGCCATCCGCGCCATCTACGCCCTCTACGACAAGGCCGCCAACGTCGAGAATCTGCATCTGGACGCGCCCCACAACTACAACCAACTGAACCGCGAGGCCATGTACCGGTTCTTTGGGAAGCACGTGTTGGGCGATGGCGGTGCCGCCCATTTCAAGGAACGCACCATCCGCCTCGAGAAGTTGCAGGACATGTTGGCGCTGCACAACCGTACGCTGCCGGCGGACGCCGTCACCCTGGAAGGTCTCTTCGCGGAATGGGTGCAAGTGGCCAAGGCGCAAGCCACTGCCATCACGGACCGGAACAGGCTGCGCGAGATGCTGTCGTATGCGCTGCTGGCGGATTGGCCGGCGGAAGTAGCGAGCCAGACGGATGGTGAGAAGATCGTGCTCGGCCGGCCGGGCAAGGGCGATCGCGTGCCCGGCATCTGGGTACAGGGCAAGGGCACTGCCGCGCTGGTGGTGGCGGCCAGCGGCGCTCAGGCAGCGCGCAAGAGTCCCGAAGCGGCCGCGCTCGTGGCCGCCGGCCGTCCGGTGCTCATGATCGACGCCTTCCAAACCGGGACGGCCGTGGCGCCGCGCAACCGCACGATCCGGTACTTCACCACGTTCAACAAGACCGACGACGCCAACCGCGTGCAGGACATCCTGACCGCGCTGGCCTGGCTGAAGACGCCCAACACGGAATTGGTGGGACTCGGGAAGGCTGGTGTGTGGTGCCTGTTCGCAGCCGCCGTGGCGCGCCAACCTGTGCAGTTGAAGGCCGACTTGAGCGGCTTCAGTGGAAGTGACCAGGACTTTCTGGATGTTTTTTTCGTGCCGGGAATTCAACGCGCGGGAGGATTGCAGGCGGCGCGGATGCTGGCGGCTAATTCTCCGCCGGCACCGGGTTCGCGCGATCGATGACAATCATATCCGCCGGGAGTTTGCGGGGCTCCACAGCCTCCGGCGGCGCCGGATTGAACGGAGTGTGACTTCCGCGGCCGCCGGGGATGGTGGCCAGTGGCCAGTGCCCGGTGTTGTGTGTTCTTCCGCCCAGCGGCTTTAGGCTGGCAAGTGGTTGCTTCCGTTGAGGGGAGGGGGAAGTCACACCATTGAAAATACTGCCCCGCGTGGTAACTCAGCCTGCTGGTGTGATCTGCAAACTTGAAGCCCGAGAGCGCGCAGTTGCCGAACAGCTTTGTTGACTCGCCGTTGGACAATTTGGGGGTTCGGACTGTGGCTGAGTTCCAGGTACGTGACACCGTCGTGGAGAAGCTTCCGCTATCGGCCTCGATATCTCCACTGTGACTCCGATCTCGGTCACCCTCCTCCACTCCATTAGATGCGGCATGGATTCAGCCCCATTTTCATGACCGTTCGCTGTTCCAGGCCAGGAGTCAGAATACCCCCCCGGAGTCAGCATCGTGACTGGCTAGTCCGAAACTCTTCGGAGGGCCTCCGGAGGTGTATGAATAAAGGGTGCAAGCGCACTCGCCGAAAATCTGCCAGAAGAATGCCTAACCCGGCATAGCCGGAACCAAACAGGGCGGCCCAAGGAGTCAGAAGCCAGAAGTCAGGAGCCAGAAAGCCTCGGTGACGGTATCGGACTCCAAAGTCCGAAGCTTTCGGAGGGCCTCCGCACCAGCATAAACAAAGGGCGCGAACACACTGGTCAAAAATATCTTGCCAGAAAAATGCAGGATTCGAAAGCATAGGTACTAATTTGAAGCCGTAGGTACCTAGTGATGGTATCGTTCTTGGCGGCCACTTTGTGACAAGCCGCTCAAGCTGAGCAGCCAGGTCAGTGGAGCAGTTCTTCGGTAGTCCATTCAGGCTGTCCGCCCGCGCGCGAAGCTACCAGGGCGCCGAGACGGTTGGCGAAATCGGCGGTCCAGGCGGCGCCGCAGTTCCGCGACAGGCAGTGCCAAAGACCTGCCGCGAAGGCATCTCCTGCACCCACCGTATCGGCAACGGTAACCAATCGGCCGGGAGCTTCGGCATAGTCGTCGCCGATGCGGACGGCGCATCCGTCCTTGCCGCGGGTCACCGCTACGGCTTGCCAACCGTACCGCTTGGACCAGACTTCGGTAAATTCGCGGAACGAGGCGGAGTGGCAGCCCGCCATGGCTTCGACGGCCGCCACTTCCTGATCGTTGAGCTTGACCACATCCGACTCAGACAGCAGTTGCAGCACCAGTTGCGGGGTGTAGGAGTCGCGGCGAAGGTTCACGTCGTAGAACTTGCGGGCGCCGGGCAGCGCCTCCACCAGGCGACGGGTGGCGGCGCGGGAGGAGGGTTCCAGTTGGTGCAGGGTGCCGTAGTAGATCCAACCGGGCTTGCGCTCAGCCAGGGCGGCGAGCCGGGGCGGGTCGAGGATTAGCAGGTCGTAGGCGGCCGGGCGGTGGATGGTGAAATCGGGCTGGCCCAAGGGATCGATGCGAACCGAGACCAATCCGGTGGGAGCGCCGTCCACCACTTGGATGAATTCGGGGTCCAGCCCGAGTGAAGCGGCGCGGAATCTGGCCGTACGGCCGCGCTCGTCGTCGCTGACCGCGCTCACGAAAGCAACTTCGTTGCCCAGGCGGACGGCGTGGACCGAGAAGTTAAAGGAGGCGCCGCCCAGGTGTTCGGCATCCGGGAACACGTCCCAGAGGATTTCGCCGATACTGACGATGCCGGCCAAGAGGAACAGGATATCAGAACTGGTTTGGGGCTCTGATCTGCGCGGCCCGCGACTTGACAACCCGGCCCCGATTCCCCCACGCTGACACTGAATGCCTCTCGCTCAAGTCATTGTTCTGGCACTCGTCCAGGGCTTCACCGAGTTTCTGCCGGTGAGCAGCACGGCGCACCTGTACCTGACCTCCTGGCTGCTCTCCGGGCTCCTGGGCTGGCATGTCGAGACACTGGGTTTCGACATCGCTCTCCATATTGGAACCTTGCTCGCCATCGTCATTTATTTCTTCAAAGACTGGCTACAGATCATCGCGCAGGGCCTGGGAGTCCGCTTCGGCCGCGACGACGAACTCAGGCACAACTACATGCTGCTCTGGCTGCTGGCGATCGGCAGCATTCCGGTGGGTGTGTGTGGCTACTTATTCAATAAGCAGGCCGAAACGGTGTGGCGCACACCCTACGTAATGGGCGTCATGCTGGTGACCGTGGGACTTCTCATGTGGTTCGCCGAAAACGCCGGCCGCCAACTGCGCGACCTCGCCAGCCTGAATTTGCCCGACTCGGTGCTCATCGGGCTAGCGCAGGCGCTGGCCATCGTACCCGGGACCTCGCGCAGCGGCATTACCATTACCGCCGGCTTGTTCCGTAATCTCACCAGCGAGTCGGCCGCCCGATTCTCGTTCCTGCTTTCCACTCCAGCCATTGCGGCGGCGGCGGGCAAGGACCTGTATGACATGCAAAAGCACAGTGGCCTGCAAGGCATCCTAAGCACCAATTTCCTGGTCGGCGTGCTGGTGAGCGCTCTCAGCGGGTGTGTGGTGATCGCCTGGTTTCTCAGCTACCTGCGGCGCGGCGGACTTCGGCCGTTTGTGTATTGGCGCATTATTTTTGGCATAATAGTGCTTGCTCTGGCTTTCATCCGCCGGCCAGCGTGATGAAGCTCTTATCACCAACGCAACACCACAGGCTGAACGAAATCATAGGCTTTCTGCTGCTGTCGCTAGGCCTGGTGATGCTTTTGAGCCTGGTGTCGTACCACGCGCAGGACCCTTCCTGGGACACCGCCGCAGCCGCACGGCCGCTCAACCTAGTCGGCTATCCGGGGTCTTATCTCGCCGACCTGGCCTTCCAGGGCCTGGGCGCGGTCTCGTTTCTCTTCCCGCTGGCGGCCTTTATGCTGGCCTGGAAATGGATCCGTTCGGAGGAATTGCAGACCGCCTGGGTCAAGACCATCGGCTTTGTTCTGCTGCTGCTCAGCCTGGCCGGCGGCCTCTCCTTCCTGCCGCTGCACCTGTACGGCGGCAGCATTCTCATTGGCGGGACGCTGGGGCTTACCCTGGCCAACTACCTGGTGGAGAACCTGAATACAACCGGCGCTCTGCTGGCCACCCTGGTCACCGTGACCATTTCGCTCTACCTGGTTTCGACGTTCACGTTCGCCAAACTGGCAACCTGGTTCGCAGGCCCACTCGGCTGGTTCGGATCGCGCGTCGACGCCTTCCGCAATTGGCGGGAGCGCATGCACGCCCGCTCCATCGAAAAGGCACGCGAACGCGACCTGCGCCGGCTGGAGAAGCGCCGCGCGCCCGGTAAGGAGAACGCGCAGGCGGCCGCGGCTCCGGACCCGGCACAAGGCGACGACACGCCGCCGTGGCAGACCGGCGAGGAAACCGATTCTGGGGCCTACATCGACGAGCCTGCGACGCGGCACACGGAGTACGCTTCCGTCGAAGAGATCCCCATCGTGCCCATTGCCGATCTGGCGCCCGAGCCCGCACCCTTCGCCGGCCTGGCGCAACCGCCCGCCCCCGTGGCCACGGCGACCAACAGCACGATGGCCCGCGTCTTTCGACTGCCGCCCACCACCCTGCTTAACGAGCCGCCCGGCCGCAACGCCTACGATGAGCAGGAGCTCAAGGACACCGCCGCCCGCATCAAGTCCAAATTCGAAGAGTTCAGCGTGCTGGGCAGCGTGGTGCAGATCAACCCGGGCCCCGTGGTCACCACCTTCGAATACAAGCCCGAGGCCGGCATCAAATACAGCCGCATTACGAATCTGGTGGAAGACCTGTGTCTGGGCCTGCAGGCCGAATCCATCCTCATTGAGCGCATTCCCGGCAGACCCACGGTGGGCATCGAAGTGCCCAACAGCAGGCGTGAGCTGATCGCGCTGCGCCAGATGCTGGAGTCCGAGGAGTTCACAAACTCGCACTCGCACCTCACCATTCCGCTCGGCAAGGACATCAACGGCCGCATCCGCGTGGCCGCGCTCGATAGCATGCCGCATCTGCTCATCGCCGGCTCGACGGGTTCCGGGAAGAGCGTCATGATCAACTCCATGATCATGTCGATCCTGTACAAGTCCACGCCCGACGAAGTGCGGCTGATCATGGTCGACCCCAAACGCGTCGAACTGGGCATGTACGAGGGCATCCCGCACCTGCTCACTCCCGTGATCACCGACCCGAAGAAGGCCACTAACGCGCTGCGCAACGCCGTGCTCGAAATGGAGCGCCGCCTGCGCCTGCTGGCCGAGTACGGCGTCCGCAACATCGACCAGTTCAACAAGAAGGTCCGCAAGCTTCGGGACACGCCGCGCAACCTGTTCGTCGAAGACGAGCCGACGGAGGAAGAGGTTCGCCCGCTGCCTTATATTCTCATCCTGATCGATGAGTTGGCCGATCTGATGATGCTCGAAGGCAAGAACGTCGAGGAGAGCGTCACGCGGCTGGCCCAGATGGCGCGCGCCGTCGGCATGCATCTGGTGCTGGCCACGCAGCGCCCGAGCGTGGACGTGATCACCGGCCTCATCAAAGCCAACTTTCCGGCCCGCATCAGCTTCCGCGTGGCTACCCGGGTGGATTCCCGCACCATTCTCGATGTGATGGGGGCTGAGCACCTACTGGGCAAGGGCGACATGTTGTTCCTGCCGCCGGGCTCCTCGCGGCTGACGCGCGTCCACGGGGCGTTCGTCACCGAGACCGAGATTCAGGGCGTGGTGGACTTCTGGAAAGAACAGGCCCAGCCCGAGTACGACCAGAGCTTCCTGATCGCGCCGCCGGCCGAAGACGACGCCGCCGGCGAGGGCGAACCCGGCAGCGAGGAACAGGACCCGATGTACGAAGAGGCCGTACGCCTGGTGCTGCAGATGGGCAAGGCATCGACCTCGACGCTGCAGCGCCACCTCCGCCTGGGCTATGGCCGCGCGGCGCGCATCCTGGACATGATGCAGCGCGACGGCATCATCGGTCCGCCTGACGGCAGCAAGCCGCGCGAAGTACTGAAGCGGCCCGATTGGCTGAAGGAAGTAGAAGTGCGGTAGGGGAAGGGAAGGCTCCGTCTGGAATGGAGGCTATGGGCGTTTCTCCGCGCAAAGGCGCACCAGGCGGGTCTTTTGCATTCCGAAGTCCGCCGGGGGCGTTTCCGCTGTCCTGATGGAAACACCAGGCGACGACAATTCCCCCCGGCGTCAGCGCGCGGATCACCTTCTCAGCGTTATCGCGAATCAACGTTTAAGTTAAGACTGGGTTTTCAGCGCCGTATCTCTGGCCAGCGCCACCGCTTTCTCGGCTGGGTCGTACCCCGTGGTCTCCCAACCCTGTTGCGCCAGCCACAACGTATGGCGGTCATATCCCATGCCGGCACCCAGCGCGCGACCGGCCTTTGACCATTTCCACGAGCAACGCGTTGGGCGGCCAGTTGATGCGTGGAGAATTGGAAGTCAGGATGCGGTTCCAGCGCTCGATCTCCCAGCACTCGCCATCCTTATCGATGAGGTGGATCTTACGCTCGATTTCCGGCGCCGGAAGAGTTTCTGCGCTTCCGGCGGCTGGCCGACCAGCCAGAATCGCCGGAGTTCATACACCTGCTCGTCCGGCGGATACGCGGCGATCGCCTTCTTGAATTTTCGACCGAAGGTGGCTGGAAGGCTAAGCCGGAGGAGATGGAGCCTGTCCGAAGACTAGCGATTCCTCCCTACCGCCCATTCGTACTGCGCCACTGCGAAATCGATAACGTCCGGAACATCCTCGGCCAGGAGGTAGCCGTTCTCCACCAGCTGCTTCGCCGCCAGTGCCACTTTGCCCACGTACTGATCCCGGCTGGCGTAGCGCTCTTCGATCGACCGGCGTGAATCGCCGCGGGCTTCGCGGACGGCACGGGTCGCCGGGAATGGAAAGAACGAACCGGCCTCACCCGCGAACTGGTCCGATGCGCCAGTGCTTTCGGTGCGATAGTTCCAGCCCGCGTACGTCGCAACCGGGACGGCCACCGCGGGTAGACGGATGCCCGCCCGCGCGTTGCCATCCTGGTCCACGGCGGGAACCAAGACGGCGAACGGTTTGCCGAGGTGCGGCGGCTCGAAATCGACGATGCCCTCGCGCCATCGGGGGCCGAAGTCGAGCCGGTAGGTGACCAGGGCGGGGGGAGGGAAGTGGACGCCCGGGATCACGGGCCAACCGGCGGCATCGCGCCTGGTCAGGGTTCCATCCGCGATGCGGGGATACTGGCTTGGCGGCGGCGACACGCCTTTGCTGACCCAGGCATCGAGCGACTCAAGCAGGGCGCGCATTACCGGGCTGCGATTGAGCGGATTCAGCGGCGCCGCCAGGTTGTCCGGATGGGACGTAGGGAACGGCCCGAAGAAATGCGGCCCGGAGGCGATGGTGTAGATGCGTGTGCCGGCGGGCGGATCGAGATCGCGCTGACCCGCGGGGTCGGTGTGGACGAGTGACCCGGCGCGGTTGAAATACTCCGAGTTGCTCAGGATGTGAAAGAGCTTGGGAGCGACGTGGCGGGCTTCGGCGCGGGCCAGCAGGGCGCCGGTCTGGCCGGTCTCGGGGTCGGTCTCCGGGCAGTCGGTAAACGGGAACATGTCCACGGGGTAAAGGAAATTGAAAAACTCCTCCGCGTCGCGCGAGGCCTGCGCGAAGCGATGATTGAACGAGCCGCGGCCAGCGCCGCCGACTTCGTCGATCACGCCATCGAAGACCTGCCGGCCCTGCTCGTCTTCGTTGAAGCCTTCGTACAGAAAGTGGCGGAGGAAACGGCCGCTTTGCGAAACGCCCCACCCGTAGGCGAAGCGCAGGCCGGCGAGCGGATTGCCGCTCTTGGAGTGCTTCAGATAGCTGATGAGATCGCGCGTGCCCGCCAGGCCCACGCCTACTACGCGCGGATCGCGGGCGCGGTAGACCACGTCATAGATGCGACCGGGCTCGAACCCGCCCTCCAGGGCGACGGTGGCGTCGTCGACGAAATGCCACCTTTCGCGGGGGATGAGCCGCCCTTGGGCGGCGGTCGCATCGCGCACGGTCATGGTGGCGTCGGGGCTTTTGAGGTCGGCCACCGGATAGGCCTTGTGGCTGCGATCGGCCAGCGGGGCGGTGGGAGAACGCGCATCCAGAATAAAGTTGCCGCGCAGCAGGCCAATGATGGGGTCGCCGTGATCGGTGGCGACGGGCATGTCCATGCGCATGCCGCCTTCCGGAACGTCCCACTGCCAGCCCATCCACAAGAGCGCGTAGCCTTGCCGCATCAGAAAACCGTCGCCGAAGGCCGCGGGGGTCTGCGGGTCCTGGCTGAGTGCGGCCTTTTGGAAGGTGCGCAGGATGCTCTTGGTGCCCCGATTGCCCACTTCGTACAAGAGCCGGCCATTGCCGCGAGCCGTGTCCACGGGCTTCAACAGGTAGAAGTCGGCGGAGAATGCGACCTCGCCGCGCGCGTTACGAGGCGCCAGGCGCAGATCGACAATGGCAGCGTTCTGCGCGAGCGAGGGGTCAAGCGCGAACTCGACCTTGCCGGACAGTTTTTCGTATGGCCCCACCGGACCGAAAGCCTTGCCGGCCAGCACGGGTTCGCGATGGTCGATGCGGATCTCGAGCACGCGCCCGCAGGCGGCGACGGGTAACAGGGCGATCAGGTACATGAGCCGCCGGGCGGAAGAGGTTGACATGTTCTTGACAAGGTAGCATACGCAAGAAACACCGGCAGGAATGCCTGTGCCACGCTCGCACGGTAAGATCGAGGGAAATGGTTCTACTCCGCGTGATTCTTCCTGCCCTCGCCACCACGGTGTTGAGCGGGCAATCCCTCGAACTCTACTCCGAGTTCCAACGCGTGGATCCGTTCGGCAACATTCTGAGGTCCGACCGTGCGGAGACGCCGCGCGAGATTCTCTCGCCGGCGGTGGCGCGCAACGGATACGTATCGTTCCACGTGGTGGTCTCGGTTCCACGAGGGATGAACTATTTCCTGTACGTGGTGACCAACCCGGTGGACGCGTGCCGCGTGGCGCTGTACAAGGAGCGGTTCACCAGGGCCAGGGATGGCTGGGTGCCCGACGCCTTGGCGGAGGTAGGGCGCCTGCCGGATTTCGGAGTAGTGCCCGACCCGGACGAACAGATTCCGGGGCAGACCGCCCGGCTATATCTGCTGGATGTCTGGATTCCTCCCGAGGCGGAAGTCGCGCGGTTCCGCCTGGAGGTGCAGTTGAAGGTAGGCTACTTTCTCGTGCGTCCGCTGGAGATCCGTGTGACGCCGGCTCGGGTTCCCCAAAACCCCAGGACGGTGGCAAGCGCCAGCCTGCCAGGGCCTGAAGAGCCCGCGGACGCTTTCACGGCCGGACCGCTGGCGGCATACATCGCCGGCAAGCCGGAGGCATTTGAGGCCAAGCCTTCGACCGTGCGCGGAATCATCCGCCGCAATGCGATTCAGGACATGGCGATCGCGGCCACGCTGGAGCGCGGCCAGACGGGTCCCGAAGCCATCGGGAATCGCCGCGACGAGTGGAAAGCCAGGGCCGGGCCGCCGCAATCGTTGGGCGCGGAATGGTATCTGCGGATTCGGGATTCTCTCTACGCGGCGGTGCAGAAGTGAGGGGAGCAAAGCCGCAGCGCTACATGAACCGCTTTTAACGGCGCGTTAAGGAACTTCCTCCCGCGTTGGTGATTTATCCAATCGTAAAGCGATTCGGCCAGACCGAAGACGCTGAGGAGGATAGGAAAGATGAAGAGCTTGATTGTTTCCACGGCAGCGGCTTCCCTTTTGGTGGCCGCTGTTTTCGCGCAAACCAGCGAGGTTGGGCAACGCCGCGAGAACCAGCAGGACCGCATCGCCCAGGGCGTCAAGTCCGGCCAACTCACGGCGGGTGAGACTGCGAATCTCGAGAAGAAGGAAGCCGCCATCAACCAGGAAGTCAGGACGGACCGATCGCTTAACGGCGGCAAACTCACCAGTCAGGAAAAGAAGATCGTCAACCGGCAACAGAACCGGATGAGCAGGCAGATCTACCAGGACAAGCACAATGCCGCGACGCAGCACTACGGCAACAACCAGGTGGATGCGCGCCGTGAGAACCAGCAGGACCGCATCGCCAACGGCATCGCCTCGGGCAAAATGAATGCCGCACAAGCCGCCCGCATTGAGAAGGGCGAGGCGGCAGTCAATCGGGAAGTGAAGACCGACCGTGCGCTGAACGGCGGCACGCTGACGTCTGCCGAAAAGAAGCAAGTCAACGGGCAGCAGAACAATCTGAGCAAGCGGATTTACAAGGCGAAGCACTAACCCGGGGGCCAACGATCGATGGCGCTCCGCCAGTAACCATTACACGGTTGAAGCCGGAGCGCCTTCGTGAATGATCACTGACTGTGGCAGCGGGACCACGGGACGCGATGCCAAACGCCTCTGTACCAGTTCGCCGTAACGCCTCTTGGCGCGCGTTTTGATCAGCCTGAACTGAGTCTCGGTTAAGCTCAGTTCGTGTTGAATGCTTTGCGCATCCTGGCCGCGGACGTAAAAGCGAAGCAGGACTTCGCGCTCCCGTTCGGGCATGGCAGCGAGAACGCGGCCGGCAATCGCCGCGCGTTCCTGGCGGATGACGTGCTCCTCGGAATTGCACCGCAGGTCTCGCAGAATCGCAGAGCGGTCCGGCGCGAGATTATGGCGGCTCTGAACCAGCGCTTCGATCGACTTGCAGAGTATCCTTTGTGCGATGGTGTTGGCGTACCCGGTGAGCTTCTCGGGCTCACGGAGGTGGCCTCGCTGGATCGACTCGATCAGCGCCACGATCACATCGTGGAATTGGTCCTCGGCGTCCTGCGCCCCAAGGCGACGGGAAAAAAAGAAGCGCAGACTCCGCAGGCGTGAATAGAGTTCACCGCAGGCGTCGGGCTCGCCTGCCGCGACTCGTTGGACCAAGGGCGTCCACGGTGTGGTTTCGTCTGCTCCTGGAACGTTCGATGCGTTCATCAATCCTCCAAACGAGCGGCCCAGGATCGGGCCGCCACGACCTCTATCCACCGACGAGTCTGGTACCGTGTGCGGAAAACTACAAGTACCAAGGTTACACAAAATAATTAAGAGTTTCAAGACTGAATATCTTGAATGAGTACTAGTCCACTTTTTGGAGGGCGGAACGGGGATCGAATCAGTCCACTTTGGAATCTTCTGATGCAAGACTGTTGCTAGCGTCACGCAGGGCCTGGATGTAGTCTCGCGTCTGTTCGAGGATGCCCGCGCAGCCTGGGCAACCCGCGACGTGAAGGTCGAAGGCTGCCGCTTGTTCTGGAGGCATGCGGTCCAACAGGCGTGCTTCGGCAGCTTCTTCGGGGTCCGGCGGGCAAGGATCAGATTGCGTCATCCTAAACCGGATGGTGCCATCCGAATAGCGGGGAAACAAGGGCTTTGCGTACCGGAACCCCTTGTACTCGGGGTGGGCCCAGCCGTCAGAAATACCTGGTCGGCCGCCGACGGATAACGCACGTCGCGTGAGTACTAACAGTACCGCCCCATCCAACTTCGAGTAACTATTTCCCCGTTTTGGGTCTTGAAGCTCCAGTTATTCTAGCGTACGATCTGGTACGTACGGTGGGTAATCCAACACAAAGAGTTGACGCGTTAATTACCCTGAGTCTCCGAAACGGCGGAAGCTCTGTAGCCCTACCGCGGCTGGGCTCTTCATGGCGAACGAAGGCACTCCAGGTTCTGATCCCGAGCATCCCCTTCCAGAAGCGGCAGACCTGGGCAAGGAGCGGGCGGCGATTGCCAAGATGGTTCTGGCGGAGTTGCCGGAACGCGATCGCACAGCTTTGATCCGCTTTTACGTGCACGGGCACGACTCCAGGGAAATCTGCCGCGACTTGGGCCTGACGGAAGATCAATTCCACGCCATAAAGGCACGTGTCAAGAGGCGGTTCACCGAGTTGCGCAAGCAGGGCCTTGGTCAGAAGTGAATCGGACGGGCCAAGGAACGGCTGGAGCCAGCGGAGGGAATCGAACCCCCGACCCGCAGTTTACAAAACTGCCGCTCTGCCGACTGAGCTACGCTGGCGCTCCGGCAAAATACATCCACCATTATAAATCAATCGCCTGATCTGCCCAGTTACGGCAGAAGGTAGCGAGGATAGGCTATTGGCCGTTAGAGCCAGCGCTGCCGGCGGTAGACAGCGTGCTGACGATAATCGACATCGGATTCACTGCGGCGCTCTGGCACCCATTGGTCTGGGATGCCGACTGGAGCTGACTGCTGGAATCAGCGTCTGAATCAGCCGAGGTGTAGTGGGCATGATGATGATGGTGATGGCCGCCGACTGCCTGGGCAAGATCCTGGATGTTGGGGAGTTGCCCGCTCTTCGAGGCGTTGGAGAAGTCAGTGGAAAGCTGGTTGAGTTGGCTCGCCGCCGCCGTGTTGCCGGCCGACGTCGCAGTTTGGGCGGCGTTCTGCAAATTGACAGCGATTTGCTGGGTGACCTGCTGGTACTTGGCCGGGTCCGTTTGTTGCAACTGCTGGAGCGTGCTCAGCACTTGCGCAAAGGGGGAAAGCTGGTTGCTGTCTGGCTGCAGAGAAATCGACGACGGGTCTATGCCGCTCAGACGATGGTTGGTCGTGCCGGTTTTCAAGCCGCCGCCCTGGACGGCGCTGCTGAAAATCGACTGTAAATAACTCGAGAGACCGTTGATGGGGCCTGTGCTCATGCTCTGATCGAGGCACTTTTGGGGCCGCGTTCGAAGCCAAGCCAGGGCGATTGAAATGGCAGGTCCGTCACCCCGCCGGAGCGTCAAATTCCCGCCGGACGGCAAAATCCCGACACCCCTGAATGGGAACCGCACCAGCCGGAGAAGATGCGCCTCCTCATGCGCGGGGATACACCTGCTCGCCTGAAACCCACGTACCGGTCACCTCGATCCGCCGGGTCTCGGCATCGAATCGAAACTGCACCAGGTCCGCCCGGTCGCCCGCCTCCAGGCCGTTCACGCGTCCGGGAACTTTGCCCGCGCGCGCCGCGTTGGTTGTCGCCATGCGAACCGCGTCGGCCAACTCCAATCCCGCCAGCTTGATCAGATTTTCCACGCCGCGATCCATGCGCAGCGCGCTTCCCGCCAACCGGTCCGTGCCCGCCAGAACCACGCGAAAGTCGGGCGTGAGCTCGATCGCCTGCTCACCCAGCTTATAGCGCCCCGGCGCGGACCCTGCCGGCGTGGACGCATCGGTCACCAGGACCGATCGCGCCACGCTCTTGGCGCGTAGCGCGGTCTTCAGAAAGCTGGCGCCCAGATGGATGCCGTCCCCGATGAAATCAGCCATCAGCCGGTCCTCCGCCAATTGGTCCCAGATGTAATTCGGATGGCGCCGCATCTCGAAGTGCGCCCCGTTTCCCAGATGGGTGGAGAGCGTGGCCCCGGCGTGAACGGCGTCCGCAATCTGCTGCGCCGTGGCCTTGGTATGCCCGATCGACGCCACGACGCCTTCCGCCACGATGCCCTCGATATAGCGTGGCGCTTCCGGCCACTCCGGCGAGAGCGTTACGATGCGCACCCGGTTGCCGGTGGCTTCCTGCCAGCGGCGGAATTCGTCGAGGTCCGGCTTGCGTACCCAAGGCAGAGGATGGGCGCCGCGTGGGCCGTCATCGGGACAGATGTGCGGCCCTTCCACGTGAAACCCGTCCATCGCTTCGCCGCCCGCCACCGAGCGGCACGCCCCCGCCAGGTTGCGCAGCGCCCGCACCATGTTGTCCGGAGGCCCCGTAATCACCGTGGGATACAATCGCGAAACCCCGGTCGAAAACAGAACCTCCAGCGAGCGCGCAATGTCCTGGTGCGACGTATCGGGCCGATTGTAGTCGACGCCGGCAAATCCGTTCACCTGCAGATCAATCCACCCAGGCGCCAGAAACGACGTGCCGCATTCCGCCGTGGGCCGTACAGGCCGGCCTACGCTCTGGATGGTTTCGCCAAACACCACCTCGACGGGGAATCCGGTGAAGACATCAATGCCGGAACATTTCATGAGCGCAGGGGTTTATCCACACGTTTGCCACATCCGTGCGTTTGTATATGGTTGGAGAAACAGCGTAATAAACGTGTTGAAAAGCGGGCGCGCCGAGAAATTCACCCTGGATTTTCGCAGGCCGGTCGCGCTACAAAGAGGAAGTCCATTCGGAGCGGCGCAGCCGGGATGGCAAATCTCGGGGGAGGTAGTCATGCTGCGTTGCGCCGCCTCCCATGGTTTCGATCGTTCCGTCCTCACGCGCCGACCGCTGCGTGGACCGGTGTCAGCCACCCGTAGCGATCGGCGCGGCTGCCATTGATCACGCCGAAGAATTCCTTCTGGAGTTTCTCCGCGACCGGTCCGCGTCGTCCGCTGCCGATCTTGATCTTGTCGATCGACCGAATCGGCGTGATCTCCGCCGCGGTGCCTGAGAAAAATACCTCGTCGGCGATGTACAGCAGTTCGCGCGGGATGATGGTTTCCACCAGGGGAATGCCGAGTTCGCGCGCCAGGGCCAGAATGCTATCGCGCGTGATACCCGGAAGCACGCTGGCGCCCAGCGGCGGCGTGTGGATCTTGCCGTCGCGCACCACGAAGATATTCTCTCCGGAGCCTTCGCTGACGTACCCGGAAGTATCGAGCGCGATACCCTCGGAGTACCCGTTCGCCAGGGCTTCCATCTTGATGAGCTGCGAGTTCATGTAGTTGGCGCCGGCCTTGGCCAACGCCGGCAGCGTGTTGGGCGCGAAGCGGTTCCAACTGGAGACGCAGACGTCTACGCCTTCGGCCAACGCTTCGTCGCCCAGATACTTGCCCCAACTCCAGCAAGCGATATACACGTCAATGGGGTTGTTCGACGGGTTCACGCCCATTTCGCCGTAGCCGCGCAGCGCGATCGGGCGGATGTAGCAGGACTCCATCTGGTTGACCCGTACCAGTTCCAGCATCGCCTCGCCAAGCTGTTCGGCCGAGTAACCCAGATTTTCCATACGGTAGATCTTGGCCGAATCCACCATGCGCCGAACGTGTTCGCGCAGGCGGAAAACCGCTGGGCCGGCTGGCGTGGAGTAGCAGCGGATGCCCTCGAAGATCGAGGTTCCGTAGCTCACCACGTGGGACAGGACATGGATGGTCGCATCAGCCCATGGGATGAAGCGGCCGTTGTGCCAGATTTTGTCGGTGGGCGTCAACATGGATTAATTATAACTGTGGCACGGGCCTCCCGGCCTGTGTGGCTTTTCGGCGCGTGGCGGCTCGATCGAACATTGATAGAATAGCCGAATCCGTGCCGAATCGCAGGATTTGTCTCGCAGCCCTCTTGGTGTTTTGCACCACCCTGTCCGCCCAGGACGCCGAGTGGCGCATTGACACCAACCACAGCGCCGCCTATTTCAGCGTGCGCCACCTGATGATCTCCACGGTGCGCGGAGACTTCCACGGGATTAAGGGCACGGCTCATTACGATCCAAAGCGCCCCACCGCTGCCACGGTGGAGGCCACCATCGAATGCGCCACGCTCAATACCGGCGTGGCCAAACGCGACGAGCAAATGCGCGGTCCGGAGTTTTTTGATATCAAGCGCTACCCCACCATGCGCTTCGCCTCGAAGCGCGTCGAGATCGCCGGCCCCGGCAAACTCACGATTGCCGGCGACCTGACGATCAACGCCGCTACTCGCCCCGTCGTGCTGGAAGTGGACGGCCCGTCCCAAGAGGTTCGCGACGCCCAGGGCCGCATGAAGATTGGTCTCGGCGCCACCACCAAAATCAACCGCAAGGATTTTGGAATTGTCTGGAACGAAACGCTGGACACCGGTGGCGTCGCCCTGGCCGACGAAGTCACCATCAGCCTGGACATCGAGCTGATCAAGAACTGACCGGCAGCCTGCTGCCTGTTCCTTTCCCGGATAGAATACAAGTTGCGCACTTCGATGCGAGGGGGAAGGATGCAGGCAACAATTGGTTGGGCGGCGGCGGTTTTGGGGCTTACCGCCGTTTTCGTGGTTGCCGCCAGAGCGCAGGAGGCGCCGCAAACTCCGCCGGTCCAGGGCAGACCCGGCGGCGGGCGGGGCATGGCAACCTTTCCGGCGGGGCAGCGTCCGCCCGGCGATGCGGTACAGGTCGCGCACGGGAAAACGCTGTACGGCGTCAGTTGCACGGCCTGCCATGGAACCGACCTGCGTGGCGGTGACTTAGGCGGCCCGAATCTGCTGCGTTCGCAAGTGGTGCTGAGCGACCGGGACGGCGAGTTGATCCTGCCGATCATCCGAGGCAGCCGGCAAAGCGAAGGCATGGATGCGATCCCGATGACTACGGAGGACGTGAAGGCGGTGGCCGCTTATCTGCACAGTGTGCTGGCCACCTTGGGTGGGCAGGGCAGCCCGCCCTCGGTCGGAATGGCGCCACCCAGCGTGCTGGTGGGCGATGCCGCCGCTGGCCAGAAGTTCTTCGACACCAGGTGCGGCGGCTGCCATTCCCCGGCGGGCGATCTGAAGAGCATCGGGAGCCGATTCGCCGATCCGAAAATGCTCCAGAATGTCTGGGTCAGCGGCGGAGGCGGCCGGGGACGCGGTGCGCGTGGCAGTGTTGCGCCCGACGCCGGCGACCGGCGCGTGGTCAAGGTCGCGGTCACGCTGCCATCCGGAGAGAGCGTGGAAGGACGGCTGGTCCGCATCGACGACTTTATGGTGACCGTGGGACTAAACGATGGAACCACCCGCACCATCCGCCGCGACGGCGCACTGCCGAAGGTGGAGGTTCGCGACCCCATGAAGGCCCACCGGGAAATGCTTGGAACTTACTCGGACAACGACATGCACGACGTGACGGCTTATCTGGTGACCCTGAAATGACCATCCAACCAACACTGCTGACGGCGTTATGGCTGCTGCCCGCCGTACTGATGGGGCAAGGGCGCGGCGTCGATCCGGCCGACCTGCTGAAGCCGCTCAAGGATTCCTGGCCCACTTACAACGGCGACTATACCGGTATGCGGTACAGCCGCTTGACGCAAGTCAATCAATCGAACGTCAAGTACCTCACCTTGGCCTGGAGCACCCGGGTGACCGCGGGCACGGCCTATCCGGGCGGCGGCGGTGGCCGGCGGGGCGCTGGCGGGGGCGCGCCCCTGATTGTGGGCGGCGAGGGCACGGGCGACATTGCCGCAGGCGGCGGCACCATCAAGGCATCCGTACTGGAAGTGGATGGCGTTCTCTACGTCACCATGCCGGACAATGCCTGGGCCGTGGACGCCCGCGACGGGCACGAGTTGTGGCACTACTTCTGGAAGACGCGCGGGGGCACCCACATCGCCAATCGCGGCGTTGCCATGTGGCACAACTACCTGTACATGGAGACGCCCGACAATTACCTGGTGTCGCTCGACGCCAAGACCGGCAAGGAGCGCTGGCATAAGGAAATTGCCGATCTCGCACAACAGTACTTTTCGACGCCTGCGCCGGTCGTGGTCGGCAATCACCTGCTCGTGGGAACCGGCAACGATATCGATGCGCCGGGATTTCTGCTCTCGTTCGATCCCGAGACCGGCGATGTGCAGTGGAAGTTCTACACCGTGCCGATGAAGAAGGGCGACCCCGGACTGGATACCTGGGCCAGCCTGGACGCCGCCCGCCATGGCGGCGCGCAGACCTGGATTCCGGGCGCCTACGACCCGGAGACGAAGCTCTACATCTTCGGCACTGGCAACCCGACGCCGGCTTACACCACCGGGACTCGCGGCGAGGGCGACAACCTGTTCACCTGCGCGTTGATTGCCGTAAACGTGGATACCGGCAAAATGGCCTGGTATTTCCAGACGTCGCCGCACGACATGCACGACTACGATTCGGCGCAAACGCCGGTCTTGGTGGACGGCATGTTCGACGGCAGGATGCGGAAGTTGGTGCTAACTGCGGCGCGTAACGGGTATTTCTTCACTCTGGACCGCGTGACCGGCGAGCGTCTGGTTACCAGCAGGTACGGAACGTTCACCAACTGGGCCTCGGGGCTGAACCGGTTCGGCGGCCCCAGGCGCGATCCCGCAAAGGACCCGACCGTGCCCGGTTCGATTGTCTCGCCCACGGCCGGCGGCACCATCAACTGGGAGCCGCCCGCGTACTCGCCGGACACCGGCCTGTTCTATGTGCCGGAGAATAACGGCTTCTCGATCTTCTATCTCACCGACGTGGACCCGCGCGGCTCGATGGGCCTGGGCGGGCAGGAGGAGGTGGGGGTCGGATCAGGCGGCAACTTCCTGGCCGCCATCGACTATCAGACCGGGAAGGTGGCATGGCGGCGTCCTTACTACGGCAATGGCGGAGGCGGCGGATTGCTGACCACGGCGGGCAAACTGCTTTTCGGCGCCGACGGCGCGGGCAGCCTCGTGGCCTACGATGTCGCGACCGGAACGCCGCTCTGGAACACCCGCATCGGCGGCGTGACCAATGCGCCGCAGACGTTCCTGCTGGACGGCCACCAGTACGTGATCGCCGCCACCGGAGACACCTTGTGGTCATTCGTGCTGTATTGAACTATGGCAATTTGTTTCACATCCTGCGCGCTCACCTGCATCCTGGCCCTCTCGGGCAGTACAGCCTGGGCAGAACTGCCTGACGGTCCAGGAAAGGACGTCACCGCGAAAATTTGCGGTCACTGCCACGAAGCGGACATGGTGAAGGGTTATCGACTCGGATCGGACGCGTGGACAGAGACTATTTCGAAAATGATCGACGCGGGAGCAAAGGGAACTGAGGAGCAGTTCAATACCGTCCTGGAGTACCTGGTGAAGAACTTTGGACCGGACGCTCCCGCTCCCATCAAGGTGAATCAAGCGACCGCGAATGAACTGGAGACTGCCTTAGCGATTACCCCTAAGGAGAGCGTGGCCATCGTCGAATACCGAACCGAAAGAGGCCCCTTCCAATCGATCGACGATCTGAAGAAGGTGCCGGACCTGGATTTCAAGAAAATCGAAACGAAGAAGGATCGTCTGGTCTTTTAGGCAGGTGGTTCCCAAGCAAGCGGCTCGCAGGACCTTGAATGGCAATCGGGAAGTTCAGCCTGAATTCAGCCCGACTGTCCCACCAGTCTCTCTGATCTGCTGGTGTCCGGCAATGATCAAATCCCGGCCTGGCCGCGACGTCAAATAGCTTGGAATCGTCGTTTCAATATTAGCCGCTCAACGAGGTATTGTTTCTCCTTTCCGTTGGTGCATCGTCGCCTTATGCTGAGATTGGCCCGAACATTCCGCTGACCTGGCGTCCACTTCAATCCAAATCTCAGAGTTAGCGATCATGGGGCGCCGGTCCCCGCGGACCGCCTCCTCCGTCCATCCCTATTGCCTTCTCAGTCCTGAAGACGAAACGCATACAGGAATTCGCCGCCCGCCACCAGAACATACTGATACCCGTCGAGCATGTAGGTGATGGGCCCATTGCTCGGATTCGAGATCAGGCCCGCATGCCATAACGGCTCACCGGTCTTGGCATCGAAAGCGATGAAGTTGCCCGAGCCGTCGCTGCCGAACAACAGGTTTCCGCCAGTCGTCAAGAGGCTCTGCGCCCCGATGTTCGTCTTGTGTCTCCACGCGATCTTTCCGGTCTGGTAATCGATGGCGCGTAACTCAGTCATCACACTCCCGCCGCCGCGTTCCGTCCCGCTATAACCTTCCGGCTGTGCATCCAGATCGGTTTTGTAAAAGATGGTGTACGATTGTTGGGTTCCCACGTAGAAGAGGCCGGTATCCGGGTTGAAGGCCGGATTGGGCCACCCGGTAGAGCCGTTGGAATTTGGCGACGTTAAGGCGCCGGCTATTTGCGGTTCCTTCATGGGATCCGGGATCGGTTGCCCGTTGGCGGCGATGCCCTTGTACCAGTTGAGTCCCTCCACAAAAGGGGCGGTCAGAATATGTTTCCCGTTGGTCCGGTCCAAGACGAAGAACAGGCCGCTCCGGTGCGCCTGCGCCAGCAGTTTGCGCGGTTGCCCGTTGATCACGCCATCAAACAGAACCGGTGTCTGCGCCGCGTCCCAGTCGTGCGTGTCGTGGGGTGAGAACTGGAAATGCCAGGCCATCTTGCCGGTGTCCGGATTTAGCGCCACCACGGAAGCGGTATAGAGATTATCGCCTTCGCGGCTTTGACCTGCCATTACCGGATTGGCGTTGCCGGTCGGGATATAAACAAGGTTTAGCTCCGGGTCGTAAGTGGGAGGGTACCAAACTCCGCCGCCTCCGTGCTCGACTGCCTGCTTATTGGGCCACGTGTGGAACCCCGGGTCGCCTTCGTGCGCGGTCGTCCAGAAGTGCCACTGCACCGCGCCGGTTTCGGGATCCCGCGCCTCGGCGAAGTTTGGGACATCGAGAAAATCGCCCCCCACACCGACGATCACGTGATTGCCGATCACCAGCGGGGACACCGATGAAAAATAGTCCCGCTTTACATCAGCGAGTTCCTTGTTCCAGCGTTCCGCGCCGGTCTTCATATCGAGAGAGACCAGATGGTTGTCGTAAGTCTCAAAGAAAAGCCAGTTTCCGTAGATACCGACGCCGCGATTACCGAGCGCCACTGCCGGCACGCCTCGCCACGTATATTTCCAGATCTCCCTGCCGTTGCGCGCGTCAATCGCCAACACGGTATTCGGCTCGGTTACATAGAGCACGCCGTTCACCAGCAACGGCGTTCCCCTGGTGTTGGCCGAACGGGACGAAGGCTCGGGACCCGGTCCCCCGACATTGCGGCCCGGAGTCATGCTGACCTGGCTCACCCATGCCAGCGTCAGGTTATGAACATTCGCTGAGTTGATCTTATTCAGCGGGCTGTAACGGCGGCCGGAATAGTCTCCGTGGAATGTAGGCCAGCTATCGGGTTTCGGGTGCCGGATATCGCCCGGAGGCAGCATCTGTCCAGATGCCAACACCGGAATGATCACGAGAAGAAAGAAAACTCTTTGGATCGGATTCATTTTCACCCTCATTTTAGAGTGGCCAGATACGCCGTGAGATTGTGCATATCGAAGTCTTTCAATTTCGTCATGATGTCGATATGTGCCTGTAGCGGGTCGGTTACCTCCACCTTGGGGATGCCGTGATTCCGGGCCCAGGTCTGAGTCGTACCGTCGGCCAGCCGGATGACCACATCGAAATCGGTCACCCGCACAGGCGCCCCCTTCACAGTCTGCCCGGAAGGCAGGGTTACGGTGGCATAAGGGGCGTTTGGGTCCGTTGTGCCGCCGCGGCCGAAGCCGCCCCGGCCCACCCTTGGCATGACCAGCCGCTCCTGAAGCGTTGCCGGATTGTATTTGGCCCCCACACCCTTGAGATCGCCTGTCGGAGAGTGGCATTTGCTGCACCCTCCGGCGCCGCTGAAATACGCTTCGCCGGCTTTGGGATCGCCGACCAGAATCATGTCCATGTGTACGTCACCGCGGCCGGAAGCATATTGCACGCGCGAATGCAGGTACGCGGCGATATCGAACAGCTCGTTGTCTGGTACGTCGGCCTTTACGACCTTCGCGTGTACGGGGCTTTTCAGGTATTGGCCTAGTTGCACACCGTCTTCGTCGTGCAGCGTTACCAGGGAAACAATCAGATCTGGTCCCGCATTGCCGCCTTTGCCACGTTCGCCATGACAGTAACCGCAGGCAGTGTTATAGGCGGGAAGGCCCCGGCCGATGGCTTCTTGCGGATAGATCTTGAACCTTCCGCCGCTCCTCCCGCCTCCCCTGCCACCGCCAGCCCCGGGAGGCCCTTGGGCGCCGGCAATTGCAATATTGGCAAGAACGGCAACTACCAGGGCCATTCCGATTCGTTCTCTGGAATTCAATTTCATGAGTCTTGCTTCGCCCCTCGACAATAAAGATATGGTCTGAATCCGCCCCTCATGATCGCACGCTCCGAGGTCAGGCGCCATTCAGTCACGTGATGGAGCGCCTGCCAACTCTATTGGTGCCGCAGCGCAATCGCGGGTCGACAACGCTGGTCCTCTCCCTGGCAGTCACAAGCCTCCTGGCCTGTGTTGCTTGTTTTTACCGAGTCATTATGTCAACTCTACGTCAAATCGAAGCCAACCGCCGCAACCCGGCCAAGTCTATCGGCCCATGCTCCGTCGAGGGCAAAGCCGTCTCGAGCATGAACGCTCTCCAATCCGGCATCCACACCGAGTCCTCCATCATCACTGGCGAGGACCCCGACGAGTTCGCCCATCTCACCGAAATCTTCTACGGCGACCACCGATCCGCGACCGTCATCGCCCACCCAAACCCGCCTCCAACGCCGCATCAACGAGTCCCGCAAATCGCAACTCCTGGCCCTCAAGGAATTTCAGCGTCTCCATTCGTCCGCCAGCTAGCCCGGAAGCCCCTCCCGAAGCCCAGAGAACCCCGTCAAGCCCATCATCGTCCCGCCCGCCGCCAAAACCGGTCCCACCCCACTCCCCGCTCGTCTCCGCCTCCCGGGCCCCACGAGCGGCCGTCCGGCAGATGTCCGGCAGATGTCGGCAGATTGACAGGCTAGGAGTCCCATGTTAGCCTCCAGCTTGATCGATCGCTTTTTGGCCGGGGCTACAGTCGGGAATGCAGGGAGAATTTGACATCGTTTGCACCGCCGAATCGGCTCGGTTCTGAGGCTGTGCAGGCTGCCGTGAGCTTCCGCCGTGAGCGAATGGCATCAGCGGACGGCGGATTCAGAGAGGATACCCATGAAGGTTTATCTCTACGTTTTCACGATGTTTCTGGGAGTGATCCTGGCCGTTCATCTGGCCATGAACGGTAAAGTTGGCAGCGTCTTGAACAACGCTCGCGTGGGCAATGCGCTGTTTTGGTGCATTGGCGCGGTCGGCGCGACGGCAATCGGTGTTACCGGTTGGCGCAGCGGGGCGTTAGAGCCCCTGAAAGACGTCCACCCCGTGCTGCTGACGGCTGGCGTTCTGGGCGCCTGCCTGGTATTCGCCATCGCCTGGCTGATTCCGCAGGTTGGAGCTGGATCGGTGATGATCACCCTCCTCGCCGGGCAGGTGCTGGGCGGCCTCATCATGTCGCACTTCGGCTGGTTGGGTTCGCCGGTACAACCGATCACGGTGACCAGGGCGATCGGCGTTGCCGTGATGATCGCAGGCGTCGTCCTGGCGACCTATTCGAAGTGAGAGCGCTGCGCGAATCACACCTACTGGAGGACAGAACTGTGCCAAGTAACGCTTTTTCCGGATTCGAGTGGCCGTCCTACCGACCACCGCTCGAAACCTACAAGCTCGACTACGGTATTGGCATCGTGGGCTACGCCGGCATCGTCCGCGCCCAGCACCTTACCGCGTATCGCCTGGCGGGCTACCGTGTGGCCGCCGCGTGCGACGTCAGGCCGGACCGCAGGGAACTGGCGAAACGCGATGGCATCCCGGCCGTCTATGAGGACTACCGCGAATTATTGCGCCGCGATGACGTCGATCTCATCGACTGCGCCGTCGATCATTCCCGCATGGACGCCCGCATTGCCATTCTCAAGGACGCCGCCAAGGCCGGCAAGCCCGTGCTCATGCAGAAGCCGATGGCCACGGACCTCAAGACTGCCGAAGACATGGTCCAGATCGCCGAAGATGCCAGGATCCCTTACGCCGTCAATCAGAATCTGCGGTTCGATCCAGCCATCTACCTCACCAAACAGTTCCTCACTCCGGAGCGCTTTGGCAAACCTGGCTATATTCAGTTTGCCAACCTCTCGATCGAGGGTCCCAAGTTCGGTTTTGGACCCGATGGCGTCGTGCTGGCGTGGCAGATCCACGGTCTCGACTCCGTCCGGTGGCTGGCCGGCGGCGATCCGGTCTCGATCTACGGCACGAACCGGAACAACGCCTGCATGTACCAGATCGAGTTCTCGAGCGGCGCTGTCTCGAATTACGTGGAGTATCACAACGAGGACACCTTCCGGAGCGAGACTCCGCTGCGCATATGGGCCGAGAAAGGCGCCATCAACGCCAACCACCGGTGGAACCCAGGCTCACGGTGGGAAAAGGATCGAGTGGAAGTGCGCGGCTACGATTGGCCGCAGGAGGTCGGCTGGATCACCGCTCGTCTCCCGGACGATCTCACCAACCGCGACGTATACATCAAGCCTTGCTTTGACATGTGCTCCTCGATCGCAGGCTTCATTGGCTCGATGGGGGAGTTCATGCAGTCGCTCCACGAAAAACGGCCCGCACTCACCAACGCCCGCGACAACCTGAAGTCCTTACGCATGTACTTTGCGGGCCAACTCTCTGCCGAGCTGCGGCGGCCTGTCGACCCGCGAAGCATGCAGCCACTGTAGTTATTTCGGAACTTCCACGGCCACGGTGCCGCCTGCGCCGACCGTCACCCTTACCGAAGAGGTGACGCGATCGAGCGGCCCTTTGCCGCCCCGCGCCTTCACGGGTTGGCCGTTCACCCGCAGGGTCTCGAACGACCCGGGAAAGTTCGCCTGCCAGATCAGGGCAGGCCCCCGCTGATTGGTGAGCACGGTTTTTCGGATTCCTTCGTGCCGAACCGTGACCTCATTGGAGCGGACAGGCAGGTTGCGGAGCTCGGCCCAACCGACCTTGGTTCCCAGCCCTGGCAAGGTCTTGAACACGGCTTCCACCCAAAACCCCGAGATCGCCGACTGGAGCGGCGACTCCGCCTCCAGCGTGATGCCCATCGTGCCGTTAACCAGCGCTCCGACCCACGCATAAGGAACTTCGGGGTATTCCCGCCGGCTCCCAGGGCCGAGTGCCGCATCGAGCATGCGAGCGTAGGCGGCATCTGCGTCTCCGTAGCGGTAAAGAACCTCCGCACTGCGGGCGGAGTCTTGGAGTGCGCTGCGCATTTTCGGCCCGTCGTCCACCACATCGCGGGCCAGCAGGCTGCCCCCGCCGCGGCCCTCAAGCTGATGGTCTTTGTTGAGCCGGAGGTAAAAGTGCTGCTCCTTCTCGTTCCACCAGGCGCCGTTCAGGAGCGCGCGCAGGTCCGCGGCCTTCTTACCGTAAAGGCGCGCCGGTTCCGGGTTTCGGCGGACCTCCTGAATATAGGCATACGCCAGGTACGCGGCGTACTGCGTAGCCAGTGTGTCGCCGCCTAGCACATACTCGTGATTGCCCTCGTCATAGCCGGGAATGCCGCGTGCGGCCTGAAACTTCTTTCCAGGGTCCACCATGCCGCGTACGTTCATCAATCGCGGCCGCCGCATGATCTGGTCGAGGCCCAAACCCCAGCGCTCCACATAATCCTTGACCGTCCTGTCGTAATAATTCAGGAAAACCGGATCGCTGACGTAAGCGCGGTCGCCGGTCCAGAGGTACATACGGTAGCAGGCGTCGAGGATATCGAAGTTGGCTGGAAGGTTATACCAGAACTCGGCGTCGCTATCGTAGTCAACCGGCGCCGGCAGATTGTTCCGGTCGATCTCCCACAGGCTGCACCAGTCCCGTGCGTCGGAGATGTTCTCGGCGAAGCGGTGGAGCATATTCCTGTTGTGACGCGCCAGGCCCAGGGCATGAGCGCCCATGGCTTGGTGCGCCGTGTCACGCATGCAGAAAGCCTCGCGTCCCGGTTCCGCGGCTTCGTACCACGGGCCCACCGGGTCACCCTCGAAGACGTAGGCCATGGCTTGCCTCTTCATGCGTTGAAAGCCTTCCACCAGGCGGGAGTCGGAAGACTCGAAAATCAGCTTCGAATCGCTCTGCGCGCCCGCCGGCCGCACCTCGCTAGCGCCGGTGAGCGCCGCGCCGACCACGCGGTACTCGGAGCCGGTCCCGCTCCCGGCGGGCGGCGCTTGGCCGGCCGCCGCCAGGCAATACACAACCAGGCACACCGGAGTATTTCGGGTCACCATAACAGTTCCTCAAACAGTGGCCACGATTGTAACAAGCAGCGCCGGCACCGGCCGCCGAAGTTGGCGCCGGAGGGGAATTAACGGGATTAGCGATAAAAAGACCTGCTGAAGCCGCCCAGTCGGAGTTATACTCAATGCAGCCAGGAAGCCAGGAACGGGAACCGGAATTTGGACACCCCGGGGCCTTGGCGTTTGCCTCGTCACCGGGCTACTGGGGACGGCCGTTGCTGCCGCTCTTAGGAGTGCTGGAATCATGAACATCACGCGCAGAGACTTATTCGCAACGGCTGCGGGAGTGTGCCTGGCAAATGCTGCCGACCCCCAAAAGATCAAAGTTCCAGGTTTGCGGATCGGGGTGACTGACTGGAACCTCAACCTGACAGGAAAGGTCGAGGCATTCGATCTCGCCAGGAAATTGGGATTCCCCGGGGTGGAGGTCAGCCTCGGCCGGAAGCCCGTAGACGGCAAGTTGCCGCTCGACAATGCGGAGCTGCTCGACCAGTATCTGGCGGCCGTAAAGAGGACCAAGGTCCAGATCTCCAGCGTGTGTCTCGACATTTGGCACGACCACCCCTTGAAGACCGATCCCCTGGCCCGACAATTCCTGGCCGAGGCGATCCCCATCGCGGGCAAGCTCAAGGCGCCTACCATTTTGCTGCCCACCTTCGGAAAGAACGTTCCGCAGGGTACCGCGGAGCTTGACCAATTTGCCGATGCCATCAAGGAGTTCATACCCGCCGCCGAGAAGGCCAAAGTCATTCTCTGCCTGGAAGACACGGTGACAGCTCCGGACAACGCGCGCATGTTCGATCGTGTAGGGTCCAAGTATTTCAAATCGTTTTATGACGTGATGAACGTCCTGAGTTTGAACGTCGATCCGGCCCAGGAATTGCGGTTGCTCGGCAAGGACCGCATCGGCTGCATCCATCTGAAGGACCGGGGCTATCTCGGCTCCTCCGGAAGGCTGGATTTTCCAGCGATTTTCGCGGCCCTCAGGGACATCGGATACGCGGGATGGGCCGACTTCGAAACCAGCAGTCCTACCAAAGACGTGGAAGCGGACATGGGGAAGAACCTGGCTTACGTCCGGTCGATCCTGGCTTGAGCGAGGCCGGGGGCAAGGAGAGCAAATGTCAGAACTTACGCGCAGGTCATTACTGGCGGGAGCTTCCGCCTTCCAGATCATCAAGCCCGAACTGGTCCGGGGCGCCGGCCAGGAAAGGATCAAGGTCGGCATCGTCGGTTGCGGCGGGCGCGGCACGCAGGCCGTCATCAACCTCATGCAGGCCGATGCCAACGTCGAACTGGTGGCCATGGCGGATATCTTCGAGGACAAGCTGGAAGCGTCCTTGGCGAACCTGCGCAACCCGCAGTTCGTGGAGAGGAACGTGGCCGGGTCGGCCGCTGCGTTGAAGCAGGACGTGCCGGAGCTGGTCAAGTCGGTCATCGGCAGGATTAAAGTCGATCCGGAGCATCACTTCGTCGGTTTCGACGCTTACAAGAAGATCATCGCTTCGGACGTGGATCTGGTCATGCTGGTCACGCCTCCGGGCTACCGGCCGGAACACTTTGAGGCGGTGATCAACGCCGGCAAGCATTGCTGGGCAACCAAGCCGATCGCCACCGATCCGGTGGGCGTGCGGCGGTTCATGGCCTCGGTCAAAGTGGCGCAGGAGAAAAAGCTCTGCGTGAACGGCGGTACCTCGATGGTCTCAGAGCAGAACGCGAGAGAGACCAAGGACAAGATCAAGGCCGGCGAGATCGGCAACATCGTGGCGCTCCAGGCCACCAATTACTACCCCCAACCCGTGATCCACGTCCCGGGCCGCGACGCGAAGTGGGGGGATATGGAGTGGCAGCACCGCGAATGGTACTCGTTCGTCTGGCTCTGCGGCGACGTGCTGGTGGAGCAGGCTGTGCACGGCATCACTTTCTGTACCTGGATGATGGACGGTCATCCGGAGCGGGTGGTGTCGGAGGGTGGCGCCGCCTGGCGGCCTCGAGAGGAGATGTACGGGAACATCTACGACCACCACGACTCGAATTTCGTATTCGCTAACGGCGTACACATGTACAGCTTCTGCCGGCAGACCCCGAAGGGTGTTGGCGCACACATCTCCGTTGGGGGCGAACTCTTCTTCGGAGCCAAACGGAGGAGCACCGGTGCTGACATGGGAAGCGCGACGGTGAGTGCCAATGGCTTCGTACAGGAGCATCAAAGAATGATGCGGGCCATTCGCGGCGTGGACCCGTATTTGAACGAGGGGATGATCATCGCGGAAGGTACCATGACCTGCATCATGGCCCGTGAAGCGGCGTATTCCGGCGAGGAAATAACCTGGGACATGATCATGAACTCGAAGCAGGATCTCCAGCCCAGGCAGTTCGATTACAAGCTGAAGATGGATCCGCCGCCGCTGCCCGTCCCGGGCAAGTACAAGTTCATCTAGATCAAGAGTTTCCGATCGCCAGCCGGGGCGATCCGTAGCCCCGGCGTACCGGCCAGGCGACACGTCTCCGGTCGCATCAGGAGGGATGGATTCTCTCTGGTATTGTTGATTCCTCGTCACGCCGCGACCGGCCCCCATTTTCGTCATCTACGGGTGGCCGACAGGCCATGGGTGATTCCTTCGCGCCTTCGCGGCTCCGCGCCAAGATGTCCGCCTTCCCCCAATCGGTTACAAGCCTTACATGCTCAAACCCCACAAAAAGCTTCCAAATTCAGGTGATTGGAGTTATACTGCTCGAAATTGCACAAAACCGTCCGGTGGTTCGTCGAGTTCCCCGTACGGTTAGGGCCGCGTCGCCAGCTTTGGGGGACGCCAGACTTTGGAAGGAGTTGCTATGATCAACGGTTCGACCCCACAACAGGCTCGGAAATCCTTGCCTTATGACCGCCAGCTCACGTTTTTGGGAGTGTTGGTACTCGTTAGTCTTCTAGCACTTTCGAGCCAGCCGGCTGCCGCGCAGACTATTTTTGGCTCGATGGTCGGCAACGTTACCGACGCGAGCGGCGGGGGCGTCCCGGGCGCGACGGTCAAAATCATCTTAACCTCGACTAACGATACCCGAAGTGTCCAGACCGACGCGGCTGGCGCCTACACGATCTCCACGGTCACACCAGGCACCTACCGGGTCGAGGTCTCCAGGGAGGGATTCCGCTCGTTCGTCGCCTTGGATATCCTGGTGAACCAGAACAACGTGGTCCGTGTCGACGCGCAACTTTCGGTCGGTGCTCTCACGGAGAAGATCGAGGTCACCACCACGGCCACCGCCGAACTCCAGACGGAACGGGCGGACGTGCACGCCGAAATTACTACGGCTGCCATGCTGGAACTGCCGCAGGCGAACCGGGCCTACCTGGGGTTGCTACAGTTGGTTCCCGGCGCATTGCCGCCCGCCGGCCAGCTCAGTGGCGGCACCAATAATCCCTCCAAGGGCATGTCTTTCTCGTTCAACAGCACGAATAACACCGCACAAACCGTCCGCATCGAGGGCGTCAATGGCTTGAATGCCTGGAGCAGGAGCTATCAGTCCTACGTGCCTTCGGTGGAAGCCATCCAGAACGTCAACATCGCCACCAACGCCACCGATGCCGAACAGGGAATTTCCGGCGGCTCGTCCGTGAACGTGATGCTGAAGAGCGGTTCCAACGAGACCCACGGAGCGGCGTACCTGTACAATAGCGACTCCGCGTTTGAGGCGAACAACTTCTTCGCCAACGCGGCGGGGATATCGAAGGTCCCCCACCTCGTGATCAACAACTTTGGCGGCTTTGCGGGCGGCCACATTATCCGCAATAAGCTCTTCTACTTCGGCAGTTACGAAGTCGATCTCAATCACTCGGCGGATTCGGCGACGCTTTCCTTTCCCAATCACGCGCAACTCGGGGGCGATATGAGCGGCTCAGGCACCCCCATTTACGATCCCAATACGGGGAAACCGGACGGCACGGGCAAGATACCTTTTCCGGGCAACATTATTCCTACCAGCCGGATCGATCCGGTTACCTTGAAGATCATCCCGAATATCCCGATGACGAACGTGGGCGGCGCCGCGGTGGTGAACAACTACTACACGAACCGGTCTACTGTTTACAACCTGCACAAGATCGACACCAAGCTGGATTACAACGTTACCAGCAAGCTGCGGCTCTCCGGACGATGGGGCTACCAGCCGTATTACAACTTCCAGACACCGTTCTACGGTGAGATTCTGGGCGGCTCCGGAGGTTTTGGCCAGTCCGGCGCGGGAAACTACCTGCAGCACGGCGCCGGGCTGGCGGTTTCCGGGTCCGGAAGTTACGTGATCAGTCCAACGTTCGTTGTCGACGCGACCTGGGGCAAAACGAGTTCTCACCAGATCCTGTGGCCGAACCTGGCCAATACGAGGTACGGCTTGGACGTGCTGGGGATTCCCGGCACCAACAACGGGCCTCTGCCGTGGACCGGCGGCGTTCCGAACTTCGCCATCGCCAATTTCAACACCATGGGCGCGTCGTATCCGGCGCTGGAATATATCCAGCCGTCGTATGAGTACATTGCCAACGCGACGAAAATCAAGGGATCGCACACCATTCGTTTTGGCGCTGATCTGATGTTCCAACACCCGCGCCACATCGAAGACAGGAACAACACATTCACCTTTAACGGCTCCTCGACCATTCTGAACGGCGGCGCCGGGGCGAACCCCTACAACGCATTGAGCGACTTCCTGTTGGGTAACTTCTACGAAGGAACCAACTGGCTCCAGGTGTTGCAGCCCTACCTGACGATGAGAACATGGGAGTTCGCCGCTTACGTGCGCGATCAGTGGCACGTGAGCCCGAAGTTGACGGTGAACTACGGCGTTCGATGGGAGTACTATCCTGTTCCCACCAGGGATTCCGTGATGAACCAGCCCAACTCCGTAGCGCCAGGCGGTCTGGGTACCACCGGCAATGGCCTCTACTCGTTGAATATGCAGGCAGGCACGGTGACGGTATGCGGCGCGGGCGGGGTTCCCACGGATTGTGGAATCAGCGTTTCGAAGAGGTTGTTCGCTCCCAGCTTCGGAATCGCTTACCGGCCCACCCAGAAATTCGTGATCCGCGCGGGGTACTCCCTGTCTCCGTACCAGGAACAGATGGGGATCACGTCGATGCAAGCCTATCCCGGCGAAGTGCAACTCGACCTCATCGCCCCAAACCCGTACAGCTATGTGGGTCAACTGCATACGGGTCTCCCGCAAATCCTCGCGGCGCCCGGGAAAAACAGCGTTTACCCAATTCTCCCCGCCACCGGAAACCTGACGGGCGTGAACAGCAACAACAAGTTTGTCCGCGGCTATTACCAGTCGTACAACTTAACGGTGCAGAGAGAACTCCCCTTCGACATGCTCGGGTCGGTTGGTTATGTGGGGCAGCATGCCGTTCACGTGCAGCAGTCGGTAAACCTGAATTACGGTACGCTCGGCGGCGGCACCGCCAGCCAGGCGTTGGCCTGGATCCCGGATTACTCTACCGGTATCACGGCCCTCCTGCCGTGGGGCAGGGAGAAGTACAATTCGCTCCAGGCAACTCTCAACAAACGGTTTTCCAAAGGTCTGCAACTCCAGGCGGCCTACACGTATTCGAAGGACATTTCGATGACCACTTCGATCCTGATCCCTCAGTACATCAACAGGGATTACTACACGGCGGGAACGGACCGCACGCACCACATGGTCGTGAGCACTACGTATGAACTGCCGTTCGGCAAAGGCAAGCCGATGGCGACTCAGGGTGTGGGGGGCGCGATCCTGGGCGGATGGAGCCTGAACGGAATTTTCAATCACTATTCCGGGACGCCATTCACTGTCAGCGCTGCCAACTCTTCGTGCAATTGTCCCGGCAATTCACAGATCGCGGACCAGATCAAGTCGAGCGTGTCCAATGTCGGTACGGGCGTGGGCGGCCAGGCGTACTTCGATCCGCTGGCCTATGCGCCGGTGACCGGCGCCCGCTTCGGCACCTCGGGATTCAATCAACTTCGCGGCCCGGGCAACAACAACCTGGATATGAGTCTCTTCCGCACAATCAGGATAACGGAACGTTTCAAAGCGCAGGTGCGTGCCGAGGCGCTGAATTCCACCAACACGCCGCACTTCGGCAACCCCGGCTCGAATGTGTCCAACCTTCAGTTGAATCCCGATGGGTCGGTGAAGAACCTCAACGGATTTAGCCAGATCACCTCCACGAACCCGCTGGGCCGGATACTCGATCAGAGGTACTTCCGCTTCGGCTTCCGGATCATGTTCTGATCGCTTCCATGGACCGGGCCGGCAGGTTCGCAATCTGCCGGCACCGGTCTCTGCTCCTGTCTTCTCAGTCCCAGCCGCGGTAGAATTATTGCTTCTTCTTCGCCGGAGGTGTCTGCACGGGCGCTCCCGGCCGCCCCCCCGTCTCCCAGATGACGTTTCCGGGATACGTCTCCCGGTCCGGCAGGAAACTGTTCGCCGTGGTCCCGCGCTGGTGCGTCGTGAAGCCTTTGTTGTACAGGACGTACAGGCCCGTCTTGCAGGCGACGATGATATCGATCTTGCCATCGCCATCCACATCCGCCGCATTGACGCGCATCCCCAAACCCAGCACGTTGGTCGGCGGCGGCTGCTTGGAATCGAGAGGATTGTCGTACGGCGGGAAATACTGTGCCACCGGCGTGTAGCTGATGACGTGGCGCTGCACGTTGCCCCCGTTGAACGAGTAATAGAAAATGAACTCCGGCTCGTACGACCCCACATCGCCGCCGTTATGGGCAAATATTTGCTTGCCGGCGATGAGTTCGGGTTTACCGTCGCCATCCAGGTCGGCCAACACCATCGTATGGATCGAGGGGAATTCGGTGTCCATCCAGTGGCGGACGAAAGTGCGCTTCCCGTTCTCCAGCTTGTTCTCGTACCAGGCCAGCCCGTAGCCATGGTCTGAGCCCATAATCACGTCGTTCCGGCCGTCCCCGTTCACGTCGGCGATGAGGATCGGCAGTCCGGCGCCCGCACTGCCGCGAGTCTCTCCGGGCTGGAGATAGGACTGGAACTGCCAGTCCGGGTGCCAGATCCACGGGTCTTCGGTGGGATGCGGCGGCGATTCGAACCAGCCGCTGGTGGTGACCACGTCGTCGCGCCCATCGCCGTTGAGGTCGCCGATGCCGTTGCCGTGGCTCACGCCCACGTTTTCGGGACCGAGCGTGTGCTGCTTGAACCAGGGCGCCTGGTTGAGATGCTCGAACCAGATCAGGCCGCGGCCCGGCTTGCGCGCGAAGTAATTAACCAGGACGTCTTTCGGGCCATGCCCCGACAGGTTCCCGATCACCATCCCTTCGAGCCCGTCGGCCTTCAGCATTTCATGGTCCGGCCACTTCCCGCCGGCCTTGCCCGGGTTCTCATACCAGTAAATGCCCTGCCTGAGCATCCAGCCGGAGCTGAGCACGTCCGGGCGCCCGTCGTTATTGACGTCCATCGATCCTTCGAAGTTGTCGTCCACATCCGGGCCGTTGGTGGCGGCGCCTTCGCGGTAATCCGAATGCTTCGCCCAGTTCGGCGCCAGGTAATAATTCCTGCCAGCAGCGATATCGAGCTTGCCGTCCCCATTGATATCCAGGACCGATGAGCACTCGGCAAACGGCCCCCACCAGTATGTGTGCCTGGCCGGGTTGTGCACCGGACCGTCAATCTTCACCGGCACGAACAACACTTCCTTGGGCGGATCGCCCGGCGTGTCAGCCGGAGGATTGCCCTTGAAACGCGGCGTCAGCCACACGGCGCAGGCGCATACCGCCGCTGCAAAATAAAGCCCTGTCTTCTTCATACTCTCCGGCCTCCTTCGATGGAATCTCGTTCTGGGGGCCATGTTAAGCCGTTGCAGGGGGAACGTCAAGCGTGCTGGATGCCCATGTCTTATATATAATTGGGCTTATGAACGCAGGGGGGAGGAGCGCGCCGGGATGGCGAATTCTTGCACTGAGTGCCGCAGCCGTGCTTCTGATGATGGCGGCGGATCAGCCCGCCCCGGTCACCATTGAATATCCGGAGAATGGGTCCGTCTTCCCACCGGACATGGTAGCCCCGGCATTTCAGTGGCGCGACGCCGCGGCGGGCGCCGGATTCTGGCGGATCGACATCACCTTCGGCGACGGCGCGGCCGCTCTCCACGCGGAAGCCCGGGGACAAAGGCCGCGCATCGGCGAGATCGACCCGCGCTGCGTCGCCGACAACAATGAACCTCCGAAGCTGACCCCGCAGGAAGCCGCCTCGTGGACCTGGAAGCCGGACGCCGAGACTTGGGCGACGATCAAAAAGCGCTCGGTGACCCATTCGGCAACAGTCACCATTACCGGCTACCCAAACGAAACGGCGACACGGCCCCTTTCGCGCGGCTCCGTGGCCATCCAGACGTCGAAAGACCCCGTAGGTGCGCCGATCTTCTATCGGGACGTGCCGTTGATGCCCGCCGAAACCGAAAAAGGCATTATCAAACCTCTCGACCAGACCAAACTGCCGCTCATCAATTGGCGTTTGCGCAACGTGGGCGAATCGCGCAGCCGCCTGCTCCTGACAGGCATGTACACGTGCGCCAATTGCCACTCCTTCTCGCTCGACGGCAAGACCCTGGGGATGGACCTGGATGGACCAGCGAACGATAAAGGCATGTACACCCTGATGCCCATCCGCCGGCAAATGTCGATCGGAACCAAGGACGTGATCGAGTGGCGCACTTCCGCGGGCAAGCTGACGGGCGAGATCCGCGTCGGTTTCATGTCGCAGGTTTCTCCGGACGGCCAATACGTGGTGACCATGATCTATGGCCCGGGCGCCCAACAAAAGGGCTCGCTGAACAACTTCTACACCGCCAATTTCAAGGATTACCGGTTCCTCCAGGTCTTCTACCCGACCCGCGGGATCCTGGCCTGGTACAGCCGCGCCACAGGCAAACTGCAGCCTCTGCCCGGCGCCGACGACCAGCGCTACGTGCACACCAATGCCGTGTGGAGTCCCGACGGAAAATATCTGGTGTTCGCCAGGGCGGAGGCGCGGGACGCCTATCCGCCCGGCGCCAAGGTGGCCGAGCGCTCCAACGATCCCGACGAAACTCAGATCCAGTACGATCTCTACCGGATCCCATTCAACGAAGGCAAGGGCGGCCAGCCGGAACGCATCCTGGGCGCTTCGCAGAACGGCGTGAGCAATAGCTTTCCCAAGGTCTCGCCGGATGGCCGCTGGATCGTCTTCGTGGAATGCCGCAACGGCGAGCTGATGCGTCCCGACGGCAAGCTGTACATCGTGCCGGCGAAAGGCGGCGAGGCTCGGCGGCTCAGGGCGAACACCGCGCTGATGAACTCTTGGCACAGCTTCTCGCCCAATGGCCGGTGGCTGGTGTTCTCTTCCAAGAGCCGTGGGCCTTACACCAAGATGTTCCTGACGCATTTGGATGAAGAGGGCAACTCCAGCCCAGCGATCCTGATTGAGGACGCCACCGCCGCCAACCGGGCGGTGAACATCCCGGAGTTCGTGAACATCCCGCCGGATGGACTGCTCAAGATCGAAGTTCCGGCCACCGAATTCTACCGCCGATACAATGTCGCGTGGGGACTGGCGCAGAAAGGCCAGTACGAGCAGGCTATCGATGCATGGAAGAAGGCCCTGGAGCTCAATCCCGGCGAAGCCATCACCTACCTGAACTTCGGAGTGACGCTGGCCAGGCTGGGCAGGCTGGACGAAGCGATCGTACAATACCGGAAGGCCCTGGAGATCACCCCGGACGCCGCCGAGGTCCACTTCCGCCTGGGGAGTGCGCTGGGCGATGCCGGAAAATTTGACGATGCGATTACGGAATTCCGCAAGGTCCTCGAAAGCAGACCCGAAAGCCAGAGCGCCAATTTTGACGCCACCACGTACAATCTGATGGGCAGAGCGCTGGCCGGGAAAGGTCAGATGGCTGAGGCCCTCCAGGATCTCGAAAAAGCCACCCAACTCCACCCGGGCTTCGCACCGCATCTCTACGACTACGCCCTGGCACTGGTCCGGGCAAACCGATTCGACGAAGCGCAGGAATCCGTCGAAGCTGCGTTGCGTGCCGATGCGAATATGGCGGGGGCGCACGAATTACGGGGCGGGCTTCTCGCCAGAATAGGGCAATTGCCCGAGGCTGCGGACGAGTATCGCCAGGCGCTGAAATTGCAGCCCGACTTCAGCAAGGCTCATCTGGATCTGGCTACCGTTCTAGCCGCGCAGGGAGACATCCCAGGCGCCGTGCAACATCTCCGCGACGCCGCCAAGGGCAGCGATACGGCGGTTGCCCAGGCGGCCGCCCGGGCGCTGCAGCAGCTTGGGCAGCGCTAGCTTAGCGCAAGTCGCCGCCCGCTACACGTTGGCCAGCAGCAGGTCCAAAGCGGTTTGCACGGGCGCGTAGGGATCCGGGCCATTCCCAGGTGAGACTTCGATCGTATAGATCCCTTGGTAGCCTGCCTCTTTCGAAATCCGGATTGCCTCAGCCATGTCGAATCTCTCCGGCACGTGCTGGATATGGCTGGTGCCTGCCGTCAGCCGGTACATTGCGGCCAGTCCCACCGCTCGCGACGGATTGTCCGGGAAGTTTCCGCAGTTGGGATTCGCCCAAATCCCGGCGGCCTTGATCACTTCGACCAGTGCCTCCCAAGGCACGTCGCGAGGCAGATTTTCCACGGTCACGAAGACCTTCTTCAATTGGGCGTATCGGTTGATCGTCTTTAGTGTCGCGATGGCGGATTCCCTTACTTTTGGCGCGAGATCGCCTTGGTTCACCATGACGCGCGGACAGCCTAGCGCCACCGCATAATCGATCCATCTCTTGGTCAGCTCGATCGTCTCCAACAAGATCATCGGATCGGGTGATGAAACGTTGATATTGGCGAAATCCAGACGGATCTGACTCATCTGCGAGTTCGCCCTTTTCAGCCGGCTCCGGAACTCTTCCAGGTACGCGACCTCGGTTGATGGAAAATCGGCATGCTGAAATTCCACGTGATGGACCCCGAAACGCTCGGCGACCATGCCGGCCAGATCCATGAGGTCGAGTGTGGCTTTCGGATTGCCCATGCGAGCCATCCCTTTGAGAAGTGGGCCGAAAGCGCTACTTGTGACCGCGATCCGGTCCAGTCTGGCTGAATCCGGCCGCTGCCCCCACGCCCTGCCGGAGGCGGCCGCCGTGGCGGCACGAATCAGAAACTCTCGTCGTTGGATCATACCCACCGCGGCGCCATCCTAAATATTCGCGAGCAGAAGGTCCAGAACGGTTTGCACTCCCGTGTACGGGTCGCTTCCGTTATAGCCTCTTTCTTCGATCGTATAGATCCCGTTGTAGCCTAGTTCCTTCGACAACCGGATGGCCTCGGCTGCTTCTAATTTCCCCGGGAAGTGCTTGACATGGCTGCTGCCCGCAGTCATCGCATACATCATGCGCAATGCGGCCATCCGCGACTCGTTGTCCGGGAAGTTTCCGCAGTCGGGATTCACGTAGGTCCCGGAGGCCTTGATTACCTCCACCAGCACCTCCCAGGGCACATTAACGGCGTCCGCCCGCCACCGGGGCTCCATGGTCACAGACACGCCTTTGGTTCGAGCGTATGCGCCCATGGTTTTCAGCGCCTCGATCGCCGGTTGCCGCACCTCCGGAGCGAGAGTACCCTGATTCACCATGACGCGCGGACATTCCAGTTCCGCGGCATGATCGATCCAACTCTTGGTCAGGACGATCGCTTCCAGCCGGATCACAGGATCGCGGGCCGATACGTTCAGATTGGCGAATTCCAGGTTGATCTGATTCACTTGCGACTTGGCTCTTTTGATCCGGCCGCGGAACTCCTCGAAGTACCCGGGTTCGGTCGAGGAAAAATCGGTTTGCTGGAATTCCACGCGGTGGATGCCGTAGCGTTCGGCGATCATATCGGCAAAGTCGATGATATCGACCGTTCTTTGCGGATCGGCCGGACGCGAGGCGCTCTTAAGGATCGGGTCGAAACTGAGGGTCATCACCGCGACGCGGTCCAATTTTGCCTGATCCCGGCGTCCCCACGCCTTGCCGGAGGCGAGCGTCGCGGCGGAACCGATAAGAAACTCTCTTCGCTTCATCACTCTTACGCCCACCCTGAAGTCGCTTACAGGATCTTAACACCTGTATATCTGGTGGTCAATCCGAGTGAGCCGGGGTCAGCGGTCGGCACGCCACTCGGCCGAAAGTTTCTCCAACAGCGCCGTAGGCGTATCCCCGTCGTGGAGAACCACGCGGTAGCGCAGCACGCGAGTCTCGCCATGCGGCATCACGAACGGCTCGCCCGCCGTGATCACAGGGTGCAGCATCCAGAGGTGGGTCGAATTGTGCCAGGTGGTGGTCGGGTTCCGCGGATGGTCGATCACCGCAACGCCAATGGTCTTGCCGTTGCCGTTCAGTCGAATCGTGTAGTCGTACCACGGCGCGGCGGGCCAGTTCAAGTCGGGCACGGAGTAATGCGGATCGGGGCGGTCGACCTTGCCGGCGGCGTCCGCGAAATACGACTCGCCGTCCTTTCGGGCCTGCACGGTCCAGCCCCCGAATGCCGCCCTGTCCAGCACGTAATCCGCGACCGGCGTCAGGCGGTACTCCAAATCGAGCACGTACACTCCGTCGCGTTCGGCCGCCGTGGCGATCGTGACTTCGTCGAGCATCTTGCGATTCCGGACCAGCCAGTCGTTGTGAATCTCGATCGCCAGGTGATTGGAATCGGCGCGGACCAGCTTTAGATCCCGGTTCTGGATCATCCTTCCTTCACGAGGCGCGAATTCGCCCCAACCCCAGAAGTCAGCGCGCGAGATGTTCACGGCGCGCAGAGGACGGTGAGCGCCATACTTGTCGAGGTTGGACGGTTCGCGAAACTCCGAGGCCTGCCACCCGAGGAAGATCCCGCGATGGTGCGGATGATCGTCGGGCGCAAGAGCGGTGATCCGCTCGCCCGAGGGCGTGTTGACGGGATGGAAGCATGCCGCGCTTGTCGACGTAAGCCCGACATTCTCCGGCTTCTTTGTCAGATATTCGAAAATCACCCGGCCATCGGGCGTCTTGACCTGCATTCCATACGTGGTGGGCGTCAGCGTATACTCCGAAGCGCCAGTCGCACGTTGCGGCACGGCAAGTGCACACAGCATCACCGCCAGCGCACCCGCGGCGGCAGTAGTCAGATGTCTAAACAACAAAGCTCCACGCTCCTTGTTCCAGAGTTTCCCGGCGCAAAAAAGGTACATCGGCTCTGATTTTACATCACTTCCCACTTGCCTGCTCTGGCGGAGCGGGCGGAGCTTCAGATTCTCGTTTCCGGACGTCACCGGGCGACCTTGATCCCGGCGGCTCGCAGGAGCGCGTCCAGGTCAGTGGCCCGCCTGCTCTCGGCCCGCCGCCGTTCTGACTCCTGGCCTGTGACTCCCCGACTCAACGGGGGAGTCAGGCCGTGATGGGTACCAAGCCCCACCGTACTCGGCAGATCATGTGCAACCGTTGATTCCACTGAATGTCGTATGGGTCGGTTTTCTTGTCCCGACCGGGTACCCGGTGCTCTCTATGGCCACGGACTTCAATGCCAGACAACCGAAAAAGGGGGGACACGGCAGGGCGCCTGACATAATATCAAAATCTGCCGTGCCGGAGCGGTCGGGGAGTGGTGCTTGTCGGGGAGTGGTGCGAGGCTGCATGGAAAGTCGAGCGCCCCGTCTCAAAACTTAACCTTCGTGAGACGGAGTTTCGGGTCCACCCGGCCGTATAACGTGCGACCCGCCGAAGTGGACGGGGCTGGAGCTCCGAGTCGCCTTGGGAAGTGGCATGGCGCCGTTCCTGGCGGCGCCCACTCGGGGAGAGGACGTGTCGGGGTTACGGCTTCAGCGTCGACGTCTCGTCGATATATTGCCGGCGACCAGGCCGCTTTGACCGGGCCGCGGCGCCCTGGGCGCTAAGGTAAAATGAACCGGCTAACATGCCCAACCTGCTCCACCTGTCCGACCTGCATTTCGGCTACGACCGGGACGCCACAGCCCGAGCCCAACGTACCGAAGCACTGGATGGACTGGTGAAGGAGGTCCGCAAACTCGCGGCGGATTGGAAACCCCACGTCTTGGTGATCTCGGGCGATTTGACCTGGCAGGGCAGGGCGTCCGGGTACACGGAGCTGGCCGAGTGGCTCAGGGAGAAGCTGTTTCCCGCCACCGGCCTTTCCGCCGCGGATTGCCTCGTCTGCCCGGGGAATCACGATATCGACCGCGAGGCCGCACTCATCCTCCCCGACCGGACGCAAGACGCGAGGCGCGCCGACGAGCTCCTCCGTCCCGAGCGGCTGGCCCGGGGGTTTGCAGCGCCGTTCCAGGCCTTCGTCAAGTTCGTCGAGGATCTCGGCATTCCGGCGCCGTTGCTGCATGGCAAGCCCAACTACCTCGCCGGCGTCCGTGAGCTGCACAGCCTGCGTTTCCTGTGCGCCAACTCGGCGTGGTTCTGCCGGGACAGCAATACGGACCGCGGGCAGCTCTGGTTGGGCCTGCCGCAGCTTCAGTCGATGCCGCTGATGGATCCGGAGGACTACGATACCGCGCCGGTCACGGTGGCGGTGCTGCACCATCCCCAGGAATGGCTGGCGAACGCCGATTGCGTTTCCTACGACAACCGGCCGGGTGCCTATGGCTACCTCGCCGCCCGCGCCCACATCATTCTTTCCGGCCACACGCACGGCGCCATCGAGCGGTCCATGCGCTGCTATGACCGGGCCCGTTTCTTTGCCGGCGGAGCGGCGTACGACAACCACCAATACCGCAACAACTTCTCGATCCTGAAGATCGACCCGAAACGCCGCACCGTGATTCGCCGCCCGTGGGAACTGGATCCCAGGCTACCGAAGTGGGAGGAGAAAGAACGCCAGGAACATTCGCTCCGCATCGAGAAGCCCGGGAGCGGCCCTGTCGACGCCCAGCACGCGAACCCGGCGAAGTACCTGGCGTGGCTGCAGGACAACACCCGCTCGATTGAGCTCAACCAGCTTCACGTCGCCCCTCAGGAGGTGCCGCCGCCCGCCATCGATACGCTCTTCATCAAGCTGACGACGGCCGCCGCAGCGAGGGATGGCGGCGCGCCGGGAAGACCGGAGCCAATCCCATTGGAAGAAGCGCTGCGAACCAACCGGAGGCTGGTCATCGAAGGCAACCCGGGCTGCGGCAAGACCACGTTTGTCCGCTGGATTGCGTGGATGTTGTGCCGCCCCGGCGGCCCGGCGGCCCATCTACATTGGCTGAGCGGCTTTCCGATTTGGGTACGCATCAGCGAACTCGACCAGCATATCGCCAGTACGTTGGGGCGCCCCCAGCCAGGCGACCCCACCACCGCCGCGGACCCCCGGTGGATCGGCCACTTTCTGGCTTCCCATAAGGGATGGGAACTGGACGAAGCCTTCTTCACGGGTCGGTTCGGCGCAGACGATACCATGCTGCTGCTGGATGGCCTGGACGAGGCGGGCAACGAGCAACGGCGCGTCGACATGGTGAAGCTGATCAGGGAGGCAGCGGGCCAATCAGCTTGCCGGATTGTGGTCACCACGCGCCCCGGCGTACACGAAGGCCGCGCGACCCTCGAGGGATTCGGCTTGGCGTCGATCGACGATCTTGACGACCAGGGAATCGACGGGTTCCTGTTGCAGTGGTGCCGCTGGCTCAAGCGGGGCGACGAAAGCGCCGCCCAAACCTACTACGCCGAGCTGCGGCCGGCGGTGGCGGTTCCGGCGATCCGCCACCTGGCGCGCAACCCGCTGATGCTGACCTCCCTGGCGGTGCTGCACTTCCGGCGGCACCGGTTGCCGGAACAGCGCGTGAAACTCTACGAGCAGATTCTGGACTGGCTGGCGGAGCAAACAGTGGACAAACACCGGGAATACCGGAAGGACGCCCTTCTGGAGCGGTTCGGCATCCTGGCGCTGGGCATGCAGGAGTGGAAGGGCGGACAGAAGCTGGCGATCGGTGTCGACGACGCGGCCGGGATGCTGACAGCGGGAACAGGCTCCCTGGCGCCGATGCGGCGGTTTCTGGAGCAGGCGCAGATCGATAGCGGTATTGTCACGTTGCGCGGCGGTGAGATCACGTTCTGGCATCGCAGCTTCCAGGAGTATCTGGCGGCGCGGACCATGGCCGATCTGCCCGATGCGAAGATCCCGCCGCACGCCAGAGAGATGCTCTATTCGGCGGAGGGGCGGGAAGTTCTACCCTTGGTAGCGGCCTCGATGGCCGAAAGTGCCAAGGAACGTTTGAGCCTGTTGTTCGAAGATCTGACGCAGCACGCCGTATCCCAGGAGCAGCTCGACCGCAAGGCGCACGCGGCGGGGGTGCTGGGGAAGATGCTGGCGGACGTGGCGCCCTTCGAATATAAGCTGAGCGGCTCGGCGGCCACGCAATACACCGAGCTGCGCCGCGCCGTCGAGGCCATCTTCCAAAAGGGCAAGGCCAGGCACATCGGTCTGAAGACACGGGTGGCCGCGGCGGAGGCGCTGGACCAGGCCAGCCAGGAGAGGCTGCATACGCCTGGCGAACCGGCGTACTGGAAACCAATCCAGGCGGGCACGTATACCATTGGTGGCGATCCGGATGCATATCAGAGCCTGCCGAAGAAGTCCGTGAAGCTTGGCGGATTCCGAATCGGCCGGTTTCCGGTGACGGTGTGGGAGTACGCCAAGTATCTGGAGGAAACAGGCGCAGAGGCGCCGCCCAAATGGGAAGAGCAAAGCCGGCATCCTGGCTGCCCGGTAGTCCGGGTGACGTGGCGCCAGGCACAAGACTACTGTGTCTGGGCCGGGTGCATGCTGCCCACCGAAGAGCAATGGGAAGCCGCCGCCCGCGGCGTCGGCGGCCGCATTTTTCCGTGGGGCAAGGAGGAACCCGACGAGTACCGGGCGAACTTCGCCATGAAGGTTGGCGCGCCGACGCCGGTGGGCATGTTCCCGGACGGCGATACGCCGGAAGGAGTGGCCGACATGGCGGGCAACGTATGGGAGTGGACGCGAAGCGATGTCGAGAAGGAGCTCAAGTCCGTGCGGGGGGCGTCCTTCGACAGCGTTGCTGCGATCGTCCTGCGCGCCGCCAACCGGGACAGGCTCGTACCTGACGACAGGGACGACGACCTTGGGTTTCGGTGCGTCCGGAAATAGCTTTCCTTGATCCTTTTTTCTTTTTCCTCGACCGAGGCTCTGCCTCGGGCCGGAATTTTTGGGGGGTGGGCAATGAAGAAGTTGGACGAAGGCGCGCCCACCGGTTTACGGTTGGCGAGCGGCTGACCGCGCATGGGCTGGATCTGCTGACGGCGCTGGTGGAGGCCGCGTATTCGCGGGACAAAGCCGGATTGCTCGATCAGGCCAGCCGGAAAGTCAACTCGACGAGATCGGGCCGATGGTGGGCGGCTGGACGAAGGCGGCGGGCAGAGCGTGAAGCTCACGGATGATGGAAGGCCTGCGCTTCAACTGAGCAAGTTCCGGAACGGGCCGAATGTCTCGGAACCGTTCCCGGTCACCAGCACGTCGTCCTCGATGCGGAACCCGCCGCAGGGCTTGCAGTAGATCCCCGGCTCGACCGAAATTACCATCCCCTCCTCGAGCGGATCGGTCTGGCCTGGCGCCAGTTTGGGAAGCGATTCGTGGTAACCGAATCCCAGGCCGTGGCCGGTAATGTGGGGGAAGAAGTCGGCATAGCCGGCGTCCCGGATGACGGACCGGGCGGCCTCGTCCACCTCGGCCCCACTGACGCCGGGGCGGATCGCGGCAACCCCGGCCTCCTGCGCCCTCCGCACGGTGTCAAACACCTTCGATTGCTCCTCGGTCGGCTCCCCGGCAACTCGCACGCGCGTCCGGTCTGCCCAGTAACCGTCGGCGACGACCCCGAGCTCGAGCAGTGCGACATCGCCGCTCTCCAGGCGGCGGCGTGTAGACACCTCATTGGGTCGGTAGCCGATGGCGGATTCGTCGGGCCCAACGGCCACCTGCGCGTAGGCTCGCACACGGAACGCGCCCTGGTAGCCGGTGCCGCGGGCCATGATCTCACGCTCCACATCGGCCGCAAGCTCGACTCCCGAGGCGCCCACGACCACCAACCGCTCGAACGCCTCCATCCCGATGCAGGAAATCTCGGAGGCAATTCGGACCTTGGCAGCCTCGTAGGCGGTCTTTCTGCGCCGTTGGACCTGAAGCAGAGACGAGATGTCGACGAGCTCGCTGCCATCGAAGGCGGCGCCGTAGATGCCGCGGGTGCGCGCGGCTGGCACTTGCGCCTCGCCGCTGTTCCAGGGCGGAGCCACCACTTCGAAATCCGCTTCGTAGCCCACCCGCTTCCAGCCTTTTCCCCGGGCGGCCCGGGCGAGGATATCCCGAATGGCCGAACCCTGGTCCGGTGCATCGAGGACGCCGTACCGGTAATACGCCGCTTCCGCTTCCCAAAGAGACAGGCTGGCTTCGTATTCGTAGCAGTGCGGGATTGCGCAGATGGGCCTTCCCTCGCGCGGAAAGACGAGCACGCTGGCCCCGATCATCGGCCAGAAGCCACTCAGCAGCAAAACGTTCTCGGGCAACCGCAGAGCCATGGCGTCGATGCGCTCGGCCTCCATGGCGCGCCGCATCCGGTCGAGTCTCTCGCGATACTCCATTGTTCAGGTCCTCGTGTGGTCGATGCTGGCAAGCTGAAGCCTGCCCCAACTAACCGGCGCCGATGAAGCCGGGCCAGCAGGTCATCGCGCCGTCGATGTAAATCGTGGTCCCGTTCACGTAGTCGGATTCGTCCGATGCCAGCCACACGGTGGCGCGCGCGACATCCTCCGGCTCCCCTATGCGTTTGTAAGGGATCAGCTTGAGGAGAACCCGCTCATAGACCTCCTGCGAAGTGACCTTCTCCACGTTCATCGGCGTCCGGATTGCGCCCGGCGAGATGGCGTTGACGCGAATGTGAAGGTGCGCGACCTCCTGAGCGACGCTCTTCATGAGCAGCAGGATGCCACCTTTCGATGCGGCATAGTTCGCATGTCCTTCCCAGGGGATGAGGTCGTGCACCGAGCTCATGAAGATGAGCTTGCCGGCCGAATACGAGATGGACCGGTCGATCCCCTGCCTCTTGAACAAGCGGATCGCCTCCCGGGCACAGAGAAACTGCCCCGTGAGATTCACGTCGAGGACGCGCTGCCACTGCGCCAGAGTCATCTCGTCGATGCGGGCATTGAGCTGAATTCCGGAGTTGGGCACGCAAATGTCGAGGCGGCCGAAAGTGTCGATCATGCACTGGAACATGGTCTGCACTTCGCCCTCTTTGGCTGTGTCGGCCTTGAAGACGGCCGCCTTGGCGCCGCTTTCTTCGATGGCCTTGGCCGTCTGCCTGGCCCCTGGCTCGTCGCTGTAGTAATTTACCAGAACGTCGGCTCCCGCCTGAGCTAGGCCGATGGCGATTGCCTGCCCCAGGCCCTTGCTGGCTCCGGTCACCAGCGCCTTCTGGCCCTTCAGCACCCGGTGGATCGGAGCGGGAGGCGAGTCGTTGGGGACGGTGTAATTGTTTTCAGGAAGCATGCCTGGCCTCAGGCCATCGTATCCGGGTTGGGAATCATGATCTCGCGGATCTGGCCGGCCAGATCATGGCAGGCCTGAATGAACTGCCGGAGCGTGCGCCGGGTAGAGCCAAACGTGTCGAATTCCTCCGGCGTGAGGCCATTTTCGTTATATGCCCGCTCAAAATCGGGGAACTTCTTTAACAGGTCGTCCACGATCTTCGGGTCGACCGGCGTATCGATCCGCGAAATCACCGGAACGTCGCTGGCGTTGTACCGAAGCTGCCACTTATAGGGGGGCGAGATGACCACGTCACCGCCGATGAACTCGCTCCAGTGCATGTGGTTGCGGAACGCCGCCGAGAGCAGCCGGATTCGATACCCCCGCTCGCGGAAGATGCGGTAGGTTTTCTTGAATACCGCCACGCCGGCCCACTCCAGGTATCCGGGATCGGTAGTGATGTCCCTCTTTTCCATCACCACCTTCAGCCAGTCATCCAGCCTTCCCACCATGATGGTGCACACGGGACCCATGGTGGAAATATCCATGCCCTCTTTCTCCCGCCGCCTTAGCCCGCGCTCCACCGCCTCGGCAACGGCGATCGACTGTGGTAGGGTGAAAGAAACCGTGGCGTTGATGCTCACTCCGAGGTAGGTAGCTTCCTCGATAGCCGGAATACCCGCTTTGGTCACCGGGATCTTCACGATCATGTTGGGCGCCAGGCCGGCGAAATGCAGAACCTGGTCGAGAATGGCCTTGGAGTCCCGGTAGAACCGTGGATCCGTCTGGATGGAAAGCCGGCCGTTCTTCCCCTGATGCCGATCGAAGATCGGCTTCAGCAGCTTGGCGGCGTTGACCGACATCTCCTCTACCACCCGCCAGGCGATCTGCTCCTCGCTGGCCGCCGGCATCTCCTCCACCAGGGAGGCGATCCGGCCCTTCCACAAGGGCATCTCTTTTTTCAGGACTTCCAGCACGATGACGGGATTGCAGGTTGCGCCCACAGCTCCATCCTCGATGGAGGCGGTCAGCTCCGCGATCGCGGCCGAGTCGTTCCACAAGCACGTGGGAGTGGTCTGCGTCATCTCGTGCAGAGGACTTTTGTAGGCGGTAAGTTGGCTCATCGACATCTCCTGGTTGCCGCATTGCCGGCAACTCCAACTGGCTTATTGTAGCCGGATTCACGCGCCGGATTCGGTCAGCCCTGCTTAGGTCCGCGCCATCGTTCCGTCCCAAGTGCTCACGCTCGATTGGCGCATTTCTTCTTCGCTGAACCAGTGCGCGGTGACGGACTTGGTCTCGGTGTAGAAGGTGACGCCATCCTGACCCATGACGTGCAAATCGCCAAAGAAGGAACTCTTATGACCGCTGAACGGGAAAACCGACATCGGCACGGGGATGCCCACATTGATGCCCACCATGCCGCCGTGCGTCCGCCGCGAGAACTCGCGCGCCCAGTAGCCGCTCTGCGTGTAGATCGTGGACCCGTTGGCGAACTCGCTCGCGTTCATGATCTCCAGGCCTTCTTCAAAGCCATGCACCCGCTTGATGCACAGCACCGGCCCAAAGATCTCGTCGATTCCCACCCGCATTTCCGGCCTCACATGATCGATGATCGTCGGTCCTACGAAGAACCCTCCCTCATAGCCGGGCACCTTCACGTCGCGGCCGTCCAACACCAGTTCGCCGCCTTCCTGAACGCCCCGCTCGATCCAGTCGGTCACCCACTTCTTCTGTTCTTGCGAAACCAGGGGCCCCAGTTCGGTTTTGGGCTCCCAGGCCGGCCCGATCCTTCGCTGGCGCGCGTGGCGCACTAGGCACTCCACCAACTGGTCCGCCACCGCCTCCTCGACGCAAAGGGCCGGCAACGCCATGCAGCGCTGACCCGCGCATCCGAAAGCCGAATTCATGATACTGAGCGCCGACCGTTCGATGGCCGCGTCCTTAAGCACCAGGCCATGGTTTTTGGCTTCCGTCAAACACTGTACCCGCTTGCCGTGCGCCGCCGCCGTGGCGTACACGTGGGCGCCGATTTTGGTCGAGCCGACAAACGAAACGCCGCGCACGTCCGGGTGCCGCAACAGGATCTCGGCTTCATTCCGGGTGCACGTCACCAGGTTGACCACGCCCGCGGGCAGACCAGCCTCATGGAGCAGTTCCAGCATTCTCATCCCGGTCTGGGGAACCATGCTGGCGGCCTTCAAGACAAACGTGTTGCCGGTGGCAATGGCCAGCGGGATCATCCACCCGAACGGAATCATGGCCGGAAAATTGAAGGGCGCAATTCCCGCAAACACTCCCAACGGCTCGCGATAGCTTACCGTGTCGTGACCGGCGGAGACCTGCATGATCGACCGGCCCTGCATCGTGACGGGCACGGCGCAGGCCAGTTCCACCACCTCGATCGCCTTCAGGACGTCGCCGCGAGCTTCCTCCAGGCTCTTGCCCATCTCGGTGGCCAGCAGCGTCGCGAGTTCGCCCAAATGGTTGTCCAGGATCGTTTTGTACCGGAACAGAACCTGGACCCGGGCGCTCACCGGCGTCGCCGACCAGCCCGGAAACGCCGCTTTGGCCGCTCGTACCGCGTCCTCCACCTCCTGCGGCGTGCAACACGGCGTCTCCGCCATGACCTTGCCGACGCTTGGGTTGTGAACCGGCATGTACCGGCCCGAAAGGGTTTCCCGCCATTCGCCGTTGACGCAGAACCGCAGCTTCTTCGGAACATCCGAAGTTGTCGTGGCCGTCGATTCGGTGGCCGTACTGTCCAATGCTAGGGTGCTCATGGTTGGTTACGCTCCTTCCCTTAGATCTAACAACCTGCCCGAAGCCTGTCAAGGTGAAACAGGTCCTTTAATTCTAATTCGATTCTCTTGGCCTGAGCCGGGATGGCTCCAACTTCCGGGATGCCAGCCGCAGTTGCCAGGCTTCTTCGAACGCTGCTAGTGCCATTGCCCTTGAAACGGTGGGGTATCATTGCAGAAAGTTCTCAACTGTCCCCACCTGCCAGATACTCGATGACGCGCCAGCGGCGATGATAAGTCGGTCGAGAGCACCACAGCGGGTCGGATCTATGTCGTGTCTGCAGGCAGGAAACCGCGCCGGCTACAACGTCGCCAGCCTTCAACGCTCTTCGCGCTCCTACTGCTCAAATCGTTCGAGGGATTCGCGTGTAGCTTCCCGAAGATCGTCGTCGAACCGGAATCCAACCTCAGCATTGCCGCTATCCCAGGCTGCGCGCGAGAGCAGCGCCACCGCAAGATCTGGTGGTCGGCTGAGGGGAACGCCTAAGTGCGGAATGTGTAGCCCAGTTTCTGAAGATAGGCCTTCGCGATCTTGGCCGTCTCTAAAGCCGGCAGCGGCATTCCTGGCGAGGGATCCAGTTCCACCATCACCATGCCCTTGAGCGCGCCCTTCTTCTCCATCAGGTCCAGGATCGCTGCGAGATCCACTTTGCCCCGGCCCAGCGGACAGTATTGCGCGTAGTTAGGACCGCCGTCCCAGTCCTTCAAATGCAGGTGCTCGACTACGGGCAGGAAATCCTTTACGATCTGCACCGGATCGGCGCCCCCCTTACTGAGTTGTCCTACATCGAACCCGGCTTTCATCACACGCGTGTCCACCGCGTCCATGATGGCGTACACTTCATCGCGCGTTTCCACCATGGTGCCCGTGTGTTGGTGCAGCACGGCCTGCAGGCCGAGATCGGCCATGGCTTTGGAAGCTTCGTTGAGAGCGTTCGCGATGTTCCCCTTGTGCTCCTTAAAGTTGTAGTTCGCATCGCGCCGCCCGCCACTGGCGTTCATCAGCACGATCTTAGCCCCGTACTGCTTGGCCGCCGTTGCCTGTTCCACCATGATGCGAATGGACTCCCTGAGCCCGGCGGGATTCGCGCACTCGGGGCTGGCCACAATGGAGATCAGGGGCAGGCTATTGTACTTCTTCAAGAGCCGGCCGAGGCCGCCCCCATCCTCGAGGGCGGGGGCCACGTTGCCAAAGACTTCCAGTCCCCAAAAACCCAGGCCCGAAATGTCCCGGATAATGGTCTCGACCAGCGCAGGGTCGACGGGGGGCCCGCCGGCTACGCCCGCCGAACCCCGGCCGCCTTGACCCGCCCCGGCTCCAGGGGGACTGGCGGCAGCCGCACTCCGGCCGGCGCTACGGCCGCCGCCTCCGAAGGTCAGCCAGGTGATGCTGGTATGGCCGATGTGGAGTTTCCGCGCCGGCGTCTGCGCTCCCACGTCCCGCAGCGAAGCCGCCCCCATGCCCAAGGCCAGAGCCTTCGAAAACCTACGACGGTCCACGATTCGCTTCATTGCATCCACCCCCTTTGACGCTGTGACCGGCGCTACTTCTGGGCGCTTTCCGAGACCTTCTTTGCGGCCCCGGCCTGCCGATTGGTGCCCCAAAAGATGAACAAGCCCCGGTCGGTCGCGGTCACGATATCGATCGCGCCGTCCTTGTTCAAGTCTATCGCCAGCACCTCGGAGCCGACGCCCGAGCGATTGTGGATCAGTTCCGGGACGAACTCCGCACCCCCGGGGGCCTTCGGATTGCGGACCGTGCGGTACCAATACAATACGGGTGGGCCGTAGGGATCTGGGTCGTAATAATCATCCTGGTGCGACCAGTAGCGCTTGCCTACAATGAAATCCGGCACGCCGTCTCCGTCGACGTCGGCAAAGGTCGCGCCATGCGGTTGTGAGAAGGTCGCGCCGCCGGGGTTCTTCGCCGAGTAATCCCCGGCAATGACATGCTCGACGAAAGAGATCTTGCCGGCCGCGTCGCGCTTCTGCTCATACCACGCCAGGCCGAAACCGTGCGCTTGCTGTGCCGTCACCACATCGGCCAAGCCATCGCCGTTGACGTCGTATACCCCCATCAGGGCGCCGCCGACTCCGCAGCAGCGGCTCCAGGTGCCGAAAACCTGCGGATGGTACGTCCACAGCTCCTGCTTGCTGCCTGCCGCCGGCTGCTCCCACCAGCCATACGCATTCACGATGTCCAGCCGTCCGTCGCCGTTGATGTCCCCGACTCCAATGCCGTGTCCGGTCACCAGACCGGGCTCGGATATCGTGCGCACGATCCAGGCTTCCGTTGGCTTGGCCGGGTCGGGCTTGGCGTAGCGCAGGCAGCCGTCCGCGACGTACACCAGCTCGGGCTTGCCGTCCCCATCGATGTCTTTGAGATCGATGATCTCGTTCTGGATCCGCGGAATGACCTCGTATTTGTCCCACCGGCGCGATTCCCCTTTGGGATTGACATACAGGAAGACGGGTGTGCCCAGGTTCGAGCAGATCACGTCCGGCCAGCCGTCGCCGGTCATATCGGCCGCATACTGGACCATGCAATCGTTCGCATATTCCCGCGACGGGTTCCAGGCGTGCGCCATGAAGATTTCCCGCGATTTCGTATAATCCGGGCCGAAGTAGATATACGGGCCGGCTACGATGTCCAGGTTGCCGTCGCGATTGAAATCGGCCGCCGCCGCGGACCAAGCGTAATAAAACTCGCTGAGGCGCTGCATCCGGAAGCGGCTGGAGACCTGCTCCTTGGGCATCGCCCTCATGGCCACGTCTTTGTAGGCGATGTCCTTAAACCGTACTTCACCGCCGCCGCCGACGTAAAGCGCTAGGGGCCCATAGCGGCCTGCGTCATCGTCCGCCACGCCCCCGGCCGTTTCCCGATCGTTGTTAATGAAGGCCCGGATGACGTTGGCATCCAGGAAGACTTCCGCCTGGTTCCACTCGCCCGGGCGTAGACCGGGTTTGGGCGGCGTGATGGGCAGGTTCGGATTGGGTGCGGCAGCGTTCCTGCCTCCGCCCGCCCCGCGGCCGCCACGGCCAGCCGCGCCTCCGCGGCCGGCTCCACCCGCGTCCGGTGGAGGGGCGATCCTCACGGTCCCTGAAATGGGCCGCAAGGCCTCGCGCTCGATTTCCCTGCCGTCGGCGCCCAGAGTCACGCGATAAGACGCCACATCTCCCGGGTTGAGCGAAACGAAGATGCCCTTCAGGCCTTCCGGTGTCTTCTCGGCGCGAAACAGGACGCCCGTCTGGCAGCCGCCGCTGCAGCGGAAACTGGCAAAGAACCCCACGTCCTGCAGAGAATGATCCAGCACTAGCCAGCCGCCATTGCCGCCTGGTTTCACGGTCCCGACCACCTCCCCGCTCTGCGCTCGCCAGTCGGCTTGTCCCAGAACGTGCCATCCGGTCAGGCTCGAGCCCTGGAAGGTCATGTCGGGAACGAAGGTGGGACCGCTCGCCAGGACCGGCGCCAGCCACACCGTGGCCCACGCCATGATTCCATAGGCACGCTGCTCAAGCATGATGACTTCCTCTCCTCTGATGCGGACTGGCCGGGCCGAGACTTCCCGGCCGCGGCCCGCCCCTTGAGACGCTGTTTATGCCCTGCTCGCCAACCCCGCCGAAACGGCCTCCGCCGCTGATGCTTACGCTGCGCTGGGCGATGTGCCAGTATTCTTAATCGAGGTTCCGCCGTACTTTATCACATACTCTTTGTTGATGGCGTATTGGTCCATGTGTTTATCCCACATCCCAACCACCACCGCGTCAGTCGATTTGATGTTGGCGAAACAATCCTTGAAGGCTGTCTCCACGAATTCCGGCGTCTCGCACAGCCGGCCGGAGGCCAGGATCTTGTACACCCAGCAGGGCTTCTTGGTCTGCTTGATGATCTTGTACATCTCCGGGGGGTCGCCGCGCACGAACGACATTTCGCCGCCGTAGACGTCCGAGGTGCCCTCCCTCGAGTGATAAAGTTCGGCGGGAGCCATGCCGGGGTTCGACGCGAACGCCTTCTCCCATTCCGCATGGGTGCGGCCGTACTTGTACACGCAGGTCATGTAATAATCCACGTCCCAGCCCTGAGATTCGATGATGTCGAACACTTCCGGCCGATGGCTGGTGACGGCTACCAGTACTCCGGCGTCCCGGACCGATTTACACCACTCCCGAACCCGGTCCAGCTTGCCTCTTCGCCACCAGGCATCCGTGCCAGTGTCGCCGGCCCCGCCGTGGTGAATGGCGATACATCCACTCTTAGCGATCTCTTTGGCCCCTCGCCCGGGCTTGATCGATTCGTCCATAGGCGCCTGGTTCCGCGTGGCAAACAGCATCTTGCCGCCGCGCTGCTCGTTGTACGGGGGGATGTGCCGCTGTCCGGACTCCATGCAGTTGATGCCCAGCTCCTCGCAATGCTTGAAATTGTCCATCAGATGCTCGGTGGTGTTCCATGCCTGGATCTCCACGTCGATCATTTGGGACAGATGCGACAAGCCCCCGACGATGTTCGATCCGATAATCAGCCGGGAAACGTCATACTTGCCGAACTTGACCATCGGCATGGGCTGTTTGGAGAGGGCGCCCGGCACCGGCCAGATAGGTCCCCTACGCGGCGGCGCGGCAGCGGCTGGCGCCGCCTGCTGCGGGGCTGCGTTCGCGTTTGCCACCACACCGGACGCTGCCGCCAGCGCCCCGATCTTTTGAAAAAACTGCCGCCGGGAGTTCTCGCCCGCCGGGTTCGGTTCAGGTTCTGATTTCACGGCTGTCTGCCTCCTTTGCCTCTCTCCGGGTGCGGAAACAGGCACCCGACTGCGCCAACCTGCGCCCACGATTCTGCTGAGCGGATATTAGCACCTGTAACTATTTTCGTCAACGTGGTTATTGGGCCGCGTTGGGCCGCGAGGATTGACGGGCACTTGCCCGCCTGGCATCGAAACGGATGAGATACTCTCTGAGGTGTCGGAGTCGCACCATGACCGCAGCAGATTTTCGAAGGATTGCGAAGAGCCTGGAGGGAGTGGAAGAGGTCTCCCACGCGGGGTTGCCCGCTTTTCGGGTTGGGGGCAGGCGATTCGCTTCGCTGGCCTCGCAAGCGGAGGGCTATGGAAACTTGGCCCTTACGCTTGAGCAGCAGGCGGCGTTCGTGGAGGATGCGCCCGGCATTTTCCTGCCTATTCCGGGCGCCTGGGGAAGGATGGGACATACTCATATTCGCCTGTCCGCGTCAAACGAGGATGTTCTGACCGGTGCCCTCCGGACCGCGTGGAAGCTGCGGATCGAGTTGAATGCAAAGAGACGAGAGAACAGGCGCCCTCGGCGGCGCGCTTCCGAGTAGCAAACAAGAAACACGGAAGGGGCAGGGAAGGGAACGCCACGGGTCGGTCATCACGGCGGCCGTGCGGCTTTCCAGGTGAGTTTTCCGCTGCTCCTGCGATGGCTCGTCGCATTCCCGTGGATTTCGGTGGATGCGCGTCCGCGCCGCGTGGAAACGCGAAGACACCTGTGCAATCGGTCCTTCGGGGAACTCCGCGGGTCATTACAACGTAGGTCTTGATGTTGAATCGGATCAAGCGCCTGGTAGTTGCGTCCGCGATCGGCGTCGTGCTCGGCTCGCTGGCGGCTTCCTATGTCGTGGCGGAGGGCTCAGTGCACATCTGGCAGCGGCCGAAGCCCGATGCGGAACTGGCCGAGGCCGTCGCCCGGCCGGTTGGTGCAAGCTGGGAATCGGTGCAAGTCACGGCCAAAGACGGCGTCCTTCTCAGTGCCTGGCTGTTCACGCCGCGGCGGTCGAACGGGTCGGCCGTCATTCTGCTCCATGGGGTAGGCGATACGCGCGCCGGAAGTCTGTCCGCTGCCGCGTTCCTGGTGCGTACCGGCTACACCGTGCTGACGCCCGATTGCCGCGGCCACGGCTCGAGCGGTGGCGATTTCATCAGCTACGGAATCCGGGAGACGGGCGACGTGCGTGCCTGGTCCGATTGGCTCTTCGAGTACCGCCCCATCGAGCGTCTATACGGGTGGGGCGCCTCGATGGGTGGCGCGATCCTATTGCAGTCGCTGCCGATGGAACCGCGCTTTCGCGCGCTCGTGGCTGATTCGCCGTTCGCCAGCTTCGAGGAGGTGGCGTATGACCGGGTGGCGCAGGTTTCCGGAATCTGGCGGCCGGCGGGGTGGCCGGTGGTGAATATCGGGTTGGTCTACGCGCGAGCGCGCTACGGGCTCGACCTACGCGAAGCTTCCCCCGCAGACGCGGTGCGCGCAACCCACGTCCCCATCCTGCTCATCCACGGGACGCGCGATACTAACATTCCGGTGCGGCATTCCCGTGAACTGCACGCGCTCAATCCCTCTGCCACGGTCTTTTGGGAGGTGCCGGGTGCCGGGCACGTGCAATCCCAATCTGCCCATCCCCAGGAGTATGCGAGGAGAGTGACCGAGTGGTTCCAGACCCACTAGTGCAGGAATGTTCCGTGCGTGCCGGTACGCCCGTGTTTCCGTGAGTGATCGGCAGACTCTGCCGGCGCAGAGCGATGCGGCGCGGGTGCACGCCCCGGCGTGGCTGGCCGATTCGCTTGGCAGGTTCGTGAGCTGGGCAAGGTTCATTGCCCGATTGGGATCACGACCGCACCCGGCGGAGAGGAATTGATGCTCGCCGGCGACGTAACCCCGTTGACCGAAATCGATATCGGGTACACTCCAGCCGCCAGGCTCGGCACCTTGAAGTTGATCTGGAATTCGCCCACCGTCACCAGCACCGCCACATCCGCCGCTACCGTCACGCTGCCCGTCGTCACCGTCACTCCGCTCACGTAGGTCGGCGGCGCCACCGTCCCTGCCGGCGTCGGCGCCAACCCGGTGGCGAAGAGTTGCACCGTCTCGCCCGCAACTGCCGGGCGAAACGCCGAGCCGTTCGACGGGTCGGCTGCGATCTTGCCATCCAGAAAGACCGCCGCCGCGTAGTTAATGCCACTCAGACTGATGGGGAAAATGCCCGGCGAGTTCGTGGCGCTTTGGGCGGTAACCGTGTTCGAGGTCAAGCCGTTGTTGATCACCTGCACCGTCGCCCCTCCGCTAATCCCGGCTGGCACCTGGAAGTTGACCTGCGTGGGACTGATGTAATAGACGGCCGCCGGTATGTTGTTGACTGTGACTTGCGTTCCGCTCAGGTTGGTGGGCAAATTATTGCCCAGGCCTGTGAAATCGGAGGCCCCCCAGATGCGCGTCGTAGTGGCGAGGTTGGCGCCCTTCACCTGCGCCCAGGAGCCCGGCACCAGCCCTCCCGCGATATAGGTAGCGCCATTGGCGAAAGAGCCGGAGAGCAGCGTCGGCACGGGAGAAGCTGCGATCTTGGCGACGAAGCCGTGATAACAGCAGGTTGGAATCGGGCTGGGATTGGTGGTCTGAAACGCGCCGGGAGTAGTAATCAGGTCCGCGCCAAGGTTGTTGCCGGCGACGTAGATGTCGCCGGCGGAATCGACGGCCAAGCCGCCCGTTGCCATGGAATCCTTCCCGCCGGATCCAATGCTCGTGGAGAAGAGCAGGTTTGAGCCGGTCGGGTCCAACTCGGCCACCACCTGACCTCCGGAGCAGCATATGGTCGGCTCAACCGAGTTAAACAAGGGAAAATTCGGATTGGCTTGCCCCGTGATGTAGACGTTCCCCTGTCCGTCCAATTGGATCGGGCCAGTGTAATACAGGTTGTCGCCTCCGTCGTGCCTGGAGCCGCCTACATACGTGGACCAGCTGGCGGCGCTGAGGGTCGGATTCAGCTTGGTCACATGGCCCGCGGCGCAGGTGCCGCCGCCGGGGGCGCAAACGGTGCTGTATGCGCCGGCCGTCACCGGAAAATCGGTGGAGTTGGTATATCCAACCACGTAGATAAAGCCGTTGCTGTCGATGGCGATACCGCTGAGATAGTCGCTGGTGTTGCCGGTCTTTCCGCCGAGATAGGTACAGGCGGCCAGGTAAGCTCCGGTGTTTAGGGTGACGGGGTTGAACTTTGCGATGAAGCCCCGGTGAGCCGTCACATTGCTGCCGGTGTTATCGAGCGGGCTGCTGCTGGGCTGATATGCGCCCTGTGTCCCCGGCAGCTTGCCGGCTTTGGTATTGCCGATCAGGTAGAAGTAGCCCTTGGCATCGACCGTTATCCCCGTGGCCTGGGTTTCACCGGAGGTCACCGTGGTGCTGCTCTTCAGGCCGTTCAAGTCGCCAAAAAGCGTGGAGTAGAGCAGGTTGGAGCCAGTGGAGTCGAACACCGCGGCAAAGCAAAACACCGCAACGTTTGAGGCGTTAATGGTGGCGATGGTCGCCCCGTTGGTGGTGGGGAAGCAGCCTTGAAAGACATAGGAGGTGTTGCAGGGATCATTCTCGAAGCCGGCAACGTAGGCGCGGCCGGCCGAATCCACCGCAATCGCGGTTCCGTACGCTCCCCCGAAGCCGCCCAGAAACGTCGAGTAGACGAGGCCGTTGCCGGCAGGGTTCAGTTTGGTAACAAATGCCGAGTTGTTGGAGCTGTTGCAGGCTGCCGGCGCGGAATTCGCCGAAGCCGAAGCATTGTTGGGCAGCGGTGAGCAAACGGTTTGGTACGCTCCCCGGGTAATCGGCCAATCGGTGGAGAAGGTTTCACCGGTGATGTAGGCGCTGCCGCTCGAATCCACCGCGATCGCAAACGCGTAGTCCCAGCCGGTGCCGCCTATGTAGGTGGAATAGACCAGCGAACTGCCGTCGGGGCTGAACTTGGTCACGAACGCCGAAGGGGCGGACCCTTTGGAGTGTGTGGCCTCGTAAGGGTTCTTGGTCGGCAGGTCCGAGGAAGTCGTGCGTCCCGTCACGTACACGCTGCCCGCGGCGTCGATCGCTATTCCTTGCGAGGAACCGTTCTTCAGAATGCCGGGGCCGGTGGACTGGCCAATCTCATCGTTGCCGGTTCCGGCCAGGTAGGTAACGTAGGTGAGCACGGGATCGATGATGAGTTCCTTAGAGTGGTCGTAGCGGCCGATCTCGAAGCGCACCTGGTTGCCGCGGACCGCGAATGAGCCTTCGATGTGCGCGCGCCTCTCGCCATCCATCTGGTACACCACCGGCTTCTCGAACACCGCCGGGCCGTTGGCTGCAGTCAAAACCAGGCTGCCCTTCCCGTCCAGGCGGGCGCGCGCCCCGTCGATGCGCCAGGCAATGCGACCCGGGTCGGCGCCGGGCGCCACCACGAAATCGTACTCCAGCCGCCGCTGGTTCCCGTAGAAGACCAGATCGACGCCCGGATAGACTTGGGCGTAAATCACCTTGCCATAAGTCGGGATGCCCACGCGCCATTGCTTCGGGTCGTTGCCGATAAAGTAGTTCACCACGCCGCTCTGGCCGGCCATCCCTGTTGCACTCGCATGGACGTTTGCGTTAAGCAGGCTCATGCGCAGGCTGTCTGCCGGCGCGGCTTTGGACCCATGGCCTGCGGCCCGCGGCTGACTCTCCAGGTCCAGAACTACCTGGCCCGGCGCGAGGAACAACGCGTAGCCGGAGCCGCGCGAGAGAAACTGAACCGCGCCGCCGGCCTGCCCCTGGTTGGGCTCGAAACTCAGTGGCGCGCTCATGAGCACCGGTGCCCGCCGGCTATCGTGGGAGGCTGCGGCCGCCTGCCGCGAGCCGGGGCCGACAAAAATCGATACGATCGCGAGCGCCGTTGTTGCCCGAAGCACCCACGCCGGGGGCGCCTCGTAAGACCCTTCGCTCTTCATGCTGGTTGTCCTCTTCCAATTGGCTTCCAGGCCATTACCAGTATAAACGCTAATAAGGGCTGTTTCTCTCAATATCTCGTACCGCGCCCGGAATCGGTCACAGCCGAATAAAATATTCTTAACTACCCACAATTCAGAAGCTTACGAGTGGCCGGCCGCCGTTCTTTGACATTTCGAAACCGGCTTTCGGGCCCGGCCGCTGATACACTCCCGATTCGTGTCCTGCGCCCGTAACTCGTGGTGGCGCATCTTTGCCAATTACCCGCCAAGATGCGCCGCAAACCGCGTCACGATTTTGTAAGCGCCTGTGGAATATATAACTTAGGTGAACAAATCTGAAGCAGTATCGCAAGATTTTACACAAAGTCCTGACCGAATCTTGCCACCGCCCCGCGTGGCTGGGTGCCCGTTGCCTTGGGCCCAACTCTTCTTCGTCGGATGCGTCGCTGCACCTCAAGCTAAAATGTTGCCTATGCAACCTACCGCCTCTTTGCGCTCCGGCTTCGCCTGGACGCTCGGGGGGAACGGGGTCTATGCCGCCGGCCAATGGGCCATCCTCAGCCTGATCGCCAAACTCGGCAGCGGCGAAATGCTCGGCGAGTACGCGCTGGCCATCGCGATCACCTCCCCGGTAGTGATGCTTTCGCACCTCAACCTGCGTGCCGTGCTTGCCACCGAAATCGTCGAGAAGCACCCATTCGGCGACTACCTCGCTGTCCGCCTCGCCGCCTCCGCGGTAGGGCTCGCCGTGATCGCAATCCTCGGTTGGACTGCGCCCGGCGCCGCCTCACTGGCAGTCGTGATCCTCGCCGCAGGCATCGCGCAGAGCGCGGAGAACGTCAGCGACATCTACTACGGCGCGATGCAGCGCCGAGAGCGCTTGGATTTGATCGCACGGTCGATGATGGCCCGCGCGGTAGTTTCCGCCGCCGCGCTGGGTACCGTCCTGGCCGCCACCCGCAGCATCGTACCCGCCGTGATCGCTTTGGCCGCGGGGCGCTTGGCCGTGCTGCTGATCTATGACCGCCGCGTTGGTTCCCGGGGCGAGCGGCTCGCGCGGTCCGGCATGCGTGCTCAACTCGCCATCGTTCGCGCCGCTCTTCCACTCGGTATCGTGCTGATGCTGGTCTCTCTCAACGCCAACCTGCCGCGCTATGCCATTGAGAGGCGGATGGGCACGCCCGCTTTGGGCGTTTTTGCCGCCGCGGCGTCCTTCGCGACCGCGGGGAACACCGTGATCAACGCACTCGGCCAATCCGCCACGCCGCGGCTGGCGCGCTACTTCGCGGAACGGAGCCGCGTTCGTTTCTTGCGGCTCGCGCTCCAGCTCGTCGCCCTGGCCCTCGCTCTTGGCGCCGCGGGCGTGGTGGTGGCGTTCCTGGCGGGTGCGCCGATCCTGCGCGTCTTGTACCGCGCCGAATACGCGCAACACGCCTCCCTGCTGACGCAAGTGATGGCCGCTGCCGTCCCCGCCTACGCGGCCGCCATTCTCGGTTACGCGATCACCAGCGCGCGTGCCTTCGACGCTCAATTGCCGCTCTTCTGCATCGTAGCCGTCAGTTGCGGCGTTGTTGCCGCGCTGTTCATCCCTCGCTTTGGACTTGCCGGCGCCCCCATGGCACTGGCGGCCGCGGCGTGCGTGCAGATCTGTGGAGAAGTCGCGATCCTGGCTCGCGCCTTTCGCCGCATGGAGCCCATCCATTGACGCCGGCTCGTCCTTCTCCGCGGCCCTTCATTTTTGCGCCTTGGCCCCTGCTGGTGGTCTTGGTATTCACTATCCCGTGGGAGAAGAGCGTGTGGGTGCCCTTCATCGGTAGCATCGCTCATCTCGCCGGGCTGGCGGCGTTCGCGGTGGGTTTTCTGGCCGCGGTCTGGCGCCGGGAGTTACGCCGTCCCAACGCTGCTCTTCTGTTGGCCGCGCTCTTCGTGCTCTGGTCCGGCCTCACCTGGTTCTGGAGCCTCGACCGCGCCGCCACGCGCGGCCGCGCTTTGACGTTCGCCGAGCTCCTCGCGATGCTCTGGTTGATCTGGGACCTGTGCCGCGGCCCCGCCCGCCAGTTTCATCTCATTTCGGCGTACGTCAGCGGATCGGTGGTCGCGTCCTGTATCGCCTTCTGGCGCTACTTTCACCACAGCCAGACCTATTATCTGCGCTATGCCGCCGGCGGGTTCGACCCCAACGATTTCGGTCTTGTCCTGGCAATCGCCATCCCCCTGGCACTCTCTCTCGCGCTGCGTGGCCGCGGCTGGACTCGATGGTGCTGGTTCGCCTCCGTTCCCGTCATCATGGCCGCCGTGTTGCTTACCGCCTCGCGCACCGCCATGACCGCGACGTTCGCGGCGCTGCTCTTCGCCCTGTGGACGTGGCGGCGCGCTGACTGGGCGTACCGGATCGCCACCGCCATCTTCGCCACCGGCCTGGCGCTCTCGCTGGTACGGTTCGCGCCCGCGCCGCAACGCAATCGCCTGGCCACCATTGGCAACGAAATCACGGCCGGCACGCTGCACGGCCGCACGCGCATCTGGAAGGCCGGTCTCCGCGTGCTCCGCAGCTTTCCCATCCAGGGTGTTGGATCGGGCGCTTACCCCAAGGCCGTCGAACCCTGGCTCGGGAAACCCACCGTGAAGGGCTTTCAGTACGTGGCGCACAACACCTTCCTGTCCGTCCTGGTCGAATCGGGAGCTATCGGATTTGCGATCGGCGGCCTGCTCCTGGCGGCTCTCGCCTTCTTCGTCTGGACCCTGCCGCCTCCTCAGCGCGCACTCTGGACGGTCGTTGCCGCGGTGTGGGCGGTGGGCGTCTTCACCCTCACCTGGGAGCACTACAAACCTACGTGGCTGATCATGGCGTTGATCTCGACCGATTGGGCGCGCTCGGCTTGGTCGCCTCGGAAGGCCGCGTGAAAATCCGGGTGCTTGAGGTGCTCGCCTCATTAAAGCGCGCGGGCGCGGAACGCGTCGCGGTTTCGCTGGCTTGCGGCTTCGACCGCGCCTGCTTCGAAACGGAAGTGGTCTCGCTTTTCGATGCATTTCCGGAGGGCTTCGAGCCGGCGCTCGACGCAGTCTCGATCCGCACTCATCATCTCGGCAAAAGGCCGGGGCTGGATGTGCGCATGTTTCCCCGGTTGGCGGCCGTCATGCAATCGTTCCGGCCGGCGATTGTCCATACCCACTCCTACGTTCTACGATATGCCCTGCCGGCGCGCCTCTCCTCCGGTGGCGGCCCGATCGTTCACACCGTCCACAACCTTGCTTCGCGGGAAGGGGGCCGCCTGAGCCCGTGGATTCACCGCCTCGCGATCCGCGCCGGCGTGCATTCCGTCGCGGTCAGCCATCGGGTGGCGCAGTCGTTCGCCGAACTCTACGGCCGCTCGCCCGTTCTCGTCATTCCCAACGGCATCGATCTGGATCGTTTCCGGCCAGCCGGCCCATCCTGGAAAGTCGCCCATGGTTTTGCCGGCAGCGATCGCCTGATTGTATCGGTGGCCCGGTTGGACCCGCAGAAAAACCCGCTGGGCCTCATCGATGCCTTTGCCGGCGCGCTGGCTGCCGAGCCACAATGGCGACTCCTCCTGGTTGGCGATGGCAGCCTGCGCCCGGAGGCCCAGGCACACGCCCAGGCGCTCGGGATGGGCGCGCGGGTCCATTTTCTGGGCGTTCGCCATGATGTGGAAGCTTTGCTGCCCGAGTGCGACCTCTTCGCACTGGCCTCCGGTTGGGAAGGTATGCCAATGGCGATCGCCGAAGCCATGGCCGCCGGGCTGCCCGTGGCCGCCACGGCGGCAGGCGGGGTGCCGGAACTCGTCGCGCAGGGAGTTACCGGCCTGCTCGTGCCGCCGGGCAACACCCAGGCATTGGCGGAGGCGCTCGCCCGCCTCGCACACGACCCTGGCCTGAGGAGGGAACTCGGCCGCGCCGCCAGCGAACGTGCCCGGTCCTTCGGCTTGGACCGCATGATCGGCGCCTACGCCCAACTCTTCGAGCATCTGGCGGGAGGCGCGCCTTGAAGCGCATTGCGTTTCTCGTCACGGGGCTGGAGCGCGGCGGGGCCGAAACCCAGGCGGCCGGTCTCGCCCGGTCGCTTCGTGCCCGCGGATGGGAGGTCAGCGTCTTTGCTTTTCGTGCGGGCCCGCTGGAAGCCGAGTTGCGCGCCGCCGCCGTGCCGGTTCATGTGCTCGGCCCCGGGCGCCTGCTCGTCCATCTGGCCCGTCTCAAGCCGGCCATCGTCCATGCCCATCTCTTCCACGCCAACCTGGCAGCGCGCCTGGCGGGCCTGCTTTGCCCGATTCCGGTCGTGGTCTCGACGGTTCACAGCGCGGCGGAGACCAGTCGCCGGTCCGGCGACATCCGGCGCCGCGACCTTCTCTATCGGGTCACCGACTCACTCTCCGATGCCACGGTGTTCGTCTCCTCCGCGTCCGCCTGCCGTCACATCGGAGCGCGCGCGGTCGCCAGGCAGCGCGTCTCGGTAATTCCCAACGGCATCGACACCGCCCGCTTCCGTCCCGATCCGTCACTGCGCGCCGGGGTGCGCGCCGCCCTCGCGCTGGAAGGCGAGTTCGCGTGGCTGGCCGCGGGACGGTTAATGTGGAAGAAGAACTACCCGCTCATGCTTGAAGCCATGGCACGCCAGCCCGCGGGCGTCCTTATCATCGCTGGCGACGGACCCGACGCTGCTCGCCTCCGTCAACTCGCCGGTCCCAACGTGCGCTTTCTCGGCGCACGCCAGGACATGCCCGCGCTGATGAACGCGTGCGATGGATTCGTGCTCTCGTCGGACGTGGAGGGTCTGCCGATGGTCCTGCTGGAAGCCGCCGCCAGCGGTCTGCCGCAGGTCGCCACCGGCGCGGGTGGCGTTCCCGAAGCGGTGGTTCATGAACGCACCGGCTTGGTCGTTCCCTGCGGCGACGCCGCCGCGCTCGCCGCGGCCATGCATCGTATGGCCTCCATGCCGCCCGCGGCGCGCGCCTCCATGGCGCGCGCGGCGCGGGAGCACGCCGTCGCTCGCTTCGACCTCGCCGCCGTGACCTCGCAATGGGAGAATCTCTACCGCCGGCTCGTGGAAGCGGCGCGCCTCGAGGCGATGGAGCCGTAGCCCGCATGGATGTCACCAACCGGTACGTGCTCGACTTCTGCCAGAGCTTTGCGCGTGAGCACCCGGGCTTGCCGATTCTCGATTTCGGCTGCGGCGCGGGCGATCTGGTCGCGGCCGGGCTGGCGGCCGGCCTGTCGATGTCCGGCGCCGATGTCTATTACGGCGGCTCCAAATCCCGCGACCAGGCGGAAGCCCACGGTCTGCTGGGCGCCGTCGTCCACGAAATCCACGATTACCACCTGCCTTTTGCCGACGCCCACTTCGGCCTCATCGTAAACAACCAGGTGATGGAGCACGTGGAAGATCTCGACCGGGTGCTGGTTGAACTCCACCGTGTGCTCGCGCCCGCCGGCCTGCTGCTCAGCGTCTTCCCTTCGCGCGACGTCTTCCGCGAGGGCCATATCGGCATCCCGTTCGCACACTGGTTCCGGAAGGATTCGCGGGCGCGTTTCTACTATACCTGGGCGTTGCGCAGCCTTGGCCTGGGAACCTGGAAACAGGAGGCCCCGTCCGCGCGCCAGTGGGCACTAGACAAGCTCCGCTGGATCGACACCTACACCCGCTACCGTACGCGCGCCGGGATCTTCGCCGCCTACGGCCGCTACTTTCGGAATGAAACCCGCGAAATCGACTACATCCGCTACCGCCTGCTCGACCGCCGCGGCCGTGCCCGGCTAGTCGCTCGATGCCTGGTCTTCGCGATGCGCCTTCGCCCCGTTGCCGCCGTGGCGCGCGCGATTTTCCGCAAGCTCGCGTTCTTCGTCATCCTCTCGCGGAAGGAACAGCCGTGAGGATCGCGTACGTCATCACCCGCGCCGACGCCGTGGGCGGCGCCACGATCCACGTCCGCGACCTCGCTCGCGCCATGTGCGAATTGGGTCACGATCCGCTCGTCCTGGTCGGCGGACGCGGACCGGTCATCGACCAGTTCGAAGCCGCCGGCGTACGGGTCCAATCGCTGCGCCACCTGCGCCGCGCTGTGCATCCCGTCGGGGACCTTCTGGCCTTCGCCGAATTGACCCGCGCGCTGCGTGATTTCGCCCCCGATCTCGTCTCCACCCATACCGCCAAAGCCGGGTGGATCGGGCGCGCCGCAGCCGCGCGGCTGGGACTGCCGGCGTTCTATACGCCGCACGGGTTGCCCGTCGCCGGACGTTTCTCCCGCGCTGCCGGCCTGCTCTTCACCATCGCCGAGCGCGCCGCCTCGCCTTGGAGCGCCGCCATCGTCTGCGTCTCCGAATCCGAGCGGCGCCTGGCGGTCGAGAAACGCATCGCTCCACCGGATCTCTTGTTCGTGGTCCACAACGGCGTACGAGACATCACGCCTGAATCCCGCGCTTGTCCGGATCGGGAGCCCGTAAGCATTTGCTCGGTGGCGCGGTTTGAGAGGCCCAAAGATTTCGCCACCCTGATCTCCGCCCTCGCGCACCTCGCAGACCGGCAGTGGACGCTGGATCTTGCCGGTGACGGCCCGCTCGAACCCGAGATCCGCCGTCTGTCCGCTGCCCACGGCATCGCCGAACGCGTTCGCTTTCTTGGCTACCAGCCAGACCCCGTGCCGGTGCTCGCGCGGTCGCAGCTCTTCGTGCTGGCCTCGCGCTCCGAGGCCTTTCCGCGCAGTATCCTGGAGGCCATGCGCGCCGGGCTTCCGGTGGTCGCCACCGATGTCGGTGGCGTCGGCGAAGCGGTCACTCATCGTGCGACGGGGCTGCTTGTGCCTCCTCAAGACCCCGCGGCGCTGGCGGCGGCCATCGCCGAATTACAGGCCGCCCCCAGTCTCCGCCGCGAATTCGGCGACCGGGCACGCAGCGAGTTTGAACGCCGCTTCCTTCTGGATCGTACCGTCGAGAAGATGCTGGCGCTCTATGCTATCGTCTTAGGCAAGGCGTGAACTCAGCCCTCTTCCGGCCCTCTAATCGGATCATGAAGCGCTTGTTTGACGTCATCGTGGCGTCCGTGCTGGCAATTCCCGCGATTCCCCTCGCCGGGGCATTCGCGCTCGCCATCGTCCTGGAAACTCGCGGACCGGTTTTCTTTGTGCACACACGCCTCGGCCGGGGCCGCCGCCCCTTCCGGCTTTTGAAGCTTCGTACCATGCGGGCCGACGCCGACGAAATGCTGGGCCGGTACCTGGCGCAGCATCCCGAACGGCTCGCCGAATGGCACGAAACCCACAAGCTCAAAGACGATCCCCGCATCACCCGCGTTGGCAGTTGGCTCCGCCGTTCCAGCCTCGATGAACTCCCCCAGCTATGGAACGTTCTGTCGGGCTCCATGAGCATGATTGGGCCGCGGCCGATCGTCGAAGAGGAGCTTCCCAAATATGGGCCCGCCCTTCTCGACTACGAGCGAGTGCAGCCCGGCCTCACCGGCCTGTGGCAGGTTTCCGGCCGCACCGATCTCAGCTACCGGCGCCGGGTCGATCTCGATACCGAGTACATCCGCCACTGGAGCCTGGCCCTTGACCTGAAGATCCTCTGGAGGACCGTACGCGTGGTCCTGGGCGGCCACGGAGCATACTGATCGCGCAGGGCAGGGAAGTGCCCGGCGGGTTCGGCTTCATTGGTGTCGATGGCGCCGCCGGTGGGTCCGGCGATTTCCTTGTTATCCACCGTGGTCACGCCGTTGAAAAATCACGGTCACCCAGCGCCCCACGAGCGTGATGTCGTAAGTCTGCCAGTCCGGCTGGAACTGTAGTGGCGTGGACGGGCCCAGCCTGCCAGAGATGCAGCCGACGAACCCAAACGGATTGTGGTAGTCGCTGGGTCTGGTTGAGCCAGCTCCTTTCTTGGCCGCCGCATTCTCCCCGGGAGGGCAACTGAATTCGTGAGACTCTTTTTTCCGGCCGCTTCAGGACGGCGACGTCCATTCGGACCATTTTCGGGCAGGCGCTCCGAGCCAGCCGTGACAAGCTGGTCGCTGGGATTGTATGATGGACGATATGCGTAAGGGCGCGTCGGCCTCATCAGATGCCGAAAGGGCCATGCCTTCCGAGAGTTCTGGAGGATGCCCATGCTTCACCTGGATAATCTCAAAAAGCAGGCCAAACAGATCGTCCGCTGGCACCGCGAAGGATACCATCCGGTTGCCCAGCGTATCAGAGGCGGTTTGCCTCGCTTCCGCGAGGTCGATGATGCCACAATTCTTTCCACGCGCTTCGCTCTCAGCGACGCGCACGAACTGATCGCACGCGAACTCGGATTCGAGAGTTGGCAGGATCTCCGGGCCGCCAGTGTTGGGTCATTGCGGTCAGACGAACGCCCGCCTGGAAATGAGCCCCAACTAATGGGGGCGCACCCTCAGCTGTTTGTGTCCGACGTTGAAGCATCCTGTCGCTTCTTTGCTGCGAAGCTCGGTTTCACGGTCGGGTTCAAATACGGGAAACCCGTCTTTTATGCGCTCGTTCAAAGGGACAGCGCTTGTCTCAACCTGCGGTACGTGCACGCGCCGGTTTTCAATAGAGAGGCGGAGGGCGATTTGCTGTCCGCAAGCATTCCCGTCGAAAACGTCAAGGCTTTGTACTCGGAATACCTAAGCGTTGGTGCTCCGATGGCTCAGCGGCTGAAAAAGCAGCCTTGGGGAGCCGAGGATTTTATTGTTCGGGACCCGGACGGAAATCTGGTCCACTTCGCGCAGTCCATCGAGTTGCATGACGTCGGAGGTGGGCGTTCCGGCGATGGCTTAAGCCACCGAGTGGGTGGCACCCGCAAGAGGCATGTTAGCGCGGTCTCGACAACGCGCAGAGGCATGCCACCATCATGAACCGAAACGCCATTTCGGGCGCAGGGCAGGGAACTGCCCGGCGGCGTCAGCTCTTGGGAACGGAAATCGTGATGTTCCGGTACCGGATGCCGCCGTGATGATCTCCCTGAAGGTAGATCGGTCCGGGTTCGCCTTCGTTGGTGTCGATGGCGCCGCCGGTGGGTCCGGCGATTTCCTTGTTATCCACCGTGGTCACGCCGTTGAAAATCACGGTCACCCAGCGCCCCACGAGCGTGATGTCGTAGGTCTGCCAGTCCGGCTGGAACTGTGGTGGCGTGGACGGGCCCAGCCTGCCATAGATGCAGCCGACGAACCCAAACGGATTGTGGTAGTCGCTGGGTCTGGTTGAGCCAGCTCCTTTCTTGGCCGCCGCAGCCGCCGGCGCCGGCTCTGGCGGCGCAACTTGCGCTTCGTAGCGGCCGCGCAGGTAGACTCCGCTATTCTCCCCGGGAGGACAACTGAATTCGACGTGCAGCTTGAAATCGCCAAAAGTTCGCGTGGTGCGGAGATTGGAGCCCCTGGCCTCGTTCACCAGTTCTCCATTCCGGGCGCCCCAGTGGTTGGTGAAGTGGGCTTGAAGTGCCTCCGGAGTGTTATTGATCGGCTCCCAGCCGGTAATGTCCTTGCCGTTGAACAGGGGTTCCGGATCGCTCCAAGCTTTGGGGGCTGCCCGTTTCAAAGCGGGCGCGCGTACCCCGGCCAGTTGCCACATGGTGTTTCCCATCTTCTGAACGCCGCTGAGTTTGCCGCCCTGCTCCGTCAATTCCCAAACGATTTCAGGCCGGGCGGGGATGGCGGGCCGTTTTTCCGCCCCGGGCCGCGCCGGAACCGCCGCCGCTACGGTCACTATCAGCCGCTGCCCATCCATCTTGACGGATTCGACCGGGGCCACATTTCCGGTGCGCTGCTGTACCCGCGCGTCCAGGCTGCCACCCTTGTCCATCACCTCGATCCAGCTCGGGAAGCGATCGTTTCCGACCACGACCGTCAGGTTCCAACGGCCGGCGAACGGATTCTTGGAATTCTGCGACAGGGCCGGAAACAGGGCCGCAGCCGCGACAATCGATACGATGCAGAAGTGCTTCATGATTCTCCTTTTCAGGCGTGCGCCGGGCGGACGTCCGTGTCGAAAGCTGCGCCGGCGATCTCCCGCAAGTCCCAGCCGCGCCGGTAATCGCGCGTGAGATACTGGTTTGCCTCCCGGCAATTCGTAACCCGGAATGCCAGCGGATCCCACTCAATCCGATGGCCCACCCGGAGGGCAACGTTGCCCAACTGGTAGGCCTCCGTAAACGGGCCGGCGTAGGCAAAATTGCAGGGCGCCGGTTTCCCCGCCTTGACGGCCACCACCCAATCCTTGTGGACTTCCTCCCGGCCCCAATCCTTTTCCGGCGGCGTTGGGTACGGTTCGTGCTGAGTGGCGCGGTACGGCCCACGGCCCACCGGCAGGCTGCCCTTGGTGCCGATCCAGATCACGCCGCCTCCGGTTTGCGTGCGTGCACCATTGCCGGCCGGCGGGCGCGCCGCGCTCGCAATCTCTTCCGGCGGGTGCTTCCCCCCGTCGTACCAGAAGATCTTCAGCGGCGGGTGCGCGCCTCGGCCCGCATAGTCGAACCGGATGATGCTCCAGTCGGGGTACATCTCCCGCCGCATCCCCGACGTCTCCACGACTTCGACGGCCGATGGCGCGCCCAGGTCGAGAGCCCAGAAGATCACGTTCATCTGGTGCGGCGCGATATCGCCGAGCGCGCCGCTGCCGAAGTCGAGCCAGCCGCGCCAGACGAAGGGATGATAAACGATGCCGAGTGGCGGAACAGGGTCGAGCCCCGCCACTCCGAAATCCGACTGATGTTTCTTTTCCAGAGTGGGGTGGTAGACCGGATGGTCTTCCGGATACATGGCCTTAAACGGCCGGACCGGGGCCGGTCCGAGCCATAGATCCCAGTTCAGGGTGGACGGAGTGGGATCCTCTCCCGGAGGCCGGTCATATCCCTGCGGCCAGATGGGCCGGTCCGTGGCCAGGTGGATCTCGGTCACCTCTCCGATCGCCCCCGATTGGATCAGTTCCACGGTCCGCATGTTGACGTCGCTGGCGCTGCTCTGGGTCCCCATTTGGGTCACGACTTTGGTCTCGGCGGCGACCCGGGCCATGACCCTGGCCTCGTGCACCGTCTTGGTCAGGGGCTTCTGACAGTAAACGTGGAGGCCGTGCTTCATGGCCCACACGCTGATGTAGGCATGGGTGTGGTCGGGTGTGGCGACGACGACGCCATCCAGCTTTTCCCTTTCGATCATCTTTCGAAAGTCCGTGTACCTGGCGGCCTTGGGATAGTCCGCCCCCCGTTTCGCCAACATGGCGGAATCCACGTCGCAAAGCGCGGCAACGTTCTCGCCGAGCTTGTTCAGGGTCGAGGCGTCGATTGCGCCCATACCGCTCAGGCCAATGACACCGATGTTCAGTTTCTCATTGGCCGCGTAGCCGCGCGCCAGTCCGGCCGGAAGGATGAGGAAGGGCGCGGCTGCTCGTTTCAGACTTTCGCGCCGCGTTATGCGGCTTTCCGTCCCGTGGGTCTGCATCTTGACCTCCAGTACCTTGGCGATGAGCCGCGGCGGGTCATTCCAAAGCTATAGAAAAGGATATATGCCCTCACTAATCGGGTCAAGGACCAAACCGAGGTTCGGGCCGGGGGGCCGGGAAGAGGTTTTGACACCCACGGCGTTTTAGCATAGGATAAAAGGCGTCTCTTATCCGTTTCAGGAGGCAGACCGGAATGAATTCAGAATCGAAACTGGGCCCGGCGGGCGAGAACTCCCGGCGGGACTTTTTTCAAAGGATCGGGACGCTGGCCGCGGCGTCGGGTTTGGCTGCAAATGCGGGCGCCGCTCCGCAGCAGCCGGTGCCAGGCGGTGCTGCGCCGGGCAGGGGAGGACCGGTCCTGCCAGTGCCGGGACCACTTTCCAAGCAGCCGATGCCGACCGTTCGCTTCGGCAAACACGAGATTGGCCGCTTGATTTTCGGAGTGAACGCTCCGGGCGCGCACTTTTCCATTAAGGAAGGCATGGACGCGCGTGCGTGGAACACCCCCGAACGGGTGTTGCTGCAGAACAGGCGTATGGAGGAACTGGGCATCAACTGCATGGAAGCCGGCGACCGCCGCATGTCCCAGTACAACGCGGAACACGGCGGCAAGATGCTGTTTTCCGCACGGGGCTCGGCGAAGACGGGCCGTGAAAGCGCGGAGAGGCCCTGGCTTCATCCCAAGGAGATCGCCAAGCGCGGGCCGATCAGCATTCACCACCAGGGCGCCGGGGACAACGGCACGGATGCCTGGTGGCGGCAGGGCAAGCTCAACGCGGTGCGGGAGTACTGCAAAATGGTGCGGGATACGGGGGTGCTGGTGGCAGTCACCAGCCACCGGCCGGAAGTGTTCATGGAGATCGAATCTCAGGGCTGGGACGTGGATTACTACATGACCTGCCTGTACAAGTATGGCCGCACCCACACGGAATGGGTGAAGGCATTCGCGTCCAACCCCGAAATGATGCCCGTGGAAATCGGTTACCCCACCGAAAGTAATTCGGAGCTGTACGGCGGCGAAATCGCTTTTGTGCAAGGCGATCCGCCGGAGATGCTCAAAGTGGTCAAACAGTGCAAGAAGCCGTGCTGGGTGTACAAGCTCCTGGCCAGCACCCGCCTGACCCAAAGGGAGGACATCGCCGAGTCGCGGTTCAAGGAGATCCTGGCGAACATCAAGTCCACCGATGCGGTGGTGGTCGGGATGTGGGACAAATACATGGACGAATTCGCCATTAACAAGGAGTACGTGATCAAGTACGGCGGATCTTCGATCCACGTATCGTGAGCATCGGAGGCCCACGGCGCGGAGTTGCGGGCATATAGCGCCTTTACTGGTCCGTTCCCTTGAGCGAGAGCAGATAAGCCACGACGTCGGCCACCTGCGGGACCGACAATTTCTCCGCAAAAGAAGGCATCAGGCCCTTTACGAGAATGGTATATCCGCTCATGGCCGACGTCTGGAACGAGCGCAACTGCTCCTTCGCATCGATCAGTTGCACGCTCAGCGCGTCATGGTTCAGAAGCCTCCCCCTGACGGTTGTGCCGTCCTTCAGGGCGACGCTGACAAACCGGTTTTCGGGAAGGACTTCCTCGTCTGGCGCGACGATCGAGCGCTGCAATCGCTCGGCAGTGCGCCTGTCTCCGATGTCGGAAAGATTCGGTCCCATGCGTGAACCTTTATCGCCGATGCGGTGACAGTTCAGGCATCCGCTGGATTCGACCAGGGCTTTACCTTTCCCGGCATCGCCGCTCTGCGCGAAAAGCGGCGCCGCCGCCAACACCAAAATACAGGCTCTCGCCGCCCACGTACTTACCCGGCAATTCAACCGACTCGGCCTCATTCTCGTACCTGCCTTTTCGAATTACGCGACCAAATTCACGCCTGCCGCACCAGGCGGCTGCTATTTCTGCTTACGATCCTCCGCCGGGGCTTGCCCCTTCGAAAACTCGATGCGGTCTTTCTGCTCTGTAAGCTTTTTCATGTCGAGATGCGGGACTTTCTGCAGATCCTGCCAGTCCGTGAAGGCTCCCGCAGTTTCACGGTAGTGAACAATTGCCTGAGCGTCGGCGGCCGCCAGTCCGAGCATGCTCGTGAGTTCCTTTTCGGTCGCCTTGTTCAGGTTGATCTTCGACGCGGGGGACGGCTTCGAATCGCCGGTGGGATTGTCCGGGCCGAAGTGGGCCGTGAGATACCTCACCACGAGATCGAATTCGTCCTGAGTTCCTTCAGCGCCGCGGGCAATCATATCATCCACCACGGCACTCCAACCGTCTTGATCCATCCTCACCTTGGTGGCGATCTGCGTTCCATGGCACTGGCCGCAAATGCGCGCGAAGTCCGCCTTTCCTTTCCCCTCGGGCAACGGTGGCGCGGCCGGCGAGGATTGCGCGCCCGCGACGCTGGCGGCGATGAGGCAGGCCGCGGCGCCCAAGATCGGGACGCACCTCGAAGTGCCACCCTTTTCCTGTCCGTTGTGAGTTGTACCGAACATAATCCTCAATCGTTTTTCGGGCGGCGCGACCCTAATCCGGCAGCGCGAAAACATACATCGTGCCCTCACCGGTACCCACGATATATTGCTTTCCATCGACGGCGTAACTGATTGGGCCGCTCGCATTGGGGCCGCCGAGGTACACGTGCCACAGAAGTTCGCCCGTGCCGGCATCGAGGGCAACGAAGTTCCCCTCCATTCCGCCGCCGAACACCAGGCCGCCGGCAGTGGAGAGGACGCCAGACTCGGTATAGTTGACCATCTTGAAATCCCACTTCTTCTCGCCGGTTTTCGGGTCGAGGGCGCGGATGGCGCCATACCCCTCTTCTTCCGTCTTGTAATTGGGGACAGCCCTACCCGGGCCACGGCCAGCCGGGGCGGCGCCGCGGCCCCCGGGAGCACCGCGCCCGCCGGCCGCACCGCGGCCAGCGCCGCCGCCAGTGCCGGTGTATCGTTGACCTTCTACCCATGGGCCTGGATCGCCCTTGGGTGAGTATTCACTGTAGTTATCCCAGACGGAAAGATACAAGAGCCCCGTGAGGGGGCTGTAGGATGGCGGATACCAGTTCGTCCCACCTTGTCCGCCCGGTTGGACGTAAGCGGACCTTCCCATCGGTTTCGGCCAAAGGGCGGGGGACTTGATCGGCCGGCCATCTTCATCGATGCCCAGAGCCCAGTTTTGCTTGACGAAGTTCTTGCCCAGCAGATACTTTCCCGTGGTCCGATCCAGCACATAGAAAAAGCCGTTGCGGTTGGCCCACAGCATGAGTTTGCGCGGTTGGCCCTTCCAGTCCATGTTGACCAGCACCGGAACCTGCGTGGAATCCCAGTCGTATTCGTCGCCTGGCGTGAACTGGTAGTACCACTTCAGCTTGCCGGTATCGGCATCGAGCGCGATGACGCAGTCGGAGTAGAGATTGTCGCCAGGCACGCGAGGATCCCCGTTCCAGCCGGGGTTCGGATTGCCGGTTCCCCAGAAGGTCAGGTTGGTTTCCGGGTCGTAGGAACCGCCGTTCCAGATCGGGCTGCCGCCGTGTTTCCAGGAGTCGCCTGCCCAGGTTTTGGTCTCGGGCTGGTCCGCGGAATTGGGCGCTGTGTCGAATTTCCAGAGCTCCTTCCCGGTCTTGATGTCATAAGCCGCCATCCAGCAATTGGCGCCGGCCTCATTGGTGGCCGGCCCCAGGATCACCATGTTTCGTACCACCAGAGGGGCCACGTTGAACTGGTAGCCTTTTTGCCACTGGGCCATGAGCTTGTCCCAGATCACGCGCCCGGTTTTGGTATCGATGGCCAGCAGATGGCAATCGATCGTGGCCCAGAACAGCGTGTCCCCGGCGATTGCCATGCCCTTATTGACCTCGTAGGCGTTGTAGTAGGCTTTGGGGTCCAGAGGATGCGGGAGCTTCCAGAATATGCGTCCCGTAACCGCATCCAGAGCTACCGCTTCGAGAGCGGTGCCGGTGTACATGACGCCGTCCACGACGAGCGGGGTGTTCTCCATTTTGGATTGGTTCTTCTCGTTTTTCTGGTAGAGGGGGTGGTAGACCCACTTCATCTGCAGGTTCTTGACGTTGTTGCGATTGATCTGGGTGAGCGCGCTATAACGGTTGCTCGCGTAGCCTCCCGAATAGGTGAGCCAGTTCTGCGGCTCGCGGTCTGCGTGCAGAAGGCGGTCGTAGGTCACGTCCGCCAGCAGAGAAGCGCCCAGAAGCAGGTAGGGGAGCAACATCCGGATGTTCATGAGTTTAGCCAGCCCGGAAGCGATTATACACCCGGAAATGCGGCGACGGGTGCCCGACAAAGACGGGTAGGCCGCTATTTGTGTGTGGCTGAGCGATTTACGAAATCGGCGATTACGCCATCCACTTGAGATTCTGGAACCCCAAGTTGCAGCAGTGCTTTTTGCAGGTTCTTGAAGTGTTTGCGCCGATCTGGATGGCGCTCCAAAAACTTCGCTACGACATCGACCGGCGGCTTCGGGTGGGTCTTTTCGTGGAGACAGTCCGGGCATTCGTTCGCATATCCCGGCTTGCCGGGGAGCAACGCGAATGATTCTCCGCAGTATTTGCAGACCTTTAGTGGCATCCTTCGATACCATCATTCTACGCCGCTTCCAGCAGTTCCCGAACGCTCCAGATAGGCGGGCTGAGGCCATTGAGGGAAGCGCGGCTGTAGATTCAGTCGAGGCGTTGTCGTGATCCTGCAACATTCGTTGGCACGGAACTTCAGGGGCTCCACTGGGAATCCAGGAGCGCCCGCAGTTCCAAAAGCGCCTCAATTTGGAATCAGCTGCGACGGCATTAGCTCCCCAATTATGGACACTGATCAACAAGACCTAAAATAGAGTGTGGAGACAGCTATGGACGTCACTCTCCCGGCCGATTTGAAAAAGCAGGTGGAGCAAGAACTCGCCAGCGGCCGCTACCAGAGCTCCGATGAACTGATCGAACAGGCGGTCCGGCACTTCCTGGACGGGCGTCAGCGTGCCCAGCGGCGGCTCGATGCGCTTCGCAGAATTGGCCAAGCAGTGGATCAGGCGGGCCTCTATGAGCGAGTCTTGATCCCCGATCAGGAATGACGGGCACTCCGCTCGTCGTCCTGGACGCCCGCGTCCTGGCAAACTTCTCTTTGTGGATACTCTTCTACGCCTCGCCGAACCGCCGGGGCTCCCGCTGATTCCTCGGATGGCGAATGATGAAAGGGATCGCCACGTTCTGGCAGCTGCGATCCACGGCAAGGCTCCGATCATTGTGACTCTCAACCTTCGCCATTTCAACCTGGAGCAACAGGCCGCCGCCCGCGGTCGCAGCTTGCGTCAACTCCTGGATATCCTGAGTGGGATCGTGCCCGGATTCGTATCGCGAGTTTCCGATGCAGTGCCGCGAGAGTAAGAACCGCCCTACTCGATGCCGGGCAGAGTCATTGTACGTGTATCGACGCGGACCCGTCGCAGCGGCCTATCACGTCTTGGATCTGGCCTGCCGCTCTCTGGGTACTGCAACGGGGTCGTCAACAAGCAGTGGCAGTTCCCGCTGTTTCTCGTCGAGTCTCGTCTCCGATTCATTCAGAAACCTCCCAACGAGATTCTGGCGCACGGGGATTCGAACCGGGCAGTTCGAGTCCGTTGCGGCGGGTCGGTTCGTATTTCAGTCCGATGTTCCCGGTGCCGTGCGGCCAAAACGGAGCGTAGGTTGGCCAGCGCCACTACGTCGACAACCGGCTCACCAGCCGACATCTGCGCCCACGTTTCGGCGTCTGTCATCCAACCCGGGACGGTCGCCGTTGTTCCATCCGGCAATTCCCAGCGGATGCATCACTCGCCACCCTTGTTCCTGGCGCGCAGTAACCGCACGGTCTCGCCGTGGAACGGATGCCATCTGTAATGGATAGTCGCGCGCTTAATCTCATGGGCAGTATGTGACTGAATTGTCTGTGATCAGAGACACCTCCTTCATGGAGTCGCGCGCGTTACCAGATCATCAGCTCGGCCGGGGCGCCGGTCTCGCAACCGAGTCGCTTCGCGGCGGAACCCTGGCTCACCGACACCTCCAGGTACCCGGTGCTTCCCTGGATCAGGAAGAATTCGCCGGGGCCGCACTCGGTGTAATTGTGTGCCAGCACGCCGATCTGCTGCGGGCCGATCGCCAACGAGAAATCCCTGTGCTCCAGATCGGGAAATTCGTTGACGTGGAAGTTGGTGACGATGTTGCCGAAGCGGTCGATCTTAAGGATCCGGCCTACCCATGTCCGCTTGCCCGCGCGCTGCGGCTTCTCGAAGGTGGGCCGCAGGTAGTCTTCAATTAGCTTGCCCATCTTCGCCGGCGCCACGCCGGCGGCCAGGTGTGCAGCCACGGGTGAGAAAATGTCACGCCCGTGAAATGTGCGGCTCACGGGCTTCAGGAAATAGCGGTCGTCCGAGATCAGGCGCACCCTGGCCTTCTCCTGCGAATAGACCAGCGAGAGCACGCCATTGTCGGGTCCTACGAAGTACTGTCCAGCGGCCTCAACCAGAATGGGACGCCGCGAGGTGCCCACGCCCGGGTCCACCACCACCAGGTGCACCGTCTTCTTCGGGAAATACCGGTAGGCCTGCGCCACCAGGTAGGCGCCCTCGGTGATTTCGAACGGTGTGACGCCGTGGCTGATGTCCACCAGTTGGGCGCGCGGGCAAACGCCGAGGATCACCCCCTTCATGACGCCGACGAAGTGATCCGCGAGGCCGAAGTCCGTGGTCAGGGTAACGATGGGTGTGGTCATGTTCGAGGGGGTTCACGGCGCTTTGCAGGAGAAGTTCGCAGCGTCGTTGGTGGTGCCTCTACCCTTGTAACCGGCCACCTGCGGATAGGGGCACAGCGGACGGGTCATGTCCACCTGGCCGTTGGTGACATGCGCGGCGACAATGGAGTCCGGCGCGGCGCCGGCTTCGCGCCAGCGCTCGATCACAGCCATCTTGTTGAACTGGTCCGGGGCAGGACCGCCGCTGCAATGCAGCATGCCGGGCACCATGAAGAGGCGCAGCCAATCGTCCTGGTTCTTGCCCATTTTGGCGAGCACGCCTTGGTAGAAGTTCACCGTGTTGCCGGGCGGGATCGCCGGATCGGCCCAACCGTGGTAGAGCAGCAGTTTGCCTCCATGGGCCCTGAAGGCCGAAAGGTCGTAGGTGCGGGCATCGATGCCGGACTTGTCGGCCAGCGCCATGTCGGTATCGAGATCGAATTTGTGGAAGTCGAAATCGGCGTCCTGGTGGCCCAGAATCCGGATGCTGTCCCAACCGAAGGGTGGCTGGGTGGGAACGGTCCGCAGCGACGCGTACTGTAACTCGCCGCCGGGCTCGAAGCCGGTCCAGACGATTTCGCCCTTCCTGGTTTCCACGTCGGCAAACACCGTCTTCACCGTTTTCACCTGGGCGGCCGTGAGGCAGGCGTCGGAATCGGCGCCCTGGCAGAGCAGTGACGCGGGGTCGAAATGGCACTTGTGCGGATCGCCGATGAGGCCGTCCTTGACTCCATCGAGCGCGTCGCAGGCGGACAGCACGGCCCGGTGCAGCGACTCCACCTTGCCCTGGGTGAGCGCGCCCTGCGGATTGTTCATCAGTTCGATGAAGCGTTCGACGTCGGCGGCATGCAGGTGGATGTGGGGATTGGCGGGAGCACCGGCGAGCACGCCATCGAAGTCGTTCGGGAACCTGGTCACCTCGACCAGCGCCTGCCGGCCGCCCGTGGAGCAGCCGTTCCAGTAGGAATACTTCGCAGCACCGCCGTAGAACGCCTGGATCAGCGCTTTGGATTTGACCACCGTCTCGTGCACCGCGCGCCAGCCGAAATCCACAATCTTCTCCGGGTGTCCGAGCGCGAACAGACCGTTTCCGCCTTCGTGACCTGTGTCCGTCGAGGCGGTGGCGTAGCCCTCGCGCAGCGCGGCGGCCATAGCGCCAAAGCTGATGACGCCGGCCCAGCCGCCGTTGCCGGCCATCTGGAATTTCCCATTCCACGTTTCGAGGGGCAGCCACGCTTCCATCTTGATTTCGGAATCGGCCGATGGCTTCAAGGTGGCGGCCACGCGGCAATAGGCAGGCAGCATTTGCGGCTGGGGCGCGGGGCTGCGGCCGCCTGGCAGAGGCGCTCCTCCACGTCCTGCCGGGACGCGCGGCTGATACGGTCCCGCGGCGACAACCTCGACCGCCGTCAAGACCGTATCGGAAAGCGGGATCGACCTGAGCCGCTCGCAGGGAGTCTGCGCGAACGTGAGGCAGGCCACGCTGAACAGAAGGGCTGACCGCTTGAACAGAGGCAGGTGAAGCGCCTGCCCCACCATGGCTACTGCGAATTCTGACGCCGGCACCTCACCAGTTTACTCTTCCCGCAACGCCTGCATCGGCTCCACGCGCGATGCGCGGCGCGCCGGGGCATAGCTGGCAATCAAGGCAACCACGGCCAGCAGGCCGATCGCGGCGGCGAAAGTCGCAGGATCCGTGGGCTTCAGTCCGAATAACAGGGCGCTGGCAGCACGGCCTGCCCAAAGTGCCAGGCCGGTGCCGATCACGAGCCCGGCCACGAGCAGCAGTGCGGCCTCGCGCAGCACCAGGCGGACCACCCGGCCGCGGTCTGCGCCCAGCGCCATGCGTACGCCGATCTCGTTGCGGCGGCGCGCCACCATATAGGCGATTACACCGTAGAGACCGAGCGTAGCCAGCACGGCGGCCAGGAAGCCGAAGGAACCCGCCAGGGTGGCCATCAGCCGGTCGCGCGTCAGCGACTCGCGCACTTGGGTCGTCATCACCGAGAACTCGATCCCGATGGCCGGATGGACTTCGGCAACCGCCCGCTTGAGGTTGTGAAACAGTGCGCCCAGCGGCGCGGCGGTGCGCAGCATGTAGACGACACCGGCACCGGGGTTCTCCTCCTGTGCCGCCGGAAGAAAGGCGATCGGGAGGAAGTCCTCGCGCAGCTCGTAATACTTGGTGTCGCGCACCAGGCCGACCACCTGATACATGGGATCCGGTTTGCCGGCTTCGCCCTCCACGCGGATCACGCGGCCCAGCGGGTTGCCGCCGCCGAAAAAGCGTTTGGCGAAGGCTTCGTTGACGATCGCGACCTTCAGCGACCCGGCCGTCTCGCGCTGGTCGAACTCGCGGCCGGCAATCAACTGCGTGCCCATGACTCGGAAGTAACCAGGGCCAACGCGGTTGAAGTACGACTCCTTCTTGGCTTCGTTGGAGCCCTCGGCGGTCACCATCTCGTTCCAACCGCCCCCACTGATCGGCGTGAGATTGACCTGCGCCGCCGCGATCACACCTGGTTGCGCGCTGAGGCGGTCGAGCAGGGTGCGATAGACCTCGGGAAACCGCTTCTTGTCGTATTGCGGCCGGCGAAGATCCAGTTCCACCACCACGATCCCCTCCGGCCGGAAACCCGGGTCGACGCTGAGCAGCTTTTGCAGGCTGCCCACGAACAGCAGCGCGCCCACCAGCAGCACCAGCGAGAGCGCCACCTGGCTGGTGACCAGGGCGCGGCGCAAACCGAACCGCTCGCGCCCGGCGGTGAGGCTGCGGCCCCCGGTCCGCATGGCCGCCGATGGGGCGATCCCCGTCGCGCGCACGGCCGGCAGCAGTCCAAACAGCAGGCAGGTGGCGACCGCGGTCCCGGCAGTGAAGGCCAGCACGCGCAGATCGAGTCCCAGCCCGACGAACAGCGGATTGTTGGGCGTGCTGAGGAAGGCCACCAGCCCGCGGCTGAGGCCCTGTGCCAGCAACCCGCCGAGCAGCGAACCGAGCACCGCCAGCAGCAGGCTCTCCGCGAGCAGTTGTGCGATCAGCCGGCCGCGCGAGGCGCCGATAGCTTGGCGCATCGCGATCTCCCGCTCCCGCACGCTGGCGCGAGCAAGCAACAGGTTCGCCAGGTTGGCGCACGCAATCAGTAACACCAGCCCGGTAGTTGCCAGCAATAGCCACAGCGGCGTCTCGTATTGGCGGCGCAAGCCGGAAACGCCGGTGGCGGATGGAGTGGCGGTCAGCTTGTTAGCCAGATACTTTTTGGCTTCTTCGGGCCGGTAGCTCAGCGGCAGGGTGGCTTCGGTAAACGCCGCAGAAAAGGCCTGAAGCTGCTTCGTGGCCCGTTCCGCGGTCCAACCGGGCTGGAGCCGCCCCATGGCCGAGAGCCACCAGGCGGTGCGGCTGGATGCTCGACCCTTGCCGTCCTGGCTCAGCAGCGCGTCGGCGCAGAGTGGAATGGCGACGTCGTAGCGGTTGCCCACCTCCACGCCGAAGAATCCGGGAGGAGTCACACCGAGCACGGGGAACGTGTGCCCGTCGAGGATGAGGGTTCGGCCGGGTGCATTGGGGTCGCCGCCCAATTCGCGCTGCCAAAAGGCGTAGCTGATCACAGCGCCCGGAGAGCCGCAGCCCGCCTGATCGTCCTCGGGCGCAAAGGTGCGGCCGAGGATCGGCTCAACCCCGAGCACGCGAAAGAAGCCGGCGCTTACGTAGAGGCCCTCCGCGTACCGGGCTTCGCCTCCGGGCGAGAGGTTGAAGTGCGAGGCGCTCCACGCCATGATGCCGCTGAAAGCCTGCGGCATGGTTTGAAGCTGCTGCCAATGGGTGTAGGTGAACCGGGCGCTGCGAGTGGAGAACCATCCGGACCGCATCGACCCTTTGGCGAAGTCGATATACGCCAACTCCTGGGGATTGGCCACCGGGAGTGCGCGGAGGCGCACCGCGTCCACTAGCTGGAAGATGGCGGTATTGGCGCCAATGCCGAGGGCCAAGGACAGTACTGCCACCGCAGTGAAGCCGGGGTTGAGTCGAAGTTGCCGGACGCCGTACCGAAGGTCCTGGCGGACGGTGTCCAGCCACGTCATGCGATCCATGCAGAGTGATCCCTCCCACGGTGAGACGCGGAAAGGCGGGCGCCGTTAGCCCGATGATCTCGCAGGGCGGGCGCTTTGCTGCTTTCCTCTTGGGCGCTACACCTGACATCGCGCCCCGCAGAGGTGTAACCTGTAAACCGATATGCCGAATCCCAAATCGCTGCCCGCGGCGATCGTCGTGCTGCTCACCGCCGGGCCGCTGATCGCCCAGGATCGCGCCGCCTGGATGCCGCAGGCGCAGTGGGGCGTCATGAACCACTACCTGGCCGACTGGCAGGCGCGCGTTCACGGCTTGACCATGAGCGTCGAGCAGTGGAACCGAATGGTAGACGGCTTTGATGTCGAGACTCTCGCCAGGCAACTCCAGTCGGTGGGGGCGCGCTATTACCAAATCACCATTGGACAGAACGCGGGTTATTATCTTTCTCCCAACGCCACTTATGACAAAATAGTAGGCATCCAGCCCAGCAAATGCTCGCGGCGCGACCTGGTGGCTGACCTCCACCAGGCGCTCAGCCCGCGCGGCATCAGGCTGATGGTGTATCTCCCATCCGGCGCGCCGGCTCAGGATAAGGTGGCCGGCGCTGCGCTGGAGTGGCGCAACGGCCCGTACCCCAACAGGGAGTTTCAGAGAAAGTGGGAACAGGTGATCCGCGAATGGTCGTTGCGCTGGGGCAAGAAGGTTGCCGGCTGGTGGTTTGACGGCTGCTACTTTCCGAACTCGATGTACCGGTTGCCGGAAGCGCCTAACTTCGCCAGTTTCGCGGCAGCGGCGCGCGCAGGCAACCCGGATGCGGCGGTTGCCTTCAACCCCGGGGTGGTTTACCGCATGCTGTCGATCACGCCGTACGAGGATTTCACTGCTGGCGAAATCGATCAGATCGAGCAGGTGACCATCCGTCGCGCGGCGGATGGCAAGATCGACGGCGCCCGGATTCACATGTTGAGTTACCTCGGCCGGACTTGGGGCATGGGCGAGCCGCGTTTTTCGACGGAGCAGATCGTCGGCTACACCCGCAAAATCCGGGATGCCGGTGGCGCGGTTACCTGGGACGTGCCGGTGGAGTTGAACGGAACCATGTCGCAGCCGTTCCTCGACCAGTTGTCGGCGCTCGGGAAAGCATTTCCGTCCGCCAGTTCGCACTGAGCGGGCAAGACAGTTTCGCCCCTTTCCCCTTTTATTCGCCCTGCGGTACACTGAAGTCCAATGCAGTTGCTCACTGGTCCGGCCGGCTCCGGCAAGACCCAGTTCATCCTAGACGAATTCCGCGGCGCCTTGCGGGCGCGCAACGATGCGGTCCGCTTGCTGGTGCCCACGGCCACGTTGGCCCAACACCTGCAAAACCTGCTGGCGCGCGAAGGCTTTGTTTTCCGCCGCAGGCTGATCCAGACCCTCTCCGGCTTTGTGCAGGATTGGGCCGGCGAGACGCCGCAGGTTTCCGAGCCGGTGCTGTACCTCATCGTGGAGGCTGCCGCGCTCCGAATCAATCGGCAGGAGTTTGCGCGCGTGGTGCGGATGCCCGGCTTCTGCGCGTCGCTGGCCCACACCATGAGTGAGCTCTCCTCGGCCGGGTGCGATAGCGCGCGCCTGGCAGTCTGCCTGCCGGACGCTCCGTTAGCGGCGGCGTTTCTGGCGGTGTATCAAGAGGTAGACCGCGAACTCTCGAGGCGCGGACTGGCGATGCGGGCAACCCGCCTGGAGCACGCCGCGGCCCGCATCGAGCGCGAAGGCCTCGGAGGCATCCGGAAATTCTGGCTGGATGGGTTTCACGCGCTGCCCGATCCCGAACTGCGCGTCGTCGCCGCTCTGGGCCGGCATGCCTCGCTCACACTGGCACTGGGCGATGACGACCTCACCGGCTCCGTCCGTGGCCGCCTGCGGGCGCTCGGATTTGAGGAGCATCCGATGGCGCGCCAGCGCCCGGCGCCCGCTCCGCGGCTGGTGGTCGCGCCCAACATCGAGCGCGAAGTGGACGAAATCGCCCGCCGCATTCTGGAGCAGGCGGCGGTGCGTCCATTTCGCGAGATCGGCATTATCGCTCGCGCCGAAAAGACCTACGTGCCGATCCTGCGGTCCACGCTCGAACGCTTCGCTATCCCAGCCAGATTCTACTTCGAATCGAAGTTCGAGCGGCACGCCGTGGTCCGCTACCTGTGCGGCATTGTGGACGCCATGCTCGGCGGTTGGGACCATGCGGCCACCTTGGCCGCGCTTCGCCTGGCGCCGCGCTTTGCCGAATCGAATGCCATGGACCGCCTCGATTTCAAGGTGCGCGAGCAGATTCCCAACGCCGGACTGAGCGCCATGAAGGCACTGCTGTTGAATGAGGAAGGGAAGCCATACAGCCAGGAGGCCGAGCGCCTGCTGCACAAGATCGATTCGCTCGCCGCGGTGGAGGAGTGGCGGTCGTTCGCGCTGCTGCCCAAGGATTGGGCCAGGCATTTTCAATCCCTGCGGAATTACTTTCGGCCGGCGCGGCCGCCGGAGAACGGCGGCACCCGCCAGGAGGCCTGTGCCACGGCGCTCGATCTGTTCGACGAATGCGCCGGCGAGGCGGCGCAGGCGCTTGACCCGGCCCATACCATGCCGATCCAAACCTACTGGCAGGCGCTGAAGTCCGTGCTCCGTCTGAAGCCGCTGCGCATCGCCGATGGTCGCCGCAACGTGGTCCACGTGCTGAGCGCGGAAGAGGCTCGCCAGTGGGTGCTCCCGGTGGTCTTCGTCTGCGGCATGGTGGAGAAACAGTTCCCGCGCTTTCATGCGCAGGACCCGTTCTTTCCCGACGCGGCCCGCTCGCGCCTCAATGCCGCGGGCATCCGCGTGCGCACCGCGGCCGAGTTCGAACGCGAAGAGCGCGCGCTGTGGGATTCCGCGCGGACCCGCGCCACCATGCAAGTAACGTTCTCCTATCCCGAATTCGATCCGCGCGGCGACGCCACCCTGCGCTCGCTCTTCCTGGATAGCCTGCTCCTGGTGAGTGAGGAGTCCCAAACCGTCCGGCCTGCGCCGCGTACTCCCCCGGCGCCCGCTGGGCCGGTGGAGATCCGCGCGCCCGGTTTGCTTGAGGTGCTGCGCGAGAAGAGCTCCAGACAATCGCCAACCAAGCTCGAAAATTTCTTACAGTGCCCGTTCCAGTACTTCAGCCTGCGCACCCTGCGGCTCAAGACCGCGCCGCCACGGCCCGTGGACCGGCTCGACTTTATGACGCGGGGCACCATCGTTCACCGCGTCCTGGCCGAATGGTGGGCCAACCGTCAGGACATCGCGGCGCTCTTCGAACGCATTTTTGAGGAGCATCTGGAAGAGAAGCGCATCCCGGGCGGTTACCACACCGAGCGGTTGCGCAATGCCATGCTCGAAGACCTGCAAACCTTCGCCCGCGAGGACCCCTGGCCGCGAGACGGCTTTCAGTCGCGGATGGAAGCCGGGTTCACCATGCAACTCGACGAGTCGCTGGAAATCACGGGCAAAATCGACCGGCTCGATGTGGACCTGCACGGCAACGCCCACGTCATCGATTACAAATACAGCGCATCGCAGCGGGTCAAGGACAAGCCGAAAGACGAGACCCTGCTGCAGGCGCCTCTCTACCTGATGGCCGCCCAAGAGACGTTCGGAGTCAAGCCGGCGGGGATGTTCTACATTGGCGTGAAGGGCGGCGTCGTCTACGCCGGATGGAGCAACGCAGGCCTGCTGGATGCGCCGCCGCTGCCGCTGGACTGGTTCGATCGCACCAGAGACCGGACGCTCGAGATCGTTGGCCAAATCCGCGCCGGCCGGGTAGAGCCGGCGCCTGCCGATCCGGAAAGCTGCCGCTTCTGCGATGCTCGCGATGTCTGCCGCATCGAAACCCGCGCGGCCCAGGCAGCCGATGTCGAGGGCGCATGAGCGACGTCGCTTTCACGCCCGCCCAGGAGGATGCCGCCGATGTGAGCAAGCGCCATCTGGATGCCTGCATCGTCGCCGGGCCCGGATCGGGGAAGACCACCGTGCTGGTGGAGTACTTCCGCCGCCTGGTGGCGGAAGGCGTGGATCCGCTGCGCATCCTGGCGATCACGTTCACCGAGAAGGCCGCGGGCAACATGCGCAAGAAGCTGGCGGCGGCTTTCCGGTACGACTCCGATACCCGCGCACGCCTGGAGCGGGCCTGGGTCTCCACGGTCCACGGCTTCTGCGCACGCCTGCTGCGGGAGAACGCGGTGTTTGCCGGGGTCGATCCCCAATTCGAGGTCGCCGATGAGCGCGCCGCCTGGCGCATGCAGCACGACTCCATCGCCGCCGCCATCGATGCCGTGCTGGCGGAGCATCCCACAGCCATGCGCGCCCTGATCCGCGGGCTGTCATCGGCCGACTTCGAGGAGGCCGTGCTCTCCGCATACGACGCCCTGCGCGGCGCGGGCTGCCGCATCGAGGAACTGGCGGCGATGGCGCCGCCCACGGGTACTACGCTGGCCGAGGTCGCCGATACGCTGCGCAGAATTCGTCAGGAACCCTTGAGCGCATGGTCCTATCCGCAGAAGGAGGAACTGAAATGTGCGCTCGAAACCGCCGGCCGCATCGTGTCGGCCGCCCGCCCGCTGGAGGCGCTGCACGCCGTCGATGCATTCACGTGCAATCTCAACAAGTGCAAAAAGGGAAACAACGCGTACACCCTGCTGAAGCAGATGCGGGACCAGATCGAATCCGCCCGTTACACGCTGATTACCGAATACTACGCGCCGCAGAGAGAGATGCTGCTGCACATCCTGCGCCGCTTCGACCGGATTTTCCGCGAGCGCAAACTCCAGGCAAGCCTGCTGGATTTCCCCGACCTCGAAGAGTTCACCGTGCGCCTGCTCGAAGACCACGCCGAGACCCGGGCGCGTTTGCGGGCCCAGTTCGACCATATCCTGATGGACGAGTTCCAGGACACCAACGGCCAGCAGGCCAGGCTGATGAGCCTGATTCGTCCGCCCGACCGCTTTTATGCGGTGGGCGACATCAACCAGTCGATCTTTGGATTCCGCCACGCCGACCCGCAGGGTTTCGCCGGCTACCGCGACGAGATCGAGCGCAACGGCCGCCACCTGGTGCATTTGGTCGATAACTTCCGCAGCCGCGCTGAGATCCTGCGCGCCGTGGAGACCATCGCCGATGGCGCCGGCGGCATCGAGCCGCGGCGGCTGGTGGCCGGACGCCAGTTCGATGCGGAGCGGGCCGACTGCGTGGAGTTGATCGTCGCGCCCGGTCTGAAGGCCGAGGCGCAATGGGTGGCCCAGCGGATCGCCGGCCTTCTGACCGGGTTCGAGTATAGAGACATAGCCGTGCTGGTACGCAACACGGAGGTGATCGCGGAATTCACCGACGCCTTCGACGCGGCCGGCATTCCCTACCTGGTCAACCGCGGCAGAGGCTTTTACGAAACCCGCGAGGTCATCGACCTCACCCATCTGCTGCGGGTCATCGCCAACCCGCGCGACGAAATCAGCCTGGCGGTCGTCCTACGATCGCCCTTGGTGGAAGCTTCCGACGAAGCCCTGCTCAGTATGAAAACCATCGGCGATCTCAGCATGAGCCTGCTGCACGTGGACAATTCCCCCGGGAGCTTCGCGCCGGACGACTGGGACAAACTCCGCCGCTTTGCCGGCCGTCTTCGCCAATGGCGCGGCCGCCGCGAATACGTTTCGTTCGACCGCTTGCTGCTGGCGGCCATCGACGACTGTGGCTACCTGGCCGGCACCGGCGCGCGCGGTGCCGCCAACATCGACAAGTTTCTGGCCCAGGCGCGCGAGGCCGCTTCGCGAATGTCGCTCGACGAATTCGTGGAGGAACTGGCGCTGGTGCGCGAGTCGAATCCGCGCGAACCCGATGCGCCGCCGGAGGATTCCGCCAACGCGGTCAAGATCATGACCGTACACTCAGCCAAAGGTCTGGAGTTCCCCGTAGTGTTTGTGGCCGCGCTGCACAAGGGCGTCGACACCAGCCCGCCGGTGATCGCCTTCTCGCGGCATTACGGCCTGGGCGCGCGCTGGCGCAACCCGGCCAGCCGCGACGAGAAGGACGATTTGTTCATGCACGCGCTGCGCCAGGAATGGAAGCGGCGGGAATCCGACGAAAGCGATCGCTTACTCTACGTCGCCATGACGCGCGCCGAACAGCACCTGGCGTTGAGCTTCTCGGTGGGCGACCGCAAGCCCGCGAACTGGGCGGCTGACGTGGTAAAGCAGTTGGGCATCGATGTCGGGAGGCCATGCGCCGAAGTCCGCGCCTATGCCGCACCGGATGGCCAACCTTGGACGTTGAAGCTGCTGGTGACGGACCACCCGCCAGAGGCGCCTGTTGCGAACGCGCGCGGCTCCGTTCTGAGTCAGGACCGTCAGGGAGTGGTTGCCCTCCCGCTCCCTGAGGTCACCGGACAGCAGGACACCAACGCCACCGTCACCGCGCTTTCGAAATTCGCCGCCTGCCCGCGCCAATATTACCTGGGACAGTACCTGGGGTTCGAAGGCCGCCGCCCGAAACTCGCAGACGCCGAAGCCGACCACGACCTCTCGGCTGGCGAGTTCGGCTCGCAGGTCCACGCCCTGCTCGCCGGCACGCCCGTGCCCGATGCCGACCCCGAGGCCCTGCGCCTGGCCGACGTTTTCCGCCAGAGCGCTCTCGGCCGCCGCGCCGCGCGCGCCGCGCGCATCGAGCGCGAGTTCGATTTCCTGATGGCCGTGGAGGACCTGGTAATCCGCGGCCAGGTGGACCTCTGGTTCGAAGAAGGCGGTGAACTGGTTGTGGTGGACTACAAAACCGACGAGGTGACTGCCATCGAAGCCCATCAGCGCGCCCAGGATTACGAACTGCAGTTGAAACTGTACGCTATGGCAGTGGAGCGGGTAGCCGGGCGCGCGCCGGACCGTGCCTGGCTGTACTTCCTGCGCCCGAACCGGACGCTTGAGGTGGATCTGAGACCGTCGTTGCTGGATACGCCGGAGCAAATCGTGCGTGATTTCCAGGACGCGCAATCCCGCCTGGCATTCCCCACGAATGAAGGCGAGCGCTGCAAACGCTGCCCCTTTTATCGGGACCTGTGCCCCGTGGGTTAGGTGTCCGCGAACCTCGCCCGGAAGGTGCTGGTCGACCTGACGCACAGCCGCCTCGCCCCGCCTGTCGAGCGCGGCCCGTTACTCGATGCACGCTTTCCTTATCGGGACCTGTGTCCCGTGGGTAAGGCGTCCGCGAACCTCGCCGGCGTCGAGCGCCCCACACAAGGCGACCCTGGCCAAAATGATCCGGAAGGTGCTGGTCGACCTGACGCACCGCCACCTCGCCCCGCCTTTCGAGCGCGGCCCGTTACTCGATGCACGCTTTCCCTGAGTGGTCCTTTCCCGTCAGGTTCGTGGTGAAATCATTGCCCGTCAGCTTTTCGAGATGAAAGTCTTCCATGCGCACGTCCGGAGATTGTTGCCTGGTGCAGTGGAGAGCGGTTGGTCCACGGAAGCTGAACTTCTCTGAAGAGACGCAGAACGAATATTCGTCGCCCCATTTCATCGTCCGGTCCACGCTCTCGGCGTGAAAGAATACATCTCTCAGCTTGGGCATCCCGTGGTATACCGTGGCGCAACCGCCGCAGCGGCGGATCTTATACCAGCCGGTGGAAACGTACCCTTGACCTGCATCGAAGACAATCGAGGCCAGCACGTCCTGCGGCGTCCGGTTGCAGATGCGCCAATCCGCCAATGCCGGAAAAGCGATGGCGAGAAAGATCGGTATCCGAAGCGCCGCCCCGCCCATCATTGCTTTCCACATACGGTCCTTTTCCTTCCCAAGGTTTTTCGCGTGCTCGTCCTGTATATAGGGAAGTGATCTGGTGTTGCGAAGCGTTGCAATCTGTTTTCAAGGGTATAGGAGTGCAGGTGTCAACCGATACAACCGCGGTGGCCCCGGGGGCTACAAGGACGCCCCAGGCTTGAGCGAAATCCAGCCTATCCGATCACTTTGCGGCAGCGCTCGAACAGTTCGATGAGCGCCTCGGCGTATTCCTCGGCGGTGCGGGTTCCGGGCTTGGCGGAAAAGCCCGTGCCCGACTGCGTGGACTTTCCATATCCGGTGGTCACGGCAATGAACTTCATCAGGTCCAGAGCGACTTCGTCCTTGCTTCGTCCGCCGCCGCTCTTTGGTTCGGCCTCGTTTTCCTTGGGTTCTGCTGTCTCGGCCATCGGTGATCGAATCCTCCGTGTGATACAACTCTAGGGTACTGCATTTTCTTTCTGATGCCGCTCACCGCTCTCCGGCATGTGCGAAAAATGAGGGGAGGCGCCCAAGCCCATCTGCTGGAGGCGGACGATGGCCATTGGTACGTGGTCAAGTTCCGTAACAATCCGCAACATCGCCGCGTGCTGGTGAACGAATTCATCGCCGGAACCTTCCTCGAGTACCTGAAAATCGCTGCGCCGGAGACCGCTCTGATTCACGTCACACCGCGGTTTCTGGCCGAGAACCCTGAGGTCTACTTCAGCCTCGGCACGCGTCCCATCCCCGTCGAGCCGGGATGGCAATTCGGCTCGCGATACCCCGGCGACCCCGCCCGCATCGCCGTCTACGATTTCCTCCCCGACACCCTGCTCCCGCAGGTGGTCAACCTTGCCGACTTCCGCGCAATTCTGGTCTTCGACAAATGGACCGGTAATGCCGACGGGCGCCAGTGCGTGTTCTACCGGGCGATGGTCCGGCGGGAGGAGCGAGCGAGCGCGCGGCCCGGCTTCGTCGCCCGCATGATCGACAACGGCTTCGCCTTCAACGGCCCACACTGGGACTTCCCCGATTCGGCGTTGCAGGGTGTCTACGCCCGCCGCCAGGTCTACGACTCCGTGCGGTCGCTGGACGATTTCCAGCCGTGGCTCGACCAGGTGATGCACTTCCCCGAGGAGGTGATGGATCAGGCTTGGAAACGCGTCCCTCCCGATTGGGTGGAAGGCGAAGAAGACGCCCTGGAGCAGCTGCTGGAGAGGTTGTACCAGCGCCGTAAGCGGCTCCCCGACCTGATTGCCGCCTGCCGCGAGGCGCGCACCGACCCGTTTCCCAACTGGAAATGAGGAATCCGGCGCGTGCTTCACCGCTCCCGGCGCCAACCTCAAGGAGTTGCCGTTGGGGCCGCAACTCGACCCCCGCGCCGGCTCATTTTCCCTTGTCAGCCGTCTATTCTGTGGTACACCAGAGGGTTATGAAACCATATACGTGGATGTTAGGTTTCGCGGCCGTGGCGCTTGCCCAAGTGCCCCATCAGCACCACCCGCCGTCATCGGATGAATACGCCAAGGTGCTTGAGGACCCGTCGCGTGACGAATGGCAGAAACCGCACGATGTCGTGATGGCGCTGGATCTTAAACCGACCGACGTCGTCGCCGATATTGGAGCGGGCACCGGCTACTTCGCACGCCGCTTCGCTCACCACGCCGCCAAAGTCTACGCTGTCGATATCGATGAGAAACTGTTAGCGATGGCGCGCAACCAGGCGCCGCCGAACCTGCAAACCGTGTTGGCTTCGCCCGACGATCCACGCCTTCCGGATCGATCGATCAACCTGGTCTTCTTCTGCGACGTGCTCCATCACATTGAGCACCGCCCGCCGTACTATGCCAAACTCGCCAAGGTGCTGAAGCCGGGCGGCCGTCTAGTAGTGATTGAGTTCCACAAGAAGGACCTGCCCATCGGGCCGCCTCCCACGATGAAGCTGGCCGATCAGGAGGTCATCGCGGAGTTGCAAACCGCGGGCTTCGTCCTCAGCAAACGCCTGGATATCCTCCCGTACCAATATTTCCTGTTCTTCGAAAGGCGGTAGCGGTTTCGAGCCGTTCTCCAGTCCCGCTAAAATATCAGTTTGGCGACGAAGGTCGCCACAAACTGTCCGCCCAGACAGCACCAACCACCCTGTGTACCGGTAGGTTTGCCGAAGAGCCCCGGGTTCGTGATGTTCACCGTCGAACTCGGATTCGTGAAGTTCGGGTTCTTGAATATGTTGTTGATGTCGTAGCGCAGTTGCAGCGTTGCCAGTTCCCGCACCCGGATATCCTTCGATGCCGATGCCTGGGACCAGACCAGGTGCGGCCCGTTGATGGTGTCGCGGCCCAGCGTTCCCGATGTAAACGCGGCCGGATACGTGAAGGCGCTGATGTTCCAGATCGGGTTCTCGATGCTGGTGGCGAAGCGGTCGCCAATCGTCCAGTTCGGCACCATCACCGAACTGTTGGGGCCGGCCTGGTTGGGACGCAGCACCCCATTTCCCGGCAGATACTGATTCGGGCTCCCGGCCTGCGTGAACATTACGGGCAATCCGGTCTGGAACGTCTGGGCCCAGGTTACGTTCCAACCGCCGAATACATAATCGAGCACGCCGCCATGGTTCATCAACTTGCGTCCCTTGCCGATGGGCAGCGCGTAGGTCACGTAGGTGACCGTGCGATTCGTAATGTCGAAGTTGGCGCGGCCCTTCTCCAGGGCACGGTTGTAGAATGTCTCGCCCGTGCAGATTTTATCGTTGTCGCACTCGTCGAGCGCCTTCGATCTGGTATAAAACGACGTCAGCGTAAAGCCTTGAGAGAAGCGTTTGATCACTTTCACCGAGCCGGCATGATAGGTGGAATGTCCGAAGTTGCCCCACTGGTCGATCTCCCCAAAATTCGGGAACGGACGATATGGCTGCTGTGTGGCAAAGATCGCCTTCAGGGTGTTCAGGTCCGAAGAAATGTTCAGCGGGATGGTGTTGATGTTCCAAGCCTCCAGAAGTCCCACCCCCGCGGAGCCCACATAGTTCGCCTCCAGCATCCAGTCCGGCCGGAACTCCCACTGGTAGGTGGCATTCCAATTCATGGCGTAGGCGTTGTGCAGGTTCGGATCGATCCGCTCGGCCGTGCGAGAGCCGCATCCGGTAATCGCGGTGGCGCCGCAGTTGGCGCCGACGAACGGAGAGGTTCCGTTCGGTAGGACGTTGAAGTTCACCGTTCCCGGTCCCTGGCTCAGGAAGAAGGCCGGCGAGGGGTTTCCGGACGGTTGTTGCACCGTCACATTGCTGGTGTATTCCTGGAAATTCTGCGCCAGCGTCGGCATAAAAAGGTCGATGGTGGTCAGGCCGAATCCGCCGCGCAGCACCATGTTCCGGTTGAGCCGGTAAGCGGCGCCGATGCGCGGCTGGAAATGCTTGTAGCTGCTGTTGGCCAGCGCGCCGGCGGGGTGCGTGATCGCGCCCGGCAGTCCGGTGAGCGCATCCGTGGCGGTCGGATTGAATTCGCTCTGCTGACCGTACTTCGTCTGGAACGGCGACTCGTAGGACCACCGGAGGCCAAGGTTCAGCGTGAGCCGCCGGCTGGCCGTCCAATCGTCCTGGAAGTAGGCCGCATGGCTCCACCAGCGCGGCAGCCAGTTGGCAAGGGTTGTGCTAAACGTCGACTTCACCACGGACCCGAGCAGTAAACCGGCGAAGTCGTTCCCCGTGTTCGGCGTGATGCTGCCGAGACCATTCAGTGGCGTGCCCGTGCCGCCGAAGTAGAAAGTGCCGCCGGGTTGGGCCTGCGGGTAAACATCGGCGACGGACCGCAGCGTCTCCCAACCCATGCGGAAACTGTGCCGCCCCACGGTCTTCGTGATGTTGTCCTGCATCACGTAGCTCTGGGTCATCTGGCTCAACACTCCGCCAGGGAAAGCCGTGGCGAAGAAGTTGTTCCCGTTGGAGTCGTCAAAGGTTGGGAACGTGACGCCGCTGACGTTCGGGATGCCGAGCTGCTGCGCCCAGTTGGCATTCAATCCCGGGGGCAGCCGCGACAGATGCCAGCGATTGAAGCCCAGCCGGACCTCGTTGAGAAAGGTCGGGCTGAATACCTCCGTGTCGGAGACGGCGACATTTTCCTGGTTGACGGGCTGCAGCACCGCGCTGCCGTCCAACAGACGCCAGTTGATGCCGATCTGGTCTCCCACGGCGCGATTGACCACCTCCGAAGCGCGTCCGAAAATGCGGTTCTTGTCCCCAAAGTTGTGGTCCACCTTCTCGTCGTAACGGTAGCGATACGAGTAATACGTGCTCGTGTTGTTATAGTTCTGCACCGGACCGGTGGCCGTCAGAGCGGCGCCCGCTATATTCGGCACATCCCATGGGGTGTTCGCCAGGAACTTGACAATGGCGGGATCGAAACGGTTCTTTGGAATGATGTTGCCCGGGAACGGCGTGTTCGACCAGAGCCCGTTGACCTGCTTGGTTGTGGCCGGATCGTAAATCGGGTAGCCCTTTCCGCCGAAGGTGAAATCGCCGCCCAGCTCATCTGGCGTCGGGACTGTGGTGAAGACGGACTGATTGTAGCGCTCGTGGTGCATCGACCAGCCGAACAGGAAAAACGTCTTGTTCTTGCCGTTATAGATCTTCGGAATAAAAACCGGGCCGCTGGCCACGCTCGCCAGTTCGTGGTAGCTGAACGGCGCATTGCCGAGATTGAAGTAGGCGCGGTGCAGCATGGCGTTGTTAATGTAGCGGTCTTCGCCTTCCCAATGCAGCCGGTTGGTGCCGGACTTATACGTCGCGCTCAAGAGACCGCCGGCCGAATGGCCGTATTCGGCGGGCAGCACGGTGGAGGCCAGCTTTACTTCCTCGATGGCGTTCGCCGTCGTCGAAACCGTTGTATTGGTCGCCTCTCCACCCACCACCGGCTGGGTTCCCACGATGCCGTCCAGGGTGTACCCGAGTCCGCGGTCGCGCATGCCGTCGATGTGGAAACCGTTCATGCTGGTTACATCGGGCATCAGGTACATCGACATCCAGGTGTAACGCTGCATGATCGGCAGCGTGTTCATCTCCTTGCCGGCGAGTTGCGTTCCTGTGGTGGAGGTGGCGGCCTCCACCAGCGGCGAAGTCGCCTGCACTTCCGTCTTCTGGACCACATTGCCGACGGAAAGCTGTATGTCCACGCTCGGAGTCTCGTTCGATTGCACCAGGATGCCGGCCCGCTCCACGGTGGCGAACCCAGGGTGTATCACTGTCAAGGTGTAAGTCGCGGGCGCCAGATAATAGAAGCGGTAGATTCCCTCCTGGTCCGTGACCGTCCGGAACGTCAGACCCTTCGCGGGGTTGACGGCCGTCACTTGCGCGCCCGCGATGACTGCGTCGGTCGAGTCGGTTACGCGACCCACGATATTGCCGGTTGCCGTTTGCCCGAACAGGGCATGGCCGGCGCCCAAAATCAGCCACAACAGGGCGGCCATCCGGCGAGACGGCCGCATCGGGAAACCCGAAAGGTTCACGTATCTTGACATAACCCCTCCCTTGCCCAGGGAAATTGCAGGCTTCTAGAGCCTTCTCGCCCCATGGGAGCTCGCGAATCCCGGCGAGTGCGGAAATCGAGAGCCTGGCCCTCGAACTGCCTTATCCGGGGCAGTCCCGACGATCTTGGGCCAGAACCTCTACCTTGGGCACCCCAAGTTGTTTGGTAGTATACACCCTCTTCCCCAACGGGCGTGTGGCCACCTCAGGCCACCAGGCCACCGGGCACTGACCACCGGCCACCATTCCCAAGCCGCGGTACTCACACCCCGTCCAATCCGGCGCCGCCGGAGGCCCTGCTGGCTTCTGCCTTCTTGCGCCACAGCCCGTTTGGTTCCGGCTATGCCGCCTTACGGGTAACCCTGAAGCCTTGGCGTCCCGTGCTTCCACTCCGGAGGAAGAGCAAATCCATCGCGATTCGGCATTTTGACCTTCGGCAGACTCTGCGCATCCATGACCTCGTCCTCCTTGATGACGTCGTTCTTGTACAGCAGGTAGGCGGTCAGGGCGTACACCTCGTTCGGGGTGAGCGTTCCTTCCTTACCCAGTGGCATGCCGCGATTGATGTAATCCCATATCGTCGTCGCGAAAGGGGAGTGAACCGCCATGGCGTTTGTGTCGTTTACACAAGGGGCGAGACAAGGCGCGGAAGGGCCGTTCTGGACGCCTTTCCTGCTGATCAACGTCGGAGCATGCGCTCCGGATCCAGTTGCCCCGTGGCATCCCGCGCACGCCTTGCGCACGTAGAGCGCCGCACCTTCCTTGGCCGTCCCCTGTCCCGGCGGGAGCTCTTTTCCCGTCGGGCTGATGGCGATATCCCAGGCCCGGATTTCTTCCGCGCTCGGACTCCTCCCGAGGCGGTACGTGGACTGTGTCCAGCTACTCTGGCAAATCGCCAGGACGGCCGTAACCAGCAGAAGCCTAGGAGAGCCCATTGTGCACGCTCCCGTCGCCGGCCACCCTCCACGGTTGAACGGAGTTGTCGGCCCCTCGAATCCGGACTTTCTCCAGGGCTTCGTTCCAGTATTTCGCGACGTCGGCTCGCGTAGGTTGAACCGTGCCCAGTTCGTCCGTCGAGCGCGACATCAGCACACACTCTTGTCCGTCCCAGTTCCAGTGGTAGCCAAATCTGGTATGCGCCATTGGATAGGCCGGTGACCGCAGCTCGGCATTCGTCCAGTTTCGGCCGCCGTTGGTGGATACCTCCACGCCGCGGATGCAACCCGCGCCGGACCACGCCAATCCACTGATTTCGTAGAACCCGGGGCCCGCCAGTTGCTGCCCGCCGGAAGGATAGGTGATGACCGATTTCGGTCCGATCTGGTGAGTCAACGCGGCCACTTTCGGGTCGGGATTGATATGCCCGTAGTCGTCGTAGGTCATGTAGTAGCGGTCCACCACCTTGATTCGCCTCAGGTACTTGATCTGATAAATCCCTTCAAAGCCGGGAACCATGAGCCGCAAGGGAAAGCCCTGCTGCGGACGGATCGGCTCGCCATTTTGCGCGTAGCACACGATACAGTCGTCCATCGCCTTGGCGAGCGGGATGCTCGACGCGCCCTTCACTTCTTCCGCGCCCTCCGCGACGATCCAGGACGCTGCGTTTTGGACGCCGGCTTCCTTGAGCAGCAACGACAGCGGCACCCCGGTCCATTCCGCGCAACTCGTCAATCCGTGCGTCTCCTGAGCCGTCTTGTGCGCCGGCTTGGCACGATTTCCCAGGCACTCGATGAAGTGAATGCGGGATACGTAGGGGAGACGCTTGAGCTCCTCCATGGTAAATATCAGCGGCCGGTCGACCATCCCGTGGATCATCAGACGATGCTCCCGCGGATCGATGTCGGGAACAAAAGCGCCGCGGTGTGTCGCCGTATAGTGGAGCGAGGATGGCGTGATGATTCCGAACGAGTCCTGCAGCGGAGTCAGGACGTGAAACGTGAGCCCGAATTCATCGGGCGAATGCCTCTCGGCTACGGGCACCCGTATCGAGGTGACGAAACGGGAACGCTCGCCATAGGCGATCAGTTCGTCGATCTTTTTGGGCGGCGTCCCCGCGGTCTGTCCCTTGGCCAGCCGTGCGTCCCCGGCGGCCAGACCGGCCAACGCAGCGCCGCCCCTCAGGAATCCCCTGCGATTGGGTTTTTTAGGATCCATGCGTTTCTCCTCCGGTGGTTGAAAGTATACACCCATCGGCCCCACCCTCGCGTTTCCCGGCCGCCGGATAACACGGCCAATCTTGGCTGTGGCGCCTCAAATGGCCTTACCTCCGGGTCTCTGGCAAAGCGCTAATCCGAGGCGACGGGTTTGATCGGCAGGAAGCGGCGAACCGTGTTTACGCCAAGTCGCATGGCGTGAAAATCGCGAGAATCCTTAACGAGCTTGGTGTTTCCAGCACGTAACATATTTCCACTCGGCCCGCCTTCGTCGCCATGATGGAAGCGCTTCATGCAGACGGCGTGAAGCTCGTCCTCACGGAATCACTTGGGCGTCTGGCACGCGACCTGATGGTTCAGGAGAGCATCCTTCACGATCTGAAACGTAATGGCTTCGATTGGTGTCCGTCGCCGACCGGATCTCTGCAACGCTGATCCTTCACGGAAGCTGATACGGCAAATCATTGGGGGCGTTCCACGAATACGAGAAAGATAATTTTGCGGCGCGGCTTCTGAAAGTTGCGGGTACGATCTTCAACGGGCTGCGCTGTGGGTTCGGAGTTGTGATAAGGCTGGTTGCACATCTACTGATTGAATGTTCCCACGCACTTACATGACAAGCCCTGCGTACCAATTCTCCTTGACCTTGACGTACTCACCCTTTAAACAATCAAAACGCCATTGAACCTCGTATCCGCCATAGACTCCGAGAATCAGTTTTCCGTGCTTCACGTATGCGCCGAATTCTGCACAGCGCACAATCAATAGGCCTTGGTATTCTCGCATTGGCAGCAGTTCTACAACACGGATCTCCTGACCTGTCTTCCTGCATCTCTCCTTGATGGCATTGGCTGATAAGTATTCGATGGGGGTAGAGTCAATCTTGGGAGGGAAAATTTCTACAACATGCGCATCCTGTAAAATATTGTTCTCCAGGACAACTATACCTTTGCCCACACCATCCCTCTCAGCTTTGGCTCCAGCGTAGGCAATTAGGGCACGCTGGTACAATCCGGTGCTCCCCGGCTGCGCAGTCAGTGGTCGAGCGGCCGAGAAGAACAGGATCAGACTTGCTGCGAAGATGATGCGTTGTTCGTTCATGCTACTTCTACACGGTGAGTCGCAAGAAGTGGTGCTCACGTTTAGCTGACGAAAACACTGGTGTTCCGGCTGCATATCCACGACCGTCATGACCCGAGGCCTTATTCAGCAGAAAGGTCACTCATTCATCATAAAACAGATAAGCAGGGCTGAAATTGAGTGGGAGATGCGCCGCCTGCTGCCCTGGAAAACCGCATTGCGCTTTGTAGGTATTCTGGTGAACGGTGTGGAATGGCAGTAGGATAAGCGTGGATGAAGGGCGGAAATCGAATCGCCGCATCGCTTCTCCTGATGCCGGGAGCCATCTTTGGCCAGACCAAACAAGCGGCACCGGAGCAAGGCGATTCCACCGTGAGTTGTGTTGAGCGTCTGGAAATACCGGGTTACCCTGCACGGCAGCACGGGATCGTAGTCAAGGGACGATCACCGTTTCAGTTGCCCTTACCATGGATGGAAGTTGGGAACGGTTGAGACCGAAACGGCGTCGAAGTATTCCCAAGCTAGAAGCCTCTTCGGCAGGTTCGATTCAAGAAATCTACGACAAAGTAGTCGGGCATTCAAGCTGAAGAAACCTCTAGCATTCTCCCGAGCCTCTTGCAGAACTCCGGCCCCAAAACTGCGGCCCGCCCGAAACAAATCCGAGCAAAATTGTTTTAAATAGCGCGGAAATCGGCCCCACCCTCGCGTTTCCCGGCCGCCCATCACACGGCCGTTCCTGGCGCGCGGGGATCAAGATCACGGCGATGGAAGCGGGGGGTGGCTGAATCCGCAGAAGGACTACCACACTGACGAGACCGACTTTCCGCACCAGCCCCTCTGAGCGCGCGCGGCGCGCCACTGGCGGTCGGACGATGATAAACGCCATCGGCGGCTCGACGATTCACTACTACGGCAACAGACTGGCGCTTCGCGCCGTGGGACTTCCAATCCGCACGGAAGTGCTGCGCCGGTACAGACCGGATGCCTGGCCTATTTGCCCGATGTAATCTCTCAGTTCGACCGGGTGGCCTTCGGTGGGGTCGATATCGGGAGTTGCCACTAAACGGGATTGACCTCTTCTTGCGACCGGATTCTCACTCCGAAGCCGAACGGGCACCAGGGCTTCTACCACATCGGGATCACTTCTTGCGCGACGAGCGTGTCGTGACGGGTGAGGTATTCGAAGCAGCGCCCAAAGGAGCCTATTGCCATGTGTCCTGACACGGTTGATTTACGTCCGTCCCACTCTCAGGTCACGCCGGTCGGGCAGCGGTTGGTGGGCACGCAGTCCATGCCCGGAGGCGATCTCTTGCCAAAACGGGCTGCGCCGCCCGCGCGGCAATGCGAACTCCTGCTTCATCTGCCAAGAATTGTGTCAATGCCGGAGAGTAGTAGTTCCAACTTCGCCCGCGGCAACTTCCCCACGCATTCGCCGAGCAGATCCCGATCCAAGGTTAGGATCTGAGAGACGTTCGCAACTGATTCCCGCGGGAGTCCCGTCAATCGGCTCGAAAGCGCAAGATTGTCCGGAGCGTCGGCCCACAGCAAGTTCGTGGTTAACGGAACACAGACCACGGTGGCGATGTGACTATGATTCAACGCATCGCCTTGAACAATCACGACCGGTCTTCGGTATCCCGGTCCGGAGCCGGTACGCGCGGGCAGATCCGCCCATCGGATTTCACCTTGCGCGATCACCACTCAACTTTTTCGAGGACTCGGGCTGCGGCACGAGAAACGAACTCGTCTGTTTTGGCGGTCTGCACGTCAGCGCAGACCCGGTCCATCGCCTCGGTCAACTCGTCTGCCGCATGCCGCGCCACGTACTCCCGGAGTGCGTCGCTAAATAACTGGCTGCGAGACTTCCTGGTCTTGCGAGCGAGTCGTTCGGCCCCTTTGAACACATCGTCCGGAATGGACACGGCCGTCTTCATACCCCGAGTATAACCGGGTCCTCCGCAGGTTGTGCCTTCAGAAACGCCTGATCAAGCGCTGGAGGACTCGAAAGAGATCAAGCTCGGCGTCCCGCGCCGAGGCAGTTCCGAAGCGTTCTCTATTTTGCCGACCGTAACCCCCATTTTGAATGCATAGCGTCAGGCCTATGGCTCCCCACCCTGGACGACCTGTAGCATATCGCCTGAAGCCGCGTCCAACGTTCAGTCGTGTTCCCCGTTTGGGCACACTACTCCTCATGCCTTCCCCTCCGCAACTGTCAGGTTCCGCATCCGCACCAGATTGTATGCCGCCGCCGCGAATGTGAACGCCCACCAACTGCAGCCCCGGTGCCGTAGTTTCGGTAAGAATATACTTGACAACTCCATCTCTTTCGACTACGATTGTAGTGGCGCGAGGCTTGGACGAAAGGACCTGTAATGTCTAGTTAGGGCTTCCAACTCAGTCGCGCTACCGGTCTGCCTCTCAGAGAATTCTCACAGACTGGAAAGTATGTGGTGGGTCATGCATCACTCGGATGATGAATCAAAAGAAACAGCCGTGATCACCTGCTATTTGGACGAGAGCGGTACTGATGACCTTTCACCGACTGCGGTTGTCGGCGGTGTGCTTATGGATAAGCCAAGGTTTATTTCCTTTGATAGTGCCTGGAGGAGCTTGCTCGATAAGCACAAGATTCCCTTTGTTCACATGAAGGAATTTGGCCCTCATGGGAAACTCGGACATTTAACCGTGGAAGAGCGTCGATCTCTGTTTGGGGACGCCGTCCCATTTATCAATCGCCATAAAATCATAAGCATTGCTGCTAGACTCACAACCGCCGAGTATGACAAGCATCTAGCATCCGTCTTAGACAGAAAAACCATGGGAGTTTATGGGGCTTGCTTCATACTCTGCGTAGTCTTCAACCACAAACTAGCGGCGCAGAAACAGTACAAGAAAGATATTGCATTCCTCATGGATACTGGAAACGCTTATCGGCACCACGTTTTAGAGGCACACAGAACCATAGTTCAGTTTCAGAAGAAGACTCCGTTAAACGCTGGGGCTTTGGCATTTGGTGACGATGAAGAATACCTAGTACTTCAGGCGGCAGATATGGTCTCATGGACTGTCCGCAGAAAGATAACCGGGACATTTCCTCCGGGTTTTGAACCCCTATCGGCAATACTTGGCGATGATGTCGATAGACACCACGCTGAGGCTATCTTCTCAGAAGAGCTTCTAGTAGAACTGGGAGAAATGCTAAAGCGTAAAATCGAAGAGTCAAACAATTAGCGTATGGTGGAATCCAATGAAGCCCAATGTCGAAATGATCCAAGAACCCGAAGCGTCAGTGAGGTTTGATACGCTTGTCCGCAAGGTTCTTTCCATTCCACGCAAAGAGATTATGCGGCGCGAAGCGGAGTACAAACGACAATCAGCATTGAACCCAAGACGGCGCGGGCCGAAGAAAAAGCGAGATCAGTCCTTTTCGCACAAGTAGACCTTCTTCCCATCCGTGAGCGTCAGTTGTAAATCGGCTTCGTCTTTGTCCGAAGAGAACGTTGCCCCCTGAATGTCAATTTTCTCGATCTCACTCGGAGAATCAAATTTGGCTAGCACAAGCGTAGAATCATCCACTGAGAGAACTTTGACTCCAACCTCAAAGAGCCAAGTTCCGCTCTTCACCGATGGCAGTACAAGCGCTTTTTCCGCTCTCTGCCAGTTTTTTAATCTCTCCAACCCTTCGGAAGATGACATGTTATTTCTCCTCATCGCCCAGACGTTGCGGCCGCACGAAGGCAAAGAAGAAAGCCGCAGTATTTAACTGGGATTGCGGTGCAGCGATACGTGCTGTAGATGCGCCATCGAAATAAGGGGCGTTTGGGTCCGCGTGGTAATCGCGCGCTAGAAGGGTTCCTCTTGGCTCGTCCCTACCTCCGTCTTGCCGGTCAGTTCAGCATAGGTCAGCCGCTTGCCAACGATCTTTCGAACGAGGTAACTGAACCGGTCAGCATCGGCCGTCGGCAGACAGTTGTTAAACCGGAACGCCTGTTCGTCGGTGTACCGAAACAGATGGTAAGGCTCGACGCTCACATAGGTACCTCCAATAGTTCGCTTCAAGATGCTCCAGAAATTCTCCATGGCATTGGTATGAACGTTGCCATTCACGTAGGCAACGGCGTGGTTCACCATGTCGTGCTCATACAGGTCCATCCGCCACTGTTCGCCGTGCTCGTCGGAGTAGATCTGGCTGCCGGGTTCCACGTTGGCCCCCACAATGGGTTGCATGGTGGCTTTGGTTCGATCAGGGATCACAGTGGCTCGTACCCGACCCTTGCGCTCCAACATCCCCATGACGATACTCTTGGCGCCTTCGTTGCGGCCTTCCTTCTGGACGCGGCGCTTACGTTCCTTGTGCATGTTTCGCACTTTGCCGCCGATAAAGGTCTCGTCAACCTCGACCTCGCCACCAAACTTGCCGCCGGTAAGTTCGTCCTGCATGGCAAGCCGAACGCGGTGAAGCATAAACCACGCGGTCTTTTGGGTGACATTGATGGCGCGGTGAAGTTCCCAGGAGGAAACACCGTTGCGGTTGCTGGCGACAAGCCACATGGTGGTAAGCCACTTATCCAGCCCAATGGGGGAATCCTCCATTATGGTTCCGGTCTTCAGGGTGAACTGACGTCGGTCGTGATGAGCGCTGCATTGCCAGCGATTATGCTTGGGCTGAAAGGTCACCCCAACGCTACCGCAAGTCGGGCAAGTGACACCATTGGGCCACCGACGTGGGACTATGTATTCGCGGCAGTTGTCTGGGTTGGAGAAGTAGACCACTGCTTCTTGAAGGGTAATTGGTTCGCTTGCCATTGGTTCAACCATAGCGCCTTGCTACGGAGTTATCAAGTATATTCTTGCGGTAGTTTTCCGCATCCCTCCCACCGTCGACGCCATCCGAAGATTTCTTCGATCCGCTTCCGCTTCACTTGGCTGATCGCGTATCCGGCGTGCCGCGTGGTGCGCCCGTCAATGGCGCCACTGCGACGTTTTTGAGCCACATGTGGAGTCGCCTTCAGATTCCGCGTCTCAGCCACGAAACCCTTGGTGTCGTAGCCCTTATCCGTTCCTACTGTCACCTGGTGATTGCCCTCAATCCGCTCGATCATCACCAGGGCGGCCTCGCGCTCGGCCGTGCCATTGCCTGTAATACCCCTACATCCGCCACCATCCCATTACGGTTCTCCATCAGCACGGGGCCGCTGTAGCTCAACTTGGCTTCTTTGCCCGACCCCTTCCGCGCCAACAGGGCATCCGGATCGGTGGTAGACGCATGCGTCTCGTTCTTCCGCTCCTCGCCGTGGTCCACCGTCGGATTGCCTGGATCATCTACCGGCGGTTCGTCCCCGCGGTCCTTCCTCTGGAAACTCTTTAAGCTGGCGCACGCTTCCAGCAAGGTTCCGTCCACCGTAAAATGTTCATCCGACATCAGACCCATTTCCGTCGCCTCCGCCACACCAAAGCGAAGAACTTCTTGGCCACCTCGGCCTCCAGCAGACGGTCGCGGTTTTTCGTGTATACGGTGGGTGCCTGCTTCGTCCATGTTCGTGCCCACAAACCAGCGGAAGAGCAAGTTGAAATTCAATTCCTCCATCAACAATCGTTCGCTCCGCAATGTGTACAGCACCAGTAGCAGTAGCGCCCGCAACAACCTCTCCGGCGCGATCGAGGGACGTCCGATTTCCGCATACATCTTTTCGAACTGGGGCGACAGCCTGCCTCACTGATCGGCGCTATCTCTGCTTTGGGACAAGGCAATAAGCCCACTGGCGACGTTCTTGTTTGACCGTTAGCCGATGGATCTGACATCGCCGTGTCGCCCGACGTGTTGGTTCGCAATACCACGACCTCGCAGATATTCTTTACGGAGCATGGTCGCCCGCCCACGGTGGGCGGGCGGGCCTCTCTTAACTCCGAGGCTGCCATCACGCGCTTCCACGAATTCTGACCGCCCAAACCGGCCACCAGTTCCCGTGATTCCGAAATATTTTCCCAAGCCCCTCAATCACTTACCGCCCCTAATTTCAGACTCCAGCCCCCTCTCCTGCTACCTGTAGTGGATGAGCACTCAAAAACAAATCGACGCCAATCGTCGCAACGCGCACAAATCTACCGGCCCACGCTCCGCCGCGGGCAAATCGGCCTCCGCCTCCAACTCCCTGAAAACCGGCCTATACTCCCGGTCCCAAGTCATCGTGGGCGAAGACCCCGCCAAACTCCAGGCCCTCTCCGACGCCTACTTTGCCCGCTGGAATCCCGCCACTCCCGAGGAAGGCTTCCTCGTCGCCACCCTCGTCGACGCCGATTGGCTCCTCCACCGCTATAGCCTCGCCGACGCCAGAATCTGGGACTACCAGGGCGATTCCGACTACGTCCGTGACAGCCCCAACGGCTTTGGCCTGAACTTTATCCGCTGCAAAGACTACTTCCCCCTCCTCCAGCGCCGCATCGATTCCGCCCAGCGCAC
>Ga0209698_10000034_pt1 | contig 115474 bp, 90 predicted proteins | sample LitLauG_LLR_2012_FD_187203 | JGI IMG/M metagenome (GOLD analysis project Ga0209698, IMG submission 187203) | Freshwater sediment microbial communities from Pennsylvania, USA - Little Laurel Run_MetaG_LLR_2012 (SPAdes) (version 2) | ecosystem: Environmental > Aquatic > Freshwater > Creek >... | reverse complement strand
TTAGCCCCCTTCTCAACGAGCTCGGCAAGTGCGATACTGGCTTTGGCCATCGTGGTGTCCTTTCGTGAAAGTTGCTCTGCAAAAACAACCTTCGCCAAACGCCACGATGGCCGCCCTCTACCCTACGAGGCCGGCCGCCTCATACACCACGTCCCGGGGCACGATCAAGAGTCAAGTTGGAGAACCCGCAAAATCCAACGCACGAAGGTCGGCTGCGGGGGGGCGAATACCATCCGTAACCGCTCCCGAGCGAAACATGCAGCATTGCCTCCGCAGGTGCTCGCGCTACATTCTCAAGGAGTGAAGGCTCGAGCGACCGCTGAGCGTTTCGCTGTTCGCACATGACTATCTACCTGCTTCTTAAGCGAGCCACATGCATCGACTAACCGAATCCAGTACGAAAATTAATTTAGATTCCGGCCGCTGTGCGGCGATTGCAGCACGCAGCGGCGTGCATGGTTAGAAGATCAGGTCTTATACGCCGTGGCCAGAAAGCATATCTTGAGGGACCGCCGGCCCGGCCGCGAAAACAAATCCCGCTATGCTTTTTTGGGGGGTCGCACGTTGCACATGGATAGACGCGTGATATTTACACTTGGCGTAATTTTCGGCTTCGGGCTATTCGAAGCCGCGGCTCTGGCGCAAGGCGACGAAAACACGTGGAGATATTTTGAGACCGCCGATCAGCTAACATCCCCAGCCACGTCGGAGGATTTCCGGAGCGGGTACCTCGCTGGGATGTACGATGAGGCGGCGAGCGCGGCCCTGATTGCGCAATTCCACAAAACGCCAAAAGAAGCGGCCGTGGGCATCTTGGATTGCCTAACGACACATTCACGACGAGAATTGCACACATTTTCTGATTGGGCATACTCAAAGTGGTCAAGCGCGGAAGCAGGAGTAAAGGGTTATTCGGGTGCAGCCGTCTTGAGCGGAGCATGTCATAACGATGGGTACTTCTAGAGTTGCAGCAAGCTACAAGGCCTGGGTAAGTACAGTCTAAGTCCGTTGCCTTCGCGCGCGCACTCGCATAATCGCGGAATCTGTCCCTAACGTTTGTCGTAGATCCAACGTACTAACGACATTCTCCGTCGAGCCAAGCTGTTGCGCGGCAGTTAGGAGTACAACACTAAAATTATAATACGACCATTCTGCTTGCATTCTGGTCAGCGTGATGCGAGCCTCGGCTGCACCCAACCGAAAGTGTATCACCACGCAACCTCGTTATAGAGGTTTGCGACTAGTTCTTGTCAATAACGAAGCGCAGCCCGGCGCACTGAGCGAACCGGATTCGGCTTCGGCGCACCTTGATCGCGGAACGGCACTTGCGGAGGCATTTATGGTTCGGAATTTAAGAACACCGTGGACATTTCTATTGTTCGCTGCACTGACCGCATGTTCCGCAGCCGAACGTGGGCTTACGCCGACGTCATTTTCTGCACACACCGAGGCGACGCACGTTTCGCCGGCGAGCACGACTCCCGCTCATGCCTTTCGCAGTTCGGGCGGCGTGAGAACGAACGCGAGCGGCTTCGAAACGATATACACGTTCCAAGGCACTCCCGATGCGGGCGGCGTTCAAGCGAAGCTCGCGAAATTCGGCAATACGCTCTACGGTGCGTCGCACGGGGGCGGGGCAAATGGATACGGCGCGGTGTTCACGGTTAATCCACTTACCGGCAAGGAAACGGTCATCTATAGCTTTCAGAACGGTGCGGACGGTTGGGGACCGGAAGGCCTTCTCAACGGCGGACCAAACGGGCTGTTGTACGGTACGACTTCCGCTGCTCCTGAGAACGGTTATCCCGATGGCCAAGGGAGCGGAACGGTTTTTTCGATCAGCAAGTCGGGCGTGGAACACGTACTTCACGATTTCACAGCATCACCCGATGGCTCGAACCCCGAAGGCTTTGTTACTTACTTCAATGGCCTAATGTACGGAACGACGTTCGCCGGTGGCACGGGAAACTGCAGCTATTCGCAGCCGACCGGATGCGGAACCGTTTTTACGGTGAATCCGACTACCGGCGCAGAAAGCGTGATCTATAGCTTTCAGGGCGGGATGGACGGTGCCGGCCCGCGAGAAGGACTGCTCGAACTTAACGGCACCCTCTACGGCACGACATATTTTGGAGGCGGCTCTGGGCGGGGCTGCATACAAAGCTGCGGTACGGTCTTCAGTATAACGCCGACCGGCGTTGAAAAGGTCATCTACCGATTCCAGGGCGGCGCGGACGGAGCGAATCCCCAGTCGGCCCTGACGCCGCTTAATGGTTTGATGTATGGCGTAACGAACGGTGGCGGAACCGCTGGAAACGGGACCGTTTTCAGCGTTTCGCCTAGCGGTACAGAGTCGATCGTCTACTCGGTGTGTTGCGGACCTGAGGGTGGCGTAATAGCAGTAAACGGCATCCTGTATGGCACGACTTCCGACGACGGCAACGGCTCGGGGGGTACCGTTTTCAGCGTCACGCCCTCGGGGAACGGGCAGTTACTTTACCAGTTTACCGGCGGCGCGAACGGCGGAAGCCCTGAGGACGCCCTTCTCAATTACAAGGGAACACTTTACGGCACGACCAGGTTGGAGGGTGCGTACGGCGTGGGAACGCTGTTTAAAATCAATAGCTAAGGTCACTTAACCCGCCGGAAGCACAGTTCTCATGGCGCGATCGCCACGCACCGAGGTGCCGCGCGCCCCCCTACGTACCGCCATTCCGGCGCCTCCGTACACCTCCGGATGGGCCGCACTCCTCTGCGGGGCTAGCGTAGCGGCATCGGGTCGCTCGACCCCACCGCCCGCCGCGGCACCGCCGCAAGAGGAGTTCTCAAATGCTCGCCACCCAATCGCTCTCCCGTCTTCAGTCCGCCGCCACCGCCGCCGCCTTCGGCCTGTCGCTCGCCGCGACGGCTCTCAGCCCCGCTTCCGCCTCGCTCGGATACCGCACGGCCGGCGTGAACCACCGCGCCCCGTGCACCGTCGCCCTGTGGGCGTCTTCTCCCACCACGAACACCGTCTACGGGTACAGCGCCCCGTACACGATCTGCGTCACCCTGACCGGTTTCAATACGCCGGCCGGCCTCACGACCGACCAGCAGGGCAATCTCTACGTCGCGGACCTCAATAACCATCGCATCATGATCTACAACAGCGCGGGCGTCTTCATCAAAAAGTGGAGCACGACGCTGTTCAGCCACAACTACCAACCGGTCGGCATCTGCGCCAGCGACATCGACTACACCAAATCGCCCATCGGCGTGGTGACGCGATACGCAAATCACAGCTCGTCACCGGGTATCGTCGAGTTCTTCCGCGAGTATCTGCCGAATAACAGCACAGCGAGCGGATACGCCTCGGGGATCGTGAACCAAGGCAACTTCTGCGCCTTCGACGTCAAGAGCAATTTCTTCGTCGACGGGCCCGTAACGTCGGGCGGAAAAAAGATCGCTTATCTCACCAGCTACCAGTACAACACCAACGTGCACACGCTGACGGACTCCTTTCTCGGAACCGGTTCCAACTGGGTCGGCATGTACTCGCGGATCGATTCGCCGGTGGACGAGACGCTGAGCGTCGGAACCAAAACGCCGCTCTCTACCACGCAAGTGGTCGACAACTGGAAGGTCGGCTGCACGGCCTCCGTCTGCACCTTCACCTCGATCGCACCGTACTCACTCACCTCCTATCCGTCGTCGTCGCCGAATAACGTGGCGCAGCTCGCCCCGACCGCCGGCGGGAGTCTGGGATCGCTCTTCATCGCCGATGCCGATGCGAACTTGGTGTTCGGAACGCCGGCCGCCGGAGGCGCAGTCGTCGGCGTCGAGAGCCCGACCTACGCCTTCGGCGTCGCGACCGAACCGCAAGGACAATACTGATCGCGAACAGGCAAAACGAAACCACGAAGGGCCGGGCGCAACGAGCACCCGGCCCTTTCTTCGTGCGTCGGTCACTGTGACGCCGTTGCCGAAGAGTATCCGAGCGAGCTGTCGAATGGCTGGCCCGCATGAAAGCTACGGTGTTAGTCGCACTGGCCTGCTGCCTTGCATTCGCTCACGGCGCCTCGGCCGCCACTCACTCGGCGAAAGCTCTCCCGGACCGTCCGGCCGAAGCCGCTCGAGCGCTCGCGCTGCTGAATCAGGCCCGTGCGGACCACAAGTTAGCCCGGCTCCAACTCGATCGCCGCCTAGCAGCCGCCGCGCGGGCACACGCCCTCGACATGGTCAGGCGCAACTTCTTCTCACACGTCACGCCCGAGGGCAAAACGCCGTTCGACCGCCTTCGGAGCGCCGGCGTCAACTATCGATTCGCGGGCGAAACGATCGCCTTTAGCGCGAACGCCGCCGCCGCCAACGCTCAACTGCTGCAGGACCCGCCCCATCGCGCGATCATCCTCGACGGGCGCTTCAAGCATGTCGGCGTCGCCGCCGTCTCGGCACGACAAGGCGAGTTCTTCGTCGCGGATTTCAGCGACTAACCCCGAACCCTTCGCCGGTCATGGCAGAGGGACGGATCAACGTCGGCCACATCTCGGCGATGGTGGGAATCGTGGCTTCGATCGGCGGGCTAGCGGGCTTCTTCTTCTCGCCCGATACGCAGCGCTGCGTCGGCTTGCGCGGCCTCTACCGCGGCCATCCGTTGCGTGCGCTACGACACTGCGCGGACAGTCCGGTGGCCGCCGTCAGCGCGGTGCCGGCGGCCACCGGGGACGTTAGCGGCGATCCGCGGCGCATGGCCGGAACCCGCTGGTTCTTCGTCGAGGGCGATGCCAAAACGTACGTCACCTTCAATGCGGACGGAACCGTCACGTTCTCGAGCTCGCAGTACGGTGCGGACGGCGTGTGGTCGCTTGCCGGTTCGCGGGGCATCGCCTTTCACACCGACGCGTACGAGTTCGGCGGAACGGTCGGCCGGGGCGTCCCCGACGCGTTCGCGGTATCGTTCCGGCCGCTGCCGCACGGCGGAACGCCGGACCCGGAACGGGTCACGACGTTCACGCGCGTCGCACCGTCAGGGTAGATCGACGAGCGTCACTCGCCTTCCACGGCGATGACGGGGCAGTTGACCGCGATGCCCGCGGGGCCGAACGCCTTGCCGTCGGGTGCCGTGATGTGGCCCGCGTCGGCGGCTTTCTGCACGGCGCCCGCGCTGCGCAGCTTCACGTTCTGTTTCGCCGCCACCGCCGGCTTCGTCCACACGCCGATGGACGCGTCCCAAAGCGGGTCGTACACGCCGCCGCCCGCGACCGCCGCGGGCAAACCGCCGAGAATATTGCCGGGCGACTGCAGTTGCGCGCTGTTGGCCGCGGTCGCGTTCTTTGCAAGGCCGCCCGAGAGCGCGTCGAACGCGAACCCTTGCCCCTGCCCGTTGACGAGCGCGTCGATTCGCAGCCGCGCGCTGCTCGGCGATTTGCCGATGCGCGGAGCGAGCGTCGCGCGTTCGATCGTCGCCGCGCCCGGGTCCGACGCTTCCGTGCTGATGTAAAACACGCGCTTGCCTTCGGCGAAGCCGTCGGCCAGCAATAGCGTAACGGTCCCCTTCGCGGGATCGAGCGCGAGGACGCGATCGGCGGTGTTCGCGTGCGTCGTCACGTCGAACGGGCCGTCGCCGGTAGCGACGATCGGCGCGTTGTAGACGATGGACGAGCCGCCGAGGTGCACGAAGGGCGAGTACGCATCGGGCGCGGTCGCTCCCGGATGCGCGGCCTTCGGCGGGAAACCCGTCGGTCCGGGCGTGAACACGCGGCCCGGCGCGAAGTCGGGGTGCGCCGGGAACGACCACGTCCCGCCGCTCTCGCCGACGGTCATCGTCGCGCCGACGCCCGCGAGCAGCGGCGCGAAGACGAGGCCGCGCGCCTTCGCCTGCGCGGCGTCGGAGACGTCGGTCAGGATGTACCACACGGTGGTGCCGTTCGACGTTCCTTTATGAATCGGGAACACGACGGTATGGTGTGCCGTATCGAGCGCGCGGACGCTGCTGATGAGGAGCGTGGGGTTCGACGCCGCCGGCGCGGCCGACGGGAGCGCGGCCGCCGCGGCGAGCGCGAGGGTAGGAATGAGAACGAAGCGTTTCACGCCCGTAGCATAGCACGAGTACGCGCGGGGGACTGTCATCGGGCTTACGACGCCCGGCAGCGGGCCATCGCCGGCGGCGTTTCAGACATACTTCATTATTGGCCGTTACCGTCAAGCCACGTCGACGCCGTTCGTCAGGGAGCCTCAATGAATTCCATGCGCCTCGTTGCTGCGGCTTGCGTTACGCTAGTCCCCCTGCTTGCGCTCTCGGCGAGCGCGGCCGAACGCCACGCCCCCGGGACGCGGCGGGCCGCCCTCGCGCCGGGAAAGCTCGGACCGCTCCTGACCGTCGGGACGAGCGCGGGCGCGATCTTCGGATTCGACGTCGATCAGCACGGCACCGACGGACTCCTCGCGTACGGCGCGCTCGGCGATGCCCAACTGGATACGTTCGATCAACGGACCGGAAAAATAACGAAGGTCGTCGCCGAACTCCATTCGCAAAACGACTACGTCGCGAACGGCATCTTCGCCGGCGACGTCGGGCTCGCCGATGAAGAACTTTCCGGAAGCCACGGCATCACGCCGGATTACCAAGTGTTGGATCCCGTGAGCGGCGGCGCGATCACCGGCTCCTGGACGCCGCCGATCGAGCGCGAACGCGTGCTCGGCTGGGCCGAAAATCAAACAACGACGACGTCGCTCCTGTTTGCGATCGAGCTCAACGGCGGCGATGCGCCCGACGTGCTCGTTTCGAACGTTCCGGCAAACACGTTCTCGCGGGTGATCCATCTGGATCCCAACGCTTTCGCGCTCGGCGCGCAACCGCAGCTCGCGCAGGATTGGGTGCTCGGCGACGCCGTTCTCGCGACCTCACCGGACTTCGGCCGGGTCGGCGGCACGGCACCGCTCATCGAAACGATCGACGTTACCACCGGGAAAATACGAAAATTCAACGGCTTCAATAACGGACCGTTCGGCGCCGGGTTCGTCAACGGGCTGGCGGTCGATTCGAACACCCACGTCGCTTGCACGACGACCGAACTCAACTCCAACGTCGAATTCTACGATCTCAAGAACGAGACCGGCATCACGGTGTCGTTGCCGAACACGACTCCGGGAGACCAAATCAACAGCGGCTGGTCGGTAGCGGCCGATCCGCTCCACAAGCTGTTCCTGGTGACGCAGCCCTTCGACAGCGTCACCGGCAACGGAAGCGCCATCTACGCGTACGACGAGACGGGGCACCTCGTCGAACAAATCCACGGCTTCTCGTTTTCTTTTCCGAGCCTCGCTCTGCACCCGGCGCAACGGAGCGGCTACGTATCCGGCCCCGCGCTCAATCAGCTGCAGGAGTTCAGCTACTAACCCGTCGCGCGCGTTCCTATCACGAACCTATCGTAAAGCCATAGCAATGCCGTCGTCACCAGTCCTACGCCCGTGACGGTCGTCCAAATCAACTGCGGCTGGTGCGCCACTTCTCCAAACCGGTGCAAGACGGCACCGCCGAACCAGCCGCCCACGAGCGACCCGATGCCGATCGGCAAGAACGCAAAGCCCATATACGTGCCTTGCTGGCCCGCGGGCGCGAGGCGGGAAATGTATTCGTAGTAGCGCGGCGATTGCGTGATCTCGCCCAAAGCGACCAGGACCAAACTCAGCACCGCGGCCGCCACGCTCGCGCTCGCCCCGATCGCGAGCCACGCCAGCGACGAAACGAGCGTCCCCAAGACGATCGCTCGGAACGCTGGAATCCTGCGCGTGAGCGCGTTGACCGCGACGGTCAAGGCGATCACCACGAGCGGATCGGTGATGAGGATCATCGCCGTATTCGCGTCGGGGTTCACGTAATCGTGAATGTAGATCGGCAGAATCAGGTACTGCTGCCAAAAGACGATCCAGTAGCCTGAAAAGATGAGCAGGAATAACACGAAGCGGCCGTTGCGCAGGACGGTCGCGAAATTCCGGGCGGTTTGCGCGAGCGAGACGGCCTGCGCGCCGCTCGAACGCGGCTCCCTGAAGAACAGCAGGACGGCGAAAAACATCAGAAAGACGCTCAGCGCCGCAAACAAGAACACGCTCTCCGGGCGCATGCGCGAGTGCAGCCATCCGGCGAGGAACGGTCCGGCCGTGCTCCCGATGTTGACCATCGTGTAATAGATGGAGTAGCCGATGGACCGCACGTTCTCGGCCGAGGCGCGCGCCGTCGTGCCCACCACCGAAGGCTTGACCAGCGCGACGCCGAGCGCCGGCAAGAACAGGATGATGCCCGCGAGCAAGCCGAGGGGCATCACGGCGCGCACGGGTGCCAGCCACGGAGCGCCGATCGACCCGACCAAGACGTAAGCGCACGTCAAGATCAAGTACGCCGTCGAGAGCGCGCGACGGAATCCGATGCGGTCGGCGAGCGCGCCGCCGAAGATCGCCATCACCCAAACCGCGCCGCCGAAGATGCCGCTGAGCGTGGCCGCCTGCGAACTCGGAAACGCGAGGGTGTCGTGCAGATAGAGCGCTAGGGTGGAGAAAACCGCATAGTACGAGAGCCGCTCGAAGATCTCGCTGACGTTGGCGACCCAAAACGGCCGCTCGAACCCCGAACGAATGTCGGCTAATCTCAGTTGCAGGCTCAATCCGCCCTCCGCCGCGGCGCGATGCCGTCGTCCGCATCGTATGGGAATCGCTCGTTGTGGGTAAAGCTACCGTCCGAGCCCGCGAACGGGCCGAGAGGGATGATGATGTTCCGGATTTTCGGCGCGTTTGCGCTTTCGACGCTGCTCTTCGCCTTTGAGTCGGCGGCGGCCGTCGCGGCCCCTGCGCCCGCCTTGCGTGGAATTTACGTGTACACGTTCGCGAACGCAATCGTGACCGCCAAGGTCACGCCGATCACGGCGTTGACCTTCACCTTGCCGCCCAAATCGCCCGGTGCGGCATACGCGCTCGTCACGCTCTTTCTCGATAATCCGAGCGGCATCGGGCAAGCGTACTTCGAGTTCCTCGATTCGCAGGGCGCGCAAGTGGGCATCGGCGCCGGCGCCCTGACCGTCGGCGGCACCGGCGCTTTTTCGGCCTTCAACTATCCGGCGATCATCAAATTGACGAGCCGAAGCCAAACGATCACGCCGACCGGATTTCCGCAGCAAGGGTCGGTCAACACCGGTCCCTACGCAAGCGTGACGGGGATCTTGCTCTCGTCGCTCTCCGGCTGGCCGAAGGGGTCGCATCCGCCGCCCCATCCGTAGCGGCGGCAACCTCCGGCGAAGAATCCGAACGAAGGACTCCGAAAGCGGACGGCATGCGCCACGTTAGCGAAGGAGCGCCGTTGCCCGCGCCGTCGCTCCGCCTCACGGCCCTGACGTGGACGAGAATCGACGGCGACGTCATCGAGGAGTTCGTGCGGCATACCGCACGTTTCGTCGACCGTCACTACATCGTCGATCTCGACTCGCCGGACGGGACGGCTGCCATCTTGCAAGCCCTCGTCGACGAAGGGCTGCCGATCACGGTGTGGGGACCGCCCGGTCACGCCGCGGTCGAAGCCGAGTTCGACCGGATCGAAGCCCAAACCAGAACGATCTTCGAACGCGACGACTGCGATTACGTCTTGCTGCTGGACGCCGACGAATTCATCGTCGCCGACGATCGCGCGAGCCTCGAGAACGCGCTCCGCGCGTTGCCGGAAGGCGCGCACGCGATGGTTCGCTGGTTCGACTATCTGCCGCTGCCCGGCGACGATCCGTCCGAGAGCCGCATCCTCGCGCGAATCCGGCATCGGCAGCGAGCGGGCGACAAGTGCACCTACAAAACGTTCGTGCACAAGACGTTCAAGGACCAGTACCAAGCGCGGCTCGCTACCGGCAACCATCAAGTCGAAGACGCCGAGTGCGCCGTCGTCGACTACGAGCGGATCGCGCTCGCCCATTTTCCCGTTCGCAGCGTCAACCAGATTCAAGCGAAAGCGCTGCTCGGATGGACGTCGATGCTCGCGGCCGGGTTCGACGAGTCGACCGAAACCGCGTACCATTGGCGCGACATGTACCGGCGGCTGCTCGCGAACCGGACCTGGACGCCGAACGAACTCTACCGAATTGCCCGTACGTATCTCGAAGAGAACGCCGCCCACGAAGGCCTCGATCAGCTCGTGCTCGATCCCGTGCCGCCCGTCCCGCAGCGCCACACCAAGCCGATGCCGGACGTTCTCGACGTGGCCATCGCGCTTTCGCGCCAGCTCGCGATCGCCTATGCGGGCGCGCGCCGCGCCGAGCGCAGCGCCACATCCGTGTGGGAGCATCTACCCGTGGCGGCCGGCTCGCTCGACGCGCTCGAGTTCGTCGTCGAACCGGCCTGTTCGCGCATCGAAACCCGCGGGTGGATCGCGCCGCAAAATCCCTTACGCGCCCCGCGCGGCATCTATGCGCTCGTCGCCGGGCGAACCGTCCCGCTCGACCGCGTGCCGCGACCCGACGTCGCGGCCGGGCACGGCTCCGCGGAACTCGAAGCCACGGGATTCGCGGGCGAAATCGCGGTCGAAGAAATCGCCGAGGGCCGGCACGACGTCCACATCGCCGCCGAAGATGCGGCGGGCGTCTTGCACGTCCTCAAGCCCGGCGCGGTATTCGACGTCGTCCGTCCGCGCGCGGGTTTGACGCTGGCGCGCTTCCACGCAAACCTGCCCTGAGCTCGCGACCTCACGACGCCTCGGCCGAACCGGCGAGGCGCGCGCCGTACCGGGCGTTCAGGATCCGCGCGAGCAAAGCGAACGGCAGAATCGCGAGGACCGCCGTGACGAGCGGCAACTTGAGCGCGTAGGCAACGGGACAGCCGACGAGCAGCACGATCGCGACCATCGTCGCGCGCGCCGACGCCAGAATTCCGCGCTGCCGCGTCTTCGGGTCGAGTTCCACCCAGCGCCGCCGCAGCCCCATCGCGTAGAGAACGGCGAGCAAGCCGTACACGATCGCGAAGCACGCCATGTATCCGACCTCCGACGCGAGATCGGACGAGCGTTCGAAATGCGTGAAGACCTGCAGCATGTACACTAGCAGCAGCGTGAACCCGAGCAGCACGAAGTTGAGGAATACCGCGACCGGCGTCGGCACGAAGAAGTCGGCGAAGAGCCGATTGTGCGAGTACCACACGCCCGAGACGATCGCGAAGGTCACGGCGAAGGCGAATATCCCGGTAGGATGGGTGTAGAGCTCGCTCGCGCGTGACGGCAGGACGAGATTGAGGCTGACCTGAGCTAGGCTGAAGCCGATCACGATATCGGAGAACGCCTCGAGGCGGTGGACGAAGCGTTCGTCCTTCAGAGGATTCGATCTCGCATCTTGCCCCGTTTTACGCGGAGCGCGGCGACCGCTCCCCTGGCGTCGCGCCGCCGAACGAGTCCGGGCCGGCTCGCTCGGCGTCGCGACGCGGTTTCGGCACGCTACTCGACGATGATGATGTCGCGCATGCCGAAATCGTAATGAAAGAAGCAGCCGAACATATAGAAGCCCGGCACGTTAGCCGCGTACTTCAGCGAGTTATGCTTCGGCAGCAACGAACCCGTGCTGAATCCCGTCGTGGAAATGTCGGTGTTCGCGGGCGACTGAGCGCCGCTGCCGTTAAAGGTCTTCGGCCACGGCGCGTGCGTTTTGCTGGCATCGCCGAGAAAACTCGCCGTGTGCGTCAGGCTGGAATCGAGATTGTGAAAGACGACCGTTTGCCCGCTGTGCAGCGTCACGACCTGCGACGTCTTGATCGTCGTCCCGGGAAAATAGCCGAGGAGCTTTCCATAGATTTTCGAGTTGCCGGACTTTTCGCCCGAGAGGTTGATGCCGACCGCGGCGGTCGTCGCGTTCGTGGCATCCACGAAGCCGGAGTCGTTGAAGGCGATCGTTTGCGGCGGCGCCGCCGTACCGACGCTCGGCGTGACGCTCGTGCCGCCGCCGCATCCGGCGAGCAATGCGGCAGCGAAGGCGCCCGCGGGCGCGGCGAATGAAGAAAAGCGCATAACTGGGCCTCCTGATCGAGAGCGGTTGCTTCAGAAGCGAGTGTGGCCCACAAGTCTGAAGCAATCCTGAATCACGGGCCTAGCGCGTCGAGAAACGTTCCGATCGCGGCTGCGACCGCGGCCGGCTGCTCGACGGTCGACGAGTGTCCCGCGCCGCGAATCACGACGAGTTGCGAGCCGGCGATGCCGGCGCGAATCCGCTCGGCGCGCGCGGGCGGGGTGGCGACGTCTTCGTCGCCGACGAGGATCAGCGTCGGCACGTCGATGTTCGCGAGTTCGGATTCGACGCCGGTGCGCGTTAGCACGCCCTCGAGCGCACGCTGGATTCCCACGCGATCGTTGCCGAGCAAGAACGTGCGCCAGCGCTGCCGATCGGCGGCGCGCGCCGGATCGCCCAGGAACGTCTTGCCGAACATGATCGGCATGACGCGACCGACGACCAGGCCGTAGCCGAACCAGCGGCCGATGAAACCGAGCAGCCGGTACGATCCGACCTTCTCGCGCGGTTCGGGCTCCGCCGACGTATCGATCAGCGTGAGCGAACGAAGCAACTCGGGGCGCCGCGCCGCCAAGCGCAGCCCGACGAACCCGCCCATCGAAAGACCCACGAAATGCACGGGCGCGATGCCGAGCGCCTGGACGAGCGCGGCGGCGTCGGCGGCTAACGTCTCCATGTCGTAGCCGCCGGGAGTGACGGCGCTGCGCCCTTGCCCGCGATGGTCGTAGGCGATGCAGCGATAACGCGCCGATAGGTGCGCGACCTGCGCCGAAAACATCTCGCCGCGCATCAGCAGCCCGTGCGAGAAGACGATCGCCTCGGGCCCGCTGCCGGTATCTTCGTAGTGGAGACTCGCGCCGTTAACCGCTAAGTCGGGCATATTCGCGCCTTCGCCGTTGCGCGGCGGGAGGCCTGAAAGCCCCGGCGAGGGTCCGCGGGTTACATCGAGCCGCACAGGTGCGCGCCGATTGCAGGGAAGCGAACGGGCGACCTGAACCGTCTAGCGACTCCCTGCTATCCTGGAACGATCGCATGTATCGCTCGTCAACGATCGTGGCTCGAACGCTAGTGACTTTCCTGGCGTTTTTCTTGCTAAGAGCCGCGCCCGCCGCGGCCGCGACGCCCTACGATTGGCCGGAAATGCTGCGCACGACGGGCCACGCGAGCGACGCGCCGAGCCAAGTGCTGCGCGCCTCGAAGGCGTCGTCGCTCGGCATCAACTGGATGTCGCCGCTGCACTATGCCGACCTCGGTTCGCCGGTCGCGGCGTACAACGCGACGCTCAAGAAAACGGTGGCGTACGTAGGAGACGAAAACGGCGACGTCATCGCCTTCGACGAGGCGACCGGCAAGACGATCTGGAGCACCACGGTCGGCTTCGGCGATTCCGAACGCGCGACGCCGATGGTCGCGCCGGACGGTTCCGTGTGGGTCGGAACGGCGTACAACCCGACGCTTTGGAAGCTCGACGGCGCGACCGGCGCGCACGAATGCTCGATGCAGTCCGTCCTCAGCATCGACGCGAGCCCGCAGTTCGCCACGCCGCCGGGCGGCGTGCCCATGGTCTTCGTTTCGTCGATCGATTCGAACACGATCGCCGGGCCCGTGTACGGCGTGCGCCAAAGCGACTGCGCCGTGCTGTGGAAATTCACGAAATACTTGCAAATATCCGGGCCTTGGGATTCGGCCGCGTACGCCGTCGACGCGACGCACAAGGGCCGCGTCTACGTCGGGACGGCCGATCCCGACGACACCGAGTACGCTATCGACGCGAACACGGGCGCGCTCGTGTGGACGTACACGCCGAGCACGCCTCCGGGGAACTACGATCTCGCTGCCGGGCCGACCGTCTCGCCGCCGGGCAAGAACGGCTTCGCCGACGGCGTCCTCTACTTCCCGACGAAGTACGGCGTCTTGTACGCGGTCGACCTGACGACCGGCGCGTTCATCTGGGAATACGATTTCAACAAGGCGCTCGGCCTCACCGGCGGCGGCCGTTCGAGCGCCGCGCTCGACGGCAGCACGCTCGTGTACGGCATGGTCGACGGCGTCGAAGCGGTCGACGCGAAAAGCGGGAACCTGCTCTGGCACTACGTCGATCCCGCCAACTTGGAAGTGCTCTCGTCGCCCGCCATCGTCGGACCGCCGGGCGACAAAATCGTCGTGCTGGGCGATACGGCGGGCATCTTCCACGCGCTGCGGCTCAGCGATGGTACGGACCTGTACGATTTCAAGGCGCTCGACTACTTCTCGTCGTCGCCGGCGGTCGTCAAGGATCACGTCCTGATCGATTCCGCCGACGGCTTCCTTTACGATTTCGCGATCGGCGGCGGCAAGTCGGGCTCTCCCTCCACCGTAATCGTCTCGCCGGCGAACGGAAAATCCGTGCCGAACCCGAGCGGCGGAACGCTGAAGGTCGAAGGCTCCGCCGCCGACGCGGCCGGGCTCGCGACGGTCTCGGTCTCGGTGCAGGCCGGCGGCCCGAACGGCCCGTGGTGGGACGCGGCGACGAAATCGTGGGCGAGCGGTCCGGTCGATAACTTCGTGCCCGTCGCCAGACCCAAAGCGATGCAATCGGACTGGCACTTCGCGTTCCCCGTGCCCTCGTCGGGTTCGACGTACCGTTTGATCGCCAACGCCTACGACGTGAATCGCTTCGCCGATCGCGTCGGGGCCACGAGTTCGTTCACCGTGCTGCCGAACAAGCACGCGCCGCAACTGACGCTTTCGGCGCCGCGCGTGCCGCCCGCGGGCTCGATCAAAGCGAACGCGACGGGCTTCGCCGCGAACGAAAACGTCGTCTTCACGCTGCAGGGCGACACCGTCGCGCAAGCGACCACCGATTCGGCGGGAGCGGTTACGGGCGTTCCGATCCACGTCGCCGCGACCGACGCTTTCGGTCCGAGCGCGCTGACGGCGACGGGACAGACCTCGAATCGCACGACGTCGGCAACTCTCGACGTCACCAACCTCTGGAAGCAGGCCGGCTACTCGGCGACGCAAACGAACTACGAGCCGAACGACCCGACGTTCATGAAGACCTTGCAGCCGACCAACGGCGGCTATCTCGCGCGCGCCTGGATCTACGAAACCGGCGCGCCGATCGACGCGTCGCCCGCCGTCGTCGCGGGCACCGCGTACGTCGCCAACGATGCCGGCACCATGACGGCGGTCGATGCGGCGACCGGCGCGCCGCTGTGGACGTACGCGACGCCGACGAACGCGGCAATTCACGCTTCGCCTGCGGCGATCGGCGACAAACTCGTATTCGGCGCCGATGACGGGACGCTCTACGATCTCGTCGCCGCCACGGGGAAGCTCGCCGCCTCGGCCGCGCTCGACGGCACTCCGACCCCCCCGAGCGTCGCCGGTTCGACGGTCTACGTCGGCACCGACGGCGGAACGGTCTACGCGTTCGACGCGCCGCGCGGCACGATTCTCTGGTCGGCAACGGTGCCCGCCGCCGTGCACGTCGCACCCGCCGTCGACGCGGTGAACGGGCTGGTCTTCGCAGGCGACGATGACGGCAACGTGACGGTCCTCAATGCGGCCACCGGCGCGCCCGCCGGCGCGGTCACGACCGGCGGCGCGGCCGTCACCGTCGCGCCCGCGCTTTACAACGGCGTGCTGTTCGTCGCCGCGGCCGACGGCATGTTGCGAACCTTTACGGAAGCGACCGGCGCGCCGCGGTGGACGTACGCGGCGCCGGCGGCGATTCACGGGCTCGCGATTGCGGACCAAGTCTACGTCGGCAGCGACGACGGCACGGTCGCATACGTCGATCAGGCCACCGGCAAGGCGAAAATTACGGTCCGGTGGGGTCACGCGCTGGTCGGGCTGAGCACCGCGAAGAACGTCGTGTTCGGCGAATCCGTTACGGGCGCGATCGCGGCGCGGAAGAACCTCTTGCTCGGCGGTCCCGACTGGACGTACCAAACCGGCGGCGGCTTGACGACGACGCCGGCGCTCGTCGACGGCGCGATGTTCGCGGGCGCCGAGGACGGCGGACTCTACGCCTTCACCAACTACGGCCAGCCGCCGGAGGAAGCGCACGAACATCCGGCGTTCGCGCGAATCGGCGGCGCCGCGACCGCGCTTCCTTCGGCGCTCGCGCCGGGTCGCGAGGCGATGCGCCTCCCGGCACGCGCGTTCGAGCCGTTCGGTCCGCGGAACTTTCCTTTGCACGTCGATCGCCCGGGCACGTTCGCTGCAAGCGCGATTCGCTATCACGGCGGGCCGCTGCAGCACGCGCCGCGACGCTACGCGATCGTGTGGGGCTTCGACGCGCGCACGCGTGCGGCCGGCGCCGCGGCGCTCGCCACTTTGCGGGCGCGCGGCCCGCTTGCGGGTTCGTTCGTCGACGGCGCGCCGCTCCCGCGCTACGTCGACGACGCGTCCGTGCAACGCGAAATCGCGCGCGCCATCGATCGTAACGGCTGGAGCGCCGGCGGCGGCGCGCAATTCGTGCTGCTGACTGCGGCGAATCCCGCATGGGACGCCTGCGCGTACCACAGCGCCTTCGATCTGCACGGCACGCTCGACGAGCCGGTCGTGTACGGCGTCGTGCAGCTCGCGCAGACGGCGCCTTGCGGCGGTTTGCGCGCGGTGCTGGCGCGCGAGGAAGCCGAGACGGCAAGCGACCCGCTCCTCAACGCGTGGCACGACGACGCGGGAAACGAACGCGACCGTTAGGTACTAATACCCCCTTCCGCGGGGCCGGTGTGCTGCAAGTCCTAGGTTACGACTGCGACCTTCGGGCCCGTGGCAAGTGAGCCGCAGGGAAGCGGCGGCCCCGACTGAACGAACACCGACCGGCCTCTTTCACGGATGTTTGCAATGCTTCGCTTGTGTTTCGCAGTCCTGACTTTTTTCGTCTGTCTAGCAGTCGAAACGGTCCTGCCGGCGAGCGCGAGCGCGGCCGTTGCGCCGCCGTACGGGTGGCCGGAATTCTTGCGCACGTCGGCGCATTCGAGCGACTCGCCGAGCCAGGGACTGCAGGCCTCGACGGCGTCGACCATCGGCATCAACTGGATGTCGCCGATCCACTCGCCGGACCTCGGCTCGCCCGTCGTCGCGTACAATAGCGCGCTCAAAAAGACGGTCGCGTACGTCGGTGACGATAACGGCGACGTGATCGCCTTCGATGAGACGACGGGCGCCACGCTGTGGAGCACCTCGGTCGGCTTCGGCGATTCCGAGCGCGCCACGCCGGCGGTCGGTCCCGACGGCTCCGTTTGGGTGGCGACCTCGTACAATCCGCGCCTCTATGCGCTCAACGGTGCCACGGGCGCCGTCGAATGTTCGGCCGCGCTCATGCTCACGATCGACGCGAGCCCGCAATTCGGTACCCCGCCCGGCGGCGTGCCGATGGTGTTCGTCGCGTCGATCGACTCGCAAACGATCCCTGGGCCGGTGTACGGCATTCGGCAGACGGACTGCAAGATACTCTGGTCGTTTACCAACTACGGACATCTCGACGGCGCGTGGGCGACGCCGGCGTACGGAACGGATGCGACCGGCAAAGGCCGCGTCTACGTCGGCGACGCGGATCCGGGCGCCGCGATGTTCGCGCTCGACGCGCGGACGGGGAAGCTCGTCTGGACTTACTCGCCGGCCTTCCCGGCGGGCGACTACGACTTCGGCGCCGCGGCTACGATTTCGCCTCCCGGCGCCAACGGTTTTGCCGACGGCGTGCTCTACGCTCCGAGCACGTACGGCGTGTTGTACGCGATCGATCTGACGACCGGCCAATTCGTCTGGTCGTACACCTTCGATCCGACGCACGGCGCGACGGGCAGCGGACGTTCGAGCGCAGCGTTGGACGGGAAGACGCTGGTGTTCGGAGCGGCCGACGGCGCCGAAGCGATCGACGCGGCCTCCGGTTCGCTCTTGTGGCACTACGTCGACCCGGCCAAGATCGAGGCCATCTCCTCGCCGGCCATCGTCGGGCCGCCGGGCGACAAGATCGCCGTCTTCGGCGACTTAGCGGGCGCGGTGCACGTCCTGCGCTTGCGCGACGGGGCGGACCTGTACGATTTCCAAACGTTGAACTACATCACGTCGTCACCGGCTATCGCCGACGGTCACGTGCTGATCGATTCGGCGGACGGCTTCCTCTACAATTTCAAGACGGGCGGCGCCGTCTCGGGCGCCCCCACGACGACGATCGCGTCGCCCACCAACGGCTCCAGCGTGCCGAATCCGGCAGGGTCGCTCGCGGTAACCGGCAGCGCGTCGGATTCGGTCGGTCTTCAAGCAGTGTCGGTTGCGGTACAAGCCGGCGGACCGGACGGTTCGTGGTACGACGCGACGACGCGAAAGTGGGTCGGCGGACCCGTCGACAACCTCGTCACGGTCGCCTCGCCGGGGCAACTGCAATCGTCCTGGAGTTTCGCTTTCCCGGTGCCTTCGGCAGGTTCGACGTACCGGCTGATCGCCAACGCCGTCGACGCCAACCACGTCGTCGACCGCACCGGGGCAACGAGTGCGTTCACCGTGTTGCCCAATCAAAACGCGCCGCAACTCACGGTGTCGTCCGCGTACGTCGCGCCCGGGAACGCGACCGCGGCGAGTGCGACCGGATTCGCACCGAACGAGACGATCGAATTCACGCTGCAAGGAAAAACGGTCGCGCGAGCCGCCGCGGATTCCTCCGGTTCGGCCGCCAACGTGAAGATTCACGTCGCCGCGACCGACGCTTTCGGACCGAGCGCGCTGACGGCAACGGGGCAAACCTCGCACCGCTCCACGTCGACGCTGCTCGAGATCGCCAACGCCTGGAGCCAAACGGGCTACTCGCCGACGCAGACTAATTTCGAGCCCAACGATCAGGTCTTTTGGAGAACGCTGGAGCCGGCGAACGGCTTTTTGTCGCGCTACTGGACCTACGACACCGGCGCTCCCGTCGACGCTTCACCGTCCGTCGTCGCGGGTACGGCCTACGTCGCCAACGACGGCGGCATCGTCGCGGCGATCGATACGGCCACCGGCGCGCCGATTTGGACGTACGCGACGCCGTCCGGTGCCGCGGTTCACGGATCGCCCGCAATCAGCGGTAACACCGCGCTCTTCGGCGCCGACGACGGCACGCTGTACTCCGTCGCGGCCTCGAACGGAACGTTCGTCGGCGCCGACGCGCTCGACGGCATTCCGACCGCGCCGGTCGTCGTCGATTCCATCGCGTACGTCGCGACGGATAACGGCTCGGTCTACGCGATCGTCGTTCAGACCGGCCAAATTCTCTGGCAAACGACGGTTCCCGCGGCCGTCACCCTGGCGCCCTCGGTCGATGCCGCCCGCGCGCTCGTCTTCGTCGGCGACGCCGGCGGGAACGTCACGATCCTCGACTCCACCACGGGAGCGGTAGTCGGCTCGCTATCGACCGGCGGTGCGGCCGTGACGGTCGCCCCCATCGTGAGCGGAAACTCGATTCTGGTGGCGAGCGCAGACGGCGTGGTGCGAGACTTCGCAGAGAAGACGGACGCGCTGAAATGGTCGTTCGCGGCGCCCGCCGCAATCGGAGGTCTCACTGCCGACGGCGCCCGAGTTTCGGTCGGCAGTGCCGACGGCACGCTGTCGTTACTGACGCAATCGAACGGGACGCTGGTGTTCGCCACGCAATGGGGCAGCCCGATCGTCGGCGTGAGCTCGGCCTACAACATCACGTTCGGCGAGACCGCTTCCGGCGCCGTCTTCGGCCGGAAGGACTTCGATCCGGTCGATCGCGTTCGTTGGACGTACCAAACCGCGGCCGCGCTGACGACCACGCCGACGCTCGTCGACGGCGCGGTGTTCGCGGGGGCCGAAGACGGCGGGCTTTACGCGTTCACGTTCTACAACCAGCCCCCGCAAGACGAACGGCAACGTCGCGAAAACGCGCGGCTCCGTAAAGCGGCCAAGACGCCGCGCCGCTGGACGCTCGCGCGTTCGTTCGACTCGAGGCCGGTGACGGCGCACGCGTTCGCGCCGTTCGGTCCGCGGTTCTACCCGCTGCACGTCGACCGGCCGCGCACCGCCGCCTCGGGCGCGATCCGCTACCACGGCGGACCGCAGCAGCGGAACCCGCGTCGCTACGCCATCGTGTGGGGCGCCGACGTCAAGACGCAACGGGCCGGCGCCGCTGCGCTGACCGCGTTGCGCGCGCGCGGCAATCTGGCCGGCGTCGTCGTCGACGCGACGGCACCGCCGCGCTACTTCGACGACGCCGCCGTGCAACGTGAAATCTCGCGCGCCATCGAGCGCAACGGATGGACGGCGGGCATCGGCTCCCGCTTCATCGTTCTGACGCCCGCGGGACCCGCGCGCGGGGCGTGCGCCTACCACAGCGCGTTCGAACTGCGCGGCTCGCCGCGCGCGCCCGTCGTATACGGGGTCGTGCAGACGGGGCAGACGGCTCCGTGCGGCGGACTCGCGGCAGTAACGAGCCGCGAAGAAGCGGAACTCGGGAGCGATCCGTTGCTCGACGGATGGCACGACCTCGCGGGTAACGAGCGAGCGCGCTAGCGGACGATCTCGGGAGGCATTCCATGCGGACCTGGCGCGCGGCGATCCTGATGCTTTGCGCGTTGCTCGCCGCCGCGGCCTTACGCCCCGCGGGCGCGTCCGCCGCGGCGGCGGAGGATTGGCCCGAGTTCTTGCGGACGTCGGGGCACGACACGGTTTCGCCGAGCCGAGCGATCGGGGCATCGAACGCGGCGACGCTCGGCATCAACTGGATGGCGCCGCTACGCTACGCGGATTTCGGGTCGCCCGTCGCGGCCTACAACGCGACGTTGAAGAAAACGGTCGTGTACGCGGGCGACGAGAACGGCGACGTTTTCGCTTTCGACGAAAGCAACGGCGCGATGCTGTGGAGCGCGTCGCTCGGCTATGCCACGGCCCTGCGCGCGACGCCGATGGTCGCGCCCGACGGCTCGCTCTGGGTCGCGACGTCGTACAGTCCGACGCTGTGGAAGCTCGACGGCGCGACCGGCACGATCGAATGCTCGATGCGCTCGACGCTCGCGCTCTACGCGAGCCCGCAATTCGCCACGCCGCCGGGCGGTGTGCCGATGGCGTACGCGGCGTCGATCGACTCGAACGCGATCGAGGGCCCCGAATACGGCATCCGCCAGAGCGATTGCGCCGTGCTGTGGGCATTCACGAAGTACCGCCAGCACTCGGGGTCTTGGGTATCGGCGGCGTACGGCATCGACGCGACGCACGAAGGCCGCGTCTACGTCGGCACGGCCGATCCCGACGACGCCGAATACGCACTCGACGCGAACACGGGCAAACTCGTCTGGAGCTTCGCGCCGGGCTATCCGCCGGGCGATTACGACGTGGGCGCCGCGGCGACGGTATCGCCGCCGGGCTACAACGGCTTCGCCCACGGCGTACTGTATTTTCCGACCAAGTACGGCATTTTCTATGCGCTCGATCTGACGACCGGGAAACTCATCTGGCAATATAATTTCGACCAGCCGCTCGGGCTCACGCTCGGCGGCCGTTCGACGGCTTCGCTCGACGGCGCGAACCTCGTTTACGGTATGACCGACGGCGTCGAAGCGCTGAACGCCAAGACCGGCGCGTTGCTGTGGCACTATACGGACCCGGCACAGTTCGAAGTGGTCTCGTCGCCGGCCATCGTCGGCGCGCCCGGCAACAAAGCGGTCGTCGTCGGCGATCTGACGGGCGTGGTTCACGTCCTGCGCTTGCGCGACGGCGCCGACCTCTACGACTATCAGACGCTCAATACGCTCACGTCCTCGCCCGCGATCGTCAACGGTCACCTGCTGATCGATTCCGCCGACGGTTTCTTGTACGATCTCAAAGCGAACGGTGCGAAGGCGGGAGCGCCCACAACGGCGATCGCTTCGCCCAGGAACGGCTCGACGGTGCCGAATCACGGCTCCCTCAAAGTGAGCGGCAGCGCGAGCGACACGGTCGGCCTCACGTCCGTTTCGGTCGCGGTGCAGTCCGGCGGACCCAACGGCCCGTGGTACGATGCGGCGACGAAGCGTTGGGGAAGCGCTCCGTTCGACAACGTCGTCGCGCCGGCGTCGCCCGGCAAGTTGCAGTCGGCCTGGAGTTTCTCGTTTCCGGTGCCGCCGTCGGGGTCTTCGTATCGCGTCGTAGCCAACGCGGGCGACGCGAACCATCTGGTCGATCGCACGGGCGCGCAAAGTTCGTTCACCGTCGCGCCGAACAAGAACGATCCGCAGCTGACGCTGTCGGCGCCGCTCGCGCCGCCCGGCGGCTCGGTCACCGCGAGCGCGAGCGGATTCGCGCCGAACGAAACGATCGTCTTCACGCTGCAAGAAGCAACGGTCGGCGAGGCTAAGGCGAACGCGTCGGGTAAGGTGTCCGGCGTTCCGATCGACGTTCCGGTGACCGATTCGTTCGGCCCGAGCGCCTTGACGGCGACCGGGAAGACCTCGCACGACACGACGTCGACGGCCTTGGACATCACCAACGTCTGGACGCAGGCCGGCTACTCGAGCGCGCAAACCAACGACGAACCGAACGACACGATCTTCTGGAAGAAGCTGGATCTGGACCAGCGCTACCTGACGCGCTACTGGGTCTATTCGACGGGCGCGCCGATCGACGCGTCGCCCGCGATCGTCGCGGGCGCGGCGTACGTCGCGAACGACGCCGGTACGATCGCCGCGGTGGAGCTGACTTCGGGCGCGCCGCTGTGGACCTACACGACGCCGTCGAAAGCGGCCATTCACGGTTCGCCCGCGGTGAGCGGCGGCAGCGTGCTGTTCGGCAGCGACGACGGCTCCGTGTACGACGTCGCGACCGCGAACGGCACGCTCGTCGGCTCGGCCGCGCTCGACGGCGTTCCGACCGCCCCGTCCGTCGCCGGTTCGACCGCGTATGCCGGCACGGACAACGGGTCGGTGTACGCCATCGACGTCGCGACGGGTAAGACGCTGTGGAAGACGGCCGTGCCCGCCGCCGTGCACGTCGCGCCCGCCGTCGACGCGGCGAACGGTTTGGTCTTCGCCGGCGACGACGGCGGCAACGTGACGGAATTGAACGCAACGACCGGCGCGCGCCTCGGTTCGGTGTCGACGGGCGGCGCGGCCGTCACGGTCGCCCCCGCGCTGAGCGGCGGCGCGCTCTTCGTCGCCGCCGCCGACGGCGTGCTGCGGACGTACGGCGAAGCGACCTTAGCGCCGCAGTGGACGTACGCCGCGCCCGCGGCGATTCACGGCTTATCGATGGACGGCCAGTACGTCTACGTCGGCAGCGACGACGGTTCGCTCGGCTATCTCGCGCAAGCGAACGGCGCGCCGATCTACGTCACGCAGTGGGGAAGCGCGCTCGTCGGCCTGAGCTCGGCCTTCAAGATCGCGATCTTCGAATCGGCGAACGGCTTCGTCTACAGCCGCAAGCCGTTCCAACCGCTGGACAAGAGTCACTGGCAATATCAAACGGCCGGGACGTTGACGACGACTCCGGCGCTCGTCGACGGCGCCGCGTTCGTCGGCGCGGACGACGGCGGGCTCTACGCCTTCACGTTCTACAATCAGCCGCCGCTCGGCGAACGCCGGCGCAAGGCCTACGCGCGCCTGCGGAAGACCGCAACGATGCCGGCGCGCTGGACGCTCGCCGACCGCGGCACGACGCGCGAAACGGCGTTCGCGTTCGAACCGTTCGGCCCGCGCGTCTTCCCGCTGCTCGTCGATCGCGCGGGTGCGGCGCAGCCGGACGCGAGCCGCGCTCGCGACGGCGCGCAGCCGCTCGCGCCGCGCCGCTACGCGATCGTCTGGGGCGCCGACGCGCGCACCCGTCGCGCGGGCGCCGCGGCTCTGGGCTTGCTGCGTTCGCGCGGCGCGGTCGCAGCCGTCGCCGACGCGACACCGTTGCCGCGCGTCTTCGACGACGCCGCGGTGCAGCGCGAAATCGCGCGCGAGATCGACCGTCACGGCTGGCGCGCGGGCCTCGACGCGCAATTCATCGTGCTGACCGCCGACGGTCCGGCGCGGGACGCCTGCGCGTATCGCAGCGCTTTCGACCTGCACGGCGCGCCGCGCGCCCCGGTCGCCTACGCGGTCGTGCAAATGGCGCGGACGATCGCGTGCGGCGGGCTCGCAACCGTGCTCGCCCGCGCGCAAAGCGACCTCGGAAGCGATCCGCTCGTCAGTGCCGGGCGTTAGTCAGCGGCACCGTCAGCCAGAGCATGCCCTTCCACGTCGGGCCGCCCGTCGCGCCTGCCAGAGCCGAATTGCCGCCGAGGTTCGCTTCCAGGTAGCCGTGCAGATACTGGAAGCCCGGGACGTTGAAGGCGGCGTTGATCGAGTTGCCGTTGGTCTGACCGCCCGTGATGCCCGCGTCGTTGAAATCGTGGCGGTACGAGAGCAGCAAGTTGCCGTGAAAGACCGGTTCGAACACTTCGGCGCTGAAGCCGCGCGTGTTGGCGGGGCCGAAGGGTAGGCCGGAATTCGGGTCGGCACCCGGATTGCTGTCGTACTCGCCCTGATAGGCGGTGAAGAATCCGGGGCGGCCGTTGGGCGCGGGATCGACCATGACGTAGCCCGCCGCCGAATTGTAACGATCGAGCCCGGTGCTCACCGGGATGGAGCCGTCGGAACCGAAGGCGCCGAGTTCGATCGGCGAATGCGGCCGCGCGTACGCGACCTTCCACTGGAACGTCTTATCGCCGGGCGTGAAGTCGGTCAGCCCGTTGAGATCGTCGCCGGTGAGGAAATAGCCGGCTTCGACGTCGAGCGAGTGGCCGACGTACGCGAGTTTGGAGCCCCAGCGATTGCCGTACGTCGCGCTCCAATCGTGCTCGCCGGCCAGCGTGCTCGACGCGAGCGGCGTGTCGAGGTCGAAATCTTGACTGTAGATCGACGGTGCCGAGCTGAGCGTCTTGCCGACGAACAGATGGGCGTCCGGCGTGAAGACGTGGTTGTATGCGATCCACGCGGTATCGAGGCCGCCGGACTGATTGCCTTGCACGAGCCACTGCTGAACGTGATAGGTGACGTCCGGAACGATGTAGCCGATGCCGTGAATTTCAAAGTTACCGAAATCGTAACGCGGCACGCCGGTCCCGGCCCCGGCGGTCGAATCGTAGTTCATCGCTTCCCCGATCCATACCGGGAAGGTCTTCGCGAGATCGTGGCGGTCGAGCGCGGAATATCCGCCGTACTGCACCATCCGCCCGAAGGCGTTGAGCAGCGGCACGATCGTGTGGCAGGCGCTGCACTTAAGGCCGGTGGCCTGGGCAAATTGCGGCATGGCCTGCGTGGCGCGAGGCGCCGCAAGGAACATGCCCGGAACGAGCGCGCCGATAAGAGCCAAGACGTAAACGGGTCGCCGCTTCAACACTACTACCTCGCAGAGAACGCGTAAGATCTCCGTCAGGGTAAGGCGATAGCGGAGAAGACCTTGCGAAGGGACGCTTCACACGCCTTCGCAATCACTTCACGGCCGAAACGTCCTCTTCGCTTACCGCACTCGCCTGGTTGCCCCAGGCGGAGCGCACGTAGGTCGCGACGGCGGCGATGTCGCCCGCCGACAGCTGCCCTTTCCAGGCCGGCATCAAGTTGCGGCCGTGTTCGATCGTGGCGAGCATCTTGGCCGGGTCGGCCGCCGTCACGTTGGCGTTCCCGGCGAGCGCCGGGAACGTGCCGCCGCCGCCGCCCTGCCCGTTCGCACGGTGACAGCCGGTGCAGTTCTTGGCATACACGGAGGCGCCGATCGCCGACGAGACGCTCGTCCCGGCGGAAGCGACCTGCTGCTCGGTGATGCCCGAGGCGCCGTTGCCCCACGCCGAGCGGACGTACGTCGCCACGGCCGCGATGTCGGCGTTGGAGAGCGTCCCTTTCCACGTCGGCATCTTCCCGTTATAGGTCGCCCCGTTGACGGTCAACGGTCCGCTGCGGCCGTTGACGATCGTTGCGATCATGCTCTTGGGGTCGCCCGCGGTGACGTCCGAATTGCCGGCGAGCGGCGGGTACATCGCGGTGCCGTGCCCGTTCGCCTGGTGACAGACGGCGCACTTCGCCGCGAACAGCCCGGCGCCGCTGAGCGCGTTCGGTGCGGCGACCAAAGCCACTTGTTCTTCCGAAACCGCGGCGGCTTTGTTCGTCCACGCCGAACGAACGTAGGTGACGACCGCGGCGATCTCGGCGTTCGTCAGTTGCCCGCGCCACGTCGGCATCGTGCCGCTGTAGGATTTCCCGTTCACCGTGATCGGGCCGTTGCGGCCGTTGAGGACCGTCGAAATCAGCGACGTCGTATCGTCCGAGGTGACGAATTCGTTGCCGGCCAGCGGCGGATACGGTCCGTTGCCGAGGCCGTTCGCTTGATGGCAAGCCGAGCACTTGGCAACGAAAATCGTCTTGCCGCTCGGCGTGTCGCCCGGGGTTGCCGACGCGCCGCCCATATAGAGCGTCGCCGCAGCTAAGAGCGCGACGGGTACGATCAACCGTAATCTCACCGGCATTTCTCCCTGCTTGGCTTTCGTAAACGATTCCTAAATACAATACGGAGGAAGGGTCGAGTCTCCTCGGTCGGAACGCCGTGACGATGATGCCGCTTTCAAAACGCATAACGGCCGAACTGTTCGGCACGTTTTGGCTCGTGTTCGGCGGGTGCGGCAGCGCCGTGCTCGCAGCCGCCTTTCCGACGCTCGGCATCGGATTTGCCGGCGTCGCGCTCTTCGCCGGCGGCGATTTCGTCGGCCAGCTCTGGCTCTTCTGGGTCATGCCGCTCGCGGGCGCGGCGCTCGCGGGATTTTTCTACCGGTATCTCTTTTCGGAGCAGGCGCAGCAGCGCGTTTAGCGAGCGTTTTCGGCGACCGCTCGTTCCGCCGAGCGTAGCGCCTCCGCGCGCGCGTCGCGAAGCTCGGCCAGCTCCGGGTGTCCGGCGGCAAATAACCGTTCGACGATTCCGATCGCGCGTTCCAAACTCGCGGCCGCTTTCGCGTGCCGGCCCTGCGCGGTATCGAGCGACGCGAGCCCGATCAGGGCTTCGGCTACGGTCGCGTGATCGGCTCCCAGGCACGTTTCGCGAATCCGTAACGCGCGTTCGAAGAGCGGCCCGGCGTCGCCCGGCCGCCCTTCGCCGAGCGCGACGTGCGCGAGCCCGAGCGTAGCCGACGCCGCGAGCGCGTGCTCCGGACCGAGCGCCCGTTCGACGATCGACAACGCGCGCTCGCAGGGCGGCCGCGCTTCGCCGTAACGGCCGAACCGCACGTGAAGCATTCCGAGGCTGCAGAGGTTCTCGACGACCTCGTCGTGCTCGGGACCGAGCGTTCGTTCGCGCATCGCAAGCGCGTCCTCGATCAGCGCTTTCGCTTCGGCGTACTTGCCTTGACGGGCGTACCCTTCACCGACCATGTTGAAGCTGAGCGCGACGTGCGGATGCTCTTCGCCGAAGACGCGGCGGCGAATCGCCAGCGCCCGCTCGTCGAGACGCAACGCCTCCTCGTAGCGGCCCGTCTCCGCGTAGATCCGCGCGAGGTTGTTGTACGACGTGGCGACGCCCTCGCTATCCTCGCCGGACGCCTTGCGGAAAAGAGCGATCGCCCGTTCGTAGCGGGGCTCGGCCTCGGCGTAGCGTCCCTGCACCAAGTAAATGTTGGCGAAGTTGATGAGCGCGTTTCCGACCTGCGGATGCTCCGGCCCGAACGCCTTCTCGCGAATCGCCAAGGCCTGCTCTTGCAACGCCTCGGATTCGGCGTGCCGCCCTTGGCGCAAGGTCAGCGTCGCCAAACTGCCGAGGCTGATTGCGACCTCCGGATCGTCCGGGCCGAGCATCTGCCGGCCGAGCGCGAGCGCCTGCTGCGCCAAGGGCTCCGCTTCGGCGTAGCGGCCGCGCTGCACCAGATAGCGCGCGGACTTGTTGAGGACGCCGGGCGCGCCCTCGGGCGCCACGCCGTAGAAGACGATCCACGAAGCGAGCGCGAGCACGTGCGCGACGACCCGCTCGTAGCGCGCCCACGACGAATATTCGGAACCATGCGCGACGGCGTCGAGCGCGCCCACCGCGCGCGCGACGTACCCTCGGCAGGTTTCGTCGCCGAGCGCGGCGCGCACGACGTCCTGGACCAAGCGATGGATGCCGTAGGAACGCGCCGGCATGTCGGTGCGGACGAGCGAATAGCGCGCGAGCGGGCGCAGCAAATCCGCGACGACCGTTTCGTCCGGGTCCGCTTCTTCTTCTTCGAAGAGTTCGAACGGAATCGCGTCGGGTGCCAAGAACGCGCTCAGCCGCAGCACCTCGGCCGAGGCGGGCGACGTCTGCTCGACCGCCGCGAAATTCGCGGCCCACGTGACCGCGACCGTGTCGCGCGCGACGAGCCCGCTCGCATTTTCAAGCAGCGCGACGCGGCGTTTTCGAAAAGCGGCGAGATAGCCGGCGAACGTGACGCTCGTTTCCGCCATGTACGCCGCAGCCTGCTCGAGCGCCAGGGGCAGGTTCCCGAGTTCGCTCGCGAGCTCGCGCGCGGCCGTGCGGTCTCGCGCATCGCAATCTTCACGGCCGGTTCGCGCGAGCAGAAAGCGAACCGCCTCCTCCTCGCGCAGATCGCGCAGTTCGAGCGCTCGCGGAATGCCGAGTTCCCCAAACGCCGCTTCGCGCGAGGTAATGAGGACGTGGCCGCCCGCGCGTTCGGGGACGAACGGCTTGACGCCGCGGCGGTCGTCGACGTTGTCGAGGATCAAGAGCCAGCGGTCCGCGCGCCCGAACCAATCCAAGACCGCGCGAACGGTTTGCGACTGATCGCCCGACGCGGCCTCGGGGAGGCGCAGCGTCGCGGCGATGTCGCCGAAGCCGCTCGTGAGGCCGCCGAGCGTTTCCGCGTTGACCCAGAACACGCCGCCGGGATACTCGGCGCGGTATCGCGCGGCATACTCCATCACCGCTTGGGTCTTGCCCGCGCCCCCGAGACCGCAGAGCGCGGCGCGGCCGCGGGCGGCGAGCTGCGCGCGCAGCTGCGCGAGCACGTCCTCGCGACCGGTGAAATAGCGCGTGCGCATCGCATCGGGAACGAGCCACGGACCCTCGGCTTTCGGCGCGCGCAGGGGCGGGAAGTCGCCTTGGAGACCGGGCGCCACGAGCTGGTGCACGTGCTCGTCGCCTTTGAGATCCTTGAGCGCGTGCGGACCGAGCGACGCGAGCGAGACGTGCGGCGGCAGATTGTCGCGCACGAGTTCGGCCGCGATCGCGGTGAGCAAGACTTGGCCGCCGTGACCGAGCGGGAGCAGCCGGGCCACCCGATTGAGCGCCGGGCCGAAGTAGTCGCCGTCGCGTTCGTCGGCCGTGCCGGTGTGGATCGCGATCCGGACGCGCAGGCCGTCGACCGCCGAGAAATCTTCGGCGGCGAGCGCGCGCTGCGCCGCGAGCGCCGCCGCCACGGCATCCTCGGGACGCGCGAAGGCGGCGCAGAACGCGTCGCCCATCGTCTTGAACACGTAACCGCCATGCGCGCCGAGCGCCGCGCGCAGGAGCGCGTCGTGGCGGCGCACCGCGCCCTCCATCGCCGCGCGGTCGCGGTCCCAGCGCTGCGTGCTGCCTTCGATGTCGGTGAAGGCGAACGTCACCGTCCCGCTAGGAAGCGGCTTGCGCCGAGCGCCCGGCAGCGTGTCCGGATCCGAACTCACCCGCCCTATCTTCGCGCACCCGGGCAGACGTTCATCGAAAATTCTCACGATCGCGACATCATCGATCCATGAGCCAACCGTTCCTCGATCGGCGCGACGCGGGGCGTGCTCTGGCGCAACAGTTGCTGCGGCTGCGCGGCCGCTCCGACGTCGTCGTGCTGGCGCTCCCGCGCGGCGGCGTTCCCGTCGGCTACGAGGTCGCGCTCGCGCTCGACGCACCGCTCGAAGCGTTTGCCGTGCGAAAACTCGGCGTCCCGAACCACGAGGAACTCGCGCTCGGCGCGATCGGCAGCGGCGACGCCATCGTTCTCAACGACGACGTGGTCGAAGGCCTCGGGATTTCTTCCGACCGGATCGCGGCGGTCGTCGAACGCGAACGCCGCGAGCTCGAGCGGCGCGAACGTCTGTACCGCGACGGCCGCCCGTTCCCGGAACTGGAAGGCAAGACGATCGTCCTGGTCGACGACGGCCTCGCGACCGGCGCCTCGATGCTGGTGGCCGTTCGCGCGTTGCGGCAGCGGCGCCCGGCGGCCATCGTGGTCGCGGTCCCCGTCGCGCCGGCCGAGACCTGCGCGACGCTGCGCGCCTACGCCGACGACGTGGTCGTCACGACCGTCCCGCGATTCTTCGGCGGCGTCGGCGCGTGGTACGAAAACTTCGGCCAAGTGTCCGACGACGAGGTGCGGACGCTGCTGAACCAAGCCGCGCTACGGCCCGCATCGTGAACTCGGCGGTCGCCGTCGCGTCGCCCTCAGCGGCCGCGTTCTTGCAGTCGATCGGTATCCCGGGGGCGCCCGTCGCCTTCGCGGCGCGGAGCGACGTGAAGGTGCTTGGGCGAATGCATCTCGGCCGAGAGCGTGTCGTAGGAGTTGTCGGCTAAAGCCACTTTGACGTGGAGATCGTCGAGCGATTCGCCTTCGTAGATTTCGCAAAGTTTGACGACGACGTGGGCCACTCGCCTTGCCACCGATTCGCTGTGCGCGAGGGCGCCGCGATGCATCGATTTCACGAGCGCCTCCGCTTGCGCGGCGTCGATCGGCGTCGCGTGCGTCGCCGTTTCGCCGCCGCTCGAGACCGCGACGAGTTTGCCTTTGAGCTCGTCGTTGAAGCAGCGGATGTCGAATTCTTGGCCCTCGTGGCCGCGCGCCTTCACCGCGTGCAAGCCGTGGCGCTCCAGCAACGCGTTGGCCGTCATTTGGTCGACGATCATGGAAGTCTCCTCGCTGGCAGTGCCTTCAGATTACGCGGCCCCCGTGAAGATGACGTGAAGGCGGGCGAGCGGTCAGTGCTTCGGGCTCATGTCCTCGCGGACGATGACGACCGGGACCGGGCTCGTTCGAAGCAATTCCTGGCTCACGCTGCCGAGCATCATTTGTTCGAACTGGGAGCGCGAGCGCATGCCGATGACGAGCAGGTCGGCCTCTTCGTCCTTGACTGCTTTCACGAGTTCTTCGGGCGCGCTTCCGAGAAGCAACCCGGTGTTCGCGGTAACGCCGGCCGACCGCGCCTTCCCGGCTGCGACGTAGAGCGTGGTCTCGCCGACGTCTTTCGACGCGCCGATACCCTCCGGATAGCCGGGCTCGACGACCCAGCGCAGCACTATTTCGCCCGCATTCGCTCGCGCGAAGGCGATCGCGAAGCTCGCCGCGCGATCCGCCGCTCGGGACCCGTCGATTGCAACGAGCAATCGCATCCGCTTAGCTTTCTGCATTTCTTTGCTCCGTTCGGACTCGCTGCGAATCGATTGTAGCCGGCGCCACGATGAATGCGCTCGCGTCGCCGGCGCCGCGTTCGACGACGTCTTCCACCAAGAGCCGCCGAACGAAGACGATGGCCACCGCCGCCAACGGTGCCGCCATCATGATTCCGAGCACGCCGCTCGCCAATCCGAGCACGACCTGGGTGACGACCGTCAGGGCGGGCGGAAGGCGGACGACGCGCCTTTCCGCAATCGGCGCGACGAGAAAGTCGTCGATGGCGTGGGCTAACCAATAGATGACGGCGACTATCGCCACTTCGCGCCATCCGGCGAGTGAAGCCAGCATGAGCGCCGGCAGCGCTGCCGCTACGGCACCGACGTTGGGAACGAAGGCGAAGATTCCGGCGAGCAGTCCGAGCGCGGCGAAGTCGGGAATCCCGGCGATGCGCAACCCGATCGAGACCAGCAGCCCTAGAGCGCACATCGAGATCAGGCGGGCCCGCAGCCACAAGCCTGCGATTGCTGCGGCTTCGGTTAACGTGGCGCTCACGCGCGCCCGGCGGCCCGGCGGCACGAGCCGTAGTGCGCCGTTTACGTACGTTGCCGGCTCCGCCGCGAAGCACACCGTCAAGAAAAGCAGGACCGCGCCGTCGAGCAAAGTCGCGAGCCCCCCGCCGACGAGCCCGCGCGCCTGACCGATGAGGCCGCCCGCGCCGGCAAGCAGTACGCTCGGGTCCGGCAGCACGACCGCGAGCCTCGACGACCACGGCTCCGTGCTGAGCGCGTGGCGGAGAACCGCGGCGGCCGCCCGCACGGCCGCGACGAGCTGCCCCGCCTGAGCGGCGATCAACAGTTCCCACGACCAAAGCACCAAGGCGACGAGCGCGATGAGGACGGCGAGCACGCCCACGAAGCCGGCCACGACGTGCGTGCGGGTAATTCGAGACACGAACAGTGCGGCCGCGCGGAGCGGAATCGCAAAGAGTGCCGCCGCGAAAATCAACAGCAGCAGATCGTGGAGCGCGTAGATCGTGACGGCGACACCGAGAAGCGATGCGGCGAGCCATACGCGCTTCATCGTTTGAACGGTTCGAGCCAGAGCGTCGATACGAACGCCGCGCCCGTCGCTGCGGCGCCGAAGGACGCCGGCGGTACGGCCAAGTGAACGATCGTCGCGAACGGGTGCACGAAAATCGCAAGCGCGAGGCTCGCGAGGGATGCGGAGCAAAGCCAGTATGAAATCGGCGTAGGTCGCGGCCCCGACCAGAGCGGACGATTCGGCGAGCGGACGACAAAAACCAGTAACGTCTGACCGATAAAGACGGTGATCAGCGCGGCGGCTCGGGCGGAGGCGTCGCCGATGCCCGCGTGAAGTCCGAAAGCGTATATCGCGAGAACCGCCGCCGACAAGGTGACGCCGACGGCTGCGGGCGCGAGCCAGTCGCGCCGTCGCAGCAAACTCTCCGCTCGGGGACGCGGCGGGCGGCGCATGATGTCGTCGTCGGCCGGGTCGCTTTCGAACACGAGGGACGATGTCGGGTGGACGACGAGTTCGAGCCAAACGAGGTGCACCGGCGACAGCAATAGCGGAAGCCCGGCGATCGGCAAGATCACGGCGCTGAGCAAGAGCGGCGCGTGAAACCCTATCAGATATCCGACCGCGCGGCGAAGGTTGTCGAAAATGCGGCGGCCGTCCGCGATCGCACGCACGATGGTCGAGACGTCGTCCTCTAGGAGCACGAGCCCGGCCGCCTCGCGCGCGACTTCGGTACCGCGCCGGCCCATCGCGATGCCGATGTCCGCTTCGCGTAACGCGAGGGCGTCGTTGGTGCCGTCGCCCGTCATCGCGACCACCTGCCCCGACTTCCGTAAAGCGCGGACGATCGTCAACTTCTGTTCGGGCCGCGTGCGGGCAAAAACGCGCGCGTTTTCGACGAGCGCCGGCAACTCTGCCTCGGAGGTAGCAGCAAGTTCGTCCCCCGTCACGATGCGGTCGGCGTCGTTGCCGAAACCGACGGCCCGTGCGACCGCGCGCGCCGTCGCCGGGTGGTCGCCGGTGACCATCGCGAGCCGCACCGAGGCGGCGCGACAGGCAGCGAGCGCCGCGGGAACGTCTTCGCGCACGGGGTCGCGGAATGCGATGAGGCCGAGGAGAGTTACCGCCCCGCCGTCGGGCGCAACCGCCACCGCGAGCACGCGCATCGCTCGTTCGGCCAAGTCGTCGTTTGCACGCCAAGCTTGCGCGAAGAGCGGGTCGCCCGCCGGCAAGAATCCGGCTACGCTTTCCAACGCGCCCTTGATCGCGCGGACGCGCCGGCCGCTCACGTCCCACGTTTTCGCCGAATACCGGCGGGTGGCGTCGTACGGTTCGTCTTCGAGCAGGGTCGCGCCCGACCGTGGATCCACGGCGAGGGAATGCGCGATCGCGGCATCGAGCGGATCGGAGCCTTGGGGATCGCTCGCGAGCGCCGCCGCGCTCAGGACCTCCTCGCGACTCGCTCCGGCAAACGAATACACGTCGGCCAGTTCCACGCGGCCGAACGTGATCGTACCCGTCTTGTCGACGCAAATCGTCGAAGTCGAGCCCAGCGTCTCGACGCTTGCGAGCCGCCGCACGAGCGCACGATCGCGCGACAGGCGCCAAGCTCCCAACGCGAGATAGAGCGTGTAGACCATCGGCAGTTCTTCGGGAAGAGCCGCCATTGCTAGGCTCACGCCGGCGATCAGCGCCGCCGTCCAGGCGGTGCCGTGGCCGCGTTCGACGAGCACGACGCCCAAGCAAACGGCGATCACTACGGCGCCCATCCGCTTGACGAGGTTGCCGATCGACGTTTCGATCGGCGTCCGCGGGGGCTTTAGGGTCCCGAGCATCGTCGCAAGCGACCCGTAGCGCGTCGCGGCTCCAGTCGCGGTGACTCGCGCGAGCGCGCGCCCGCCCGTGACGGTCGTTCCCGCCGACACTTGAGGCGCCTCGCGCGCGTCCAGCGGGACCGGGATCGATTCGCCCGTCAGCGCCGCTTCGTCGACCGCAAGTTTGCCGTCGATCAGTCGACCGTCGGCGGCGACGACGTCGCCCTCGCGGAGCACGAGCACGTCCCCCGGAACGACGTCCACGGCGGGAATTTCCAGCTCGCGGCCGTCGCGGACGACCCTGGCTCGCGGTGCCGTCAATTGGCGCAGACGGTCGAGCGCCGCATCGGAGCGGCCTTCGAGGATGATTCCGACCGCAACGACCGGCAGCAAGGCGATCGCCGAAACGATCGCGTCGGCGCGGTCACCCAACGCCGCGTACACGGCCGCGGCCAAGATCAGCAGGAGCGCCATCGGATCGGTGGCGATTCGGCCGGCCCAAACCAGAAGCGAAGGCGCGCGCTTCTGCGGCGCGATCGAATTCGTCCCGAACGTCCCCCGAGCTATTAGGACTTGCGAAGCCGTCAAGCCGGAAAGCCCCGAGTCGCCGCCGAGAGGCGTCGCTTCTTTAACAGATGTCACCGGTAGAGGCTACGGCGAGCGCGTGAAGCCGCGGTGAAGGCTCGCGAGAGTTCTCGCCCCGAGAAAGCGCGTCTTCACTATTCCTTCACAGGTTCGCAACCCGGCGTTCACACCGCCCGGGAGTCGTAGCGCGTACCCTTGACGAGCGATGAGCCCGAAGGTGGAGGCCCGAAGCCTGGGCCAAGTCTTGAGCATCGCGGTACTCCCCGCGATCTTCATGCTGCCCATCGTGGCTCTGCTGATGCTGCAGATCTCGGCCATTCGGTCCTCGGCTGCGTCCGAAGAGCGCCTCGATCTCATCATCAATCGCATTCACACGGTGCACGAGCACCTCATCGGCATGGAATCGTCGCTCCGCGGATACCTGTTGACGAGCGACGCCTCGTTCCTCGAACCGTTCTCGGCGGGCGACGCGCCGATTCGCGAGGCGATCGCTTCGCTCGAGGTGCAGGTGAACGCGGAGCCGGGCCTCGCGCTACGGCTACGCGGGCTCACCACGCATTACGAAGACTGGGTCGGCGACGCAAGGCGTTCGATCGCCGCGCGGATGTCGGGGAAGCCTTTCGACGTCCGCCGTTCGAGCACGATCGACAAGACCAAGATGGACGCGTTGCTCGCGGACGTCGCCTGGTTCAACGGCATCCAATCGGAGCGACGCGACGCGATCATCGATAATTCGGAGTATTCCGTCCGTTTCGAAATTCTAGGGGTCGTGCTTATGACGCTGCTGGCCGTCGCCGCGGTGGGTTATGCCGTGCGGCGCGTGCTTCATTTGACGCAAGTTCAACAACGGGCCGAAATCGAACAGCTGCGCCTCGCCGAAGCGCGCGAACGCGCGACGTTCCTCGAAGAAGAAAATCGCCGCATCCAGACGGCGGATCAAATGAAGAGCGAATTCGTCACGAACATGTCGCACGAACTCCGGACGCCGCTGACCGCGATGATCGGGTTCGCCGAAATCCTCCGCGACGAAAAAGCCGGCCCGTTAACGGCGAAACAGCGCCAATACGTGGACTACGTACTTTCGGGAGGCCGTCACCTCGTGGAACTCATCGGCGACGTACTCGATCTCGCAAAAGTGGAGGCCGGGCGCATAGAGGTGACCCTCGTAGAAGTACATTTACCCGGCATCGTGCGCGATACGGCCGACGCCCTGCGGGAACTTGCTTCGCAAAAAGGCATAGACTTGCACATCGACGTTAGCCGCGGTCCGGCCAGGGTCTTGACGGATCCCAAGCGGCTGCGCCAGATTCTCTACAACTACATATCGAACGCGGTGAAGTTCACGCCCGCGGGCGGGCACGTCGAGATCGTCGCCGAGGCCGAAGGGGACGAGGGCTTTCGCGTCGCCGTGAGCGACGACGGCCTCGGGATTCCGGCCGAAGACATGGCGAGTCTCTTCGAGAAGTTCAGCCGCCTCGAAGCCGGACCCGAGCCAGGGCAAGCCGGCACCGGCCTCGGACTCGCGCTCTCGAAAAGAATCGCGGAAGCGCTCGGCGGAACGACGGGCGTTTGGAGCGTGCGAGGCCAGGGCAGCACCTTTTTCGCAACGTTCCCGAACGGCGCGCCGAAGGCCGTCCGCAAGGCCGCCCGCAAAGCGGGAACGTTGCGCAGTGCTTAGGTCGCCGATTCTGGTCGTCGACGACAATTCCATGATCCTGCATCTCATCGAAGTGCTGTTGCGCGACGCGGGCTACGACGTCGAAACGGCGACGAACGGCCGCGAAGCGTTAGATGCGATATCGCGCTGCCGGCCCGCGCTCGTTCTCATGGACATTCAGCTCCCCGATGCCAACGGTTTGGAATTGACGAGAATGCTCAAGCGGCGAGAAGCGCGCAACTCGCCGCGGATCGTGGCCGTTACCGCTTACGCCCTGCGGGAAGACCGCGAACGAGCTTTTGCCGCCGGATGCGACGGTTTCATCGCCAAGCCGATCGACACGCGCACGTTCGTCGAACGGGTCGCTTCCTTTTTGCCGGAACCGGCATGAACGATTCGAGCAACCGAAGCGACGTACGGGCGACCGTACTCGTCGTCGACGACGACTCGGCCGTCTTCGAACTGCTGCGTCCCTACTTTCGCGACGAGTGCTACGACCTGATCGCCGCAACGAGCGGCCCCGAGGCCGTCGCCGCCTTTGAAAACGCGAAACCCGACGTCGTCGTGCTCGACCTCATGCTGCCAGGAATGAGCGGGTTAACGGTGTTGCGCGAACTTCGGCAGATCGACGAGAACGCGCTCGTTCTCTTGCTCACGGGGCGCGCCGACGAGGTCGACCGCGTGCTCGGGCTCGAGCTCGGTGCCGACGATTACGTCACCAAACCGTTTAGTCCGCGCGAACTCACCTCGCGCATCAAAGCCGTCCTTCGGCGGGGCCGCGGGGAGGCGAAGCACCGAGCTCCGCTCGTCGCCGAGATCATCACCGTCGGCCGGCTCCGCCTCAATATCGCCGAGCACAGCGTGTCGCTTGGGAACGCGACCGTCGCGCTTACGCCGACGGAATTCAAGGTCCTCGAGGTGCTCGCAAAGGAGCCCGGGCGCGTATTCTCGCGTGCCGAACTCCTCGACCGGATCAATCGCGATTCGTTGGACGTCGGCGAACGCTCGCTCGACAGTCACGTCGCGCACCTGCGGCAGAAACTCGAGCCCGACCCCGCCGGCCCGAAGTACATCGTGACGGTTTACGGCTTCGGCTACAAGCTCGATCGCAACGCTCTCGATACGTCAAAGACGACGCCGGTCGGATAGAAATCCGACCGGCGTACCCGGATTATCTGCTGAGAGCTATCGTTACGACGTGCGTGCGGCGTCGAGTCTTTAGCGCGCCGTGGGGCCCGGAAGATACGATCGTTCCCGCACGGGGCGTGTCGTCGCACATGAAAATGGGGTCGACGGTCGTATTCATGTCGATGATCCTTTCGCGCACCGGCGAGTGCGCGGTAACTTAGCGGTGCTGCCGGAAGATTTTCATGACGACGCCGGTACGAGCGTTGACCCAGACTTCGTACTCGTACACCGGCTGCAGAATATCGACCGAATAGTGCAGCGGCGCCGGCTGATTATCGATTTGCGTCTGAATCACCTTACCGCCGCCGACGGCCTTGAGGGCGATCGCGTCGGCTTGCGCCGGACCGATGAGCTTGGACGGTTCGAGGAACGAGTTTGACGGGAAGCCGCGCAGGGTTGCGGCCTGGGTCGCGGTGCCGCCGGCCGTAAGGAGCGTCGCGGCTGCAACGAAAGAAGCGATCTTATTGAGCATCGTCCATCCTTTATCTCAGGCTCGAGACGTCGTCTCGGAAGTGCGTGGCCACAGCGTAAGTCCGGCCGGTGCATTCCTTGCGGAAGGAGCGTCGAGAAATGATGGAGTTTACTTGCGGCCCGCATCCGGCGCGGCGTCGGATGCCCGCGCGAGCAGCCGTGCCGCGAGTTGCGTGCGCGACCGTATCCCGAACTTCTGGTAGATCGACGAGAGTTGTTTTTCCACGAGCTTGACGCTGACGAAGAGCGCCCTCGCGACTTCACGATTCGAGTGCCCGCCGGCGACCAGTTCGGCGATTTCCGACTCGCGCGGCGTCAGGGCCGCTCGCGAGCGTCCCGTATTGGAACCGGCGTCGTCCGCCTCGGCGCGGGCCAGCGCTTCGAAATACGGCCAGCCGGCCACGGCGAAGCCGCCGGCCGCGCGCCGGGCGTGCTCGCGCGCGCGTTCCGCGTCGCCGAAGCGGCGCTCCAGGAGCGCTTCGGCGAGCGCTGCGGCGGCGGCCGGCGCCGGACCCTTGGCCGCATCGCGCGCGGCGAGCGCGCGGACGCGCTTCGCGTCGCTCGCATCGCACGCACCGGCGGCCGTCACGACGAGCGGGAAACTTCCGAGCGACGAAGCCGCTTCCAGCGCCGCGTCGAGCGCGCGGCGCTGCAGCGCGCGGGCTTCCCGTTCCTCGCCGCGACGCACGGCCGCTTCGGCCGCAGCCGCCGCGAGCGGTCCGTAGATCTGCGGCTTGCCCGTGGCGAACGCGTCGTCAAGGTGCGCCGCGGTCAGGGCGCCCGCCGGATTAGGTTCGCCCGTCGCGAGGTTGAGCCACGCACCGACGACGCGCGCGCGCTGCCAGCTGATCTTCGTCTCGCCGACGAGCGAGAGCGCGCGGCGCGCGGCGTCGCGCGCGGCGTCGTACGCCCCGGCGAGAAGCCGCTCGAACGCGCCGACGAGCAGCGTGTCGGCCAGCAGCATGTCGGTCGATTTCATCGTAACGCAGGCGGTAAGCGCTTCTTCGAAACAGCGCCGGGCGCACGCCGTTTCGCCGACGTACAGCGCGGCCGAACCCGCTTCGAGCAGCGCGTCGCTGAGCGGGCCGAGATTGCCGCGGCCCGGCCGCATCGCAAAGATCCGCTCCGCACCGGCGCGCAGCCCGGCGAGATCTCCCTGCAACGCGCTCGCCACGCAGAGCGAACCCCAGTAGCCCAGCGCCAACTCGAAATCGCCTTCGATGCGTTCCGGATCGACGGCGGCGAGAGCGGCGAGCGCTTCGGAGACGTAGCCGGCGTCGACCAGATAGGCCGCGCGCTGCACCTGCGTCAGGGTCGTCCAGCGCTCGTCGCCGCAGGCCGAAACGACGGCGGCCGCCTCGTTCCAAAGCGCGAGCGAGTCGGCCACGCGGCCGTCGTTATGCAACGCGCCCGCGACGTTTCGCGCCGTGCGAAACAGATAGGCCGGGTCGTCGCGCGTGGTGCGGAAGAACTCCCACGCCACCTCGTAATGCTCGATGGCCCGATCCATGAAGCCGGCCCGGTAATGCGCGGTGCCGATTTTTTCGTTGACGCGAGCGGCGTCACGCTCGAGCGGCTCGAGCAGCCGCAGCGTCCGCTCGTAGGCGGCGATGGCGCCCGCATATTCGTATTCCCGCAGCGCCGTGTCGCCCGCGCGTTCGCCGTAGAGCAGCGCTTTGTCGCGATTGCCGCAGGCCCACCAGTGGTAGGCGAGATCCTCGAGCACCCGCTCGCCGTCGCCCGCCTCCAGGGTTCGCGCGATGCGTTCGTGGAGCGGCCGGCGCTGCGCGGCGAGCAAATCGTCGTAGATCGCTTCGCGAGTCAGCGCGTGACGAAAGCGAAAAACGCGCGGATCGTCGGTCTCTTCCACGAGTTGACAGCGCCGCGCGCGCTGCAGCGTCGGCAGCAGCGCGTCGAAGGACGCGTCGAGCGTCTGCGCCAGCACGTCGCCGGCGAAGCGCCGGCCGATGACCGCGGCTTGCGTGAGGATGCGCCGGTCGCGAGCGTCGAGCGGCTCCATGCGCTGCAAGATCGCCGCGCGCACGGTCGTCGGGAGCACGCTGCCGGAACGCTCCGCATCGGCGTTGTCGATCGCGCCTTTCAACAGCTCCTCGGCGAAAAACGGATTGCCTTCGCAGATCCGCATCACGTCGCGCCGCGTCTGCCGCGAGACGCTCGTGGCACCTTCTTCGAGCGTCGCGTCGACGAACTCGGCCGTTTCGCGGGCCGACAGCGGCTGGAGCGGTACCGTCCAAACGGCGGCTTTCCGCATGACCGCGGCGATGGGAACGTAGAGCGGATGGTCCTGGTGAATCTCGTCGCTGCGGTAGGTCGCGACGACGAGGATGCGCCGCGTTGCGATCGAGGCGCACAGCCGCTCGAGTATCTCCGCGGTTCCGCGGTCCGCCCAGTGCAAATCCTCGATGACGGCGACGAGCGCGTGTTTTTCGGACGCGTTCAGAAGTCCGTCGACGAGCCGCTTCTGATGGTCGTCCCGCGAAGAGCCCGCGCTCGCGCGCTCCGCCGCGGGTGCGAAAGCTTCCAACAGATCGAGGATCGCACCGTACGGACGGTCGCCGAACGGCCGGCATTGCGCGACGGCGACCCGACTGCGCGCCGACTGCGTTTTTTCGAGAAACGCGCGAACGAGACGCGACTTGCCGAGCCCCGCGTCGCCCGAGAGGAGCACGAGCGCGCCGTGCGACTTCGCGAGCGCGCGACGCCGCTCCACGAGTAACTGCAACTCGCGCTCGCGGCCGATCAGGCGGCGGCAATAGATCGGTACCGAGATCACGTAAGGACGGGACCTCCGCCGGCGACGTTTCGACGGTTGGGAAGGCACCGCCCGCCGCGCGTCCGGCAGCGGAACGCGCGGCGGCGACGCGACCGTCATTCGGTGAACCGGACGATTCCGTTCCCGGCGTAATCGGTAATCCACAGGTCGCCTTGGACCGCATCGGCGGTGATGTCCGCACCGAGTGCCGCCGGCTCGGCAAATTCGGTAATGCCGCCGCCCGGTGAGACGCGTCCGATGCGGCTCGCTCCAAGTTCCGTGAACCAGACGAAGCCCTTCGCGGCGGCGATCGAACCGGGACCCGCACCCGGCGAAATCCCCTTCGCGAATTCGGTGACGGTACCGTGCGGCGTGATCCGCGCGACCTTGTTTGCGGAGTTTTCGGTAAACCAAAGGTTGCCGTCGGGTCCCGCCGCGATATCGACGAGGCCGGCGTTTGCGGTGATGCCCGCGGAGAATTCGGCGATCGTGCCGCCGGGCGTGATGCGGCCGATCTTGTTGGCGAACTCCTCGGTGAACCACATGTTGCCGTCGGGTCCGCGCGCGATGTCGTGCACGGCCACGTCGCCCGGCGACAAGCCCGCGGTGAACAGCGTTACCTTACCCGCGGTGGTAATCCGGCCGATGGCGTTCGTGCTCGGCGAGCGGAACGTAAACCACAGGTTACCGTCCGCACCGGCAGCGATGTCGAAGGGGCCGTACGCCTCGTTCCCGACGCCGAACGTCGTCACTTTGCCGCCGGGCGTCATGCGGCCGATGACGTCGGCGTTCGCTTGCGTGAACCAAAGGTTGCCGTCGCGCCCTGCGACGAGATTGTTCGGCTGCGAACCCGCGGGCAGACCTGAAAACTCCGTGACTTTACCTTGCCGCGTGATGCTCGCGATGCGGCCGCCGCTCAACTCGGTGAACCAGAGGTTCCCGCCCGGACCCGGCACGATGCCCTTAGGTTCGCTGTTCGGACTGATGCCTTTGAAGAATTCGGTGCTGGCCGGCTTCGGCGCGGGGACCGACGCCCGGCCTGACGTTTCGAAGGCCGTTGCACCCGGCGCCGCGGGTGCGCCGAGCGGCAGCGAAGCGGAACCGCCGCAACCGCCGAGCGCGATTGCCGCGAGCGCCACGACGATGGGCGCATGCCGTTGTAATGCAGTGGTGCGACTCACGATAGAACCTCCCGTGCGACGCCCGAAAAGCCTATGCGCCTTTCGTGAAGCGTCGACCGTAAGGTATCGCGCGCACGCCGCCGTGGGGGGTAGGGATTTCCCTACACTTCGCGCGCGGGCGCGCTACTTGAGAAACGTTTCGAGAAAAGCGTCGATCTTTTCGGCGGATTCGGTCGTCGCGTCGGGGTCGTAGCGGACGCGCTGGCCGAACACCTTGCGTTCGGGTCCCGGAAACACGAAACCGTGCGTCGCGCCGGGAAACACCGTAACGTCGATCTGCCGGCCCGCCGCCTTGCCCGCGAGCGCCATCGCCGAGCACGTCGCCGCGGGAGCGATCGTGTCGGCGTCTCCGGCGAAGATTTGCAGCGGGACCGTAACGATGCCGTCCCGGCCTTCGCAGAACGGATAGAACGCGACCGCCGCGTGCAGGCCCGGCGGCGGCGGCGCCGGCGACTTCGGATCGATGAGGTCGAGGACCGCGTTGCCGCCCATCGAGTATCCGATCGCGCCCAAGCGGTCGGCTTCGACGTATGGCTGCGTCCGCAGCCACGACAAGACCGCGCGCGCGTCGGCAGCCTCTTCGCCCTCCCGCTTTCGCTCGCCGCACGCTTCCAGCGGCGCGCGCACGCCGAGCGAATCGAGCGCGACGCCGACGTAGCCGCGGGCCGCGAGCCGATCGGCGGCGACCGCCTCGAAACCGAGCAGACCTTCGCAGCCGTGCAGCAGCAGCACCGCCGGAAACGGGCCCGGACCCGCGGGGCGCGCGACGTACACCGGGACGGCAGGCGCGGACGCGCCGGCCGGCACGATCGCGATCCCGCCGGCGAGTGCGTGCGACGGCAGCAACGCGAAAAACGGGCTCGCGAAAATGCCCCACAGCGCGGTGAAGGTGCGCGACTTCATCGCGCGGATCTTCTTCACGGCCCGTTGCGCACCCGCGAACCGAATCGTACGAACGTCCCGACGCGGCCCGTCACCCGGGACCAATGGACCTCCGAGACGTCACTTCTGCGCGAGCGCGAATCGCGCGCGAAATGCATTTCGCGCGCGCGCCGTGAAATGGTCCGGGCCCAACGACGTTTTCGCATCGAGATTCGAGATGAAGGAGCCCCCCATGCGAGCATTTCTCGCGGCCGTCACGATCGCGCTCGTGTCGCTTCCGGCGATTCCGGCGAACGCGAACATCCTCGCGAGCGCCAGAGCGACGGCGACTTGCTCCGGCTACACGATCGTCGTGCGCGGCATCGATCTGCACAAGCCGTCGACGGTCACCTACAAGATCACGCTGACGTCGAACGCGGGCTCGCAAACGGTTTCCGGAGCGATTCCCGTGCGCCCCGACCGCAACTTCCGCTTTCAAGGAAGTCAGACCGAAACGTGGGCCCATTTCGGCATCACGCTCAATAGCGCGTACAACTTGAGCGGCACCGCGACCTTGCTCTCGAGCGGCAGCACGGTCAACATCGTCTTCTCTCCGCCCACGCTGACGTGCTTCGGCGCGTGCAGCGCGCTGAAGTCGGCAAGCAATTACGCGGTGCTCGGCTTGCAGTCGTCGATCGTCAATTTGAGCAGCGGACCGCTACGCATCTACGGAAACGCCGGCATCGGCCAGAACGGCCAGTTCAACTTCTCCGGCGGGGGTCAGATCTCGGGCGTGCTCGACGCCGACCCGACCGCGCAGCTCAACATCAGCGGCGGAGGGACGACGATTGCCGGCGGCATCACGCAGATGTCGATGGCGGGCGTGCAAACCGACGCCTTGAACGCGGCGAAGGCGGCAGCGGCGCTCCAGCCGACGCAATCGTTCGACGGAATCACGAACGCGCAGACGATCGTCGGGAACGGCGGCCTCAACGTGATCGCCGTCACGAACGTCGTCCACCTCTCGGGCGGAAACAACCTGACGATCTCCGGCGGCGCGTCCGACGTATTCGTATTCCAACTGAACGGCGGCATGCAGCTCGACGGCGGCGCGAACATCGTGTTGAGCGGCGCGGTCACGCCGGGTCAGGTGCTGTTCTACTTCCCTGGCACCGGCAGCTGGGCGATTCAGACCAGCGGCAAGGCCGACACGGCCGGCATCTTCCTCGCACCGTTCGCCGGGATCCAGATCAACGGCGGCGTGCACGACTCGGAGTTCATCACGGGTCAAACGGCCTCGTTCCAGTCCAACCCGGTCGTGAATCAGGCCTGTCCCGCCGACTGATCGGGGCGGGCCGTCTTCTCGCCCGCCCTAGTATTCCGCCGGCGATTGACGAAAGGTAAGGGAAAGCTCGCCGGGACCCGGCATGCGACCCATCGAGGCCCCGATCACATGAACTCGCCGCTTCCCCAGTCGATCACGCTCGACGAGCCGAACTTTGCGCGTTATCGCTTTCTCGCTCGCGAAGGCCAGAAGGTGTGCGGGCATATCAGCGATGCCGTCGCGGGATCCCAGTACGTCTGCACGCGGTTTCCCCACATCGACGGCAACCACGTCGCCGCAGACTTCCTGCAGCGCGTGCGGCACGCGTGGCAAGCCGAAGAACGCGAAGATTGGCGCGCGTTCTCGGAACAGATCCTCTAAGCGACCGTTGCGCCGCATCACAGGCGGCGCGCGATCGGCGGGCGCCGCGCGTGGGCTCGCGCACATCGCGGCGCGCGAGCGTCGCACGAGCATGATTGTTACGCGCCGCACGCCGAAACGTGCGCGTGTGAGTGAGCGTACGTGTTCTTCGGCAGGGCAGGAGCGGCAGCGCGGGCCGCTCCTGCCGTTGCTCGTCATTGCCATGTTTCCGCTCCTCGGGTGCGCGACGATCGCGCCCGGCGTCGAGACGCTGCGCGGCACGCGGCACGCGCCCCAGGCCGAGGAAGCGGGGGCGTCGGTCGCCGCGGCGCAGGACCTCGCCTTCGGGAACAGCATCGCGGGCGCGGCGTGGTTCGCCTACGCGCAAAACGTTCGCTAGGGCGAGCCGCGCCCCGGACGCACGAAAAAACGGTCCTAAACCGATAACCGCTTAAGGAAACGTTAATCATCCTTAACGGAGTCTTTTCAGAGGTCGGTTAGTCTTACGTGTCGCCGCCCGAGAGGCGAGCGGCATCCTTCTGAAAGGACTTGTTCGTGGCACGAGCTACGACGATTCTTCGTCGCACTCATGGTCGCGTTGATCGCGCCCGTCCTGACCGCACCCTCGCTCTCGTCCCCGGCCGTCGCAGATGAAGCCGCCGGCGGCACGATCGCGGGGACGCTGGTCACCCAGGATACGGGCCTGCCGATTTCCGGCGCCATGGTCACCCTCTACCGCGGCGACGCGATCGTCGCCACCACCACCTCGGATGCCGACGGCGCGTACCGATTCGTGAGCGAGCCGAACGGCGCGTACACGATCGTCGTCCGCGCGATCGGCTATCAGGCGTCGCGCATCGAGGGCGTTTCGGCGCTGGCCGGGACCACCACCACGATCCGCACGCCCCTCCTGCGCGCCGCGACCGGGACCTCCGGCAACGCGCTGCGCGAGATCGGCTCTACGCGCGTCGCCGGCACGCGCGGCAACACCCTCGCTTCGACCTCGACGATCCAGCACGATCTCAGCCCCGACCAGTTGCAGGCGCAAGGCTTCCTGAAGGCCGCCGACGCGCTCGGGCAAGTGCCGGGCGTCAACCTGACGGGCGGTCCGCACACGGCGGGCGACGACACCTTCATCGACATTCGCGGCATGGGCCAGGGCGAAGTACGGCCGCTGATCGACGGCCATCCCGTCGGCCCGGTCGGCGTGTTCAGTTCGGACTATTACGACTACGCCAACTCGCCCTATTTCTTGCTCGACAACCTCCAGGTCACCGTCGGCTCCGGCGCGTCCGGCCTCTACGGCGTGGACGTGATCGGCGGCACGATCGACATGCAAACGCTCAACCCGACGCGCAAGCCGCACGCCGACTTCTACGAAGGTTTCGGCAATCAGGGTCTCGGCATCAGCGAGGCCAAGGTGACCGGCACGATCGATAAGCTCGGCTACGCGCTCGGGCACACGGTCACGGGCAGTTACACGGACTTCCAGCCGGGTCAGATCTTCCAAGGCGCCCGGCCGAACAACAACGCGAACCTGCCGAATCAAGGCGCCTGTTTACCGGGCGCAAACCCCAACGGCTACCCCAACGTGACCTCCTGCAATCAGGCGCTCAACACGTACAGCGTCAGCGGCAACTACCGCGTGCAGAACGACATCGCCAAGTTGAAATACAATTTCACCGACTCGACGTCGCTCACGCTGACGGCCTACGCCGGAAACCAGCTCTCCGATTCGACCGGGAACGGCGACAACGATAACTTGCCCTACGACACCCGGCTCGCCGAAATCGTGCAGACGCCGTCGCAGTGCGGCAAAAACGGCTACTTCGCCGTCACCAACCAGAGCAACAACGCCTGCCTCCCGGCCCAGACGCTGGCCCAAGTGTCGTACGGCCCCGACGGCGGCGGTCAGGACCGCAATCGCGGCACGACGTTGCAAGATTACAGCGCGCGGTTCACGACCTCGCTCGGGCCGAGCACGTTCCAAGCCAACGTCTATCGAACGTTCTACCAGTATCGGAAGAACTCGAATCAATCGTCCGGCCTCGACCCGACGGGAACGTTCTTCGTCGGCGGCGGCACGTACAGCGACGACTACCTCAACGACGGCATCCTGCTCAGCGACGATATCGCGGGCCAAGCCAACGATTTCGGCTTCGGCTACTTCGTCGAGCACCAGCGCGAATTCGGCAACAACTTCGCCTACACCGCGGGACCGACGCCGACGTCGCCCGGGTCCGGCGCTTTCGTTCCCCAGGCCGAACTGGGCGAGGGCGACTACAGCTTCTTCGTACGCGACCAGTACGTCCCGAACTCGCGCTTCGCGGCCTACCTCAACGCGTGGTCGCGCCGTTCGAGCGTTACGGAGAAAACCACCTTCGACCCGCGCCTCTCGCTCGTGCTGCACGCGACGCGCCGCGACGTCGTGCGGCTCACCGGCGGCCGCGCGGACGGGGATCCCGCCGAATCGATCAAAGCCAACGGCGCGTTTTCGAACATCGGCAACCCGAACAGTCTCAACCCGAGCTGTTCGCTGCTCAATAACGTCGCTAGCGGCGGTAATCCGAACCTCTTGGCGGAGTCGGCCAACGACTACGAGGCCGCCTACGGGCACCGCTTCTGGTCCGACACGGCGATCAACCTCGTCGGCTACGTGTCGAGCGAGAAGAACGCGCTCTTCAACGGCATCCAGCCGATCACGCAGTACGGTCCGCTCGCGCTGAACAACCCCGTCCTCGTCGGCGAGTTCGCCGGTTACGCCGCCAAAATCCAGGCGGCGTGCCCCGGACTCGGGCCGCTCAACGCCCAAACCGTGCTGCCCTACCTCGGCATCACCACGACGTACAACGCGGCGAGCGCGCTCTACCGCGGCGTCGAACTCAGCGGCCGCATCCGCTTCCATCCGAAGTTCTACACCGACTTCAACTACGACATCCAGTCCTCGCAGCAGACCGGCATCCCGGTCTCGATCCTCGTCAACAACCCGTTCCTGAACAATAACACGCAGATCGTCGGCATTCCGGTCCATAAGGGCTCGGTGACCTTCGACTTCAACGACCAGCGCGGCGTGGAAGTGCAGTTGCAAGGCTACTACATCGCCGGAAACAACACGCTCAACCGCCAAGCGTACACCTTCTTCAACGGCTTCATTTCGAAGTCGATCGCGAAGAATCTCACGGTGGCGCTCTCAGCGCAAAACCTCTTCGGACAAGCGGTCCAGCAGTACGGCTACTTCGGCCACCAGGTATACAATCCGGAGAACGCCTACCAGCCCGCGCCGAATCCGGCGATCGCCGGTTTCACGCCGGGCGTCCAGCAAGCGGCGACGCTCGGCAACGGGACGCAAGAAGAGTTGCTCGGCCTCTCGCCGACGCTCGTCACGTTCTCGCTCTCGGCGCGAATCTAGCGCCTAGCGCTCCGATAACGGCGAAGCGGGCGTCGCGTATGCGGCGCCCGCTCTCGTTTACAGCAACCCGTAGGCGCTGACGTTCCCCTCGCCCGCGGTGAAGACCATGCCGTTGGCGACGGTCGGCGTCAAGAGTTCGCCGCCGCCCTGCCAGTTCGTGAACGGCAGTTCGATCAGTTCGTTCGAGAGGTTGGTCGCGTCGAACGCCCGCAGGTTGAGCGTCGCGGGCCCGCCGGTGCCGACGCGCGAGTAGGACCAAACGATCGCGCTTCCCGGGGCCGTGCCGTTCGACGAGATGACGGGCTCGCTGCCCGCATCGTCGCCTACGCTGAAATTCTCGTTCGACTGGCTGATGAACTGCAGCGAAGCGTTCGAGGTGACTTCCCACTGCGTCATCGGGCCGCCGCCCGGCACGATCACGTACGTGTTGCCGTCCGGGCCGACGTAACTCGCGATCGTGCCCCACAAACCGCCGTTGGTCACGATGTTGAAGAGATCTCTATTGGTCTTGCCGTTGTACTCGCCCATGGCCGCCTCGTCGAGGAGGTACGTCGCGCCCGCCTTGCCGCCGGCGAGCAGCACGTTCTTTCCGCCGACGGGCTGCGGCAACGCCATCACCCCCGCCGAACTGAGATCCTCGTCGTTGTTGCTGAGATTCGACCAGCCGACGGGCGTAAAGTAATCGACGACCTTCGAAAGCGTGGGCGAAAGTTTGAGCACCGAGATTCCCCAATCGAGCACGCCGTCGTACGCGCCGTTGCCGGTCTGGACGTACACGTTGCCGCTCGAGTCGACCACCGGCGCGCTCCCCGACATCCAGATGCCGGCGAGCCGCGTCGGTCCGGTCGGGCCGTACCACAGCTTTTGGATCTGCGTGTGACCCGTCTCGTCGGAGAACGCGCTCAGCTGCGCGAGGTTGCTCTCGTTGAACGCGATGACCCACCCCGACGTCGTCGAAGGGTGCTTGTCGGCGCCGGAGCCGAAGGTCACGTACACCATGCCGTTCGCGAGCGCGATGCCGGGCCGCTGAATGGAAAACGTCGCGTTCAAGGACACCTTCGTCCCGTCGCTGGCTCTGACCGAGGCTTGGATGTCCGTCGGCGGTGCGACGTCGGAGCCGTTCGTGACGTTGAGGCCGTGCAGACGGTAATGGACCGTCGAGACGTTGTTGACGACTTCGGTCGTCTTCGTGACGAAATACGCGATCAGCGTCGCCGGATCGACTGCGGGCGTCCCCGTGATGCCTTGCTGGAACGCGATGTTGGAGCACTTGCACGGGCCGGGATTGAACGTCGTGACCGCGGGCGGGTTCACGTAGGTCGTCTTCCAGAGCGCGGCGCCGCTTTCGGCGTCGAACGCGTACACCGAGTCGCCTTCGGTCGCGACGAGCAAGACGTCGTGCGTGCCTTTTCCGGCGACGTTGACCTGAGGGATGAAGAGCGGCTCCGCGTACACCTCGCCGTCGACGGGCACCGAATACAGCATGCCGAACTGCCTCGGGTTCACGTTGGACGTGTTCAGCACGGTCTCGCTCGGATTCCACGCCGTCCGGCCCAGATTGCCGTGAAAGGTCAGCCAGGCCGGCGGCGAGCCGGGGCGGCGGCCCGCGCGGCGTTTCGCCCTCAGCGCGGCCGGAATGCGCCGCGCGGCCGGGCGCGGCTGAGGAACGCGCGACGTGTAGAGCGCCCAGTTGCCGAACCGTTGTAAGTCCGGGGGCAGGTTCGGGTGGTGCGAGTCGGGATCGTCCGCAAGGGCCGCGGCCGGCATGGCAAGCGCCAAGAGAATCGCAACGACCGGCAAGCTCGTCACACGCATGATGACTCAGTGTAAAGGGCCGGTGAAGACGCTCACAGGGCATTAAGTCTAGCGGGGAGGGGTCAAGTGGGTCCTTGTCACCAGCCCGCGCCGCGCGAAAGGCGTATAGTATGGTCGTGCCTCCTCCGCTTCGCACCGCCGCCCTCGTCATCGCAACGCTGCCCATCGCCACGATCGCGGCTCGGCCGCTCCCGGGCTCGGAGGTCCCGCACGCGCCGGCCGGATTCTCGATCGCGGTGATCGCGCACGTGCCGCGCGTGCGGGAACTCGCGGCGACGCCCGACGGCGACCTCATCGCCGGCACGAGCGGCCGAGACGTCTACGTCATCCCGGGCGCCGAGAAGCAGGCCGGTAAGCCGCGCGTCTTCGCCACGCTGCCCGACGCCGAGGCGGCGGGCGTCGCACTCGGCGGCGGCTACCTCTTCATCGGCACCAACCACGGCGTCTGGCGCGTCGCCTTCAAGAGCGGAGACCGCAGCGCCGAGGCGCCGCCGGAGCGGATCGCCGGCGTGCGCCGAATCGACGACGGCGGCCACTCGACGACGAGCGTGGCCGTCGCGGGCACCACGCTGTTCGCGGGCGTCGGCTCCTCGTGCAACGCGTGCGAGGAACGCGATCCCACGCGCGCGACGATCCAGCGCATGGACCTCGACGGTCGCGACATGCGCGCCGTAGCCGTGCGCATCCGCAACCCGATCGCGCTCGCGGTGGATCCGGCGAGCAAAGCGTTGTGGGCGGGCGTCGCGGGCCAAGACGAACTCGAGCACGGACATCCGTACGAGATGTTCGACGACGTCAGCGCGCACGGCGGCGTCGCCGACTACGGCTGGCCGCACTGTTACGAAAACCGCCGTCCGGTCGAGCCCGAGAGCAACTGCGCGAACGTCGCCGTCGCACGCGTGTATTTCCCGGCGTACGAAACGCCGATCGGCGCCGCGTTCTACCCCGCGCACCAGAGAGGCGCCTATGCGTTTCCGGAAGCCTATCGCGGCGGCGCGTTCGTGGCGCTGCACGGTTCGTGGCATCAGCCGCCCGTGCCGCCGCGCGTGGCGTTCGTGCCGATGCGCGGCGACGATCCGCTAACGGCGGTCGATTGGAACGATCCGAACGCGCAGTGGACGCCGTTCCTCGAAGGCTTTCAGAATGCGGACGGCGATCGCATCGGGCGGCCGACCGGAGTCGCCGTCGGCCCGGAAGGCAGCCTCTTCGTCGCCGACGACGAGGCGGGCGTCATCTACCGCGTTCGGCCTAAGGAGTAGCGTCCGGCGAGCGACCGACCGTCAGCGTGAATTCGCGCGGGTAGAAGAGCGGTCCGACGGTCGGATACGGCGACGTCGCGCCGAACAGGTTCTCGATGCCGAGGCGAACGTCGCCGAAGCGCAGCACCGGCACGCGCAACCCCACGTCGCCGAGCACGATCGCGTGCGGCGAAAACGCGTTGTTCGCGCCCTCCAGCGTCGTGCCGAAATCGAGCGCGAAGCCGCGCAGGCGGTAGGCCAGCGCGACGTGCGCTTTCGACGCGGGGTCGTTATCGTACGCAAACGCCCCGGGCACCGGCGCGAGGCCGTGCTGCACGTCGAGATAGGCGTTCACGCCGAAACCCTCGACGTGCGCGGGGCGAGCGACGCCGATTTCGATGCCGGCGGTGCGCGCGTCGGGCAGGCCCGCGGGGCGATTGAAACGGCGCGTCTCGAACGCCGAGGCCCAAGCGGCGACGCCGTTGCCGAGATTCGCGTCTACTTGCAGGCGCGTCTCGAACGACGTTTCGGGCGCGCTTGCCGCGTCGGCGAGCGCCGCGGTCGCGAACGCATTCGCCGGCACGGTCGCGAACGCGCTGCCGGCGGCCAGCCGCAGCGTCACGCGGTCGGACGCGCGATAGGAAAACGCGAAGCGCGGATCGCCGCGCTCGGCGAACGTCGAGCCGCTTTCCAACGAATCGGCGAAGGCGAAGCGCGCGCGCGGCGCGAGCGCCAGGTCGGCGCGCAGCGTATACGTGCGAAACTGCTGCACCGAGGTCGTGCCGTCGCCGAACACGTTCGCTTCGGTGCGCCGGTCGAACGCGATGCCGAAGAGATCGTCGCCGCTCGGCACGTCGTAGGACGCTTGAAAACCGTCGAGCGCCGCGTTTTCGAGTGGAACGCCGCCGGCGGTCGTCCGCGCGCTGCCGGCGAACGAGCGCACGAGCAGCGTGCCCGACCCGAGCGACGCGCGCGCGTCGGCGGCGAAGACGGGCGCGTTCGCGCTCACGACGTTCCCGCCCGCGACGGCGACGTCCGATTGCGATCCGTACGAGGCGACGCCGAGCGACACGTCGGACGAGAGCGCGTACCGCGCTTTGAGCGTCTGCGCGCGGTTCTGGCCGCCGCCGGTCACCGTATCGAGCACGACGCCGAGCGCGCCGAACGCATCGGAAAAGCGCGCGTGCTGAAACGCTCCGAACGCCGAATCGTAGCCGGCGTCGAGTCCGCCCGCGAGCCCGCTTCCGGCGTCGGGCGTGCGGTAATCGACGATGCCTCCGATCGTGTCGCGCACGGTCGTGACGCCGAGCAGCGGGCCGCGTTCCACGGCCACGCCGTCCAGCGGCAGCGCGTCGCGGAATCGTAAAGCACTAAAGCCTTGCGAGCCGCCCGCGAGCGGAATGCCGTCGAGTTCGACCCGCGACTCTCCCGGCGTCGCGCCGTCGAGCGCGATGCCGGAGCCGGCGCCCGACGCGGTCGCCACGACTTGCGCGCCGGGCGCAGCCGCGACGGCGTGCGCCGCGAAGGGGTCGCCGCCGCCGGCGAGCGCGGGGCCGGCCGCCGTCGCGGCCGCGCCGTCGTTGCGAACGCCCGCGAACGACTGCGGCGTCAAGTTCATGACGATCGTCGTCGGCGCGCTCGCCGAGACGAGGCGCACGACCGCATCGAGAGGCTGGTAGCCGCTTCGCGTCACGTGGACCGCGTAGGTCCCCAGCGGCAACGCCTGCAGGGTCACCGCGCCGCCGACGCCCGTCAGCGCGTCGCGTTCGGCGGGCCCGGTCGCCGTGACGTGCGCCCCCGCCACCGGCTTGCCCGCGGCGTCGCGGATCAGCGCGGCGAGGGCGGCCGGCCCCAGCACGACGTCGGCGCGCGCCGCAGCGGCGCTCGAGGCGACGAGCAGGGCGAGCGCGCTCGCGCTCCGGCACGTGATGCTCAACGCTCGACCGTACGCCGCGCGGGGCCCGGCCTCATGCCGAAGCGAGCGCCGCGCCCTCGGCAAGGAACGCCGCGCGCCGCCTGTAAGGCGAGGCGACGTGCGCATTCTCACGTCGCCGCTGTTCGCGGCCGCGGTCGCCGCGATCGCGTTCGCAAGCCCGGCGCAGGCCGCGCCGGACCCGCCGCCCGCCTACCGCGGCACGCTGCGCGTTCCGGCCGTCGCGACCGCGCCGCTCATCGACGGCACGCTGCGCGATCCGGCGTGGAAAAGCGCGGCCGTCGCGCAACTGCGCTACGACCTGCGCGCGCACGCGCCCGCACGAGAGAGCACGACCGTCTACCTGCTCGCCGACGCCTCGTACCTCTACGTCGGCGTCGAGGCGCGGCAGAGCACGCCCGTGCGCGCCACGCAGCACACCGACAACGTCGGGCTCGATACGAACGACGAATTTCAGATCGATCTCTGGCCCAACGGGACGAGCGGCTTTCGCTACAAGTTCACCTCGACGCCGAACGGCACGCACTATCAGTTTTCGAGCGAAAACAATTCGTTCGAGCCGGCTTGGATTTCGGCCGGACGCGTCGTGCCCGGCGGGTACGTCGTCACGATGCGCATCCCGTTCTCCGCGTTGCACGGCACGGGCGCCGGGTCGTGGCGCGTGCAGCTGATCCGCTACGTCGTCGACACGAACACGCCGACCGTGTGGAGCTACGGCCCGACGCAATCCGATTTCAACGACGTGAACTATGCGGGCTTCGTCGAGGGTCTGCCCCGCCCGGCCGCGTTGAAACCGGCTCCGCGCATCGGCGTCTACGGCGTCGCCGCATACGCCTCGCAGACCGCGGGCGGATCGACGTCGCGGGCCGGCGCCGATATCTCGCTCCCGCTCTTCGCGGGGACGTCGCTCGTCGGCGCGATCCATCCCGATTTCTCCGACGTCGAGGTCGATCAGCAGACGATCGCCCCCACGGCCTTCACGCGCATCTTCCAAGAGGTTCGGCCGTTCTTCACGCAGGGCGCGAACTTCTACAGTTATCCCGTCGGTCAGTGCATCGTCTGCAACGGCATCCTCGAATACTATACGACGCAGATTCCGACGCCGCGGGACGGCTACGCGGTGGAAGGGCAGCGCGGAGCGTTCAGCTACGCCGCGCTCGACGCCGCCGGTTCCGCCGGGCGCAACGACGCCGCCGAAGCCGTCAACTACGTCTCGCCCGACCAAAAGACGGGCGTCAGCTTTCAAGGCTCGTCCGTCACGCTGCCCGGTTTTCACGACGACCTCGCCGGCTTCAAGATTTCCGAAGACGACCTCAAGCACTTCACCGAATACGTGCGCTACGCCGACGATACGGGAACGAACGTGCTCGACGGCGCGCGAGCGCAGCGATACGAGGCGGCCGCACAGTACTACACGCCGACCGCGAACGTCGGCGCGGTCGTCCGCAAGATCGGCGCGTACTTCAGTCCGGTCGACGGCATCATCCAGCACCCCGACATCGCGGGCTACGCGCTCACCGCCGCGAAACAGATCAAGTACGCGCCCACCGCCGCCGTTACCGAGATCGATTTCGGCGGCGAGCTCGATCGTTACCAAGGCAGCACCGGCGGACTCGACCAAAGCGATACGAGCGCCTATGCGACCCTGACGACGCGAACGCGCTTCAGCCTCACGGCGACGACGGGCTCGGCCTACGTGGGGCTCGCGCCCGGCTATTTCTCGCCCGTCAACCAACAGGGACTGCAAGCGACGTACGACGCTTCGAGCAACACTCCGACGGCCGTTTCGTACGACACGGGCCGTTTCGGGCCGGGGCGCCTGGACTCGTGGGCGCGCAGCACCACGCTGCGCTTCGGCCCGCGCGGCCTCGTGTCGATCGAAGCCGACGACACCGACCAATTCGCCGACGGCGGCAAGCGTTACACGCAGTGGCTCGAGCGCGCCAGCTTCGGCTATCAGAGCAGCGCCGTGCAGTCGTTCGCGCTCGGCGTCCGGCGCGTGATCGGAACGGCGCCCGCGCTCGCGAGCGTCCCCTCGTTTCAGAGCGCGTGGAACCTTTCCGCGGCCTTCCACCGCATCTTTCGCGGCGGGGAATTGTACGCGGCCTACGGCGACGCCGCGGCCCTTTCGACGGTACCGCAGTTTCTGGTCAAGTTCATCAAATACGTCGGCGCCGATAAGGGCACGTAACGGCCCCGCCGCGGACGACGTCAAAACCCCGCGTGGGAGACGGGCTCCGCTCGTAGAAGGCAAAACCACGTCCGGCACCCCGCCAATTGAAAGGTACCGATCTTGAGAATTCTCGGCGCTCGATTCAGCGCGGTCGCCTTCGGTGCGGTCGCTAGTTTCTCGTTTGCCGCATGCGGCAGCGCCGCGCTCGCCGCGGCCGAGCCCGGCCCGCCGGCAGCCGATGCGGGCGCCCCGCCGCCCTACGCGACGTTCGTCAAAGGCGCCGAAGTGCAGGACGGCCTCTTCGGCGTCGTGCGCAAAGACGGCAAGGTTTACTTGGCGATCAAGAACGAGCAGCTCGACCAAGATTTCTACGAGCACGCGACCACGGCGAACGGCCTCGGCGGCTACGGCGTGCTCGCGGGCGACGATTTCGAACAACCGGCGCGCATCGTTCAGTTCCGGCGCATCAACGACAATCAAGTGGCGGTCGTGTTGCCGCAGACGCGCTTCGAAGCGCAGCCGGGCTCGCCCGCCGCGACCGCGATCGGCCTGTCGACGGCCGAATCGGTGCTGGCCGTCGCGCCGGTCGCGGCGGAAGACAAGGCGGGCGGTAAGGTCGTCATCGACACGTCGTTCCTGCTCGGCGATACGATCGGTCTCGGGAACCTGCTGAGCGATATCGTCAAGAACCCGACGAACCCGCTGGGCGGCTACCATCTCGACCCGAGCCGCTCGTTCTTCGGCCGCACCAAGGCTTTTCCGGAGAACGTGATCGTCGAGGCCGACCAGACCTTCGGCTCCGAGAAGCCCGATACGATCGACACGCTGCCCGACGCGCACTCGTTGCAGATGCGCGTCAAGTACAATTTCGCCAAAGTCTTCGCGTCGCCCGATTACGTGCCGCGTCTGGCCGACGACCGCGTCGGTTTCTGGACCAACGCGCGCGTCGAGTTCGATCGCGACGACTCGTACGACAATCAGCGGCGCTACGTGATCCGCTGGAATCTCAAGGCGAGCGACCCGACCAAACTTTCGCCCGCCGTCAAACCGATCGTCTACACGATCACGAACACGGTGCCGACGGAGTACCGCCAGGCGATCCGCGACGCGCTGCTGCAGTGGAACAAAGCCTTCGAACGCATCGGGATCAGCGACGCGATCAAGGTGCAAGACCAGCCGGCCGACCCGGCGTTCGACGACGACGACATCCGCTACAATCCGATCCGCTGGCTGACCGAAGCGCACGACGGCGGCTTCGCGGAAGCGCAACTCGAGTGGGATCCGCGCACGGGCGAGATCTTCCGCTCGGGCATCCTGCTCGACTCCGACATGATGCGCTTCGCCAAATTCGATTATCACGACGAAATCTCGCCCGACGCCGCGGCGCGGCCGCATCGCGGCTTCCTCCATCGCGACGCCGGGGCGGCCGTCGCCGCGCGCGCCGGCGCGCTCGCGCTCACCTTACAAGGCGACGAGGTTCCGGCGGGCTACGCGCACGACTTTCTCGAGGCGATCGTGCTCCACGAATCCGGCCACGACTTCGGCCTCGCGCACAACTTCATCGGCCACAACGCCTTCACCGCGGCGCAGCTGCGCGACCGTGCGTTCACGGCGCAGCACGGCGTCGCGTCGTCGGTGATGGAGTATTCGCCGGCCAACATCTGGCCCAAGGGCACGTCGACCGGAGCGATTTGGCAGACCGCGCTCGGACCGTACGACTACCACGTCATCCACTGGGGCTACGCGCCGGTGCCCGGCGCGCGCACGCCCGACGACGAAGTGCCGACGCTCGACCGCTGGGCCGCCGCGGCCACGTCGCCCTCCTACGCGTTCGCATCGGACGAAGACGTGGAATACCCGACGGGCCACGCCGTCGACCCGCGCATCTCGCAATTCATGCTGACCGGCGACAGCATCGGCTGGTGCAACACGCAGCTCGCGATGATGAGCGGCCTGATGAGCCGCCTCGACGCGCGCTTCCCGCGCCCGGAAGTGCCGTGGGATCAGGAGCGCTTCGCGTTCCGGCTGCTGGTCGGCAACTACTCGACCTGCGGCCTCGCGATGACGCACTTCATCGGCGGCGAGCATCTGTCGCGCGCGCGGCGCGGCGATCCCAACGCGCCGCTGCCGCTGACGCCCGTTTCGCGCGACGAGGAGATGCGGGCGTTCGGCCTGCTCGACCGCTACATGTTCTCGCGTAGCGCCTGGCACATCGCGCCCGCCACGCTGCGCCGCATGGTGTACAGCGAGTACGAGAACTTCGACGGCTTCGGCTACGCCGAAACGCCGCGCCACGATATTTCGCTGAGCGATCTCGTGGGGCGTCTGCAGCAAACCGCGCTCAACCGCATGTTCGCGCCGCTCGTGCTCGCGCGGATCGACGACCTGCCGACGAAGGCGGCGGGCGCGCGGACGATGACGCTCGCCGACCTGTTCGCCTGGACGCAGAGCAGCGTCTTCGGCGATCTGGCTACCGCCGGCCCCGACCCGTCGCCGCTGCGGCGCAACCTGCAACGCGCCTACGCGCGCACGCTCGAGCATCTCGCCGTCGCGCCGCCGGCCGGCACGCCCGACGACGCGCAGGCCCTCGCGCTGCACGAACTCGTCGCGGTGCGCGACACCGCTGCGCGGCGCCTCAAGCAAAGCGCGCTCGACCTGCAGACCCGCGCGCACTTGGAAGCCTTGCGCGCCGAAATCAACCGCACGCTCGAGGCCAAGCGCGAAGTGCCGCCCGACGCGGCGACGTAGCCGCCCGGCGCGCTTCGCATAAGCGCGCGCACCGCGTCCATCGCTGCGACACGTCGCGTTCACGCGGCCGCCGCACGATGGCGCGATGGGCACGCTTTCCCGGCCGGTCGACCGGCTTCTGCGCGACGCCGGACGCGTCGCGCCGGCCGTCGCGGCCGCGCTCGCGCCGTTCGGCGACGCCGCGCTCGACTTTGCCGCCGAGCGCGGCATCCGCATCGTAGCGTTGCCGCGCCGGCGGCGCTACCGCGACGCCTCGACCTCGCTGCGGCGCCTCGGCGTCGACGTCGACGCGTGGCCCGTGCCGCCCGCCGGGCTGTTCGTGGTGGAGGAACGCACCGTCTATCTGCGCTCGGCCACGCCGATGACCGTCGCCCACGAATTCGGCCACGCGCTCGATTGTGCGCTCGGCGGCGGCGTCTATCGCAGCTCCTACGATCTCGCCGTGCGCCATGCGTTCGCGAGCGCGCGCGAGTTCGTCACGCCCTATGCGGCGACGGGACTCGACGAATACTTCGCCGAGTCGATGCGCGCGTTCGTCGAGGTCAACGATCCCGCGTCGCCCTGGCCGAAGGCTACGCGCGCCGCGCTGCTCGCCGCCGATCCGGCGATGTTCGAGTTCGTGCAGACCCTCTTTGCCGAAGATTTCCCGAGCGCGAACCGGGGGATGTGACGCTTGGACGGCGGGCCCCGTGCGCTTCGCTACGAAAATGTCAGTAATGCCGCTGGGCCCGAAGCTCGACGTAACCTACGATCGCGAGCGTGAAGTGCTGCGCGCCATTCGCGCGCTCTTGAGCGGCAAATCCCCCACCGACGAACACCCTCACGTCACCAAGGCGTCGGCGTATTTGAAGCTGCTGGCGGAAGCCTACGGCGCGCTGCCCGCCCATCCGTTCCCGAGCGAACCGCCGCTGGTCGGCGCGCTCGCCTTCGACGCCTCGGGCCTGACGGCGCTGGCGTGCGGCGACGTCCGCGCGCGCACGTACCTGGCCCGCGGCGTCGGCGCGCTCGCGCGCTTCGTCGTGCCGGCGACGGTGCTCCTCGACCCGCGCGTCTCGGCCGTGGCCGACGCATTTGCCGAGGTGCTCGCCGTCGACGCCGGGGCCGCGCGCGAAGCGGCGCGTCTCCTGGCGAACGCCGAAGGCGCCGCGCCGCTGGACGCGTTGCTGGTCGCCTGCGTCGCGCGCGAAACCTCGAGCGCGATCGTTACCGCGAACGGCGCCGTCTACGCCGCGCTCGCGCGCGCGGCGGCGCGTCCCGACCTGCACGTCTTCGCGGTGTGAGCGCGCCTCAGCGCGGCGCGGGCGCCCGTTCGCTGCCGATCGCCCATACCAGGGCGATCAGCAAGAAGTTGGCGACGAGCGAACTCCCGCCGTACGAGAAGAACGGCAGCGTGATGCCGGTTAGGGGGAAGAGCCCGAGCACGCCGCCGACGATCACGAACACTTGGAAACCGAGCACCGCGGCGAGCCCGCTCGCCAGGAGTTTCGCGTACAGGTCCGGCTGCGCTTGCGCGACGCGCAGCGCGCGCACGACGACGATCAGAAACGCGGCGATGACGACGATCCCGCCGAGCGCGCCGAACTCCTCGCTCCACGCGGCGTAGATGTAATCGGTGCTCGCGGCCGGGATCAGATCCGGATGGCCGAGCGTATACCCCGTGCCGAAGAGGCCGCCCGCCGCGAGCGAGAAGAGCCCTTGCAGCGCTTGATAACCGCGCCCCAGCGGATCCGCGAAGGGATCGTGCCACGCCGCGAAGCGCGCGATCACGTACGGATAGTGGCGGACCGCGAAGGCCACCGCCAGCGCGAAGATCGCCGCGCCGCCCGCGATGAGATCGACGCGCCGCGTCGCGACGTAGAGCATCGCGGCGAACGTCGCGAGCAAGAGCGACGCCATTCCGATATCGCGTTCGAACACCAAGATCGCCATCGACGTGGCCCAGCCCAGGAACAGCGGTCCGAGATACTTGAGGTTCGCGCGGATCGACCAGGGCTTGGCCGCGGCGATGACGTCGGCGGTCTCGGCGAGATACGCCGCCATGAACAGCACGATGAAGAGCTTGAGGATCTCCACCGGCTCGTACTGCACCGGGCCGACGCGAATCCACAGCTTCGCGCCGTTGACTTCCTGACCGAACGCCGCGACGAGCACGAAGAGCACGATCGAGCCGAGCACCCACACGTACTTGAAGGCGGCCAACCGCCGGAACGAATCGAACGCGGGGGCGAAGGCGATCGCGAGCGCGAGCGATACCGCGAGCCAAATCTCTTGCTTGTGCGCGAGTTCGCTCGAAAGCCGCGCGATCGTCGCGAGCCCGAGCGAGGAGACGAGCACGGCCAGCGCGGGGAGCGCGTCGTCGCGCCGCGCCCCCAGCGGCGCGCGCAGCACCCACGCGTACGCTCCGGCCGCGAGCAGCACGAGCATCGCGGGCGGCCCGACCGATCCGCGCGGCGCGAGCGAGAGCGCGAAGCCCCCGATCGCGAGCGCGCACGTCATCGGGAGGACGCGCTTAAGGACGATCGCTAGTCGTTGCAGAAGGCGGACGATCGGGCGTAATCGCGTGCAGCGCGTAGACGCCGTAACTGAGCAGCGAGGCGGCCAAGAGTCCGACCGCGAGGACCAACCGGAACGGACCGCCGCGCGGGCGCCGAATCGCGCCGAGACCGGCACCGGCGAGCAGGCCGCGCCCTACGACGAGCGTGCCGTTGTCGACGTTGCCGCGCAGTTTCGCAACCGCGAGCACGCGCGCGACGGCGTCGGCCGCCGCCTCGCTGTCGCCGAGCGCCTCGCAGAGTTCGTCTTCGTCGACGCAGCGGTACACGCCGTCGGTGCACAGCACGAGTTGGTCGCCCGCGAGCAATTCGACGTGCGCGATCGACGCTTCGAGCTTCGGCTGCGTGCCGAGGCTGCGCCACAACAAACCTCGCACGCGCGGCTGCGAGGGCAGCGGCGTGTTCGCGCTCGTGACGGCGGCGTCGGCGAACATCGCGTCGTCCGACGTGAGCGATTCCAAGCGGCCCAAGCGCAACAAGTACGCGCGCGCGTCGCCCACGTGACCGACGAAGGCGTGGTTGCCCACGACCATGACGGCCGTCAGCGACGTGCCGCTGCCGACGAAATCTTCGTGGCTGCCGCTCTGCGCGTACAGGCGGGCATTGGCGTGATCGAGCGCCGCGAGCAAAATGGAGCGCAGCGAACTCGGCGAGACGTTGCGGCCGAACGAACCGACGCGGTGGCGGCGGCGCAGGTAATCGCGCACGGTCGCGAGCGCGAGCGGCGCGGTCGCGAGGCCCCGCCCGATCTCGCCGAAACCGTCGGCGATCGCGAAGAGCGACACGTTGGGGCCGAAGCATTCGGCCAAGTGCGCGTCGCTCTGGCGTTGCTGCCAGAGCCCGAGTTCGGAGCCGACCGCTACTTCCACGGGCCGACTCCCACGAACGTGATGCGCGTCGTCCCCACGTCGATTTCGTCGCCCGCGTCGAGCGGCAGCGGACCTTCGATGGGCCGCGCGTTCACGAGCGTTCCGTTGCGACTATCGAGATCGCGAACGCTGAGGATTCCGCCATGGAGGTCGATTCGTGCGTGCAACCGGCTCACTCGCGCATCGGGAACGACTAGCGTTGCGGACGGTGCGCGGCCGATCGTAATCGGGACGGGAGCGCGGACCGTGCGCGTCCGGCCATCTTCCTCCACGCGAAGCACAACGGCCTGCATCGCGGTCATCGCGTCCTCGCGCTGCCGCCGCCGCCGCGGCACGACCGCAACGAGAAACGCCGCGGCGCTTCCCACGACGGCGAGGCTTGCGAGCCGCGGATCGAGGTTCACGGCGCGTCGTCGGCGACGATCGCGAGTTCGCTGTCGCCGAGCGCGAGCAGGTCGCCGACGCCGAGGTCCGCGGCCGCGGTCTTGACTCCGTTGAGCAAGGTGCCGTTCGACGAGCCGAGGTCGCGGAAGCGCACCGCCGCCCCCGCGGGCGCGATCTCCACGTGACGGCGCGAGACGCGCGGATCGAGCAGCACCACGTCGCAGCGTTCGTCGCGGCCGACGACGATCGGGCGATCGAGCGCGAGCCGCAGCCCGGGGGGCATGCCTTTGCGCACGAGCAGCGCCAAGCGCGCCGGCTCCGGCAGCGGCTCGACCGCGATCGTCACCGTGCCGTTCGCGACCGCAGGATCGGCTTCGGCCGCAACCTCGGGCGGCCGCTGCGGCGTGCGCGAACGCTCGGCGAGGCCGGCCAGCATCGCCGTCCACTGCCGCTCGAAGTACGCGAGGTCCCCTTCGTAGCGCGCGTAGTCGGCCGGACTCATGCGCACGACCAAACGCCGTCCGCCGCGCCCGCTCGCGGGCGCACCCGATTCGAACGCGGCGACCAATTTGCGCGCGATCTGCACGGGTTCGAGCGCCGAGGGAAAGATCAGCGCGAACGTTCGTTCCACCGCCGTCGCGCACGCCGTTTCGAGGCGGACGAAGAAACTCACCCGGCTGCGGGCGAGCGCACGAGCGAGGCGATGTAGAAGCCGTCGGCCCCGCCGATGCCGGGCACGAAGACGACGTCTCCGCCGCGTGCAAAGGGCGCGTAGCGCGCCGGCAGCGGCGCGCGCGCGAACGACGGCTCGTCCGCGAGGAACGCGTCGACGACCTCGACGCCCTCGCGCGGATCGGTCGAGCACACCGCGTAGACGAGGCGTCCGCCCGGCTTCGTGCGGGCGCCCGCCGCACGCAGCAGTTCGCCTTGCGTCTCCGCGAGGCGCCGCCCGTCGTCGGGCGTCTTGCGCCAGCGCGCTTCGGGGTGACGCCCGAGCAAACCGAGGCCCGAACACGGCGCGTCGAGCAGCACCGCGTCCGCGCGCACGTCGGCCGCGGCGGTGCGCGCGTCGCCTACGACGACCGCGGCGTTCGTCGCGCCGGCACGCTCGAGCGCCGCGCGCAACGACGTCGCCTTGCGCGGTTCGAGCTCGACGCAGATCAGCGTGCCTTCGCCGCGCAGCCGAGCCGCGAGCTGTACGCTCTTGTTCCCGCGTCCGCTGCACAGGTCGAGCACCGTCTCGCCCGGTTGCGGCGCGAGCACGTCGACGGGCACGGCCGCCGTTTCGCTTTGGACGAGCCAGCGTCCGCCGGGATCGTCGCCGGCGGTGCCCGAGGCGACCACGATGGACTCGGGAACGAGCGGCGACGGGTGCGCGCCGTTCTCCGGCCCGCCCAATTCCGCGAGCACCTCCGCCGGCACCGCGCGCAGCGCGTTGACCGTCACCGCGTGCCGCGGGGCGAGGTTGATGCCGGCGAGCGCCGCTTCGCGCGAGTCGCCGAAGGCGCGGCCGAATTGCGCGACCACCCACGTCGGCACCGAACGCAGCGTGCCCAAGAAATCCTCGCCGCTTGAAAAGTCGGCGGGCTGGGGAAGCGCGGGCCCATCGGCGAGCATGCGCCGCAAGACCGCGTTGACGAGTCCCGCCGTTCCCTTGTGACCGTGACGCCAGGCGAGGTTCACCGTTTCCGAGACGGCGGCGTGCGGCTCGACGCCGCCCATGCAGCGGACCTGGTACGCGCCCAAGCGCAGCACGTCGGCGATGGTCGGCGGCAGCGGTTTGTCGCGGCCGCCCACGTAGGGCGCCAAGTGCCAATCGAGCAGGCGGCGCATTTTGATCGCGCCGTAGGCGAGCTCCGCGGCGAACGCGCGGTCGCGCGCGTCGAGTCCGGCGCGGCGCGCGCGCACGTCGAAGGCGCTCTGCGCTCCGCGCAGTTCCGGTCCGAAGACGTCGCGCACCACCTGTAGCGCGACTTCGCGCGCGCTCGTCTTCGGCGCGTTCATCGCGGCTTCGCGGCCGCGCCGCGCGCCGCCGCGTACGCCGCGCCGCTCGTCGCGCCGCGGCTCGGCGGAACGAGCCGTTCCACCACGACGAACGCGCCGTCGCCGCAACGCACCGCGAGCGTGCCGGGCTCGGCCGAAGCGGCGACGCGCGCTTCCAAAATCTTCACGGGCGACGATTCGCCCTCGAGCAGCGCGCGCGCCCCCGGCTGCGGCGCGAGCGAGCGCACGAGGTCCACGACGCGCGCCGCCGGCCGGCGCCAATCGACCAGCAAATCTTCTTTCCGCAGCGGCCGCGTCAGCGTCCGCGCGATCTCGGCATCGCTCGCGCGACCGGCCTGCGGCGTGCGCGCGAGCGTGCCTGCGGCGGCTGCGCGGACGGCCCGGCCGAGCAACGCCGCACCGAGCGCCGCGAAGCGGTCGTGCAGTTCGCCGTACGTTTCGCGTTCGCCGATCGGCGCGCGTTCCTGCAGCACGATGTCGCCCGTATCCATCCCGGCATCCATCAGGATGATCGTGACGCCGCTTTCGCGCACGCCGTCGCGCAGTTGCGACTGCAGCGGCGTCGCGCCGCGGTAGAGGGGCAGCAAACTCGGATGCACGTTCAGCGCGCCGAGCCGCGGCAGATCGAGCATCGCCTGCGGCACGATCTTGCCGTACGACGCAACGCCGAAGAGTTCGGCCTCGAGCGCGCGCACGGCGGGCAGGGCGTCGCGCATTCGCTCGGGCTCGAGCGTCGGGATGCCGAGTTCGAGCGCCGCGCGTTTTACCGGCGTGGGCGCGAGCTTGTGGCCGCGGCCGGCGGGACGATCGGGCTGCGTGACCGCAAGCAGACAGCGCGTCGCATCTGCGAACGCGTGCAGCGACGGTACCGCGAAGGCGCTGGTCCCGAAGAAAACGCCGGCGGGCTTAAACGGACGCGGCTTCCGCGTTACGCTCGAGCGCCGCGCCTTCGGCCTCGACTTCGGCCAAGGCGGCCTTCTCTTCGTCCGTCTCGGCGGGCCGGATGTTGCGCGCTTTGTCGATGTAGAGCACGCCGTCGAGGTGATCCATCTCGTGCTGGAGGCAACGCCCGAAGAGGCCCGTGCCGACGTGCTCGACCTTCTTGCCGTAGCGGTCGATGCCGGTGCACACCACGCGCTCGAAGCGCTTGAGGTCGCCGATCATCCCCGGTACCGAGAGGCACCCCTCGATCGAGTCGATCTCGCCCTCGGTCACGGTGAACTTCGGGTTGATGACCACGAACGGTCCGTGCGCTTCGTCGTCGTCCTGCAAGTCGACCGTGAAGAGCCGCTTCCCGACGTTGATTTGGGGTGCGGCGAGCCCGATGCCCGGAGCGTGGTACATCGTCTCGAACATGTCGTCGATCAGCTGCTGGAACATGGGATCCCGCAGTTCGGCGAGGTCGACCCGTTTGGCGACCTTGCGGAGCGTCGGATGCCCGTCTTTGAGGATCTCCCGGATGTACGGCACGAAGCCGATTATACCCGAGCCCGAGCCCGAGCGCTACAGGATAAACGTGCTCAGGTTGGCGCTCTCGACGATCTCTTCGAGGCGCTCGCGGACGTAGGCGGCGTCGACCGTCACCGCCCCGTGGTCCTCGGGGGCGGCGAAGGACACGTCCTCGAGCAGCCGTTCGAGCACCGTGTGCAGCCGCCGCGCGCCGATGTTTTCGGTCTGTTCGTTGACCCGCATCGCGTAGCGCGCGAGCTGCTCGATGCCGTCGGGCGTGAACTCGAGCGTCACGCCCTCGACCGCCAGCAGCGCTTTGTACTGCTCGGTGAGCGCGTTCTTCGGCTGGGTGAGGATCGTCTTGAAATCCTCGACCGAGAGCGAGTCGAGCTCCACCCGAATCGGAAAGCGGCCTTGCAGTTCGGGGATCAGGTCCGAGGGTTTGCTCGTGTGAAAGGCGCCGGCCGCGATGAAGAGCACGTGATCGGTCTTGATCGCGCCGTGCTTCGTGTTGACCGTGCTGCCTTCGACGATCGGCAAGATGTCGCGCTGCACGCCTTCGCGCGACACGTCGGGCCCGCGGCCGCCGCCTTCGCGGCCCGCGACTTTATCGATCTCGTCGATGAAGACGATGCCGTTTTCGCTCGCGCGGCGCAGCGCTTCGCGCCGCACCGCATCCATGTCGACGAGTTTCGCGGCCTCCTCTTGCGCGAAGATGCGGCGCGCTTCGGCGACGGTGACGCGTTTGCGGACGCGCTTCTTCGGCAGCAATCCGCCGAGCATCTCGCTCATGTCGGCCGCGCCGCCGGTCGCCGGATCCATGCCGCCGACGAAGCCGCCCGGCAGTTGCGGCGCTTCTTCGATCTCGACATCGACGAGGCGCACGTCGTAGAAACCGCGCAGGACGTCGGCGCGCGCCTGCTCGCGAATCGTGCGCGCGTCGTCGGGCGGAGGCGCCGCGACCGTCTGCGGCGCGGCCGGCGGCGCTTGCTGGAACGCGTTGCCGAAGATCGAGCCGAGCGTCTGCGCGAAGGCGTTGGCGGACGGCGCGGCGCCCGGAGGCCGCGTCTCGGGGAACAGCAGGTCGATCGTGCGCTCCACCGCGGCGGCTTCGGCCGCCTCGCGCACGTCGTCGCGGCGCTCTTCCTGCACCATGCGAATGGCCGCTTCCACCAAGTCGCGCACCATCGACTCGACGTCGCGGCCGACGTACCCGACCTCCGTGTACTTCGTCGCCTCCACTTTCACGAACGGCGCGCCCGCGAGACCCGCTAGCCGGCGCGCGATCTCGGTCTTGCCGACGCCGGTCGGCCCGATCATCAGGATGTTCTTGGGAATGATCTCGCCGCGCATGTCGTCGCCCAAGCGTTCGCGCCGATACCGATTGCGCATCGCGACGGCGACCGCGCGTTTCGCCTTCGCTTGTCCGACGATGTAGCGATCGAGCTGCGCCACGATTTCGCGCGGCGTCAGGTGTTCGGCAGCCACCGTCAGCCGAGCGCCTCGGCGAGCTCGTCGTAGAGGTACGCCATCGTCTCTATTCCGCCGTAGAATTGCCCCAGATCGAATTTCTCGTTGGGCGCGTGGATCGCGTCGTCCGGCAGGCCGACGCCGATCAGCACCTGCGGCAGGTGCAGGATGCGATCGAAACTCGACACCGGGCCGATCGTGCCGCCGGTGCCGATGAAGACGGGCGGCTTGCCGAAACCGCGTTCCATGGCGCGCGCCGCCGCCGCGACGGCCGGATGCTCGCGCGACGTCGAAACCGCGCGCACGTCGCCGTCGCTCTCGATCTCCACGGTGACGCCCGGCGGAGCGACGCGTTCGAGGTGCTCGCGCACGAGCGACTTCACGCGGCCCGGATCTTGCTCGCCCACGAGCCGCGCCGACAGTTTCGCGCGCGCCCAGCTCGGCACGATCGTTTTCGAGCCCGGCCCTTGATAGCCGCCCCAGATCCCGTTGATCTCGAGCGTCGGTCGCGTCCACATCCGTTCGAGCGGGAGACGGTCGCGTTCGCCGCCGGCCAGCGCGTCGACGCCGAGCGCGCGCGCTTCGCGCTCCGCGTCGAACGGCAGCGAGGCCAGTTCCGCGCGTTCCGCGGCCGACGGTTCGCGCACGCCGTCGTAAAAACCGGCGATCGCGATGCGGCCCCGGTCGTCGCGCAGGGTCGCGAGCATGCGCGCCAGCGCCTCGATCGGATTGACGACGAGGCCCCCGAAGTAGCCCGAGTGCAAATCGGACGCCGGTCCGCGAACGCACACTTCCCAGTGCACGAGCCCGCGCAGCGACACGGTCAGCGAGGGTACGTCCTCGGCGAAAACCGCGGTATCGGAGACGACGACGACGTCGCAGGCCAGACGTTCGCGCTCGCGCGCCAAGAACGCCTCGAAACTCGGCGACCCGATCTCTTCTTCGCCTTCCACCACGACCTTCACGTTGAGGGGCAGCGCGCCCCGCACGCGCAGGTGCGCCTCGATCGCGGCCAGATGCATCAGGACTTGACCTTTATCGTCGACCGTGCCGCGGCCGTACACTTTGCCGTCCCGCACGGTGGCGGCGAACGGCGGCGACAGCCACAGCTCGAGCGGATCCTCGGGCTGCACGTCGTGGTGGCCGTACACGAGGACGGTCGGCGCGCCCGGCGCGTGCAGCCACGAACCGTAGGCGACCGGCAGGCCGCCCGTTTCGAGCACCGCGGCCTCCGTTAAGCCCGCAGCCCGCATACGCGCGACCACGGCCTCGGCGGAGCGGCGCACGTCGCCGTGACGCGCCGGGTCGGCCGAGACGCTGGGGCAGGCGACCCACTCGCTCAGCTCGGCGAGGTAGCGCTCGCGGTTACTCCGGATGAACTCGATGGGATCCTGGGCTGCGATCATACGCCCGTTCGATTCCGCGCGACGCGCAAATGTCCGGGCGCGCCCGGAAGTCCGCGGTCACAAGGTCCGGAGGTCCTACGCCGTTTTATAGGCTGCGCTGCGGACGCCGAAGAAGGTTCGCAGTCCTCCTCCGTCTTGCGATTTCCGAAGGGCCGCTATGTGGCATCGTTTCCTCTTTCCCGTCGCGCCGGCAGCAGCCGCGTTCGCGCTCGGCCTCTCCGCCGGCGCCGACGCCGGCGGCCCGCCTGCGGCCGCCGACGCGTGGCCGCAGATGATGCGCGACGCGCAGCACTCGAGCGTCTCGCCCGACGCGCAGCTCGGCGCGCAGAACGCGAGCACGCTCGGGCTCGCCTGGATGTCGCCGCTCCGCGCGGCCGATCTCGGGTCGCCCGTTTCGGCGTATAACGCGACGCTCGGGAAGACGGTCACGTACGTCGGCGACGAGCGCGGCGACGTCAGCGCGTTCGACGAAAGCAACGGCACGACGCTTTGGAGCACGTCGCTCGGCTTCGGCGACGCGCTGCGCGCGACGCCGCTGGTCGCCCCCGACGGCAGCGTGTGGGTCGCCACGTCGTACAGCGCGCGCGTCTACAAGCTCGACGGCGTCACCGGCAACGTGCTCTGCAGCGTCCAGGAAAAGATCCGCATGGATGCGAGTCCGATGTACGCGGCGCCCGGCGGCGTGCCGACCATCTACGAATCGACCAACGACTTTCAGAAGATCTCCGGCGTCACCGTCGCGATCCGGGCCACCGACTGCAAGCAGTTGTGGAGTTTCAGCAAGTGGGTGACGTACGCGGGCTCGTGGGCGACGGCCGCATACGGCGTCGACGCGTCGGGACGGGCGCTCGTCTTCGTGGGCACGGCCGATCCCGACACGCGCATGTACGCCCTCGATGCGAAAACCGGTGCGCGCGTGTGGGATTTCGCCGCGTACAACCCGCCGCCCAAAAATTACGATATCGGTGCGGCCGCGACCGTTTCGCCGCCCGGCAACAACGGAATCAAAGGCGGCGCGCTCTACTTTCCGACGAAGTACGGCATCATGTACGCGCTCGATCTGGGCACGGGTAAGAAACTCTGGGCGTACGACTTCAACGCCGACGCCCACACAACGGAAGGCGGGCGTTCGTCCGCGGCGCTCGCCGGCCGCTACCTCGTCTTCGGGATGGCCGACGGCGTGTACGCGCTCGACGCGGTGACCGGCAAGAAGTTGTGGCACTACGTCGACCCGGCGGCGCAGGAAGTGCTGTCGTCGCCCGCCGTCACCGGTCCCGGCAACGCGCAGGTCGTGGCGTTCGGCGACGCGGCAGGCGTCGTGCACGTGTTGCGGCTCGCCGACGGCAAGGATCTGTACGACTATCAAACGGGCAATTACGTCACGTCGTCGCCGGCGGTCGTCAACGGCCGCGTATCGATCGCTTCGACGGACGGTTTCCTTTACGACTTTACCGTCGGCGGCGGAAACGCCGCGGCGCCCGCCACGGCCATCGTCGCACCCGCGACCGGTTCGAAGATCGCCAATCCGGGGGGCGAAATCACGGTACGCGGCACGGCGAGCGGCACGGCCGCGGTCGGGCACGTCGTCGTCTCTGTCCAGCAAGGCGGGCCAACCGGAACCTGGTGGAACGCGGCGACGAACGCCTGGGAGAGCGGCGCCGTCGACAACGTCGTGGGCGTGAACGCGTCGCCCGCGGGACGCGCGGCGTGGTCCTTCCAATTCCCGGTCCCGTCGTCCGGCTCGACGTACCAGGTGTTCGCCGACGCCGTGGACGTCGCGGGTCAAGCCGACCGGGCCGGCGCGCAATCGTCGTTCACCGTGCTGCCGAACGCGTCGCTGCCGCAACTGCAGACGTCGGCGTCGCTCGTGCCGCCGGGCGGCACCTTCAGCGTCACCGGATCCGGCTTCGGCGCGAAAGAGGTCGTGGATTTCACGTTGCAATCGAAGCAGGTCGCTTCGGCCAAGACGGACGCGAAAGGCAACGTGCCCGCGACGAACGTCAGAATTTCGGGAACGGCCGATTTCGGCAACAGCACGTTGACGGCAACGGGGCAAACGTCCCACCGCACGACCACGGCGGCGATCGACGTAACCAACGTCTGGGCCGATGGCGGCTACGATGCCGAGCGCACGAACTACGAACCGGACGACCTGACGTTCGAGAAAACGTTGCAGGCGACCAAACACGGCTTCGTCGCTCGGGCGTGGCTCTTTCCGTCGAGCGCCGCCTTCAATTCGTCGCCCGCCGTGTACGCGGGCACCGCCTACGCCGGCAACGACGCGGGCACGCTCTATGCGATCGATGCCGCCAGCGGCGGGCCGTTCTGGAGCTACACGACGCCGAGCCGCAAAGCGATCCACGGCTCGGCGGCCGTCGACGGCGGTTACGTCTTCTTCGGCTGCGACGACGACACGCTCTACGCGCTCGACGCGGCCGACGGCTCGCTCGCCGGCACGACCGCGCTCGACGGCATTCCGACGGCGCCGGCGGTAGCGGGCGGCACGATCTTCGTCGGTACCGATAACGGCTCGGTGTTCGCGATCGCGGAGACGACGGGCAAGGTCTTGTGGCAGACCAACGTCGGCGCCCCGATTCACTCCGCGCCGGCCGTCGACATCGCGCGCAACGTCCTCGCTGTCGGGGACGACGGCGGCACGGTCACGCAGCTCGCGGCTTCGACCGGCGCGGTCACGTTCACGCACAAAACGGGCGGCGCGATCGTCGCGCCCGTCGCCATTCACCGCCGCACGGAGTACGTCGGATCGAGCGACGGCAACTTCTACGCCTTCGACGAAACGAGCGGCAAACCGATTTTCACCTACGCGGCCCGTTCGCCCGTCACCGCGATCGCCGTCGCCGTTCCCAACGCGTACGTCGGCACGGCAAGCGGGACGCTCGCCCTGCTCAACGCCGGCGGCAAAGCGATCTACAAACTTGCGGTCTCGAATGCGGCGATCGTCGGCATCGGCGTCAGCAGCACCGTGCCGTTCGTGGAGACCGCGGACGGCAAGATTTCGGCGTTCAAGAATACGGCCGGCCGCGTGCAGTACGTCTACGCGACGGGCGGCGCGCTTTCGACCGCCCCTGCGATCGTCGACGGCGCGGTCTTCGTCGCCGCGGGGGACACGAGCTTGCTGACGTTCACCCCGTACGGCAACGCGCCCATCGACGCCAAGACGCGACGCTTCCTCGCCGACCTCCGTCGCCGGGCCCGGCATCCGGCGCGATGGGCGGCCGGGCGCTAGCCCGGCAAGGGCTCGAACCGCGTCCTAAGTCCCGGCACGAGGCCGAGGCGCTCGTCACCGCACTACCGAAACGGCCCGAACGCCCCCCTCCCGACCTCGGTCTGTAAGGCGCTTATAAAGGCTTTCATGCTCCGACTGCCGCGCGTCATCGCTATCGCGTTCTTCCTGGGAACGCTCGCTTGCGGGCCGGCCGCCATCGGCGCCGCTCGCGCGCACGCGCGCCCGGACACGACGGACGCGTGGCCGCAATTTCTGCTCAACCCCCATCACACGAGCGTCTCGCCGGACGCACCGATCAACGCTCAGACCGCGGGCGGCCTCGGCATCAATTGGATGGTCCCGTTGCGCTCGGCGGATTTGAGTTCGCCGGTTGCCGCCTACAATGCAAAGCTCGGCAAGACCGTCGTGTACGTCGGCGACGAGCGCGGCGACGTGCTGGCGTTCGACGAAAGCACCGGCGCGGCGATTTGGAGCACGTCGGTCGGCGTGGGGGACTCGATGCGCGCGACGCCGATGGTCGCACCCGACGGCAGCGTCTGGGTCGCCACGGCTTACGGATCCACGGTTTACAAGCTCGACGGCACGACCGGCAAAATCACGTGCGGCGTCCGCCAAAAAATCACGATGGATGCAAGCCCCACGTTCGCGACGCCGCCGCACGGGGTTCCCACCGTCTTCATTTCGACCAACGACGTCGGGCAGATCTCGGGCGTCACCACGGCGATCGACGAAGCGAACTGCAAGACGAAATGGACGTTCAGCAAGTGGATCACCTACGCCGGCTCGTGGACGACGGCGGCGTATGCCGTCGACCTGGCCGGCGAGGCGTTGATCTTCGTCGGCACCGCGGACCCCGACTCGCGCGAGTACGCTCTCGATGCGAAGACGGGAAAGCGCGTGTGGGATTACAAACCGCAGCAACCGGCGGGCGATTTCGACGTCGGAGCCGCTTCCACCGTATCGCCGCCGGGAACCAACGGGTTCAAAGACGGCGTGCTGTACTTCCCGACCAAGTACGGCATTCTCAATGCGGTGGACTTGCATACCGGATCGAAAATTTGGACGTTCCCGTTTCGCAACTACCAGCGCGGGGGCGAAACGGGAATTTCGTCCGCGGCTTTCAACGGCGCGAGCCTCTTCTTCGGCGCGTCCGACGGGGCGTTCGCCGTGAACGCCGTCGACGGCTCGTTGCTGTGGCATTACCTCGATCCGACGCAATCGGAAGTCCTTTCGTCGCCCGCGGTCATGGGTTCCAAGGGCAACCAAGTCGTCGGCTTCGGCGACGCGGCCGGCGCCGTGCACGTGGTTCGAGCGAGCGACGGTACGGATCTGTACGATTATCAGACCGGCAATTACATCACGTCTTCGCCGGCGATCGTCAACGGCCACATGCTGATCGATTCGTCCGACGGCTTTCTCTACGATTTCACCATCGGCGGCGGAAACACGGCGCCCGGCACGACCGCGATCACGTCGCCTTCGAACGGCTCGAGCGTTCCCAATCCCGGCGGAACGCTGACCGTCACGGGACAAGCGAGCGACCCGGCAACCGTCACCGGCGCCAGCGTCTCGGTGCAACAGGGCGGCCCGAACGGGCCGTGGTGGAACGCTGCGACCAACTCATGGTCGAGCGGCGCGATTACGAACTTCGTCCCGGCCGCCTCGCCGGGACAAACGAGCTCGACCTGGAGCCTGCAGTTCCCCGTGCCTCCCTCGGGTTCGACGTACCAGGTCTTCGCTAACGCCGTCGATGCGCTCGGCCAAGCCGATCGCAAAGGCGCGCAAAGCACGTTTACCGTGATGCCGAACCAGACGCTGCCGCAACTCGTGACCTCGGCGCAGCTCGCGCCGCCGGGCGGGAGCTTCACCGTCTCGGGTTCCGCGTTCGGACCGGACGAAACCGTCGATTTTACGCTGCAGAATCACAAGGCCGGATCCGCCGTCACGGACGGGAACGGCAACTTCCCGGCCACGACGATTAACGTGCCGACGAGCGACGGCTTCGGTCCGAGCACGCTCGTGGCGACGGGACAAACTTCGAAACTCACGAGCTCCGCGCCCATCGACATCACTAACGTCTGGGCCGACGCAAGTTACGGCGCGACCCGCACGAGCTTCGAGCCCAACGATACCGTCTTCGCGAGGACGCTGCAGACGACCAATCACGGCTACCTGGCGCTCGCGTGGCTGTATCCCGCGACCGCGCCGGTCGACGCTTCGCCGGCGGTCGTGGCGGGCGTCGCGTACGTCGCCGACGATGCCGGGACGGTCACGGCGCTCAATACGGCCAGCGGCGCGCCGCTGTGGTCCTATACGACGCCGAGCGGCGCACCGATCCACGGTTCGCCTGCCGTCGACGGCAACTACCTCTTCTTCGGCTCGGACGACGGCGTGCTCTACTCGCTCGATGCTTCCACCGGCGCGCCGCTGGGCACGACGACGCTGGACGGCATTCCGACCGCTCCGGCCGTCGCCGGCGGCTCGGTCTTCGTCGCGACCGACAACGGCACCGTGTTCGACGTTTCGGAAGCGAACGGCACCATCGTGTGGCAAAGCAACGTCGGCGCGGCGATTCATTCGGCGCCCTCGGTCGACCTCGCCGCGAACGTCGTCGCCGTCGGCGACGATAGCGGCCACGTCACGGAACTGAGCGCAATCGACGGGTCGACGTTGCTCACGCAAACGACGGGCGCGGCGGTCACGACGCCCGTGGCCATCGCAGGCGGCGACATCTTCGTCGGTTCGACCGACGGCTCGTACTACGCGTTCAACGAAATGACGGGCAGCCCGGTCGTGACGTACGCTTTGGGGTCGCCCATCCATGCGCTGGAGATCGCGGGCTCCAAGGCGTACCTGGGCGACGACGCAGGCGCGCTGACGCTGGTGGGAGCCACGACCGGTACCCTCACCTACTCGATTTCGTTCGGCACGAACCCGATCGTCGGCGTCTCCGGCGCGTCCGGCGTGCCCTTCGCCGAGATGGCGAACGGCGAGATCGGCGTCATCAAAGACTCGCCGCCCCACATCGTCTACACCTACCAGACGGGGAGCGGCCTGACGACGGCGCCCGCTCTCGTCGACGGCGCCGCATTCGTCGCCGCCGAGGACACCACCGTCCTCGCGTTCACGCCGTTCGGCAACGCGCCGATCGACGCGAAGGAGCACGGCCTCTTTGCGAAGGCCCGGCTGCACGCCCGCCACCCGAAGCGCTGGGCGGCGCGGCCGCCGGCGCTTCGATTTCCGCGTTCGGCACATGCGTTCGCACCGCTCGGGCCGCGCGAATTTCCGCTCCTGGTGGAGCGCCCGGGATCGCCCGCGACGAGCGCGGCGAAGCGCGCGATCGCTCCGCAGCGCGCGCCGCGCGTGTACGCGATCTTCTGGTCGCCCGGCGGCGCGAGCGCCTCGCTCGCACTCGCCCGGCTCTCACTCGCGCCGAGCGGGGCGGCCGTCGACGCCGCACCGTACCCGGCCGTGTTCAACGACGCGGCGGTGCAGCGCGAGATCGGCCGCCAGATCGCGGCGAATCGCTGGCGCGTCGATCGCGACACGCAAATGATCGTCGTCGGCGCGCGAGCCGCCGGTTCGCGAGCGCCCGGCTACTGCGCCTACCGGAGCGCCTTCGACGTCGACGGACAGCTCGGCGCGCCGGTTCCCTACGCCTTCGTGCCGGGCGGCGCGGCAACGCTGCCGTGCGGCGGTCTCGGTCCCGTGCTGACGCGCCTGCAAGCGGAGATGCGGCTGGATCCGCTCCCCGGCCATTGATTCGAGCCTAAACGACTTCGCAGACGATATCGTCGTTGGTGTAGATGTCGATGCGTCCCGCGACGTGCAACGCTGCGCGCGCGATCGCTTCGGCATCGAGCGTGCTGTGACGCACGAGGGCCATCGCCGCCGCTTGGGCGTAGGGGCCGCCGCTGCCGATGGCGGCGATGCCGTCGTCGGGCTCGATCACGTCGCCGTTCCCGCTGACGACGAAAAGGTGCTCGGGCGATCCCACGACGAGGAGCGCTTCGAGCCGCCGCAACGCGCGGTCTTGCCGCCAGTCTTTGGCGAGTTCCACCGCCGCGCGCAGCAGGTTGTTCTTGTACTCGCCGAGCTTGGCTTCGAATTTCTCGAGCAGCGTGATGCCGTCCGCCGCCCCGCCGGCGAATCCGGCCAGCACCGTGCCTCCGGCGATCCGGCGGACCTTGTGGGCGCCGTGCTTCATGATCGTCTTATCGAAGGTGACTTGGCCGTCGCCCGCGATCGCGAGCTTGCCGTCGCGGCGGACGGCGAGGATGGTCGTCGAGCGAATGCGCATCGTCTCTCTACTCTAGCAGAGCCGTTTGTAGTACACGAGTTCGGCGTTGCCGGGCTCGTTGATCCGGTCGATGGAGCCGCTGGGCTCGTAGCCCGCGGCGCTCAGCAGCGAGCGCATCGGCCCGTTGATCTCTTCGGTCGAAACGAACAGTTCGCCGTCGGGAAGCGCCGCGCGCTCCACCCGCTCCAGCAGCGCGCGCGCGAGGCCGCGGCGGCGATGCGCGGCCGCGACCGCCAGCAGCCGCACGAAGGGCCTGTTGAAAAACCCGCGATCCCAGGTGACGAAGCCCGCGATCGCGCCGCTCGCGGCCGCCACGAAGCAAGTGCCTGCGGCGACGCTTTCGCGCACGATCGCGAGCTGACGGTCGCGCCGCACCAGCCACAGGTCGAGCGCCGCGATCGGCGCGAGGTCGCCGCCGTCCGCCTCGCGGATGCGGACGGCGTCAGACGGCGGCGAGCGCGTCGCGCGCGAGCTCCGCGCGCCAGGCGTCGAGCCGCGCGAGGGCGCGTTCGGCCAAACGCCGCCGCCGTTCGCGCTTATCGCGCACGAGCGGCCCCGCAAGCGGCGAGAAATACGTCCAGCTGACGTTGGCGGGTTGGAAGTCGCCCGTGTGCTCGTTGCGCAGGTGCGCGACGACGGCGCCGAGCGCCGTGTCGGCCGGCACGCGCAGCGCACCGAGCCCGCGCAGCGTCCGCGCGGCGGCGAGCGCGGCGATGCAACCGCAAGCGGCCGCCTCGACGTAGCCTTCGGCGCCCGTGATCTGGCCCGCGAACCACAGCGGATGGGGACCCCGCAAACGCAGGTCCGGCTCGAGGAAGCGCGGCGCGTCGATGAACGAGTTGCGGTGCATTACGCCCAGACGAATCCACTCGGCATTGCTGAGTCCCGGTAGCTTCCCGAACGCTTCTTTTTGCGCGGGCCACGTGAGCCGCGTCTGAAAGCCGACGAGATTGTACGCGCTGCCGGCGGCGTCTTCTTTGCGCAATTGCACGACCGCGTACGGCGTGAGGCCGGTCTCGGGATGGCGCAAACCGACGGGTTTGAGCGGACCGAAGCGCAACGCGTCGTCGCCGCGGCGCGCGATCTCCTCGATCGGCAGACAGCCCTCGAAGTAGGGAATCTTGCCCGAGGCCGCGTCCAGCTCGAAATCCTTGGGATCGTGTTTCGGGAGCGTGCGCAGATCCTCGACGAAGCGCGAGTACGCCTCGCGATCGAGCGGGATGTTGAGGTAATCGTCGCCGTCGCCCTTATCGTAGCGCGATTTCGCGTACGTCGCCGAAAGGTCGATCGATTCCGTCGCCACGATCGGCGAGGCGGCGTCGTAGTAGTGCAGTCGCGGCCGGCCGCCCGCGGCAACGGGTGCGGCGGCCAGCAGCGCGTCGATCGCCGCCGACAGGGGCTCGGAGGGCAACGGGCCGCAGGCCACGATCGTCGGCACGGCGGGGTCGAGCGCGACGACCTCCTCGCGCACGACGCGCACCCGGGGATGAGCGCTCAAGCGGCTTTCCACGAGCTCGGCGAAGCGCTCGCGATCGACCGCGAGCGCGCCGCCCGCGGGCACGGCCGCCTCGCGCGCGCTGCCGATCACGAGCGAGCCCATGCGCGCCAATTCTTCTTTGAGCAGACCGACGGCGTTCTCCAGCGCCGCGCCGCGCAGCGAATTGCTGCAGACCAGTTCCGCGAACCGATCGGTGCGGTGTGCCGGACCGCGCTTGTGCGGACGCATCTCGTAGAGCTCGACGTCGAGACCGGATTCGGCGGCCTGCCAGGCGGCTTCGCAGCCCGCGAGGCCGGCCCCGACCACGCGCAGCATCAGGCTTCGACCGTGTCGAGCTCGCGTTCCGCCGCCTCCGCCGACGCGCCGATGGCGGACGTATCGTGCGTCTTATCCTGCGAGCACTCGAAGCTCAGCACGCCGCGCTTGGACTTGACCGTGACGTACGACCCGCACACGGGGCACGGTTCGGGAACGACGCGATCCCACGACACGAAGTCGCACGCCGGGTAGTTCGCGCAGCCGTAAAACGTGCGGCCCTTGCGTGATTTCCGTTCGACGACCGTGCCCCCGTCCTTGGGACACTTGGCGCCCGTATCTTTGAGAATCGGTTTCGTCGTCTTGCATTCGGGATATCCCGTACACGAGATGAAGCGTCCGAAGCGTCCGGTCTTGATGACCATGGGCTTACCGCAATTCTGGCAGATCTCGTCGGTCGGTTCGTCGCGCTGCTCGAGTTTGGGCAGCTTGCGTTCGGCCTCTTCGAGCTCGCGCTCGAACGGGCCGTAGAATCGGGTGAGCACGTCGACCCAATTCTCGCCGTTCTCCTCGACGTGGTCGAGTTCGCTCTCCATCTTCGCGGTGTACGCGAGATCCATGATATCGGGGAAGTGCTCGGCCAGCAGATCGTTCACGGCCATCCCGATGTCGGTGGGGTGGAAGCGCCGGTCGACCTGTTCGACGTATTGGCGCGCTTGAATCGTCTCGACGATCGAACTGTAGGTCGACGGGCGGCCGATGCCGTTCTCCTCCAGCGCCTTCACGAGCGTGGCCTCGGTGAAGCGCGGCGGGGGCTCCGTGAAGTGCTGTTTGGCGTCGACGGAACGCTTGTCGAGCGCGTCGTCCTTGGCCAGCGGCGGCAAGAGCACGCGGCCGGCTTTGGCGCCCTTCGCCGCGCTCTCCGCGGCGGCATCGGCCGCGGTTTCGTCGTCCTTGCCTTCTTCGTAGACCTTCGTGTAACCGGCGAATTTGAGCACGCTGCCGGTCGCCCGGAAGGCGTAGCGCGCGCCCCCGCGCTGCGGCGTCGCGCGGATGTCGACCGAGGTTTGGTCGTATACGGCGGCCGCCATCTGCGAGGCCACGAAACGCTCCCAAATGAGTTGGTAGAGCCGCAGTTCGTCGCGCTTGAGCACGCCCGCGAGCGACGCCGGCGTGCGCGCCACCGAGGTCGGCCGGATCGCTTCGTGCGCGTCCTGCGCGCCCTCGCGCACTTTGAACTGCTTCGCGCCGCCGTAGAACTCCGGCCCATACGTGGCCTCGATGAACGCTTTCGCGGCCGCGCGCGCTTCGTCGCTGACGCGCGTCGAGTCGGTGCGCATGTAGGTGATCAGACCCTGCGTGCCCTCGCTGCCGAGGTCGATGCCTTCGTAGAGTGCCTGGGCGGTCTGCATCGTCTTGCGCACGCGGAACTTGAGTTTGCGCGACGCCTCCTGTTGGATCGTCGACGTGGTGAACGGTGCGGCCGCGTTGCGCCGCGTTTCGCGCTGCTTGACCGCTTCGATTGCGAAGGCCGCGTCCTGCAGATCGGCCACGATCTGGTCGGCGCGGCCCCCGTTGTCGATCTCGGCTTTCTCGCCGTCGATTTCGACCAGTTCGGCCGTGAAGGGCTGCGCGGTTCCCGTCTTCTCCAGCAGCGCCGAGACGGTCCAGTACTCGCGCGGCTTGAAGGCGACGATCTCGCGCTCGCGATCGACGATCAGCTTGACCGCCACGGATTGGACGCGCCCGGCGGAGAGGCCGCCGCGGACCTTGGCCCACAGCAGCGGCGAGATCTTGTACCCGACGAGGCGATCGAGGATGCGCCGCGCCTGCTGCGCGTTGACGCGCGGCATGTCGATGTCGTGGGCCGACTCGATGGCCCGCAGCGCCGCTTCTTTGGTGATCTCGTGGAGTTCGATGCGCTTGGGCTGGTCGAGTTTGAGCAGCTCCGCGAGGTGCCACGCGATGGCCTCGCCTTCGCGATCGGGGTCGGTCGCGAGGAAGACGTCGGTGGCCGATTTGACGGCGTTCTTGAGGTCTTTGATGACGTCGCCCTTCCCTTTGATGGTGAGGTAGCGCGGCGTGAAACCGTGCTCGACGTCGACCCCGAGCGTGCTCTTGGGCAAGTCCCGGACGTGCCCGACCGATGCCTTGACGACGAATCGGGGGGGCAAAAACTTCTTGATCGTGCGCGCCTTCGTCGGTGATTCGACGATGATGAGCGGCTTCTTCAATATCTCTCCGTCTCTGGGATGCGGCCGGCCCCGGGGCTCCGCGAAAACGCCCTAAGTATAGCGCCGCCGTCAAGCCGGGCGCAAAATACGAGGGTCCGGGGCCCTCGCGCGCGCGACGCGAGCGTGTGCGCGCGCGTACAAAAACGACCGAATCTTGCAATAATCGCGCACGCGGTATAAGATGCAACCAAAGACGTTGACAAACGATGTCGACGTTGCCACGCATCGATCGTTCCGCTGCAGCGGACGAGGAGGAATAGTTGGACAGCGACATGATGGAACACGGCGACGGCTCCGAAGAAATGGCGGCGCCGCGCCGTCGTTCGACGCGCAAAAAGGCCGGCGGCCGTAAGAAGGCCGGCGCCAAGAAAGCGACGGCTCGCAAGAGCGCGGGACGCAAGAAATCCGGCGCCAAGAAGGCCGCCGCGAAGAAGACCGGCGGCCGCAAGAAGGCCACCCGCAAGAAGGCCGGCGGACGCAAGAAAGCCGCCGCGAAGAAGACGGGCGGTCGTAAGAAAGCCGGCGCGAAGAAGGCCGGCGGACGCAAGAAAGCGACTCGCAAGAAGGCCGGCGGCCGCAAGAAGGCCGCCGCGAAGAAGACCGGCGGACGCAAGAAAGCGACTCGCAAGAAGGCCGGCGGACGCCGCAAGAAAGCCTAAGCCTCCCGCAAACGAGGGAATGAAGAGAGCGGTCGCAACGCGGCCGCTCTCTTTCCGTTCGTGCCCCTAGGCGACGGCCGCCGTTCCGGCCGCGAGGTCGGGCGCGTTACCGCCGTGCTCCTCGACCCAGTGACACGCGGCCACGTGGCCCGGCTCGTACGACTTCAAGGCGGGAACCTCGACCTTGCAACGGTCGAACGCCACCGGGCAGCGCGTGTGAAAGCGGCAGCCGGGCGGCGGATTGACGGGCGACGGAATATCGCCCGTGAGGATCACGCGCTTGCGCCGCGATTCGACCGCGGGATCGGGAATCGGGATCGCCGAGAGCAGCGCCTGCGTGTAGGGATGCAACGGGTTGTCGTAGAGTTTGTCGCGGTCCGCGATCTCGACGATCTTGCCGACGTACATAACGGCGACCCGCGTGGAGATGTGGCGGACGACGGAGAGGTCGTGCGCGATGAAGAGGTAGGTGAGCCCGAACTGCGCCTGCAGATCCTCGAGCAGGTTGATCACCTGCGCTTGAATCGAAACGTCGAGCGCCGAGACGGGCTCGTCGGCCACGATGAACTTCGGGTTCACGGCGAGCGCGCGGGCGATGCCGATGCGTTGGCGCTGGCCGCCCGAAAACTCGTGCGGATAGCGGTTGGCGTGGTACGGCTGCAGGCCGACGAGCCGCAGCAGTTCCTGGACGCGCGCGTCGGCCTCTTTGCCGCGCGCCAGCCGGTGGATCATCAGCGGTTCGCCCACGATATCGCCGACCGTCATGCGCGGATTGAGCGAAGCGTAGGGATCTTGGAAGATGACCTGCATCTCCTTGCGGAGCTTGCGGACGTCTTCGCGGCCGAGGTCGCCGACGTTGCGGCCTTCGAAGAGCACTTCGCCCTTGGTCGCGGGCAGCAGTTTGAGCACGACGCGGCCGGCGGTCGTCTTGCCCGAGCCGGATTCGCCCACGAGCCCGAGCGTTTCGCCGCGGCGGATCGTGAAATCGATGCCGTCGACGGCGCGCACGTCGCCGACGTGACGCGAAAAGACGCCCGCGCTGATCGGGAAATACTTGTAGAGGTCGCGGACCTCGACGAGGTCCGCTTCCGGTTGGCCGTTCACGAGACCACCGCGGGCGCCGTTTCGGCTCCGGGCAGCGTGCGGTTGCCTTCCGTGCGCTCGTCGTAGAGGTAGCAACGCGCCACGTGACCGTCCTTGAAATCGTAGAGCGGCACGGGCGTCTCGCAGATGGGCATCCGGTACGAGCAGCGCGGCGCGAACGCGCAGCCGGACGGGAGCCGCAACAGATTGGGCGGCTGGCCTTCGATCGGCACGAGGCGCGCGTGGGTGCGGTCGTCGAGCCGCGGCAGCGATTGCAAGAGCCCCATCGTGTAGGGGTGCTTGGGCTGCGAAAAGACCTGCTGCGCCGTGCCGTACTCGACGAGGTTGCCGGCGTACATGACGAGCACGTAGCGGCACGTCTCCGCGACGACGCCGAGGTCGTGCGTGATCAGGACGATCGCCGAGCCGAGCCGCTGCTGCATCTCGTTCATCAGGTCGATGATCTGCGCTTGAATCGTCACGTCGAGGGCGGTGGTCGGCTCGTCCGCGATCAGCACGTCGGGATCGCACGAGAGCGCCATCGCGATCATGATGCGCTGACGCATGCCGCCGGAGAGCTGGTGGGGATACTCGCGCACGCGCTTTTCCGGGAGCGGAATGCGGACCAGCCGCAGCATGTCGATCGTCTTGGCGAGCGCGTCGCGCTTGCCGAGCCCCAGGTGCAGGCGCACCGCTTCGGAGATCTGATCGCCGACGGTCAGCACCGGGTTGAGCGACGTCATCGGATCCTGAAAGATCATCGCGATGTCTTTGCCGCGAATCTTCCGCATCTCGGCTTCGCTCTTCTGCAGCAGATTTTGGCCGCGCAGCGCGATCGAGCCGCTGTCGATCCGCCCCGGCGGCATCGGAACCAGCCGCATGATCGTCAGCGCGTTGACCGATTTTCCCGAACCCGATTCGCCGACGATGCCGAGGGTCGAGCCGCTATCGACCGCGTACGACAGGCCGTTGACCGCACTCACGAACCCGTCGTCGGTGCGGAAGCCGACGCGGAGGTCTTTGACTTCGAGAAGTGCCAACGCGCCGACTAAATGCCCGTGATGCTCAGGAGCACCGCGAAAAAGACCATCGTGAGCGCGACGTAACTCGTCAGCCGCGCGAGTTGCTGGTCGAAGCCCAAGCGCGGCCGGTAGGCCGATTCCACCCGGCCCCCGATCGTGCCCGATAGCCCCTCTTGCTTGGTCGTCTGCACCGCGAGCAGAAACACGAGCGCGACCGCGCACACGAGGAAGAGCGCCGCGAACGTGTGCGTCAGCCAGGGCGCGCTGCCGGCGAGGCCGGACTTGTGCGCGAACTGGAAGTTCTGCAATTGCCGGATGACGTCGGGCGAGAGCGTGGCGGCGGTCGCCGGCGCGTTCTTGGCAGGCGCCGTCGCGGCCGCGAGCAGCGTGGGTCCGAAGGTCGGTGTCACGATGAAACTACTTCTCCAAGGCGGGTAAAGCGGAGCGGGCGCCCTGAAGGGCCCGCTCGAGGTCGCGCGTTCGACGGGCTGCGGCCACGTACCCACGCGCCGCGCCGGGGCTAGGCGGGCGCGGCCGCCGTTTCGCCGGCCCGCACGCGGGCCGCGACGCTCTCGCCCGAGAGCCCGAAGGACGCCCGCTGGAGCGGCTGTTTGTCGTGCTGGATCAGCGCGTTCGGGACGCCGATGCGCTCGACCGTCACCCCCAGGCCCCGGTCGGCGCAGAATTCCACCACGGCGGAGCCGAAGCCGCCGGCGAGCGAGTGCTCTTCGAGCGTGACGAACTTGCGATGCGTCTGCGCCAGTTCCACCAGCAACGCTTCGTCGAGCGGCCGGACGAAGCGCATGTTGACGACGGTCGGCTTCTCGCCCTCGCCGAGCAGGTCGTACGCGTCGAGCGCGACGTCGCACGTGTTCCCGAGCGCCAGCAACGCGACGTCCGATCCGCGGCGCAGCACTTCGGCGCGGCCGTGCACGATGGGCGCGGGCTTCTCGAGGTGGTTCCCCTGCGAATTGCCGCGCGGGTAGCGGATCGCCACCGGCGCGTTCAGCGCGAGGGCGTGCTCGAGCATCGGATAGAGTTCGTCCTCGACGCGCGGCGCCATGATCGTCATGAACGGCAGCGTCCGCAGATAGGCGATATCGTAAAGTCCCATGTGCGTCGGGCCGTCGTCGCCGGCGACGCCGGCGCGATCCATGCAGAGCACCACGGGCAGGTTCTGAATGACGATGTCGTGGACGACTTGATCGTAGGCGCGCTGCATGAACGTCGAGTAGATCGCGACGACGGGCTTGAGCCCCGAGGTGGCGGCACCCGCCGCGAAGCAGACGCCGTGCGCTTCGGCGATGCCGACGTCGAAATAGCGGTCGGGATGCTTCTTCGCGAAGCGCTTGAGCTGCGTGCCGTCGGGCATCGCGGCGGTGATGGCGATGATGCGCCGGTCACGGTCGGCGAGCGAGATCAGCGATTCGGCGAACGCTTCGGAGAACGTCGGCCGGGCGCTGGTCTTGAATTCGATCTTGCCGTTCTCGAGTTCGAACGGTCCCACGCCGTGGAAGGTCCGCTTGTCCAGCTCGGCCGGTTCGAAGCCTTTGCCCTTGATCGTGCGCACGTGCAGCAGGACGGGGCCTTGGATCTTGCGCGCGTTGGCGATGACGTCGACGAGCGTGTCGTAATCGTGACCGTCGATCGGACCGACGTAGCGAAAGCCCATCTCTTCGAAGATGACGGCCGTCTTGGGCTCGCTCGTGACGAACCGCATGCCCGCTTCTTCCGCCGTCGAGAGCGCCTTGCGCGCCGCGTCGCCGAAGGGAACGCGCCCGAGAATGTCTTTGACCTTCTCGCGCGCGTTGTTGAAGAACGGCTTCGAGCGCAGCGTGCCGAGGTATTTGTCGAGCGCGCCGACGTTGGGCGCGATCGACATCTCGTTGTCGTTGAGGATGACGATGAAATTCGACTTGAGCTGACCCGCGTTGTTGATCGCTTCGAAGGCGAGGCCCCCGGTCAGCGCGCCGTCGCCGATGATCGCGACCACCGTCTCGCCCGTGCCGAGCAGATCGCGCGCCTGCGCCATGCCGAGCGCCGCGGAGATCGACGTCGAGGCGTGGCCCGCGCCGAAGACGTCGTACTCGGATTCCGAGCGCATCGCGAAGCCGCTGAGGCCGCCGCCTTGGCGGATCGTCATGATGCGGTCGGCGCGGCCGGTCAGCATCTTGTGGACGTAGATCTGGTGGCTGACGTCCCAGACGATCTTGTCCTTCGGGGCGTCGAGCACTTTGTGCAGCGCGAGCGACAGTTCGACGACGCCGAGGTTGGGGCCCAGATGGCCGCCGTTCTTCGAACACGCCTCCACCAGCCGTTCGCGAATCTCGGCCGCGAGCACGTCGATGTCGGACCGCTTGAGGGCCTTCAGATCGCGGGGTGAAGCGATACGCTCGATAAGCATCCGCCTAGGTTAGACGTGCGTACTTTAAGGCCATTCTCGCGTGGCGCGAAACCGGGCGGCGTTCCGACAAAAGGGGCACGGCCGCGCGGCGGTGCAGTTGGCTCGCGATGGAGCCCGTCTCCGCGCCGAGCCGCCCGACCGTCGTCCGCACCAGCCGCCGCCGGCGCGTCCTCACCGACCTCGCGCGCATCTTCTCCACGATCTGCAACCCGTTCCTGACGGCGCTCGCGCTCTTCGTGATCGTGGCCCACCAAGAAACGCGCGACGTCGGGAACTTTTGGGCCTTACTGTTCGCGAGCACGTTCTTCACCTCGCTCGGGCCGATGCTCTACGTGCTGTGGCTCTACAGCACCGACCGGATCGCGGACCTCGACATGTCGGTGCGCAGCGAACGGGAACGCGTGTTCGGCGTCTTCGTGGTCTTCTACACGCTCGGCACGGGCGTGCTCTACCTGTTGCACGCTCCCACGCTCGTCATCGCGACGATGGCGGGCTACGCGGCCGCGTCGGCGGTCGTCCAGTACATCACCCGCTACTGGAAAATTTCGACGCACGCGCTCGGCATCACCGCGCCGCTCGTCGTGCTCATCTACTTGTACGGCTTGCAGCCGCTCCCGTTCTTGGTGCTGATTCCGCTGGTGGGCTGGTCGCGCGTGCACCTGCGCGCGCACACGCCGCTGCAGGTCGCCGCGGGCACGGCGCTCGGCGCCGTCTCGGTGCTCGTCTTCCTGCGAATTTTCAGGCTTATTTGAGCGCCGCGCCGCTGCTGCACGCGGCGACGGAGTCGGCTTCGCCAACACCGACGATCGTTTGGAGCGACGCGCGAAAGGGCTCGAGCGGGCCCGTCGTGAGGTAGCGCGTGCGGCCCCGTTCGGCGCGCGCCGCGGCCGGACGCGCGGCCGCCCAGGCGGCGGCGCGACGCGCCTGCGCCGGTGCCGGATCGACGCGCGCGACGCCCGGCCCGAGCAGTTCGCCGAACGTTGCGTCCAAGAGCGGGTAATGCGAGCACGCGTACACGAGCGCGTCGAGCGGTTCGGTGAAGGCGGCCAGCGCTTCGCGCACCGCAAGGCGGGCGGCGTCACCCTCGGTCAGGCCCGCTTCGACGAGCGGCACGAGGCGCGGCGCGGCTGCTTCTTGGACCCGCGCGTGCGGAGCGAGGGCGCGAATCGCGGCGCCGTACGCGCCGGCGCGAATCGTCGCCGTCGTGCCGAGCACGCCGATGCGCGCGCGGCCCGACGACGCGACCTCGCCCGCGGCGGCCGCGATCAAATCGAGCATCGGCACGCCCGCGGGCCAGCCGCGTTTCGAGGCGACGGCGCAGGTCGTGTTGCAGCCCATCACCACCGCCTCCGCGCCTTCGGCTCGCAGCAGCGCGACGTTCTGCGCCAGCAGCCGCACGAGGTCGTCCTCGGAGCGGTCGCCGTACGGCACGTTCGCTTGATCGGCCAAGTACACGAGATCTTCTCGCGGCAGCAGCGCGCGCACGGCGCGCAGCACCGTCAGCCCGCCGAGACCGGAATCGAAGATGCCGAGAATTTACAGACCGTCCGGAGCGGTGGTCGCCGACGTGAGCGGTTGCGACGACGATGCGTAATCGCCGATGCCGTCGGCGATGCTGCTCGCGATCTTCTGCAGGAACGCGCCGGAATGCAGCAGCGCGGCATCGCCCGGATTGGAGAGAAAGGCCGTTTCGATCAAGATGGCGGGCATCTTGGCATGGTGGATCACGTAGAAGTTCTCTTTGCGAATCCCGTCGTCTTTGGTTCCTAGATTCTGCACGAGCCGGCCGTGAACGGCATCGGCTAAGGCGTACGATTGGGGCGTGAAGTAGTACGTCGTCGTGCCGTTGAGCGTGCTCGTTTCGAAGGCGTTGCAGTGCACGCTCACGAGCAGCCGCGCTCCGGCTTGGTTCGCGACGTCGTCGCGGGCCTGCAGTTCGTCGTGAGCGGAGTCGTTGGGCTGGTACACGTCGACGTCGGCGTCGCGCGTCAGCTTCACCTGCCAGCCGCGCGCGACCAGCAGCGTTCGCAGACGGCGCGAGATGTCGAGCGTCAAATTCTTTTCGATCAGGCCGTTGTGCATCGCGCCGAAATCGCTCCCGCCGTGCCCGGGGTCGATGACGATCAGTTTGGGATTGGTGCCGGCCGTCGGCGCGAACTTCCACGTCGGCGTCGGGTCGGGTGCCGGATCCGTGCCGGAGGCGAGCGCGCTTTCCGGCGGCGGCGACGGCAGCGCGGTCGCGGTGATGCGGCCGTCGTCGATGTCGCCCGCGCCCGAGCGCTGCGGATCGGCGTCGTCGGTGCGGCCGACCGCGATCGTCATGCCCCCGTCCGACGGGACGAGATCGACCAGCCGCGGGCTCGCGAGCGTCAGCGCGATGCGCACCGTCGGCAGGCCGTCCTTAGGCCCGACGAAGCCCTTGAGCCGCAGCGCCAGCACCGCGTCGTTTTCGACGTTCTGATCTTGCGACGGCACGGCCAGCGTCGCCGGTTTGAGATCGACGTACCAGCGGTTGTCGCTCAGGCGATGCCATTGAAACGAGACGGGACCGGACACGCCGACGCGCACGCTGAGCCCGCTGTCGGCGGGGATGACGTCGAAGGCGGTGACCGTCGCCGGCGGCGGCCCCGCGTCGGCCGGCAATTCCGACGCCGCCGGTTCGGGCGACGCGGCCGCCACGGCCGCGGGTGAAGGCGCGGCGGGATGCAGCGCGCCGCGATACGGGCCCGGCGGGGGCGGCGGCGGGCTCGCCGAGGGGTCGCGCGCGGCGAGCGGCGTCGAGGCGACCGACGAATCGCCCTCGACCGGCAATGCCGTGCCGCCGAGTTCGATGCCGCTCGGCGCGAAGGCGAGCGAGAGCGAATTCGTCGTCGGCGCCGGCGCCAAGACGTACGCGCTGCCCGGCGGCGCCTCGAAATTCACGACGGTCGTGGGGTTGCGCGGCGTGCCGCCGACCGTAATCGAAACGGCCCGCAAGCCGACGCCGCTCACTTGCCGGTCGCGTTCGAGCGTGGAGCCCGTGCCGATGAAGGCGAGCGAGACGCGCGAATCGCCCGGATCGCTCAGCCGTTTGAAGTGCAGCGGCGAGGCGCCGCGCAACGTTACGATCGTCATGCGGCTTTCGGAACGCACGTCGAGCGCGGCGATTTGCGGCTGCAGCACGAGCGTGGGGCCGTCCTTGATCGGCGTGACGTAGAGGGCGCGCGCGAGGTCGAGGAACGGCAAGAACGCGACGCCGCCCGCCACGTACGGCGCGAACGCGGCCGTTTGCGTCACGCCGGCGACCGTGAAGTGCGTGTCGCCGAGCGTGAAGATTACCGTGCGGTGATCGCCGCTCGTGACGACGATATATTTTTGCCCCGGCTGGAACGACAGCGTGGCGCTGAGCTTGGTCAGGAAGCGCCCGAGCCCGTAGTCGTCGCTCGAGATCGCGAGCGCGCCCGCGCGCATTTGCGGCCGGTCGAACGCCAAGCGCGTGCCGGCGAACCAGTAGTTCGGCGAAAGCACGTCCTGGGCCGCAGCGGGCGCGGCGGCGCCCGGCGCGAAAACGAGCGCGCCCGCCAAAGCCGCCAGGGCGCGCGCGCTACCAGCTCTGGCGCGTAAGGGGTTCATCGAGCTCAAGATGACCTCCGGGAAGCGTCGGCACGCGCGCTCCGTCGATCGTCACCTGTACGGCGCGCACGCCGGGCAAGGCCGTCAACGTCCAGACGAGCGCTTTGAATTCGCCGCTTTCGGCGAAGCTGCCGTTCTGATTGCGGTCGATCGCGCCGGCTAAATTCACCGTCGCCGTCGAACCGCTAACGGCGACGGCGCGGACGATCGTTCCCGTGGGAAAACGAATCGCATCGACGTCGGGCGGCGGTCCGGCAACGGCCTGGGCGGCCGCGTAAAAGGCCACCGATTTCGCGTCGGTCGCATTCGGGTTGACCGACACGCGCCACGAGGCAAGCGTATCGCCGTCGGTTTTGCAGTAGTAGACCGCGAGCCCGTTCGGCGCGCTCGGACGGCGAACTAAGCGGTAGCCCACGAAGGCCGCCGCGGCCAGCGCAGCGATGATCACGACGGTGCGAAGCACCCGCATTGAGCGCCGACGTTCGCCCTGCGCGGTGCGATATCCGCCGGACCGCGGCCGCGCTATTGCAAGTACTTTTCGACGGTGTCGCCGGAGCGGATATGCGCTCCCGCCGGATCCTGACCGAACTCTTCGCGCGCGCGCCGTTGCCGCAACAGGTCGTAGTAGCGGTCGAGCGCGACGTTGACCTCGTTCAGCCGCACGCGTTCCGCGTCTTCGAGGGGACGCTGCGCCGCGAGGTCGAGCAAGCGGTGCTCCTCCGCGACCAGCTCTTCGATGTGGCCTTGAATGTCGGCATCTTTCATGAACGGAACCGTTCCCGCCCTAACGCCGGTCCGCCTCGGCGCCGCGCCCTTCGACGCGCGCGCGCAGGCCGTCGAGATCGTACGAGAGTTCGCCGCGGCGATACCGCTCGCGCTTGGCCACTTCGGCTGCCTCGCGCGCCGCGGCGGCGGCGACGACTTTTGCGACCCGGGCGGCCGGGACGGCGAGCGCGCCGTCGGCATCGAGCACGATCAAATCTCCCGCGGCGATCGTCGCGCCGCCCATGCCGAACGTCTCGTCGAGCCTGCCGACGATCGTCTTGCTCGCGCTGCGCGCGCGAACGTATCGCGACCAGACCGGCAGCCCGAGCGCGCGGATCGGCTCGACGTCGCGAATCGCCGCGTCGACGAGGACGCCCGCGACGCCGCGCGCGACGCACTGCAACGCGAGCAGCTCGCCGAGCAGCGAAATCGGCCGGCTCTGCGGCATGGCGATGACGAGCACGTCGCCCGGGCGCGCGGCCGCGATGGCCGCGGGCACCATCAGGTTGTCGTCTTGACCGCACAGCACCGTGCGCGCGCGGCCGGCGACCTTCGCGTGCGGCAGGTGCGCGATCAGATCGAGATCGACGAGCCCGCTGCGGCCGGCGGCTTCGAACATCGTCGACACGCCGTACGCGGCGGCGGCGGACTCCGGGGATGCGTGCATCGGCGCGTCGTTCGCAGCGCGCGGACGGCCGCCCTACGCGACGCGGGCGATGCGCGCCGCGCGGGCGAACGCCCCGCGCATGCTCGCTGACGCGGAAATCGCCGCCGTAGTACGCGCCGCACACGGCGATCCGTTCGCCGTGCTCGGACCGCACGCCGAACCGGACGGGGGCGGCCTTGCGATTCGGACGTTTCAGCCGCAGGCGTCGCGCGTTGCGGCGCTCGCCCCCGACGGCGCGCTGCTGGCCGAACTCGCGTGCGTCCATCCGGACGGATTCTTCGCCGGCACGGTGCCGCGCGAGCGGGCGACGCGCGACTACCGGCTGCGCGTCACGGTCGGCGACTGGACCGCCGTCATCGACGACCCGTATCGCTTCGGCCCGGTGCTCGGCGAAGTCGACGTCTACTTGATCGCCGAGGGCCGGCACTTGCGGCTCTACGAGAAATTCGGCGCGCACGAACTCGTGATGGACGGCGTGCCCGGCATCGCGTTCGCGGTTTGGGCGCCCAACGCCCGCCGCGTCTCGGTGGTCGGCACGTTCAACGATTGGGACGGGCGGCGTCACCCGATGCGCTTGCTGCAAGGCGCAGGCGTCTGGGAAATTTTCATTCCGGGACTCGAACGCGGCGCGCTCTACAAGTACGAAATCCTCGGGCCGCACGGACTCTTGCCGCTCAAGTCCGATCCGTACGCCTTCGCGGCGGAGCGGCCGCCCGCGACCGCCTCGATCGTGGCGCGCGCCGGAGCCGGCGCGTGGAGCGACGACGCGTGGATGGCGCGGCGCGCTGCGGCGAACCGCCGCGACGCGCCCATCGCGATTTACGAAGTCCACCTCGGTTCGTGGAAGCGCGCCGAAGGCAACCGCTACCTGACGTACCGCGAACTGGCGCACGATCTCGTGCCGTACGCGGCGTCGCTCGGCTTCACGCACCTCGAACTGATGCCCGTTTCCGAACATCCCTTCGACGGCTCGTGGGGTTACCAAGTGATCGGCATGTTCGCGCCGACCAGCCGCTTCGGGACGCCGCAAGATTTCGCGTACTTCGTGCAGTGCGCGCACGAGGCGGGCTTGGGCGTGCTGCTCGACTGGGTGCCCGGGCATTTTCCCACCGACGCGCACGGCCTTGCGAACTTCGACGGCACGCACCTCTACGAGCACGCCGATCCGCGGCAAGGCTTCCAGCCCGACTGGAACACCCTGATCTTCAATTTCGGGCGACACGAAGTCGTAAACTATCTGATCGCAAGCGCGCTCTTCTGGCCCGATCGCTACCATATCGACGGATTGCGCGTCGACGCGGTCGCCTCGATGCTTTACCTCGATTACAGCCGCAAGGCGGGCGAATGGGTGCCCAACGCCGCCGGCGGGCGCGAGAATCTCGGCGCCGTCGATTTTCTGCAGCGCACGAACGAAGCCGTGTACGGTGACGCGCCGGGCGCGATCACGATCGCGGAAGAATCGACCTCGTGGCCCAAGGTGTCGCAGCCCGTGTACGCGGGCGGACTCGGCTTCGGCTACAAGTGGAACATGGGCTGGATGCACGACACCCTCAAGTTCATGCGCCAGGATCCGCTCTACCGCAACTACGAGCAGGACGGGCTCACCTTCAGCTTCATGTACGCGTTCAGCGAGAACTTCGTGCTGCCGCTCTCGCACGACGAGGTCGTGCACGGCAAAGGCTCGCTGCTGCGCAAGATGCCGGGCGACTCCTGGCAGCGCTTCGCCAACCTGCGCGCCTGCTACGGCTACATGTACGCGCACCCGGGGAAGAAACTGCTATTCATGGGTGCGGAGTTCGCGCAAGAGCGCGAGTGGAACCACGACCGGAGTCTCGACTGGCACGTGCTCGAAGACGGCCGCCATGCCGGCATCATGCACCTCGTACGCGATCTCAACCGGACGTATACGGGCTTAGCCGCGCTGCACGAACTCGACGCCGAGCCCGCCGGGCTCGAGTGGATCGTGTCGGATCGCTTCGCCACGGTGGTCGCTTTCGTGCGGCGCGCGCGCGATCCCGAAAACGTGGTCGTCAGCGTTACGAACTTCACGCCCGTCGTGCGCCACGGCTACCGGCTGGGCGTTCCGTTCGGCGGAACGTACGTTGAGGCGATCAACACCGATGCCGAGCGTTACGGCGGCAGCGGCGTCCACAACGGCCCGCTCGCCGCCGAACCGCTCGGCGCGCACGACAAACCGTTTTCGATCGTGATGACGCTGCCGCCGCTGGGGAGCGTGATCCTGAAGCGCGTGTGAGCCCGCCCCTGATAGGCCCAAAGCCTCTCTACGGGGGAAGCGAGCCCGCCGTAGCGTAGCGAAGTGCATCCTCTCTTCGCACCGTAGGAGATCACTTGAACGTTCGTCTTCCGGCCCTAGCGGCGTCGCTCGCTTTGGCCATTTCCGCGCTCCTGCCGGCATCGGCGACGGCCGCGCAAAGCGAATTCGTGTTCGGGCCCGCACCGGCGACGGGACACCCCGTACTCGTAGGCAGCTATTTACGCCACGAGCCCGCCGTCGAACGCGAGGCCTGGCTGCGGCTCGGAGCGCAGCCGAGGCTCCCGCTCTGGCACCGCCAGTTTTCGTACAAAGGCAAGGCCTATTCGTACGAGATGGTCGGAACCGATCCGGCCAAGGGTTCGGTGACGACGACCGTCCCGGTCTACATCGTACCGCTCGATTTCGTCTTCGCGAACCACGTGACGCTCGACGCGCGCGCCAAAGGTCAGTACTATCCGCTTCCCGCCGTGCCCGCTTTCGAGCGCTCGCCGTTCTTCAACGCGGTCGATTTCAAGTCGGGCCCGACCGACGTCGGCACGACGCAATTCATCGACGCCTTCCAGCGCGCCAATTTCTGGCAGAACGTGTCGCGCAAGTCGCCGGACTATCACATGCTCTTGGCGGCGCCGACCGTTCTTCCGGCGCTCAAAATCAACGTGTCGGCGAGCCAGGGTTCGACGAGCACGACGAGCGGCGGCATCGTGTACGGCACCGTCGACGGGAACCTCGCCGACACCGCGGCGCGAGCGTACATGACGAAGATGCATACGATCGCGCCGTCGGGCTTCGCGATTTTTCTCTCCTACAACACGATCATCGGTTCGGGCGTCTCGTTCCACAGTTCGGTCGGGCCGCAAACCTACACGATCACGATGTTCAACGATCCCGGCGTCTTGACGTTTCTCGGCCAGCAATTCGCGTCGGTCGCGAACATCGAAGTCTCGACGCACGAAGTGGGCGAGTGGACGGACGATCCTTTCGGCAACAACATCACGCCCGGCTTCGGCATCTTAGAAGTCGGCGACGCGCTCGACGGCAACCGCTTCTTCGCGCAGCTCGGCAAGATCACGTACAACATGCAGGAGCTCGCCTTCCACGACTGGTTCCTGTGCGATGCGTCGACGTCGGCCAACGGCTGGTACTCGTACCTCGACACCCTGCAACCGCCGGCGCCCGGCTGCTGACGCCGCGCGCCGCTCGCGCCTCTATGGGGAGAAAACGATGAAGACCAAACATCTATTCACGGCGCTGGTTGCGAGTACGCTCGCGTGCGCCGTTGCGAGCGGCGCCTACGCGGCGACCTACACGTACTACGATCTCGGCCCCGGGCCGAACGGCAAAGACGCGTACGGCTACGGCGAGAGCCCGGGCGCCCAGGCCGGCGCGTACTTCGATCATACGATCTCGTGCGGCAAGGATTGCTCGGCGAAGGTCTATTACCCGCTCGCGTGGTCGGGGCCCGGTTCGAGTCCGGTCGTGCTGTTGCCCAACTTCTACGTCGAGGGCTGGGCGTACGGCGCGGGCGGCGCGCTGATCGTCGGAACGCTCATCACGAACGACGGCGGCTCCTTCGGATATCCCCACGCCGCGCTGTGGCAAGGCTCGGCGCACGCGTTCACCGATCTCAATCCGGCGGGCAGCTGCGGCAGCTGTGCGCCGGGCTCGAACGCGTACGGCACGGACGGCTCGTCGATCGCCGGCTCCGGCGGCTCCCCGGAGCACGCGCTGCTCTGGAAGCTCGCGCAGTTGAAGACGCCCATCGATTTGAATCCGGCCGGCTACTCGTATTCGGAAACCTATGCGGTGCGCGGCAACGTGCAGGGCGGCTACGCGTATTCGAGCTCGACGAGCTCGAACCACGCCATGCTGTGGCACGGCAGCGCCGCGAGCGCCGTCGACCTCACGCCGTCGACCGTAACGAGCGCATACATCACCGGACTCGGCTTCAAGAGCGAAGTCGGTTGCGGTTTCCCCGTCGGGTATACGGTAACCCACGCGCTCCTGTGGCACGGCACCGCCAAGAGCGCGGTCGATCTGCATCCCGCCGGATTTACGGATTCGTGCGCTCGCGGCGTTTCGGGCAACGTGCAGGTCGGCTACGGCCACACCGGCGCCAACGTGTTCCATGCCCTGCTCTGGCAAGGCAGCGCGAGCAGCGCCGTCGACCTCCAGCAGTTTCTGCCGAGTTCGTTCACGACGTCCCAAGCGTATGCGATCGACAAAGCCGGTGCGATCCTCGGCTCCGCGTTCTCGACGGCCACGGGTTCGTGGCACGCGGTGCTCTGGGTGCCCTAAGCCGGCTGGGCGCCTACGCGGCTAATCCGATGCAGCGCGCGATCTGTACTCGAATCACGTCGATTTGCTCGGTAGTGACGCGAGAACGGGTTATCGACAAGCGCGCGTGAGGAACGGCTTGCACGCTCCAGGAGAGCGCGAAGCTCAGCTTCTTGCAGCCGTTCGTTCGCGTGGGGACGATCGGCAGCGATGCCCCCGGTATCGCAAGATCTGCTTCGCTGGTTAGCGGCACGACGATCTCGAAGGGCAGGCCCGTACCGAAGTAAGGCGGTCCGCCGACGACGATTGCCGGCCGGAGTTTATTCGGTTCGCCGGACCCTCGCAGCGAATCGCGCCAATCGACGACGACGATATCGCCCGCCTTCACGTCTTGTCGTGCGCGCCGGGGAAGAAGTCGGCGGGCTCGTCGGACCAGCCGCCCGGGTTGGCCTTGAGATACGAAACGGCGTGTTCTATTCCGGTTCGCACTCGGCCGGCGCTATACTCGGCAGCCCATCGCTCTAAAATCTCGCGAGATAGGGCGGAGGCACCGGCGGCACCTCGCTCTGCTGCTGCCTCGTCGAGCGTTCGCCTCGTCTCGAAATCCAGTCGAACGGAAAGCGTTGCGGGCTTTCGCATACGTCGATGATAACACATTTATCATGTTACATCAACCGTAGTTCAGGGCAGGGTCAGCGGCCGGTAGCGCAGGCGGTGCGGCCGCGCCGCTTCTTCGCCTAATCGCGACTTCTTGTTCTCCTCGTACTCTTGGTAGTTGCCCTCGAAGAAATAGACGCGCGAATCGCCTTCGAAGGCGATGATGTGCGTGGCGATGCGGTCGAGGAACCAGCGGTCGTGGCTGATCACGAGGACCGTGCCCGCAAACTCGCCGAGGGCGTCCTCGAGCGCGCGTAGCGTCTCGACGTCGAGGTCGTTCGAAGGCTCGTCGAGCAGCAGCACGTTCGCGCCGGTCAGGAGCGTCTTGGCGAGGTGCAGGCGGCCGCGTTCGCCGCCGGAGAGGCTCCCCACGGGCTTCTGCTGATCGGCGCCTTTGAAGTTGAACCGGCCGAGGTACGCGCGCGAAGGCATCTCGAACTTGCCGACCATCAGCAGATCGAGGCCGCCGCTGACGTCGTCGAAGACGGTCTTCGTGTTATCGAGATCTTCGCGCGTTTGCGACACGACCGCGAGCTTGACCGTTTGCCCGATCTCGATCGTGCCGGCGTCCGGCTCCTCGGTGCCGGCGATCATCCGGAAGAGCGTCGACTTCCCGGCGCCGTTGGGACCGATGATGCCGACGATCGCGCCCGCCGGAATCTTGAACGTGACGTCGTCCATGAGCAGCCGGTCGCCGTACCCCTTGCGCACGCCGTTGAAATCGATCACGCGGTCGCCCAAGCGCTCGGCGACGGGGATAAAAATCTCTTGCGTCTCGTTCCGGCGCTGGTACTCGTAACTCGAGAGCTCCTCGAAGCGCGCGATGCGGCTCTTGCTCTTGGTTTGGCGACCCTTGGTGCCCGCGCGCACCCACTCGAGTTCGCGTTTGAGCGCGCGTTGCCGCGCCGTCTCTTGCGCTTCTTCCTGGGCGAGGCGCGCCTGTTTCTGGTCGAGCCACGAACTGTAGTTGCCTTTCCAGGGGATGCCCCGGCCGCGGTCCAGTTCGAGAATCCACTCCGCCGCGTTATCGAGGAAGTAGCGATCGTGGGTCACCGCCACGACCGTGCCGGGAAAGCGCTGCAAGAAATGCTCGAGCCACTCGACGCTCTCCGCGTCGAGGTGATTGGTCGGCTCGTCGAGCAGCAGCATGTCGGGCTTCGAGAGCAGCAGCCGGCAGAGCGCGACGCGGCGCTTCTCGCCGCCCGAGAGCGGGCCGATCTTCGCGTCCCACGGCGGCAGGCGTAGCGCGTCGGCCGCGATTTCGAGTTGCTGGTCGAGGCTGTCGCCGTCTTGCGAGAAGAGCACGGCTTCGAGCTTGGCCTGTTCGTCGGCGAGTTTTTCGAAATCGGCGTCGGGCTCGCCGTAGGCGGCGTAGATTTCTTCGAGCCGTTTGCGCGCCGCGAGCACGTCACCGAGGCCTTCCTCGACGGCCTCGCGCACGGTCTTTTCGGGATCGAGCTTGGGCTCTTGTTCGAGGTAGCCGATGGAGAGGTTCGCGAGCGGCTTCGCGTCGCCGTCGAATTCGGTATCGACGCCCGCCATGATGCGCAGCAGCGACGATTTCCCCGACCCGTTGAGGCCCAAGATGCCGATCTTCGCGCCGGGAAAGAAGCTCAGACTGATGTCTTTGAGGATCTGGCGTTTGGGCGGCACGACCTTGCCGACCCGGTGCATCGTGTAAACGTACTGCGACATCGCCCTCTATGATGGCACCGCCGGGACGTTTTCCCTCCCCGCGGAAGACGGCGGCGTGGCGATCGATTTTTCGGCGGGCGCGGCTCGCTTCGAACGGGAACTGGGCGGCGTCGCGTTACCGCCGCTCGCGCTCGTGGAGCGCGAGATGCAAACGCCCGCTGCAATCGAGGACGTGGCCGCCGCGGTCGCGGCGGCGCTCGCAACCGTGCCGCTCCCGCGCGGCAGCGTTGCGATCGGCGTCGGCAGCCGCGGCATCGCCGGGATCGGCCCGATCGTCGCCGCGCTCGTGCGCGCGCTGCGCGCGGGCGGCGCGACGCCGTTCGTCGTGCCCGCCATGGGTTCGCACGGCGCGTCGACCGCCGCGGGGCAAGCCGAGGTTCTCGCGCATCTCGGCATCACCGAAGAGGCCGTGGGCTGCCCGATCCGCGCGACGATGGAGACCGTGCGCGTCGGCGCCACAGGCGACGGCCTCGACGTCTACCTCGACTCGTTCGCGAACGAAGCGGACGCGATCGTCGTCGTCAACCGCGTCAAGCCGCACACGTCGTTCGCCGGCCCGCTGGAGAGCGGGCCCGCGAAGATGCTCGCGATCGGCATCGGCAACGCCGACGGCGCGCGCTCGATCCACGCGGGCGGCTGGCACGCGATGGCACGCAACGTCGAATCGGCCGCGCGCGTGACGATCGGCACCGGGAAAGTCGCCTTCGCGCTCGCGATCCTCGAAAACGCCGCCGAGCGGCCGTGCCGCATCGAAGCGATCGCCGCGAACGACCTCTTGGCGCGCGAGCCGGCGCTGCTTCTCGAAGCGAAGGCGAACCTCGCGCGCTTGCCGTTCGAGCGCATGGACGTGCTCGCAATCGATCGCGTCGGCAAGAGCATCAGCGGCACCGGCGCCGACCCCAACGTCACGGGCCGCTTCGCGACCGACGCCGCCGGCGGCGGCCCCCAGGTGACGCGGCTCGTCTTCTTCGCGCTGGCGCCGGACTCCGACGGCAACGCCAACGGGATCGGCCTGTGCGACGTCGTGACGGCGGAACTCGCGTCGCGCTACGATCCCGTGCCGACCTACTTGAACGCGCTGACGACCACGGCCGCGCTCAACGCGAAATTACCGATGGTGATGCCGACGAAACGGCTGGCGATCGCCGCGGCGCTGCGCATGTGCCCGGGGCTCACGCCGGAACGAGCCGTCGTGGTGCGCGCGAGCGACACGCTGCACTTGCAGCGGCTGTGGGTGTCGGCCGCGGCACTCGCGGCGCTCGATGCCGCCGGCCGGGCGTATCGCGTGCTGCGGCCGCTCGCGCCGCCCGACTTCGACGCGGCTTACGACTGACGTTCGGCCAGATACTGGTGCACGAAGGCGATCGCGGTGCTGCCTTCACCGACGCCCGCGGCCACGCGCTTGATCGAACCGTGGCGCACGTCGCCCGCGGCGAAGAGTCCGGGCACGCTCGTTTCGAGCAGATACGGATCGCGCGCGAGCGGCCAGCCCGCGCCGTCGCGCGCCAGGTCGCGAACGTCGCGGCCCGTGCAGACGAAACCGTCCTTGTCGCGTACGACCGTGGGGGGCAGCCAATCGGTCTGCGCGTCGGCGCCGATGAAAACGAACACGGCCTGGGCCGGCAGTTCGCTCTTGGCTCCCGTCACGCGGTCGCGCACGCGAATGGCTTCGAGGTGCGATTCACCCAGGAACGCCACGGCCTCACCGTGAGCTCGCACCGACACGTTCTCGCGGGTCGCGAGTTCGTCGATCAGATACTGCGACATCGAGGCGGCGAGCCCGTCGCCGCGCACGAGGATCGTCACCGTGGCGGCGTACGCGGAAAAATACATCGCGGCTTGCCCCGCCGAATTGCCGCCGCCGATCAGCACGATGTCCCGCCCCGCGACCGACGGCGCCTCGCTGCGCGACGCGCCGTAAAAGACGCCGCTCCCCACGAACCGCGCGACGCCTTCGGCTTCGAGCGCGCGGTACGAGACGCCGCTCGCGAGCACGACCGCCGCCGCGTCGATCGCCGTGCCGTCTTCGAAGACGACGCGGTGGCCGGCAGGCCCCGGTTCGAGCGCGCGCGCTTCCCGCGCCACGAGCAGTTCCGCGCCGAAGCGGCGCGCTTGATGGTGCGCGCGCGCCGCGAGTTCGTCGCCGGAGAGTCCGCTCGGAAAACCCAAGTAGTTTTCGATGCGCGACGACGTGCCCGCCTGACCGCCCGTCGCCCGGCGCTCGATCAGCACGGTCGTCAGACCTTCGGAAGCGCCGTAGACCGCGGCGGCGAGGCCGGCGGGGCCGCCGCCGACGATCGCGACGTCGTACCGCTCCAGTCGCGGCTGCGTCTGCAAATTGAGAGCGCGCGCGAGTTCGCGCTGCGACGGCTGCACGAGCACGAGGTCGTCGCCCAACTCCGCGGGGACGACGACGACCGGAAATTTTTCCGCGGCCAGCGCCTGCGGCGGAACGCCCTCGGCGTTCGCCGCGGCGGCGGGCTCCAGCCACTCGAACGCTTCGCGGTTGAGCGCGAGAAATTCGCGCAGGTCGTGGCAGGCCAGATCGTCGTTCGATCCGATCACGATGGGAAAGCGGGATTCGACCAGCGCCTCTTCCTGCACGCCCGCGAGCCGCGTCGACGAGATTTCGAGAATCGCGCGGCGCACCTCGCCGTCGGTCGCGATCAGGTGGCGAAACTCAACCGCCTCGATGCGAATGAGGCGCGAAGCTTCGAGAGCGCGCGCGGACACGAACGACGTGGTTCCTAAGAGGAGCGGAATCTCGCCCAGCGTCTCGCCGGGGCGGCGCGTCGCCAAGACCCGGCGTTCGCCCGCGTAGCGCTTCTCGATGACGAACGAGCCCTCGAGCAAGGCGTAGACGGGCACCGATTCGCCTTCGTGCACGAACGTTTCGCCCGCGCGCACGCGCACGTCGGCCGAGCGTTCGGCGAGCCGCCGCGCGAGATCGCCCGAGAGATGGGCGAAGAGCGGAATCGTCCGCAGTTCGTCGACGGAAACCATCGCTTCAGCGCTCTTGCGCCGCGAGCCGCGAGCGGCCGCGCTCGATCTCGCCCATGACCTGCTCTGCGCCGAGCCGCGACTCGGCCACCATGTAGCCCGCCGCGGCGACGAGCACGCACATGCCGCCGATCGTGATGGTCGTGGGCAGCCACTGTACCGCTCCGTGCACGAAGTAATCGACGCCGATGGAGAGGCAATCGATGACGAAGACGACGACCGCGCTAAAAAACAGCGTGACCGAACGCTCCGCAAACCGCGCGCGGATCTCGTGCCGGTCGAGTTCGAGGCGCACGCGCTCCGGTTCGGCCACGTGTCCCGCCTCGATCGCCGCGAGCAGCACGCGCGAGCGATCGACGACGCGTCCCAGACGCAGCAAGGCCGATGCGACGAGCGATCCGGAGGCGAGGATCAAGAGCGCGGGCGTGATCATCGCGGCGATGATGCCTTGGGCCGGGGTCATCATGGGAGACGCTCGCGGGGACGGACATCCACGCTGCGACGGTGTTCCGGGCGCGCGCCCTCTTCCTTCGGCCGGCCGGCCATACTTTCGGTTAGGCCGTCGCCCGCTCGGGCTTCGCGTCGCGTTGACGGAGCCGCAGCAGCGTGTAGGCCTCCGGCCGGAAGCGCCGCGTCGCGCGCCGGAACGCGAAGGTGAACCCGGGCCACAGCGTCGTGTTCTTGCCGTTCGCGTCCAGGTACCAGCTACGGCAGCCCGTCGACCAAACCGTGTGGCGCATCTTCTTCTGGATGCGGGCGTTGAAACGGCTTTGCGCCTCGGGCTTCACGTCGACGGCGCGCACGCCGAGTTCGCGCATCGTTTCGAGCGCGCTCAGAACGTAGCGGTACTGCGCTTCCATCATGTAAATCATCGAGTTGTGACCGAGCCCCGTATTGGGGCCGATGATCAGGAAGAGGTTGGGAAATCCCGCGACGTTCGTGCCGAGGTAGGCCTCCATGCCGGCGCGCCACGTCTCGTTGAGTTCGCGGCCGTCGCGGCCGTAAACGCGCACGGGCGTGACGCCGTCGGTCGCGCGAAAACCGGTGCCGTACACGATGACGTCGGCCGGATGCTCGACGCCGTCGCCCGTCACGATCGAACGTTCGCGCACTTCGGCGATGGCCGACGTTTCCAGGGACACGTTTGGCCGCTGCAGGGCAGGATAGTAGTCGTCGGAGATCAGGACGCGCTTGCAGCCGAGGCGGTAGTGCGGCGTTACCTTCGCGCGCAACTCGGGATCCGCGATCTGCGACTCCAAGTGACGCAGCGCGACGCGTTCCTCCACTTTCAAAATGTTCGGGTTTACGACGAAACCGAGCGCCCGCAGTTCGAGCAGCCAGTAGATCGCGCCGCGCACGAACGTCGCGTACGGCGCGAAGCGGCGCAGGCGTCGCTGCAGCGGGCCGACGGGTCCGTCGGGCCGGGGGATGATCCACGGCGGCGTGCGTTGGAAGACCGTGACGCGCCGCGCGACCGGCGCGATCTCGGGCACGAATTGAATGGCGCTCGCACCGGTGCCCACCACCGCGACGTCCTTGCCGTGCAGGTCGACGGCGAAATTCCACTGCGACGAATGGAAACTCGGGCCCGCGAAGCGCTCGATTCCCGGCAGGTGCGGCACATTCGGCTTGCTGAGCGGCCCCATCGCGGTGACGAGCACGCGGCCCGAAAACGTCCGGCCGCCGGCGGTGCGGACGCGCCACGTGGCCGACGCGTCGTCGTACGTGGCTTCCGAGACCTCGGTGCCGAAACGAATGCGGTCGCGCAGCGCGTGACGGTCGACCGTCGCCTTGAGATAATCCCAGATCTCCGCCTGCTTGGGAAAGACGCGCGTCCAATCGGGGTTGCGTTCGAAGGAAAACGAGTAGAGCATCGACGGGATGTCGCAGGCGCAGCCGGGATACACGTTGTCCCGCCACGTGCCGCCCACGTCGTTCGCGCGTTCGAGGATCAAAAACGACGGAAAGCCGGCCGATTCCAAACGGATCGCCATGCCGATGCCGCCGAAACCGGCGCCGACGATGATGACGTCGGCATCGACGGCGGGGGCGGTTTCCGAGCGTGACGGCGCCGGCGCGGTGAGCATCGCTTCAAGAGTACGTCCCGGCGAGAACGCGCACCCGCCGCGCGGGTGGACGGGGACGAAAGCCGGAACTTCGCACCCGGGAGTTGCTCGATGGCGATACACACCCTTTCCACTGCGGCCTTTGCGATGCTCGCGCTCGCCGCGGGGTCCGGCTGTTCCGGCGGCGGTAGTGGACCGGCGACGCCCGCAGCGCCCGTCGCGCCGGTGCAAGACATCGCTTCCGGACATATGGTTGTCGACTCCGCGGCACTAACCCGCGCGACGAAGACGATCGCCGTTTCGGACGACGAGAACGCTGCCGTGATCGTCTTCGACCCATCGGGAAAAACGCTCGCGGTCCTGAGCGGATTCGGTTTCCCGCAAGGTTTGGCGAACGATACCGAGGGCGATCTCTACGTCGCCGATCAGACCAATAGCCGCATTCAAGTCTACGCGCCCGGCTTCAAAGCAAAGCCGAAAACGTTGAGCGATCCCGGTCAATATCCATTAAGCGTTGCCGCCTTCGCGGCCGGCCGGTACGTCGCCGCCGTCAATCAGTATACGACCACCTACGGTCCGGGCAGCGTTACGCTATACGCGAACGGCACGCGCCGGGCTACGATTACGAACGAGGCGATCGGCCAAGCATCGTTTGCCGCATTCGATGCGCGCGGCAATTTATACGTGACCTTCTCTCCGAAGGGCGGCCACTGCCCGTGCATCGGCGTGATCGCCGGCGCGACGAACGGCGGCAACAAACTGACCCTGCTGATGACGTCGAATTCGATTTCTCCCGGCGGAATCCAAGTCACGACGAACGGCCGCGTCGCGATCTTCGATGACGGGACCGACGCGGTCGATACCTACGAGCCTCCCAAAGGCGGCTCGCTCGGCTCGCCCGTTGCGCGCACGGTGCTCGGAACGCCGCTCGACGCGCCGGCCCAATTCGCGTTCACCGCCGACATGCAAGACTTGTACGTCGCCAACAACAGCGACAACAATTCGCTCTACGAGTTCGCCTATCCGCGCAGCGGCGGGGCGGTGTCGTCGATCAGCGTCGGCGGGCTGCCGTTCGGTGTCGCGCTCTTCCCGAAACAAGATCCGCGCTAACGAAGAGTCGCATTCTTACGACGCTTCGTAACTCGCGACGCAACGTCGCGAACTTAAGGCGAGACCGCGAAGACCGTCCCGCCGCCGGCCGGCCCTCCGAACGTGGCGGCGCCGAAGAGCTTTCCGTCGCGAACGGTCAGCCCGGCCTCGGGACGTCCGCCGTCGACTTTACCCGAAAAGCGATGCAGCACGCGCTCCGTTCCGGCGGGCGTTATCGAAAACACCGTGCCGTAGGCTTTCGCGCCGCCGCCCGCGCTGCCGCCGAACGTCGTTCCGAAGAGCACGCCGTTCGAGGCGGCCAGCCCGGCCAGCGAATCCTCGCCGTCGTTGCCGCCTGCAAACGAGTGAATGACGGTTTCCGCGCCGGACGGCGAGAGTTTGAAAACCGTGCCGCATCCGCCGGCGCAGGCGCGGCTGCGGCCGCCGCCCGCCGTCGTGCCGAACAGCGTGCCGTTCACGGCAACGAGCGTGCCCTGCGGACGAGCGCCGTCGGCGCCGCCTCGAAAACTGTACACGACGCGCTCGGCGCCGGAAGGCGCGATTGCAAAGACGGTCCCGAAACCGTATTTACCGCCCTGCGTCGTCGTGCCGTACAACATGCCGGCTTGCTCGACCAAGCCCGCCGCGGGAGCTAATCCGTCGGGTGCCTTCCGAAAAGTATGGAGCACGGTCGCGGAGCCCGTCGGATCGACCTTGAAAACCGTTCCGTTATTGCTCGCGCCGCCCGACCCCGTGGTTCCGTACAAATAGCCGCCGATGTCGACCACGCCCCCGTTGGGAAACGCACCGTCGGATCCGCCTTTGAAAGCGTAGAGGACGGTTTCGACTCCCGCGGACGTAAGGCTGAATACGGTACCGCAACCGAGGCTCAAGCAGCCGCGTCCGAAACCGCCGAAAACCGTCACGCCGTAGAGCGTGCCTTCGGCGTTGAGAAACGGTCCGACCGGCGCCGCACCGTCGGGCACGCCCATGAAGCGGTAAACGATTCGCTCCGCGCGAGTCGGCTCGATCGCGAACACCGTTCCACAGCCGTCGAGACCGTTGCACTGCTGCAACCCGCCCGAAAACGCAGCCCCGGCGAGCGCGCCGTCGAAATCGACCAAACTCCCGGTCGGCGACATGCCGTTCATCGACTTCTCGCCGAAGCCGTGCAGAAGCTCGAACGAATCGCGATCCACCGCGGCGCCCGCATCGAACGAGCGAGCGGCCGATCCGGACGTTGCCGCGCTCGCCAGGTTCGGCGTGGCGCTCCCCGCACCGCCGCAGCCGGAAAGCACGAACGAGAGCGATGCCATACAGGCGCCGAGCAAAAACTTGGCTGCGTTCCCGTGCACGAGAACCTCCGCGGGCTAGAGGTCGGGTATTGCACGCTCAGACGCCGTGCCGGGCAGTGACGTTCCCCGGCTTCGTCCGCACGGAAACCGCAGCGACCGCGCTAAAACGCCCGCTTCTTCTTATCGACGATCTGCCAGATCATCGGCGTGAAGATGAGCTGCATCGCGAGCGACATCTTCCCGCCCGGGCAGACGATCGTGTTCGGCCGCGACATGAACGAATCGTGCAGCATCGAGAGCAGGTACGGAAAGTCGATTCCCTTGGCGTTACGGAAGCGGATCACGAGCATGCTCTCGTCGGCGGACGGTATTTCCCGGGCGATGAAGGGATTCGAGGTGTCGACGATCGGGACGCGCTGGAAGTTGACGTGCGTTTCGGTAAACTGCGGCACGATGTATTTCACGTAATCCGGCATGCGGCGCAAGATCGTGTCGACGATGGCCTCGTGCGAGTGGCCGCGCGAAATCCGGTCGCGATGCAGCTTTTGAATCCATTCGAGGTTGATCGTCGGCACCACGCCCACCAGGAGATCCGCGTGGCGAGCGACGTTGGCTTTCTCGGTGACGATCGCGCCGTGCAGGCCCTCGTAAAAGAGCAGGTCCGTCCCCGGCGGGATGTCTTCCCAATCGGTAAACGTTCCGGGCGGCTGGTTGTACGGCGCGGCTTCGACGTCATCGTGCAGGTAACGCCGGATGCGCGCCGTCCCGGATTCGCCGTACGTGCGAAAGGCCGCCTCGAGTTCTTCGAAGAGGTTGCCTTCGGGGCCGAAGTGACTGAAATGGTTGTCGCCCGCCTTGGAACGCTGGGCCAACTGCTCGCGCATCTCCAGACGATCGTAGCGGTGGAACGCGTCGCCCTCGATGATGGCCGGGTTGAGCTTTTCCCGGCGAAAGATCTGTTGGAACGTCGATTTCACGGTCGTCGTTCCGGCACCGGAAGAACCCGTGATCGCGATGATGGGGTGTTTTGCCGACACGTCTAGCCTTACTTATCCGGTCCGGAAGAGAGAGCGTTCGTTGAAGAGCGGCGTGGCGAAGACGAGTTCTTCGCCGCGATCGTACTTCTCGTGATAGGACACGAGCCGTTCGACCTCGCGCCGCGAGCCGAGAATGAGCGGCACGCGCTGGTGCAGGCTCGCCGGCTTGACGTCGAGGATGCGATGCCTGCCGGTCGTCGCCGCGCCGCCGGCCTGTTCGACGATCATCGCCATCGGATTGGCCTCGTAGAGCAAGCGGAGCCGCCCTTCGCGCGAGGCGTCCTTCGTGTCGCGCGGATACATGAACAGTCCGCCGCGAATGAGGATGCGGTACACTTCGGCGACGAGCGAGGCGACCCACCGCATGTTGAAATCCTCGCCGCGCGGCCCGGCTTTGCCCTCGATACATTCGTCGACGTAGTACTGCACGGGCGGCTCCCAAAAGCGCCGGTTCGAAGCGTTGATCGCGAACTCGTGCGTCTCTTCGGGGATGCGCATGTCGGGATGCGTCAGCGTGTACGCGCCGATTTCGCGATCGAGCGTGAAGCCGTGCACGCCCGCGCCGAGCGTGATGACGATCATCGACGTCGGTCCGTAGAGCGCGAAGCCCGCCGCCCATTGCTGCGTGCCCGGCTGCAGGAAATGCTCGGGTTTCGGATCGGTCACGCCGTCGGGCGCGCGCAGGATGGAGAAAATCGTTCCGACCGTCACGTTGACGTCGAGGTTCGAGGAGCCGTCGAGCGGATCGAAGACGAGCATGTAGCGGCCGCGCGGGTACTGCGCGGGAATCGCGTACGGCTGCTCGAGTTCTTCCGAAACCATGCCGCAGAGGTTGCCGCCCCACTCGCACGTGCGCAGCATGATGTCGTCGGAGATCACGTCGAGCGGCTTTTGCGACTCGCCTTGGACGTTGACCGCGGTGGCCACGGCGGACGGCGTCGCGAGCGCTCCGCGCGAGACCGCCGACGCGATGAACTTGCACGCGGTCTGCACGTCGTTGAGCAGCGCCGTGAACTCGGTATCGAACCGCGCGTCACGACGTTGCTCTTCGATGATGAACCGGCTGAACGTCGTGCGGCCGTTCGGCATCTTCCCTCTCCCTCGAGCGACCGAGTCCCAGGCTCGGTCGCTGGCTGTTCGGTCGGTTCGATACGGCTCTCCTTGCGTTGTTCCGCTTGCGTTGCGCGCAACAGCGCAAACGTGACGCGTGCCAAAGCGGGCGGTCTCCTCCTAATGGTGTACACCGCGACCTCGAAAAGATTCGTCCTTCACTATTAGACGGAAATCGGCAATTATGCCGAGAACCATAATCATAGACTTATGATTTCCCTTCACCAGCTCAAGACGTTCCTGGCCGTCGCCGCGAGCGGCTCCGTGCGGGAGGCCGCCGACACGCTCGTGGTCTCCCAGCCGGCGGTCTCGGCGGCGCTGGCCGGGCTGCAGCGCGACGTCGGAGCGCCGCTCGTCGCCCGGAACGGCCGGGGGCTGGTCCTCACCGCCGCCGGGGAGCAACTCGCGGTGTACGGGCGACGCGTCTTCGCGTTGCTCGATGAAGGGCTGGAGCGGACGCGCGAGTGCGCCGACGCGTCACGGCGCCGGCTCCGGCTCGCCGCCGTGACGACGGCCGCGGAATACCTCGCGCCCGAACTCTTGCAGCGCTTCCGCGAATTCGAGCCGGCGATCGAAGTGGAACTCGAGGTCGGCAACCACTCGCGGGTGTGGGATCGCCTCGGTCACTGGGAAGTCGACGTCGTCCTGGCCGGCCGGCCGCCGAGCGGCGCGCCGTTTCGCACCATCGCCACGCGCGATCACCGCCTCATCGTCATAGCGCCGGCCGGGCGCACGTACGACGTCGACGCGCTCGCGCAAACGACGTGGCTCGTGCGCGAACCGGGCTCCGGCACGCGCGCCGCTACCGAAGATTTGTTTTCGTTGATGCAGATCGATCCGCCGCGGTTAACGATCGGCTCGAACGGCGCGATTCAGGCATGCGTGCGCGCCGGACTCGGCGTCTCGCTCGCCTCGGGCGACGCGGTCGACGGCGAATTGTCGGCCGGAACGCTGCAGGCGGTCGCGACGCCGCTCACGCCGCTGGCGCGCAGTTGGCACCTCGTCACCTCGAGCGATCGCGCGCTCTCGGAGGCCGCGGCGCGCTTCGCCGCGTTCGTCGCCGATGCGGCGAAGTTCGTGCTGGCGGGAAGCGGCGCTACGGCGCCGCCTTCCCCACCACGATAACTTCGAAGGTCCCCGGGACGACCGTGCGCGTCGGGCGCTGCGAGCCCGGCGCCGGCGGCCCTTCCTTGACTTGCGCCGTGACGAGCAGCGCGTCGTGCGTGTTCGGGTCGACGGTCATCGTCCGCGCGCGCGGCTCCGTGGTTACCGTCTGCACGAGCGTGTACGCATCGGGCGAATCCTCGTGATAGACCGATAGCGTGCCCTCGCCGTTCGAGCTATACGCGAGCTGGGCGCCCGGGTCGAAGGCCGCGGCGTCGGGACCTTGGCCGATCGCGAGCGTCGCGACGACCTTGCCGCTCGTCGCGTCGACGACCGTCATCAACTTGTTCGAACACACCGAGAAGAGCCGCAGGTGCGCGACGTCGATCGCGAGCCCGGAGGGGCCGTCGCACGTCCCGAGCGGCCACGTATTCGTCACCGCGTTCTTCGCCGTGTCGATCGCGACGATTTCGTTCTTGTCCTCGATGTTCGCGTAGACGAACCCGTTCTGCCCCGAGACCGCGAACTCCGGACGGCCCGGCAGCGCGACCGTCGCGACCACCGCATTCGTGGCGGCGTCGACGACGGTCGCATCGTTACTGCCGCCGTTCATCGTGAGCACGTGCTTGGAGGCCGGGTCGTACACGATCGCATCGGGGTTCTTGCCCGCGATCGAGACTTTGCCCGAGACCTGCAACGTCTTCAGATCGAAGACGCTGAGGCTATTGTCGCGGCCGTTGCTCGTGAAGCCCTTGCCGGCGTCTTGCGCGAGCGCGATGCCGTGCACGCCCGGCGTGCCGGGGATTTCGGTGACGACGCTGCCGCTTGCCGGATCGACGACCATCACGCGCGTTGCGCGCGAAACGAAGAGGTGCTTCGCGACCGGATCGTACGTCAGGTAGTCCCAGCCGCCGTCGCCGCCGAGCGTGAACTTCTTGACGATCGTTAAAGGTGCGGCCGGTGCGGCGGCGAGCCGCGTCGAGCCGGCTGCCGCGGGCGACGCCGCGAACGAAGGGGCCAGGGCGACGCACGCGAGCGCCGCAGCAAATGAATTGCGCATATCCGTATGTACGCCGGAACGTGCCGAAAGATTCCGAATAGCGCGGCGATGCCGACCTCCCGAACGATGACGCTTCCCGACGGCCGCTCGCTCGACGTCCTCGCCGACGACGCACGAAGCGGGCCCGCGCTCCTCCTCCACCACGGAACGCCCTCCGACGGGACGCTATGGTTCGACTGGGCCGACGCGGCGCGCGCGCACGGACTTCGCCTGCTCGCGATGTCCCGGCCCGGATACGGCGCGTCGAGCCGGCAGAGCGGTCGCGCCGTCGCCGCCGCCGCGGCCGATGCGGCGGCGGTCCTCGACGCGTTCGACGCGCCGTGGTTCGTGACGGCCGGCTGGTCGGACGGCGGGCCGCACGCGCTCGCCTGCGCCGCGCTGCTCGGCGACCGTTGCCGCGCCGCCGCCACGCTCGCGGGCGTCGCGCCGTACGACGCCGAGGGCTTAGCGTGGCTCGACGGCATGGGTCCCGAAAACCATGAGGAATTCGGCGCGGCGCTCCAGGGCGAGGATGCCGTGCGCGCCTGGCTCGAGCAGAACGCGAGCGACCTGCGCACCGCGACCGCGGCGGGCCTGGCCGACGCGTTCGGCGGTCTCGTGCCGCAAGTCGATCGCGACGCGCTCGCGGGCGGCTTCGCCGAACGGATGGCGTCCACGCTCCGCAGCGCGCTGGCGCGCGGCTACGACGGCTGGATCGACGACGACCTCGCGTTCACGAAGCCGTGGGGATTCGCGCTCGACGCCATCACCGTACCGGTGACGGCGTGGCAAGGTGATCTCGATCTCATGGTGCCCGACGCGCACGGCACGTGGCTCGCGAAGCACGTCCCAGGCGCGGTCGCGCGGCGCGCGCCGGGGCACGGGCACATTTCGCTCGTGACGACGTATCGGGATCAAATTTTGGGCGACCTGTTGCGACCGGCAACCGCCCTTTAGACGTTACCGTTGAAGAACGGTCAACAGACCCGCGCCGGCCATGAGCGCTCCGAACAAAATTACGAAGACGCCCATGAAAACAACCGAGCCCGTTCTTTTCATGTAAAAGTCGCGGGGATACGGCATGAACCGCGCACTCTCTAAGGCGTCTAAAAAGAAATTCTCCAGAGCGCCCTTTGGACCAAGGCGCGGATCGTCGATCTCGCCGAAGTTCTTACGGTTGTCCGCCGCGATTTCTTCGGAACGAACGACGATTGCGATGCCCCCGAGTGCGATGACGACTCCCAGGCCCATCGCCCACTGCCGGGCACCGCGTGTTCCCCCAACGACATCGCTCCTCGACGTTTCCTTCGCCACCTTACGTACCGATGGTATCGCCAAAGGTAACGGTACCCTAGCGCAGCGCGATCAGCCCGATCCCGACGATGACGCCGATCGCGGCAACGACGGCCGCACCGACCGTCGCCGCCTTCGTGTCCGACCGGACGCGGCGGTGGGCGTCTAAGTCTCGCGCAACCACTACGTACCGGTAGCCGCCGTACGCGCCCACGACGCTGCCGAAGAGCGCCATCACCGTGCCGAAGACGATCGACGCGCCGCGATTGGGCTCGTGCATTTGCAGCACGATGCCGAACTCTTGGGCGAAGAGCGCGAAACGCGCGATAACGAACCCGAAGGCGACGAAGGCGAGCGCCGTGCGCACGTACGCAAGAAACGTGCGCTCGTTCGCGAGCACGTCGGTGGGCTTGGGATCGTCCACTAGGCCGGCACCGTCGTCGCAGCGCGAGCGCTCTCGTACGCGCGGCGAGCGTTCTCGAGCGCCGCTCGATCGACGGCGACGCCCGCGTACGGGCCGTCGGCGAGCGGCTCGAAGAGGCGCGCGGGCAAGACGTCGTCACCTTGCGTCCAGCCTTGCCGCGCGTTGATCCGGCGCTTGCGTTCCCACGTCCGCTGCGCGCTCGCGCGCAACTCGTCCGGGCTCAAGGCTAGACCCGTGACCGCCGACCACAGCGCGGCGGCCTCGCCGTAGAAATCATCGAAGCAGCCGCGGATAAACTTGCACAGCACGAGCGAGTCCCAAATCATCGCGTAATCCTCGGCGTCGATCGCCGTGCGGGCGAGCGATTCACCGTCGCGCGTGACGCCCGGCTCGCGCAGGTCGCTCTCGTAGGTTGCGGCCCGGTTGTGGCAGGCGCCGCGCGTGCAAACCGCAAGGCCGAGGGCGTAGGCCGGCAGCGCGCGCGGCTCGTAGCCGGGGAGTTCGAGGCCCTTGGCGTGCATCGCGAACGCCTCGGCGCCGCCGCCGATGCGCGCGGCGGCCGCGCGCACGCCGAGCGCGAGCACGTCGCCGAGACCGCTTCGCGCGGCGATCGCGTCGATCGCGGGCGCGAGCACGGCGGCGTTGCCGAAGGCGAGCGCCGGTCCGAACGCGTGGGCGTCGACGAGCCCGCGTTCGGCGCATTCCATCGCGAACGCGATGGTGCCGCCGGTCGAAATCGTATCGAGCCCGTAGCGGTCGCAGCGTTCGATCGCGTCGAGCACCGCGTCGAGGTCGTCCACGCCGCAGTTCGGGCCGAACGCCCACACCGATTCGTATTCGCTGGCCGCCGCTTTCTTGCGGTCGAGGTCGCGCCGCACGTACATGTGCTCGCACTGCACGGGGCACCCCGCGCACCCCGAGCGCAACTCGACGTACGTTCCACGCGATTCGCGAGCGCGCTCGGGCGTCACTGCTTCGACGCCGGCGAACGTGGCAGCCGTGAAGTTGCGCGTCGGCAGCTGACCCATGCGCTGCAGCACGCGCATGTTCGCGCCGGTGCCGAGCACGCGGTACTTCGCCGTCTTCGGGCCGAGCGCGCGCGCCTTCAATTCCGCGGCGAGCGCCGCCGTCGTCTCGGGATCCGCGGGCGCGACGTTGCCCGCACCGCGCAGCACGATCGCTTTGAGCCGCTTGGCGCCCATCACCGCGCCCGTGCCGCCGCGGCCCGCTTGCCGGCCGTCGTTCTCGACCGCCGCGAAGCGCACGCCGCGCTCCCCCGCCGGCCCGATCGCGCAGACGCGCAGACGACGGTCGTTCGCACGCTGGCGCAGCGCGACCGTCGTTTCGCGCGCGCTCGTGCCGAGCAACGCCGTCGCGTCTTCAAAGCTCACGCACTCCCGCTCGATCGCGAGCGTCGTCCATTCCGAAGCGCGGCCCGTGACGACGAGCGCGGCGAGGCCGCAGCGCCGCAGTTGCGCGGACCAGTGGCTCGACGACAGACCTTCGTTGAGCAGACCCGTCAGCGGCGAAAGCGCGGCGATCGCGTGTTTGTTCGCGGCCGGAACCGGCGTCGCCCCGAACGGCCCGGCCGCAAAAACGAGCGGACTCTCCGGGCCGAGCGGATCGACGGGCCCCGGCTCGAGGAGCGCGAGCGCGCGATCGAGCAGCAGCACCGCAAGGCCGACGCCGCCGAGCGCGTCGGCAAAATCGGCGTCGCTCAGCTCGTAACGGCGCCACGTGCGCGATCCGAGGTCGACTTCGAGAACCGTCCGCGGCCCGGCGTACGCGCCCGTCATCCGCCGCTCGCCAGGAACAGCACGACCGGCTTGTCGCTTGCGGTGAAGGCATCGTTCGCGTGTGCCGCGCGGCGGCCGTCGAGCAGCAGCAGGTTCGGTTCGACGAAGTCCTCGCGCTCCAAATCCACGACGCTGCCGACCAACGCCGGATAGGCGGCGCCGAGCGCGCGCACGAGTTCGCGTCGCGTCATGCTTTCGCCGCCGATCTCGACCGCGGCCGCACCGGCTAGATTCCTGGCCATCCCGAACAGTTCGACGGTCATGAGGCCGGCCGCTCCGCGCGCACGAAGCGCACCTCGCCGGCGCGCGAGGCGTCGTAGCCGCCGAGAGCGTCGATCGACGCGCGCAGCGCCGGATCGCGCATCGTTTCGAGCACGGTCACGAAACGCGGGTCGTCGAGCGACGACGCGAGCACCGCCAGTTCGTACGGCTCGGTTGCCAGCGGCACGAAATCGCAGCCGAGCGCGCGCGCCGCGGCCAGGATGCCGAGCCCGCAGTCCGCGCTGCAGTCGGCCACGAGCGCGGCGACCGCCAGGTGCGTGAATTCGATGCGCTCGTACCCGTCGACCTCGCTCGGTGCGATGCAGTCACGCGCGAGCAGCGCGTCGAGCAGCATGCGCGTTCCGGCGTCTTTCTGGCGGTTCACGTAGCGCGCGCGGGTGCGCCGCACGTCGGCGAGCGACTGCAGGCCGAGCGGATTCCCGCGCGCGACGATCAGCCCTTGCGTGCGCTCGGCAAAGGCGACGAGCGCGACGTCGATGCCGGGCGCGTAGCGGCGCACCGCGACCTCATTATACGTTCCGGTCGCGGGATCGAGCACGTGCGTCCCGGCAAAGTGCGTGGAGCCTTCGGAGAGCGCCGCGAGCCCCGCGATGCTGCCGACGTTCGCGGAAACGAGTTCGAGCCCGCGCTCGGCGACGGCACCCGCCAGCAGATCGATCGCGACGTCGTGGCTGCCGACGGCGAGTAACGTCCGCTCGATCGAGGCGCGCGAGCGCAACGCCCGCGCGCGAAACGTCGCGCCCGGATGCGCGCCTTCGGTGAAGCGCGAGATCGTCAGCAGCGCGTTGGCGCGCGAGAGCGACGTGATCACGCCCGCTCCGCGCCGCAGGGGAATCGCGACGGTGCGCTCGCCCACGCGGGCCGCGACGACGCGCACGAACTCGTCTTCACCCAGCGGCGAGAAGAGTTTGCGCGCGAGCGTGACGTCGAAAAACGCTTCGTCGGGCGCGTCGAGGTGCGCGAGCCGCTCCACGACCGGCCGCAAGAACAAGTCGGCGCACAGCGCGGCGCTGACGGGATAGCCCGGAATGCCGAACAGCGGAACGCGCCGGCCCTCGCGAGCCTGCGCGAGCCCGAGCACGACCGGATGCCCGGGCCGAATCGCGACGCCGTGCACGAAGACCTCGCCGACCTGCGCGAAGACGCGCGGCGTGTAGTCGTCGCGTCCGGCCGAACTGCCCGCGTTGACGACGACGGCATCGCACGCGGCGAGCGCATCCGCGACGACGCGTTCGAGCGCAACCGGATTGTCGGCGACGCGCGGCAGCAGAACTGGCACGCCGCCGAAGCGTCGCACGCATGCCGCGAGCAGCACGGCGTTCGAATCGACGATCGCGCCGCGCGGGGGCGCGGCCACGCTCGGATCGACGAGTTCGTCGCCGGTCGTGACGATTGCGACGCGCGGCCGGCGTACGACTTCGACCTCGGTGATGCCGGCCGATGCGAGCGCGGCGAGATCGGCGGGGCCGAGGCGCCGCCGGCTCGGCGCCACGGCCTCCGTCGCCACGATGTCCTCGCCGATCGGCCGCACGTGCTGCCACGGCGCGACCGGCGCGCGAACGAGCACGACGCCGCCTTCGCGAACTTCCACGTCTTCGATCATGATGACGGCATCGGTGCCGGGCGGCAACGGGTCGCCCGTATCGACGACGAAGGCGCCGGCGTCGAGCGTGATATCGACCGGCGCGGTTTCCGTGGCGCCCGCGGTTGCAGCGGCACGCACCGCGATGCCGTCCATCGCGCACGCATGGTAGTGCGGCGAGGAGAGGCGCGCGAAGACGGTTTTCGCCGTCACGCGATCGAGCGCGTCGTCGAGCGCGACGCGTTCGCTTTCATCGTTGCGGACGTCCGCCGCATCGAGCGCGCCGAAGAAACGCGCGCGCGCCTCCTCGAGCGGAACGTCGCGCAGGAACGCCGCGTGCCCGAGCCCGGCGCTCACGGCACGATCACCCGCACGGCCGCGCCCGCGGGCAAGCCGCTTTGGTCGAGCGGCACGACGAGCAGACCGTCGGCGCGCACGAGCGTGAAGATCAAGTTCGATTTTCCGAAAATCGGCGTCGCGCGAAGCGTGCCGTCGGCTTCGCGCGCGAGCGTGCACGGCACGTAATCTTCGCGGCCCGGACGCGACCGCACGGGCGCGGTAAGCGTCGCATCGAGTTCGCTTGCGAACGGACGATCCGCGAGCGCTTCGCCGCCGAGCGCCCGCACGAGCGGCGCGACGATGCGCCAGGCGAGCACGAGCGCACTCACGGGGTTTCCGGGCAAACCGACGACGGGCTTCGTACCGGCCACGGCGAGCAACGTCGGTTTCCCCGGTTTGATCCCGATGCCGTGCACGAGCACGCCCGGCGCGCCGAGCCGCTCGACGGCGCGCGCCGTGAAGTCGCGATACGACACCGACGAACCGGCCGAGAGCACGAGCGCATCGGCGCCGTCGAGCGCGGCGCGCGCGGCCCGCTCGAGCCGCGCTTCGTCGTCGGGAACGATGCCGTGCGGCAACGCGACCCCGCCGTTCGCGGTAACGACGGCTGCGACGGTCGCGGCGTTCACGTCGCGGACTTTGCCGAGCGCGGGCGTCTCGGCGACGGCGACGACTTCATCGCCGGTCGAGAGAATCGCGACGCGAGGCCGCGCGAACACGCGTACGTGCGTCACGCCGAGCGCCGCAAGCCCGCCGACGTCTTGCGCGCGCAAGCGTCGCCCCGGTTCGAGTGCGACGTCGCCCGCGCGCACGTCTTCGCCCGCCGCGACGACGTTTTCGCCCGGCGCCACCGACGCGAGCACCTCCACCTCGCCGCCGCGCGCGTTCGTCTCCTCGACCATCACGACGGCGTCGGCGCCCGGCGGCAGCATCGCTCCGGTGTGGATCTTGGCCGCTTCGAACGCGGCGACGTGGAGCGACGGCACGGTGCCCATCGCGACCTCGCCGCAGAGGCGCAGGTACGCGGGCGCGCTCTCCGCGGCGCCGAACGTATCGGCCGCGCGCACCGCGTAGCCGTCCATCGTCGAGCGCGCGAAGGCGGGCAGCGTCTCCCGCGCCACGACGGTTTCCGCCGTGACGCGACCGAGCGCGTCGCCGAGGGCCACCGTTTCGGCCCGCTCCGGCGCGGGGCACCGGCCGAGGAGCAGCTCCAGGGCCTCCTGCGGCGGCCGCACCGTGAAAAGTTCGTTCACTTCCGAGGTCTTCGACCTGCGGCGCTCGGTCTCTGTTACGGGAGGCTACAGTTGGAGGACCATCCGTAAACCACGATCGACCTGCGCCATCACCGTATCGTCGAGGCGGACCCG